>Ga0207678_10000666_pt1 | contig 31531 bp, 25 predicted proteins | sample KBSC63metaG_FD_184319 | JGI IMG/M metagenome (GOLD analysis project Ga0207678, IMG submission 184319) | Corn rhizosphere microbial communities from Kellogg Biological Station, Michigan, USA - KBS C6-3 metaG (SPAdes) (version 2) | ecosystem: Host-associated > Plants > Roots > Rhizosphere > Soil ... | reverse complement strand
CTAAAAGCTCTTCACAAAATTCTTCCCCGGCATCTGCTTCACCTTTCCGGCCAGTTCCAGTTCGAACAATGCGGCGAAGATTTCGGAGGACGACACCTGCAGTTCCAGCGACTCCACAATTTCGTCGATGTGAGTGGCCTCGTCGGCTTTCAGGAGTTTCAATATCTTTCTCTCGTGTGGAGGCAGTTCGCTTTCCCCGAATAGAGATGCAGTCTGGCCCGCCTGCGATTCATCGCCGGTGGCGGGAGTCAGCGCAAGTCGTACTGGCGCAGGGAGTTCCTCCCACACGTCTTCCCAGGTAGCGGTCAGCTTGGCGCCTTGTTTGATCAGGGTATTGGGTCCCCAGGAGTTCTTGTTGGTGACGTTGCCGGGGACGGCAAAGACTTCGCGATTCTGCTCCAGGGCGCAGCGTGAAGTGATCCGAGTGCCGCTGTATTCCGCGGCTTCCACCACCAGTACGCCGATTGAAATTCCGCTGATGATGCGATTGCGAATGGGAAAGTTTTGCGGCGCAGCGAAGGTGTTCATCGGGAATTCGGATATCAGCGCGCCTCCCGTCGCCAGCATCTGCTCCGTGATGCGGGTGTTTTCCTTGGGATAAATAATGTCCACCCCGGTACCGAAGACGGCCACCGTCTTTCCTTTGGCGTTGATGGCGCCGCGGTGCGCAGCCGCGTCCACGCCGCGAGCCAGGCCGCTGAATATGACCAGACCTCGGGCGGCCAGATCGCATGCCAGGCGTTCCGCCATCCCGAGCCCGTAGGGAGTGGGATGGCGAGTGCCCACCACTGCGATTCCGGGCTGTGTGATCGCGTCCACATTTCCCCGTACATAAAGGACCAGCGGCGGATCGTAGATCTGTTTGAGTTGGTCCGGATAGGAGGCATCGTCCAGGCAGACGACAGCAACTCCCGCTGCGGCGACGCGTCCCATTTCGTCATGCGCCAGCTCCATCGATTGGCCGGTACCGATCGACTGCGCCGAAACGGTTTGAATGCCGGTGGCTTCGAGCTCGGTCAACGAGGCCTTGAAAACGTTGTGCACACCTCCGAAATGCTCGACCAGCCGCCGCGCTCTGGTGGGACCGAGGCGCGGGGTCAGGGCAAGCGCCAGCCACTGCATAGCGCAGCTTTCGCTGGATTTCGGAGTTACAGCCAGAGCTTCCGGCACTGCATCACCTCCACATCGGCTGACTCGCGGACTCTATACATCCGCGAAAATCGATGTCAAGGTCACATGACACACTCCTCTGTTAAGATTGAACATCGGCCGCATGAAACGCCTTCGTATTTCCGCGATTTCCTACCTTAATACTGCGCCCCTGATGTGGGATTTCGAGCATGGAGACGCGGGTTCAGGCTTCGATATCTCCTATACCGTGCCATCGCAATGCGCCGCTGATCTGGCTGCGGGATCGGCAGATATCGGCATTATCCCGGCCGCCGCCTATGCCAGTATTCCAGGGCTTGCCATCCTGCCCGGAGTCGCCATCGCTTCGAAGCAGCCGGTTCGGTCCATCCTTCTGGTCAGCAAAGTCCCGCTGGACAAGATTCGCTCGGTAGCCCTCGACACTTCCTCCCTGACGTCGGTAGCCCTGACCAGGGTTTTGTTCGCGAAGTGGTGGGGACCGGGCAGGACATTTACACCCATGGAACCGAACATAGAAAGGATGATGGAGGGGCACGACGCCGGCCTGGTGATTGGCGATCCGGCATTGAAAGTCGATCGCTCGCGATACCTCACCTACGACCTGGCCGAAGAATGGATTCGCTTGACTGGCAAGCCTTTTGTGTTCGCCTTTTGGGCGGTGCGGGAATCAGCGTTGAAGGACGCGCCCGCAGCCCTCGATCTGGCGGCAGTGTTTCAGGAGTCGCGCGACCACGGCCTGCAGCCGGAGAATCTTGATCAGATTGCCCGCGAGTGGGCGCCCCGCCTGGGTTTGAACAAAAGTGAAATCAGGACTTATCTGACGGAAAATATCCACTATGATCTCGATCCCGCGTGCCTGGGAGGGCTGCAGCTCTTCTATCGCTATGCCGGCGAATGCGGCGCGTTGCCGGCGGCGCCGGCATTGCGCTTTCTCGATGTGGCCAAAATTGCCGCCACCTAGACCTCACCTGGTTTTGCTGTGCTACCCGTCTGAAGAATTATCTCCAAGGCCAAGATGCCTACCCAGATTCAATTCCTGATCGCGGTTACGCTGTGGAACCGGCTCCGCCACCTGGGCGGCATAGGCCTGGTCCTGCTGGGGCTGGCCGACAATTCGGTCGTGCCCTTGCCGGGAAGCATGGATGTTCTCACCATTTTTCTGGCCGCCCACCAACGTCACTTGTGGTGGTACTACGCTTTCATGGCTACGGTGGGCGCGGTGATCGGCGGGTACATCACCTACGGCCTGGCCCGGAAGGGCGGCAAAGAGGCATTTGAGCGCAGGCTTTCGAAGCGCAAAGCCAGCAAGGTTTTCAAGCGTTTTGAACACTGGGGATTTTTCGCGGTGGCGGTGCCGGCCCTGTTGCCGCCGCCTTTTCCGATTGTGCCTTTTCTGCTGGCGGCGGGCGCGATGCAATATTCCCGCAAGAAGTTTGTGGCCGCGCTGGCCCTGGGCCGCGGACTTCGTTTCACAATCGTTGCCGGCCTGGGAGCGATCTATGGCCGCCACATCGTCAGGTTCTTCTCGCAATACTACAAGCCGGCGCTGTTTACCCTCATCGGACTGGCAGTGATCGGCGGGATATTTTCGCTCGTGCAGTACTACCGCTACAAGAACCGGGCCGCCACGGCTTAGGTGCCATCCTGAGCTGATGAATCTGCGGCCCGGTAGGGGTCCCTCGACTTGCTCTCGCCGCGCCAGCGCGGCTCGAGCTGCGCTCGGGATGACAGATCTTCTTTGGGAGGTCATGCATTTGGCACTGGCCGCTGAGTCCGCTAGAATCTCAACAGCGGTTCGAACGCCATGTCCCTGACCAAACAGCAAGCCCTCGACCTGTTCCGCTCCGACGATTTGATCGGCATCGGCATGGAAGCGGACGCGGTGCGCCGCCGGCTTCATCCCGAAGGCGTTGCCACTTACGTCATCGACCGCAACATTAATTACACGAATTTCTGCACCGAATATTGCACCTTCTGCGCTTTCTACCGGCCGCTGAAGGGGCCCGCGGCCAAAGAGGGATACATCCTCGAGTTTGACACTATCTACGACAAGATTCGGGAAACCGTGGAACTGGGGGGCACCGGCGTGCTGATGCAGGGCGGACTGCATCCCGATCTCAAGATCGACTGGCACGAGAAGATGTTGAGTGGCATCAAGCAGCGCTTTCCCAAGGTCCATTTGCACTGCTATTCGGCTTCGGAAGTCATCGCCATCGCCGAATACAGCGCATTGAGCATTCGCGACACTATCATTCGTCTGCGCGATGCCGGGCTCGATTCTATTCCCGGAGGCGGCGCCGAAATTCTCGACGATGAGGTCCGCTACAAAATCGCCCGGCTCAAGTGCCTGACTGAAGACTGGCTCAATGTTCATCGGACGGCGCACCAGTTGGGCATGCGCACCACCGCCACCATGATGTTCGGCGTGGGTGAGAACATCGAAAATCGCGTCAACCACTTCCAGCGTCTCTACGAGTTGCAGGAAGAGACCGGCGGCTTCACCGCATTCATCCCGTGGAGTTTTCAGCCGCACAACACCGCGCTCGGCGGCCGGCACTGGGACGAGGCCACGGCGGTCGAATACCTGAAAGTCCTTGCTATTTCCCGGTTGTACCTCTCGAACTTCCTCAATGTTCAGTCGAGCTGGGTCACCCAGGGATTGAAAGTCTGCCAGATGGGACTACGCTTTGGCGGTAACGACGTGGGATCGGTCATGCTCGAAGAGAATGTCGTGCGCGCAGCCGGCGTGACCAATTGCACCACGGAAGAAGAGTTGCGCCGCATTATTCGCGACGCCGGATTCAAGCCCGCCCAGCGCGACACGCTCTATCGTACCTATTTCCTGAATTAGAAGCCGCGCTCTCACTCCGGGCAACTCCGCGGCCGATATGCAACCTCAAAGTCAAATGCCTGGCCGAATCGAAGACTACGCGCTGATCGGTGATTGCGAGACTGCGGCGCTGTGTGGCAACGACGGGTCCATTGACTGGCTTTGCTGGCCGCGGTTTGATTCCGGAGCGTGCTTCGCTTCGCTACTGGGAACGCCTGATAACGGATGCTGGAAGCTGGCGCCGGCGGATGGCATCACGCGGGTAGTCCGGCGTTATCGCGATACAACTCTCATCCTTGAAACCGAATTTGAAACCCAGGACGGCGCCATCACCCTGGTCGATTTCATGCCGCTCCGCGACAGGCATTCTCACCTCATCCGGTTGGTGCGAGGGAAACGCGGCAGAGTCCGGGTGAAGATGGAACTCACGATACGGTTCGACTACGGTCGATCGGTGCCCTGGGTCACTCGCCTCGAAGATGGGACCACGCGCGCCATTGCCGGGCCCGACATGATCGCGCTTCGCACGCCGGCTCCGCTGCGAGGCGAAAATCTCACGACCATCAGCGAATTTACCGTGGGCGAAGGGGAAACGGTCCCGTTCGTGTTGTCTTACGGAGCCTCTCACGGCCCGGTTCCGCCGGCGATCGATGCGGAACGGGCGCTCGAACAGACCGAAAAGTACTGGCGCAAGTGGGCCGGGCGCTGTAGCTATCGTGGGCCTTGGGACGAGGCAGTTTGCCGGTCTCTCATCACACTGAAAGCCCTCACTTATCTCCCTACGGGTGGGATCGTGGCGGCTCCCACAACCTCTCTTCCGGAAAGGCCTCGTGGCGCGCGCAATTGGGACTATCGTTTCTGCTGGCTGCGGGACGCAACCTTCACCTTGCTGGCCCTGATGCATGCCGGCTACTACCACGAAGCGCAAGAGTGGCAGAACTGGTTATTGCGGGCCATCGCGGGCAGCGCCGCACAGGTGCAAATCATGTACGGAGTCGCCGGAGAGCGGCACCTGGCCGAATGGGAGGTGCCCTGGCTGGCCGGATACCAGGGAGCATCGCCGGTGCGCGTGGGCAATGCTGCCTTCGGTCAGGAGCAATTGGATATTTATGGAGAACTTGCCGATGCTCTGCATCAGGCGCGGGAAGGCAAGTTGCCGAAGAACGAGCCGGCCATCGACCTGCAGCGAACCCTGTTAGAGCACCTGGAGCAGGTCTGGCAGGAGCCCGACCAAGGTATGTGGGAAGTGCGGGGCCCGAGGCGACACTTCACGCATTCCAGAGTGATGGCGTGGGTGGCGTTTGATCGCACCATCAAGAGCGCTGAAAAGTTCGGCCTGAAGGCCCCGTTGGAGCATTGGCGAGCCGTTCGCAGGCAAATCCACGACGACGTCTGCCGCCATGGCTTCGACCGCGATCTCGGCAGTTTCGTGCAATCGTACGGAGCAAAGAATCTGGATGCGAGTCTGTTGCTGGTCCCGCTCGTCGGATTCCTTCCGCCATCGGATCCACGCGTGCGTGGCACCATTGAAAAGATAGAGCGCGATCTCCGTTGCGATGGTTTGGTACAGCGTTACAACACCGGCACCGCAGACGATGGACTTCCGCCGGGAGAGGGCGCATTCCTGGCGTGCAGTTTCTGGCTGGCGGACAATTACGTCTTGCAGGGCCGGAGAATCGAGGCCGAGAAGCTCTTCGAAAGACTTCTCACGCTACGCAACGACGTGGGTCTTTTGGCGGAGGAATACGACCCTGAAAGCGGACGCCAGCTGGGCAATTTCCCGCAGGCATTTTCGCACGTGGCGCTAGTCAACACGGCTCTGAACATCGGCCGGCAGAGCGGACCCGCAGGCCAGCGTTCGAAGCCGGATGGCTCCTCCGGGCAACCCCAGCACTGAATGATCAGTCTTACGCAGCAGCAGGCTTGATTTGGAATGAGGTCAACCATGAGCGAAGTCATCTCCGATGCGCTGGTATTTTTTGGCGCTACTGGGGACCTTGCCCACAAGAAGATTTTTCCCGCCCTGCAGCAGCTGGCCAAGCGCAACGAACTGAATATGCCGGTCATCGGAGTGGCCAAGTCAGGCTGGACCCTCGATCAACTCAAAAACCGGGCCCAGGACAGCGTGGAGCAATACGGCGGTCTCGATCAGGCGGCGTTTGCCAGGCTCAGTGGCGTGCTGCAGTACATCGATGGCGACTACACTGACGGCGCAACCTTCCGTGAGTTGCGGCAGAAACTGGGGGACGCACGGCATCCGCTGCATTACCTCGCTATCCCGCCGAACCTTTTCGGCGAGGTGGTGAAGCAACTCAAGTCCTCGGGATGCGCGGAGGGCGCCCGGGTGGTGGTGGAAAAGCCCTTCGGACACGACCTGAATTCCGCACGAGCGTTGAACAAAACGCTGCATACGGCCTTCCCTGAGCAGAATATTTTTCGCATCGACCACTACCTGGGGAAGAACGCGGTCCAGAACATTTTGTTTTTTCGTTTTGCCAACACTTTCATGGAGCCGATCTGGAACCGGCAATATGTGGAGAGCGTCCAGATTACGATGGCGGAGAACTTCGGAGTCGCGGGCCGGGGAGCGTTCTACGAGCAGGCCGGCGCGATCCGGGACGTGGTGCAGAACCATCTGTTCCAGTTGCTCACCAACGTTGCCATGGAACCCCCAGTGGCCATGGCAAATCCCGGTCTGCAGGACGAAAAAGTCAAAGTGCTTCGAGGGATAAGGACTCTTGCACCCGGCGACGTTGTACGCGGCCAGTTCAACGGCTATCGCGATGAGACAGGCGTCAAGTCCAAATCAACCGTGGAAACTTACGTGGCTTTGCGCCTGCGCTTTGATTCGTGGCGGTGGAAGGGAGTGCCGTTCTACATTCGGGCGGGAAAATCGTTGCCGGTGACGGCCACCGAAGTGCACGTGGCTCTGCGGCATCCTCCCGCGATCTTTTCAGGCAATACACCGGCGCACAACTATGTGCGCTTTCGGGTCACTCCCGATCTTGTCATTGCGATTGGCGGTCAAGTGAAAGAGTCCGGGGACGAGATGGCTGGCGCGCCGGTTGAACTTCTTGCCAGCCAGGAATCCGATCCCGCCGAGCTATCCGCTTACCAGGAACTGCTGGATGACGCCATCCATGGGGATCCCACACGCTTTGCCCGTGAAGACTATGTCGAGGAGGCCTGGAGGATCGTACAGCCCATTCTCGACAATGCCACTCCGGTGCACATGTACGACCCCGGCACATGGGGTCCCGCGGAGGCCGAAAAGCTCACTTCGGAGACCGGCGGTTGGCGAAATCCCCGCTAGGCCTTGTGGATCGGGCATTCCTGTCCGACTCTTATTTTGGTCTTGATTTTTGACTTTGATTTTTGCTTTTGACTCTCAGAAACTGAATCGTGACTCCAAGGCAGCGATTGACCAGGCAAGAGTCAACTGCAAAGGCGTCGGACAAGAGTGTCCGACCCACGCCTGGGTTCAGGTACAATAAGTGGCCTTGGGCTGGTCCGTCGGGACCGACTGGAGACGATCCTGGGCATCACGTCGATCTCGATTCAGACTCTCGCCGCTTTCGTGGCCTCGCGCGGCATCGGCCAGTACATCCGCCAGCACTTCCTCGACACCACTTTCAAGGGTCTTTATCACGCCAACGCTTTTGATATGGCATTGCTGGTGCCCTATTTTGTGGTTCTTATCCTGCTGGCGTCGTACGGTCTGCACCGCTACGTTCTGGTCTATCTTTATTACAAGCACCGAGACAACCGCACGGTTGATCCGGCGGGTCACTTTGCGAAGCTGCCCCGGGTAACGGTGCAGCTTCCGATTTTCAACGAGCAATTTGTGGTTGAGCGCTTGCTCGATGCGGTCTGCCGCCTGAAATATCCGTTGGACAAGCTGGATGTCCAGCTCCTCGACGATTCCACCGACGAGACCCAGGCCGTGGCCCAAAGCCTGGTCGAACAGTACGCCGCTCGAGGCTTTCCGGTCAGCTACCATCACCGCAGCAATCGTGAAGGCTATAAGGCGGGCGCGTTGGCGGAGGGCATGAAAACGGCGAAAGGCGAGTTCATTGCCATCTTTGACGCCGATTTCGTGCCGCCCGAAGATTTTCTGATGCGCACCATCCACCATTTGACCGATCCAAAAATCGGCATGGTGCAGACCCGCTGGACCCACATCAACCGCAATTATTCTTTCCTCACCGAGGTCGAGGCCATTCTGCTGGATGGACACTTCGTGCTGGAACATTCGGCACGCGCCCGCAGCAAGGCCTTCTTTAATTTCAATGGCACGGCAGGTGTGTGGCGCCGCAGCGCGATTGAAGAAGCCGGCGGCTGGCAGCATGACACGCTCACTGAAGATACCGACCTCTCCTACCGGGCCCAGCTTAAGGGATGGAAGTTCATTTACCTGCAGGATGTGGAGTGCCCGGCTGAGCTGCCGGTAGAGATGACCGCCTTCAAGACCCAGCAGGCCCGTTGGGCCAAGGGTTTGATCCAGACCGCTAAAAAGGTCCTTCCCAGCGTAATCAAGAGTGACCAGCCCTTTCGCGTGAAGCTGGAGGCCTGGTACCACCTCACCGCGAATCTGAGCTATCCCTTGATGGTCGTGCTCTCGGTGCTGCTGCTGCCCGCCATGATCATCCGTTTTTACCAGGGATGGTTTCAGATGTTGTACATCGATCTGCCGCTGTTTCTGGCGTCCACGTTTTCGATTTCCAGTTTCTACCTGGTATCGCAGCGCGAGTTGTTCCCGAAATCCTGGCCGCGAGCCTTGCTCTATCTGCCATTTCTTATGGCGCTGGGCATCGGCCTGACCATTACCAACACACGCGCCGTGCTGGAAGCGCTGATTGGAAAGAAGTCGGCCTTTGCGCGCACGCCCAAGTATCGGGTGGAATCGAAAGCCGACCGCATCAACGCCGCCAAGTACCGGCGCCGCCTGGGATGGGTTCCCTGGGTGGAGCTTCTGATCGGCAGCTATTTCGCGCTTACGGTCTATTACGCCATCGCCAACGAGAACTACATCACCGTGCCTTTTCTGGTCTTGTTCGTGCTCGGATACTGGTACACGGGATTGATGTCGTTGTTGCAGGGCCGTTTCTCAGGCCTGTCGCTGAGCTCCGAGACCCATACCAAGCCGTTTCCGGTGGGCGTGTAAATGGAGCACGGGCGTCCTCGCCCGTGTCAGCAGTGGGACGGGCGGGACGCTCTTCTTCCATTCCATTCTTCGATTCTCCATTCAATTCCTTTCTTTTCGCGGCACGTGGGTTTAGAATCCTTACCGTTTCGCGTCCAATCGAGTGCGGGTCATGTCGGTTCGCAAGGAGGGTCCGATGCGCCACCTCACGGTAATTGCCAGAGTCGTTCTGGGCATTCTGCTGGTTTTTCTGATCAGCTGTGGAACCGGTCACGATGCCGATGAGAAGTACTACCTGATTTCCAACAATATCAAGATTCCGTACTGGCAGGCGGGCGGAGCGGGGTTGTTCCAGGCGGCCGCGCAGCTCAAGGTGCGATCCGAATTCGCCGGGCCTGACACCTACGATGCCAAAGCGGAGCAGCAGGCATTTCAGCAGGCGGTGCAGAGCAAGGCCAGCGGAATCCTAGTCTCAGTGGCGGATCCGGCCCTCATGAAGGATGACATTGATCGCGCCATTGCGGCCGGCATCCCGGTGATCACGGTGGACTCGGATGCGCCTTCCAGCAAGCGCCTGTTCTTCATTGGAACTGACAACTACCATGCCGGGCAGATTGGCGGCCAGAGGTTAGCGAAAGAAATAAACGGCAAAGGCAATGTGGTCGTCTTTACCATTCCCGAGCAGGCCAACCTGAAGGAGCGTCTGCGCGGCTACCGCGACGCGCTCGAGGCCACGCCGGGAATAAAGATCACCCGCGTCGTGGACATGAAGGGCGATTCCCGGGTCGCATTCGACACCGCCACCGAGATCCTGGGCAACGACAAGAAGGAACACGTCGATGCCTTCGTGTGCCTGGAAGCGCTGTCAGGCAAGGAAGTCGCTACGGTACTGAGCCAGCATGAGGTCAAGGACAAGATCATTATCGCCATGGATACGGACGACAAGACGCTGGAGTGGATCCAGAAGGGCGTGATCGCGGCCACGATTTCGCAGAAACCCTACACCATGAGCTTTGTGGGATTGAAAATGCTGGACGACCTTTATCATCACAAGCTGTCCACACTGACCAATGATTGGGCCAAAGACAGCTTTGCGCCCATTCCGGCGTTTGTGGACACGGGATCAGCGCTGGTGGACAAGACCAATGTCGATGCCCTGATTGCAGCCAGCAAGTCGGTGACCAGCAATTCGAAATAAATTGCAAGTAGGGACAAAGGGACTCCGCATGCGAAAGGTGTTGCTGGTTTGTTTGCTTCTTTCCCAACTCACATGGGCCCTGGACCGCCAATCCAACTCCGATTTCCGGATGCGCCGCCAATCTCTGGCAAGCAAGGCCACCGGCGGCATGGTTCTTCTTTTCGCTTCGAATGAAGCGGAGGGGCCGAACGATCTTTACGGCTACCGTCCCGACGACAATTTCTTCTATCTCTCCGGCTGGAGCGAGCCGGGAGCGGCGCTGCTGATCGTGGGTGCGGCCGACCCGAAAGATCACTCCTACACCGAGATCCTGTTTCTTCCCAATCACAATCCTTCGCAGGAAAAGTGGACCGGGCCGAAGCTTGGAGCGGACAGTCCTGATGCCGGCAAGATTACGGGATTCGACCATGTCGAGGTGCTCGACAATCTGCGGTCGGAGCTGGTTCGCCTGCTTCCGGCAAAGAAGGCGACCGTCTATACCGACGTGGTCGCCGATGGCGAAATTTCGAATTCAGCGGCGCCTCTGGATTGGCTGAAGCGGGCCAACTCGTTCCCGGTCGGGGTTTCTTTCCAGGATGTCCGTCCGATGCTGGCTTCGCTCCGAACCTATAAGGATGCGGGCGAAATCGAGCGCATCCGTCACGCCACCGACGCCTCGATTGCAGCCCATTTTGCAGCCATGCGCACGGTAAGGTCAGGCGTCACCGAGCGCGAGATTTCCGCCCTGATGCAGTATGAGTGGGGGAAACGCGGTTGTGAGCGTCCCGCCTATGCCCCCATCGTGGGCTCAGGTTTCAACTCCACCGTGCTGCACTACTCTGACGACTCCGGCACCATGCAGTCCGGAGACGTCGTGGTGATTGACGCCGCGGGAGAATATTCCATGTACGCGTCCGACATCACCCGCACCCTGCCGGTGTCCGGAAAATTCACCGCCCGCCAGCGCGAGATTTACGATATCGTTCTGGGCGCGCAACAGGCCGCCATCGACGCGTTTCGCTCAGGCAAATCGAGCCTGCGGAAGGACCAGCCCAATTCGATCTACGACGTGGCCTACAACTACATCAATTCGCACGGCAAGGATCTGCACGGCGAGCCACTGGGAAAGTATTTCATTCACGGACTCAGCCACTACGTGGGATTGAACGTCCACGATGCGGGCGATTACAACGTTCCACTCGGCCCAGGAGCGGTGTTTACCATCGAACCCGGAATTTACATTCCAGAGGAAAAGCTCGGGGTGCGGATCGAAGACATCCTTTACGTTGACCCGGACGGAAAGCTGATCAACCTGACCGCTAACCTGCCTCACACCGCCGACGACGTCGAGCACGCCATGGCGGGTAAGTGAGGACAGGCATGTGTGGGTCGGACACTCCTGTCCGACGCCTTTGACGTTGATTTTGACTGGCACGAAAAGACCTTTGCCTGAAGCACTGGCATCGAACAATCCAGAGAAAGCAAGAGCACAAGGGTCGGACAGGAGTGTCCGACCCACACTGCACTACCTGACCCACATGGGCTCCCCTTTTGATATCCTAGGACATCGTGCGGATGATCTGGTTGTTCCTGATCCTGGCCCTGAGTACCGTAGCTGTGGCTCTGGTCGGATTGGCGGCCTACCTTCGAGTGCGCAGCCATATGAAGGAATCGTCCTCCAGAGAAACCCACGGCAAAGAGTGAACCCGATTTCGTCGCTTCCGATTCTGACACGGAGAAACGTCCAACATGGCGAAGCCCGCTAGTCTTGCCCTCGATCGAGGTAGTCGCGCTCTTTACTGGGCGGAACAGGCGGCGATTGTGGTTAGCGCAAGCCTGTTTGTTGCGCTGTGTGCGCACGTGACCGTGCCCCTGCCGTTTACCCCGGTACCCCTTACTTTGCAGAATTTTGGGGTGCTTCTGGTCGGCCTTACCTTGGGAAGCCGTCGCGGCTTTGCCGCGCTGGCGCTTTACCTGGTGGAAGGAGCGTCGGGCATGCCGGTGTTCAATCCCGCGGGGCTGGGCGGTATCGCGCAGTTGTCAGGTGCGACCGGCGGTTTCCTGTTGGCTTACCCCTTCGTCGCCGGGCTGGCGGGTTGGATCATGGAGCGCGGCAAGGCCAGTTTTGCTCGCGCCGCCACAGCAGGCGTGCTTGCGGAGGTGGTGTTGTTCGCCGGAGGCCTTTCCTGGCTGACGGTTTTGACCCATTCTTTAGCCCAGGCAGCACGCTTCGGCCTTTACTGGTTCGTGTTCGCGGAAGTGATCAAGGTCATGTTGGCCGCTGGAGTCTCAACCGGATGGCAGCGTGTCCGCAAGGAGCAGGCATGAGTTTCGTCGAAACACCTTCTGGAACGACCGCACTCGCACCCGAAACCAAGGATTCGTCCAGCGGAGTCGCGTCCACGCGTGAGATCAGCATCGCACACAGTCCCGACTCCGATGACGCCTTCATGTTCTATGCTCTGGCCACCAATAAGGTGCGCGTCCCCGGGCTGCGCTTTACTCATAAGCTTTGCGACATTGAAACCCTGAACCAGAAGGCGCGGGAAGGCGAAGGTGTTTATGATGTCACGGCCATTTCGTTCCACGCCTATCCCTACATCCAGGATAATTACGCTCTGCTTCCGAGCGGAGGCAGCGTCGGCGATGGCTATGGCCCCATGATTGTGGCCACCCAGGGATTTTCGCAGAACGAAATAAAGCGCAAGAAGATTGCGGTGCCGGGAACTCTGACCACGGCCTATCTCGCGCTGCGGCTTTTCGCGCCCGGGATTGAAACCGAGGTCGTCCCCTTCGACCAGATTATTCCCCAGGTCGTGGCTGGTAATTACGAGGCCGGCCTCATTATCCATGAAGGGCAGTTGACCTATGCCAAAGCCGGTCTGCAACGGATTGTGGACCTGGGCAGGTGGTGGCTGAAAGTTACCGGATTGCCGCTGCCGCTGGGTGGAAACGCGATTAAGCGCAGTCTGGGACCGGAGTTGACGGCGAAAGTATCAGGAGCTCTGCGGGACAGCATTCAGTACGCGCTCGACCATCGCGACGAGGCGCTTGCCTATGCCATGCAATTCGCGCGCGACGTCGATCCCCAGCTCGCGGACAAGTTTGTCGGCATGTACGTCAACGAGCGCACTCTGGATTACGGGCCGGATGGACGCGAAGCCGTGCGTCGCCTGCTGGACATGGGACACAAAGCAGGAATCATTCCGCGAGAAGCAAGAGTGGATTTTGTCTAGAAGAGCTTCTGGCTTCTAGCTACTGGCTAAAACTTCAGACCCGTTGGCTCTAGCTAGAAGCCAGGAGCTAGAAGCTAGAAGCGCCTTATGTAGAAGCGCCTTACCTGATTTTTTCCGGAAACGAGAATACCGGGTCCACATCCACCGGCACCTTCGATGCCGCCTTTAAAGACAACTGCAATTCTGCCGGCATTACATCGTACTTTTTGAACCACGCTTCGGCGCGCTCGCGGCTTCCGGTGGCTTCAATGTCCAGAAGTTCTTTCGCGAGATCAGCCAGCACACCAGGAATGCTGACATAGTCGATGGCGTACGTTCCTGATGCTTGCCGCTTGATTGCGCCGCGCTCCAGAAGGTAGTTGAACTCCATCATCTCGGCCTGGCCGTGGGCTTCTCCGGTGCCGAAGCGTATGGTGCGGAAAATTCCCGCCAGGTAGGAAGCGTAATACTCTTCCAGCTTTTCCTTGGGCAGGATCTCGTGGTCCACCAGCCACTTCAGGCCGAACATGCCAACCACATCGGCTTTAGCTTCCTCCAGACCACTGTACTGGGGGCCAATGGCTTCACGGACCGCCACTTTGCCAGCCGCGGTGCGCGAGTAGGCGGGGCCCAGTCCGTGGGCCATCTCGTGCATGATGGTGCCCAGCAGATATCCTTCAGCGGAGGCCTTGGCAGCCTGTTCCGGCGGCATCATGAACTGGGCGAGCGGAAGAATCACGTAGGTGACGCGCGCGTCCATGAAGTTCTTGAAGAAGATTTTCTTGCTGCCCTTCTGTTCGTGAACCCGGGGATCATTGGGCAGGTTGTCGGCCACAGCCTGGTAGCCATGACGCAGATCGCCCGCGCGGTAGGGTGCGTCCATGACCTCCATGGGAGTTTCGAGTCCGTGCTTGGAAGGCCGGTCCTCGGGAGCCAGCGGCAGCGCATCCTGGACGTCAGCTACATACTTCTGAAACATGGCCAGCTTGCGGCTCTCCGCCTCATTGCGCACCAGCACGGCGGCGCCGTAAGAACCTTTCACGCCGAGAAGGCCGTCGGTGTAGGTCTCGTAAGGAGCAAAAATCACATCGAACTTGGGATCCTTCAAATCGACCCAGGCCAGATCGCTTTTGAAGTAGTCATCGGTCAAGAGGGCGTCGGCGCGCAGACGCAGGAAATTGGCGAACGCGGGATCGTCACTCAAAGCAGCAGCCTCACGCAAGTCGTGGGCGGCCGGCTCCAGAAATGAGCGATAAGCAATGTGATAGGGGACGCCTTCAAGCCGGTCGCCGTGCCAGCGCACCAGCGTGGTTAGACTGTAAATTTCCTCTCTCTTCTCGGGATGGTCCTTTACGTATTGCTCGATCTGCTGGCGGGTCAGACCCTCGGGATAAAATCCGCGACCCGGCGGCATGGGTGTAATGCCGACAAAGGGCCGGTTCTGTTCGATCAGGTCGAAGCGCGAGCCGTTGATCCACAGATAGTGGCGCAGTTCCTGATCCTTCGCGCTCTTGCTCGAAGCCAGGGACTGGTACAGGGTCAGGCCTTCGGGATCGCTCTGCCGCCAGTAAATGTTCTCCAGATAGCGTGAAGCATCCACCAGCTTGCCCACCAGTTTCTTCTCGCGCGCGGTGAGCCCGGCGGAGTGAAATGGCATGTCTATGCGGCGAAATTTCGCCAGCCGCTGGGCCAGGTCGGGGGCAACCTGCATGCCGCCGGAAGCCGCACCTCGGGCCGCTGATCCAGTCATCGGCTTTTTACTCTTTTGGGCTGAGCTGGGAGAAATCATAAGAACGATACACAGCAGGGTAAGAAGGGAGCCCTTTTTGATCATCAACCTGATTTTAGCAGAGCTCTGTCGCAGGGTCGTGCAACAACAGCCCTCTTTTGAACTCTCGCCGGGTTAGAGTCAAAATCTTTAACCGCAAAGGACGCAAAGAATTCCGCAAAGCACGCGAAGGAGATTCTCGCCAACCTTCGTCTTCCTCGTTATCATGTTGCGGTGGCCGCGGAAATGAATCGGAATGGCGCTCAGACCCTGCTGGTGGATGCGGACGATACGCTTTGGGAAAATAACATTTACTTTGAGCGCGCCATCGCGAACTTTATCTCGTTCCTCAATCACCATGAGTACACACCGGAACAAGTGCGCGAAGTGCTGAACCAGGTGGAGCGCGAGTCCATCGTCAGCCATGGCTACGGTCTGCATAGCTTTGCGCACTCTCTGGTCGCGACCTTCGAGCGCCTGGCCGTCGAACCTCTGACCCCTTCCCTTCACGAGACTATTAACGGATTTGCCCACACGATTGCCGGCCATCCGGTTGAACTCCTGCCCGGAGTGACGGAGACGCTGCAATATCTCTCCGAACGCCACCACTTGATTCTGATGACTAAGGGTGCGGTGCCGGAGCAGACCGGGAAAGTCGAACGCTCCGGTCTTAAAGAGTATTTCTCGGCGGTGGAGATTGTGTCCGAAAAGAATGTTCCCACCTACCAGCTGGTCATTTCCAAGTACGCTCTGGATCCCGATGCCAGCTGGATGATCGGCAACAGCCCCAAGTCCGACATCAATCCGGCGCTGGCTGCGGGTCTCAATGCGGTGTTCGTTCCGCACGGCGCCACCTGGGTGCTGGAGCATGAGGAAGTGGAGTCCGCGGAACCGCCGAGGAGGTTGCTGGTAGTGGAGAAGTTTTCTGAGCTGCAGGCGCACTTCTAGCTTGAGGCCCAGGCTGAAGAGGGCGCAACAGCAGGTCCCCATTCGACTCCCCCTCGTGTGCACTCGGAGTTCGCTCAGGGCAGGCTCTCCACTCCGCTCGCTGCGCTCCGCTCCAGTCGGGATGACAGAGTTCATGCGGGGAGACGGGGGTGAAGGCTGAGAGCTGACAGCTGCCTTTCTAGCACCAAACTAACCAACAACCTCCGTATCCCACTGTTTCGCCGCATGTTACTCTTTTTCTGCTCTGGTCTTTTGCCCGCATCCGTGCGTGGCTGTGCAGAAAAACAATTTGCGGCGGCTGCTGCGAACCGTGGAAGCCCTGTCCGATCTCGGCCCCGAGATGACGGCGGAGCGCGACTTTCCGCAGACCGCGCGAGCCATGGTCTCGGCGCTGCTCCAGGCGGGGGGCGCGCGCGAAGGCGTGCTCTTCACCTTCAGCGACAAGCCTTCCATGCTCTCTTCCGTGGCCTCCGAAGGCTTCGCGTTGATGCCGGAGCCCGCCATCATGCCGTTGCTGCCGAAGCACGTTCATGCCCTCACCACTGCACACGGACCGGTTGTGCTCAAGCCCGGCTCCTATGACGTTTTCCTGAGTTCAAACGGAAATGTAGCCCCTGAACTGTTCAAGTGCGTCGCCCCGCTGAAAGTGGGCGGCAAACTTGTGGGTATGGTGGCGCTGGGCCGCCGCGAAGGCGACGCCCTCTTCGACGACGAAGACCTGGGAGCACTCGAACTGCTGTGCAACTATGTTGCGGTTGCCATGCAGAACCACGTGCTGTCGCAGACCCTGGCGCAGCGTGTTTCGGAGAACCTGCGTTTACTGGCGTCTCTCCACGGTTTTTATGACACCGCGCTCGAAGCCTTCGCCACAGCCATTGACGTGAAACATGTGAACATTCACGGCCATTCCCTGCGAGTGGGACGCTATGCCTCGGCCATCGGAGAAGCCATGGGCATGGACCAGAACGACGTCGCTGCTCTGCGCTCCGCAGGCTACCTGCACGACATCGGGAAGGTCGCAGTGGACAAGCGTCTGTTCGGGAAGCCCAGTTCTCTCGACGCCGAAGAGTTCCGTGAAATGGCCGACCACACCGTGGTAGGACATCAAATTGTGAGCGGCGTGGAATTTCCCTGGCCGCGAATTCCCGAGATCGTGCGCTCCCACCACGAGCGCGGCGACGGGTCGGGATATCCGGACGGGCTGATGATGGACGATGTCGCCATGCCAGTGCGGATCATCGGCCTGGCCGACACTTTCGACGCCATGACCAGCGAGCGCCCCTATCGCGAATCGCTCTCGGTTGGAAACACACTGAGTGAGATCGTTCGTCTTTCTCCTCTGAAATTTGACCCCAACGCCGTCCACGGACTGCTGCTGCAGATCCGGCGCGACTCCGTGGGCAGCAACCGCACGCCATTTCTTCAGGACCGCCTGGCAGTCAACATCGCCGCCGCGGACATCGATCAGCTGGCCGCCACCTTGCAGCACAAAGTCACGCATGGCCGCCTTTATCTGACCTAGAAGGCTCGATCGTATTCCCCGCCGCGCTGGCGCCAGAGGCACCAAAAGTAACCGCAGGGTGATCCCTGGCATGCAACTATTCGCGGATATTCACTAATCCCTGCCCTCGATTGGCCGATAGATATTCTAGTCAGTCACCGTATCCCCTTCGTTACAGATTTTTCCATCAGCGAGACTACAGCCAGCGCCGCCATGCGACGCGACAGGTTCGCTCCGATGGGGTGTTGCAGAAAGAGGCGGGAATGTCAGCCGGGACCCAGTTGGAACCTGAAATGCTTAAGCGCCAGGCGGAAACCCTGCAATCGATCTTCGAGACCCTCCCCCTGGGAGTGATGGTGGCTGATGTCGAGGGGAAGCTTCTGTTTTTTAATCCCGCTGCTGAACAAATCCTGGGTGCGGGGGGCAGCGGCCTCAATACTCCAGACCAGACCACTGTCTATGGCTGGTACCTTTCTGATCAAATCACTCTGGTCTCGCCTGAAGGCTTTCCTCTGTTCCGGGCCGGCCGTGGAGAACAGGTTAGCGACGAACTTTTTTTCGTGCGCCATCCCAACTGCCCGGCAGGTTTGTGGATCTCGATGAGCGGCTGCCCCCTGAGAGATGGCTCCGGGCCGGTTTACGGGGGCGTGGTCTTCTTTCAGGATGTTACCCAGCGCCGTCAGGAGGTCCAGGCCATCACCCTGCTGTCCCGCGTGGTGGAGCAGACCGCCGACAGCGTGATGCTTACCGACAAGCAGGGCACGATTGAATATGTGAATCCCGCCTTCGTAACCACCAGCGGTTATCCTCTTGCCGAAGTGCTGGGCCAGACTCCCCGCATTCTCAAATCCGGACTGCATGATGCCGGATTCTACCGTCAGCTGTGGAGCCGGCTGATGGGGGGCCAAACCTTTCGCGGCATGATTATCAATCGAAAGAAGTCGGGAGAACTCTACTGGGCCCAGCAGACTATTACGCCGGTCCGCGATCAGGGTGGCGAACTGACTCACTTCGTCTCCGTGCTGCAGGACATTACCGAACTCCGCAAGCAGGAAGAGCATGACTTCCAGTTACGACTGGCGCGAGAAGTGCAGCAGCAATTCTATGGATCCGCGCCGGCAGTGGCCGGTTTTGATATCGGCGGGTCCTCCTATCCCGCGTACGAGACGGGCGGCGACTACTTTGACTTTATTGCCATGCCCAATGGCCGCCTGGGAATTGCGCTGGGCGACGTCGAAGGACACGGCTTTGGTTCCGCACTGGTCATGGCCCTCACTCGCGCCTACCTTCGTTCTTTCGCCAACCTCGATCTTGAACCGGAGCAGATCCTGGTCCAGGTAAACCGCATGCTGGCCCAGGACCTCGAACATGGCCATTTCGTTACTCTGGCGCTGGCTTGCCTGGATACCAGCCGGCGCTCCCTGATCTATGCCGGAGCGGGTCACATGCCGGGATTCGTGCTGAGCGGATCGGGAGTGGTAGAGCACGTGCTCGAAAGCAACGGACCGCCGCTGGGACTTTTTTCCGACAGCCTGTATTCCTGCCAGAACGAGATCCTGCTCGAACCCGGGCAGATTCTGGTCCTGCTGACTGATGGGATCACAGAGTCGGTGGCTGACGGCGGGGAGGAATTCGGAGTGCAGGGCGCTCTGGAATATATCGCCGCCCACTGCGACGAGCCCGCCCGTCAAATCGCCGACGGTCTCCACCTTCAGGCCCGAAGGTTTGCCGGTTATGAACCGCAGAATGACGACATTACTTCGGTGGTGCTCAAAGTTGGTCCCAACCCCTAGCAGCTAGAGCACGGTCTCGCTTGCACCTGGAGCGCCGCGCGGCTGCTCCCCAATCATGACATCGCCACCTTCCACCTTCAGCGGATAGACTGCAACTCTCGCTCCCGGATTGTGGCCGGCCTGGCCGGTCTTCGGGTCCCACTGCCAGCCGTGCCACGGACAGACTACCTTGCCTCCCTCAATCACGCCTTGTCCCAGCGGACCGCCCTGATGCAGGCAGACGTTGTCCATAGCCGAGAGGGTGCCGTTGACATTGGCGACGCAGATTACTTTGTCACCGAGCGGAAATTCCTTGGCCTCGCCTACCGGGGGAAGTTCGGATTGAGCTGCAAGTCTTACGAAGTTGGACATAAGACCTTTCAGAGTGATGAAAGCGAATTGCCGAGCTTTGCTCGGCCAGGACAGCCGGGGGCGGCTGTCCCCACGTGGGCCGCGCGACGACTGACGACTATTTTGGCTGTAACGTTTGCGCGATCATTACCTGGCGTTTGAAATTTTCCACCATTTGCGGGTCGAGGCGGACTTCGGTGGGACGCTTGGCCAGCGACATCTGATCAATCTTGTCCTGCAGCTTGAGCAGAGCGTAGAACAAGTTTTCGGGACGGGGCGGGCAGCCGATCACGTAAACATCCGTGGGGACGATTTTGTCCACGCCCTGCAGCACGGCATAAGTATTAAAGGGACCGCCCACCGACGAGCACGCTCCCATCGAGATCACCCACTTGGGATCGGGCATCTGGTCGTAGATGCGCTTCACTACCGGGGCCATCTTCAAGGTGACCGTGCCGGCCACGATCATCAGATCGCTTTGCCGCGGGCTGGGACGGAAGACTTCAGAGCCGAAGCGCGCTATGTCGAAACGCGCGGTGGAAGAGGCGATCATCTCGATGGCACAGCAGGCCAGTCCAAAGGTCATTGGCCACACCGCCGACTTACGCGCCCAGTTGAACACGTAGTCCACGGTGGTGATCATGAAATTCTTCTCGAACTTGTTCTGCAGCCAACCCATGAGGTGTCCTCGATCTCTGCGTCGCGCAGAGAGCATCCCGATACAATATATGCGACCCGCTCCAGTACTTCAACGGCAAGGTAAATGTGGGCGCGAGCGTCCCGCTCGTGCGCCAGCACGGTTCCTCTGTTGCCCGCCTGAGCTGTATCAGCTACAAATGGGAGTGTCCGGAATCGACCGGGCGAACCATGGCTGACGCCGCCACAACCGCTTCCCCGGCAGAGACGATGCAACCCGGTTCCTTCATCCGCTGGTGGCGTCAGGCCCGCACATCTTTCTTCTGGATGGTGCTGGTCGCATTCGTCCTGCGTTTTGGCTGGATTATTGTCGCCCACACCTACAGGTTCAAGACCTTTGATGACAACTTCAGCTTTGGCTGGGAAATGGGCCGCATCGGGCGCTCCCTCGCTCAGGGCCAGGGTTTCAGCAATCCGTTCAGCGCCACCACGGGGCCGACGGCATGGGAGCCTCCACTTTACCCATTACTTATTGCAGGAGTCTTCCAGCTGTTCGGGATTTATACGCACGCCTCGGCAATCGTGCTGCTGGGCATCAACAGCGTATTTTCTGCCCTGACTTGTATCCCCATTTTTCTGATCACCAGACGATGTTTCAGCGAAAGGCTGGCGGTGTGGACGGCCTGGCTGTGGGCCGTGATGCCCTCCGTAATGTACTGGTGCACCCGCTGGGTGTGGGAGACAAGTCTGGCGGCATTGCTGCTTGCCCTGATTTTCTGGCTGACCCTCGACCTGGAAGAGAGAGGCGGGCTCGCCCCGTGGATTCAGTTCGGACTGCTGTGGGGGATCGCGGCACTGGCCAACACTTCCCTGCTCGCTTTTCTACCGGCCGCCGGACTGTACGCATGGTACCGGCGTTGGAAGCGCGGCCAGCCTTCGCTGGCCGGGGTCGTACTGTCGGCACTGATATTCGCCGCCTGCATCGCTCCCTGGATGGCGCGCAATTACCGGGCCCTGGGAGTGATGTCTCTGCGCTCGAACTTCGGCGCTGAACTGCGCATTGGAAACGGCCCTGGTGCGGATGGGACGTGGAGAGAATATCTACATCCCACGCAAAATGTTTACCAGATGCGACTCTACCGCGAGATGGGCGAAGTTGCCTACGTTAAGGAGCGCGAGCGCCAGGCCATCGATTTCATTCGAGAGGATTACCCGCGCTTTCTCGTTCTTTGCCTGAAGCGCTTCATTTATTACTGGGCTGGAGTTCCGCGTCTGTCTGAGATTCCGGCGCTGGCGCCTCTCAAGAATTCTCTTTTCCTGGCTTCGTCGGTGCTGGCGTTCTGGGGCCTGGGACGCGCCCTGCGCAAGCGCCGGCACGGGGCCTGGCTGTTTTTCTGGCTGATTCTTTCGTACCCGGCGGTGTACTACGCGGTTTTCCCGCATCCGCGCTATCGCCATCCCATCGAGCCGGAACTGGGAATTCTAATGGTGTATGTGATTTCAGAAGCACAGAAAAAGAATGTGACAAGGAAGCAAACATCAACCGCCAACTGACGATGGACCGATCTGCCGGAACTAGACCTGCACCGGTTGCGCGACTTCCTGCAGCGCAGCCGCGAAAGCGGCAATCGCTCGATCAATCTGCGGCCGCGTAATAATCAGCGGAGGCTGAAAGCGGATGACGTTGCCATAGACGCCGCCCACGCCCACCAGCACGCCCTGGCGCAGCAACCCATCGCGAATGGCCTCGGCTTCGGAGGTGGCCGGCGTGAGTTTTTCATCTTTGACCAGCTCGACGCCGATCATCAGCCCCAGGCCTCGAACTTCGCCGATCAGCGGATTGTGCTTTTGTAATTCACGCAGCTTGGCCATGGCGTAGTTGCCGGTCTCGGTGGCGCGGGCGGCAAGATTTTCCTTTTCCATGAACCCGATGTTGGCCAAGGCGGCGGCACAAGATACGGGATTGCCGCCAAACGTGGAAAGATGATCGCCGGGTTTGTAGGCAGCGGCGATCTCAGGACGTGTAGTAAAGGCGCTCAGCGGGAACCCGTCCGCGATGCCCTTGGCCGTCACCAGAATGTCGGGCTCGACGCCGTAGTGTTCGATGGCAAACATCTTTCCCGTGCGGGCAAAGCCGGACTGAACTTCATCGGCAATAAACAGTATGCCGTGGCGGTCGAGAACTTTCTTCACTTCTTTGAAATAATTGGGCGGCGGGACAATGATTCCGCCTTCGCCCATGACCGGCTCCGCGATGAAGGCAGCGACGTCATCGGCAGTGGTGAAGCGGATCACGTCCTCAATGGCCCGGGCACACTGCCGTCCACATTCTTCCGGATCGTTCGGCCACAGCGAGCGATACGAGTACGGTGCAGGCGCGAAGGTGACACCGGCCGCATATGGCCCGCCGCGCTTTTTTCGTCCCATGTTTCCGGTGACGCTGAGTGCTCCCCAGCTGCGTCCGTGAAAACTGGCGTGCAGCGCGATGAATTCATGCTTCCCGGTGTAAAGGCGGGCCAGCTTCATGGCGCCCTCGATGGCCTCGGCCCCGCTGTTGCCGAAAAACGTTTTGGTCAGGCCGCGGGGGGCGATGTGGGCAAGCTTCTCCGCCAGGTCGGCAACAGGTTGGACGTGATAGATGTAGGACGAGCAGTGGACCAGCCTGTCCATCTGCGCCTTGGCCGCGGCGATCACGCTGGGATTGCAGTGCCCCGCATTGACCACCGAGATGCCGGCAAAGCAATCGAGGTATTCGCGTCCGTTGATGTCGGTGACAGTGACGCCGCTGGCTTTGTCGATCACGATGGGCACGACTGACTTCATGAAGCCAGTCATCACGTAGTCTTTGTACTTCCGGATGGTGTCTGACATAAATTCCTCGGGTTGTGTAAACCCAGACGTCCTAGTCTGGGTGGGCGAGCAAAACTCGCCAAGGTTTGCGCGAAGTTTCCGTTGCGCCTACGCTCCTACCGAGCTGCGCTCGGCTGGGCAGGTGAGACACCTGCCCCTACGTGGCCTGTGACGGCTAAAACTTTCGCGAATGGTCTTTCGCCCAGCGTTCGACCACGATCTTCTTTTCGGTATAGAACTCGATGGCGTCGTGTCCCTGGGCGTGCATGATGCCGAAGAAGCTGTCTTTCCAGCCGCTGAAGGGAAAGTACGCCATGGGCGCAGCCACGCCGATGTTGATGCCGATGTTGCCCGCCGGTGCTTCATAGCGGAAACGGCGGGCCGCAGCTCCACTCGAAGTAAACAGCGATGCCTGATTGCCGTAAGGGCTGCGCTCGAGAAAAGCCAGCGCTTCGTCCATATCGTTGGCGTGGACCAGGCTCAGCACCGGGCCGAAGATTTCGGTTTCGGTCAGCTCGCTGGTGGCGGGAACCGCGTCGAGAACGGTCGGCTTCACGAAATTTCCTGCTTCGCCTTTTGGGATGCGCGAATTGCGTCCGTCCAGCAGGACCCTTGCCCCCTGTTTCTCGCCCGTCGCAATCAGCGTCTCGACCCGCGACTTGCTCTGCGGCGTGATCACCGGTCCCATCTGCACGCCCTCGTCGAGGCCATTGCCCACGCGTAACGACGCGGCCGCCTCGGTAATCGAATCGCGGAATGTTTTCTGCGCTTCGCCCACCGTCACCGCCACGGAAACGGCCAGGCAGCGCTGTCCCGCACAGCCGAAGGCGCTGTCGCCGATGATCTGCGTGGTCATTTTCATATCGGCGTCCGGCAGTACGATGACGTGGTTCTTCGCTCCGCCCTGGCATTGCGCGCGCTTCCCGTGTTCACCAGCACGGGCATAGACGTACCGCGCCACCGGGGTCGAACCGACAAAGCTGATGGCCCGAACTTTGGGGTGATCAAGCAGCGCGTTGACGGCGTTCTTGCCGCCATTCACCAGGTTGATGACTCCTTTCGGCAGCCCGATGTTCTCCATCATCTCGAAGGCCCGCTTCATGGTGAGCGGCACGCGCTCCGATGGCTTCAGCACAAAAGTATTTCCCGTCGCGACGGCGTAGGGCAGGAACCAGAACGGAATCATCCCCGGGAAATTAAACGGAACGATGGCGGCGACCACACCCAGCGGCTGCCGGATCATCATTTCATCAATGCCGCGGGCCACGTCTTCCAGGTTGTAGCCCTGCATCATCGTGGGGATCCCGCAAGCGACTTCCACATTTTCGATAGCACGGCGCAACTCGGCCTTGGCCTCGGCAAAAGTCTTGCCATTCTCGGTAGTAAGGATGCGAGCCAGATCTTCGACCTGCTCTTCGAGGATGTGCTTCAGCTTGAACAGCGGCTGAATGCGATCTTCAGCCGGAGTTCGCCGCCATTCCGGAAAGGCGGCGGCCGCAGCCTCAATCGCAGCCGCGACTTCAGCAGCGCTGGAAAGCGGAGTTTGAGCGATTACCTCGCCGGTAGCGGGATTGGTAACATCAAGCCATTCGGTGGCCTTGGAATCGACCCACTGCCCGTTAACGTAGTTGGGAACCTTTGTCAAAGTCGCGGTAGCAACAGTCATAAAATTATCTCAAGGATATTGTAGCGCCGGCGTCCCGCCGGCTGTCCGGAGGGCATCTTGCCCTCCGCCTCGCGGGCGAGTCGCCCGGACCACACAAAGACAAAGAACACACAGCTCTACACCCGTTGGGCAACAGCACCCTTTCTTTCACACACCATCTGCAACGCGGACTCCAGCACATCCAGGCCTTCATCCAGTTGCTGGTCCGTGACGACTAATGGCACCAGCACGCGCACCACGTTCGAGTACGAGCCTGCCGTGATGGTAATCAGTCCATGCTCGTAGCAGTATTGCGTGATCTGTTTGGTTTCCTCGGCTGCCGGTTCGCGGGTATCCGCAGAGCGCACCAACTCGATCGCCTGCATCCCACCCAGGCCGCGAACATCCCCGACAATCGGCCAGCGCTTTTGCCACTGCCGGGCCCGCTTCTGAAAGTGATCGCCTAATTCGTTGGCGCGGGCCAGCAAATCTTCGTGTTCAAAGATGTCCAGCACTGCCAGCGCAGCGGCGCAGGAAAGCGGATTGCCGGCGAATGTGCCACCGAGGCCGCCAGGGCCGGGGGCATCCATAATTTCGGCGCGGCCGGTAATGGCTGCCAGCGGAAGTCCTCCACCCAGCGATTTCGCGGTCACCAGAATGTCCGGCTCGACGCCGTAGTATTCGCTGGCAAAGAGTCTGCCGGTGCGGCCGAAGCCGCTCTGCACTTCGTCCGCGATAAAGAGAACGCCGTGCTTGTGACAGATCTCCATCAGCACCCGGAAGAAATCTTTGGGCGGAACGACGAACCCACCCTCGCCCAGCACCGGCTCGGCGATTACGGCCGCCACATCTTCGGATGCGGCCACCCGCTTGAAGGTGTCTTCAAGATGCCGGGCGCAGAACAAGTCACAGGATGGATACTTCAGCGAATACGAGCAGCGATAGCAATAGGCGTAAGGGATGCGGTAAACATCCCCTGGAAAGGGAGCGAAGCCGGCTTTGTAGGGATGCGTTTTGCTGGTCAGCGCCAGCGTCATCATAGTGCGACCGTGAAAGGCATCCTCAAAGGCGATGATGCCGGAGCGTCCGGTATGCGCGCGTGCGATCTTCACCGCATTTTCCACTGCTTCGGCGCCGCTATTTACAAAGAGTGTTTTCTTGGGGAACTTGCCGGGCGTGTCCTGGTTCATGCGCTCGGCCAGACGCACATATTCTTCGTAAGGGGTCACCTGGACGCAAGTGTGCAGAAAACGATCAGCCTGAGTCTTGATCGCTTTGACCACCGGCTCGCGACGGTGTCCAACGTTGAGGCAGCCGATGCCGCCGGCAAAATCCAGGTAGCGATTGCCGTCCACATCCTCCAGCCAGGCATCTTCCGCCTTGGCGACGTACACCGGTGTGCCAATGGATAGGCCGCGCGGAATGGCGTCAGCACGGCGGGCGGCGAGCGCTTTTGATTTCGGTCCGGGAATCGGAGTTTTTAACTGAATAGTTGCCATGTCAATTCTCGAAGTCGTCGTTAGTCATTGGCCTTGGCCCTTGGTCATTTCTTCTAAATTGGTTTGGCCGACGACCGACGACCAACGGCGCTTTTTAACCCAGTTTCCAGTCTTCAGTTGCCGGTTCTCAGTACCAGCCGATCGGGGCCTCGTTCAGGTTGATGTGGACCTGTTTGGTTTCCAGATATTCTTCGATTCCCCAGGGGCCCAGCTCGCGTCCGAAGCCGGATTGCTTGTATCCGCCCCACGGCGCCTCCACGTACGTGGGCTGCATGTGATTGACCCAGACAATGCCGGCGCGCAGCGACTTTACGGTGCGGAAGGCTTTGAAGATGTCGCGAGTCCAGACCGCCGCTGCGAGACCGTAGGGAGAATCGTTGGCGATTTTCACCGCGTCTTTTTCGTCTTCGAACGGGATCAGCGCGGCCACGGGCCCGAAAATCTCTTCGCGGGCGATGCGGGCGCTGTTGTCGAGATCATAGAAAATCGTGGGTTCGATGTAATAGCCCTTGGCGAATTTCTCGGCGCGTCCGCCGCCGGCTGCAAGTTTGCCTTCTTTTTTTCCCACTTCCTGGTAGGAGCGCACGCGGTCGTACTGCTCCTTGCTCACCAGCGGCCCCATTTTCGTGTCGCGGTCGAGGGGCGCACCCAGCTTGATGGTCTTGGCTTTGGCCGCCATGGCATCCACAAACTTCTTATAGATCGGCTTCTGCACCAGGATGCGGCTGCCGGCGGAACAAACCTCGCCTTGATTGATAAAGACGCCGAAGAGGGCACCATCGATGGCAGCTTCGAAATCGGCGTCCGCGAAGAAGATGTTAGGCGACTTGCCTCCAAGTTCGAGCGTGACGCGCTTGACCGTGTCGGCGGCCTGCTTGACGATGATTTTTCCGACGGCCGCACTTCCGGTGAAGGCAATCTTGTTGACGTCGGGATGCTGCACCAAAGGCGCGCCGCAAGTCTCGCCGAAGCCGGTGATGATGTTGACCACGCCCGGCGGCAGGCCGACGTCGGCCAGCCAGTTCGCCATCTCGAGCGCTGTGATCGGAGTCTGCTCGGCCGGTTTCAACACACAGGTACAACCGGCGGCCAGCGCCGGCGCCAGCTTCCAGGCCGCCATCAACAGCGGATAGTTCCACGGGATAATCTGACCGGCGACCCCGATCGGCTCCTTGAGCGTAAGGCTCATGGCGTTGTCCGGGACGGGATTCACGTATCCAAGAATTTTTGTCGCCAGGCCGCCGTAGTACTCGAAGCAGGTGGCTACATCGGTAATGTCATATTCCGCTTCTACGATCGGTTTGCCGGTGTTGCGGGATTCCAGTTCCGCCAGCATGGCGGTGTTCTGGCGGATCTTTTCGGCGAGACGGAAGAGCACGCGGCCGCGTTCCTGAGCCGTTGTCGTCGCCCAGGGGCCGTCCTCGAACGCTGCCTTGGCGGCGGCGACAGCGCGGTTCACGTCGTCGGCGTTGGCATCCGGGGCCTGCGCGATCACTTCTTCGCTGGCCGGGTCGTACACGGGAAAAGTCTTGCTTGATTTGCTGTCAACCCACTCGCCGTTGATGTAGAGCTGATAGGTGCGTACGTCGGTTTTCACTCCGCCGGGCATGAGGCCTCCTTGTGCTGTCGTGTTACTGCCGAGCTTCGCTCGGCCGCACGGGCGGGACGCCCGCGCCCACATGTTTTGCTTTCCGGCCCCCGTATATGTAGAAAAAGAAGGCCGCCAGGCCGATGAAGAACAGGGTGCCCCCGAACATCCATACTTCATATGACCACAGCGAACTGATCTGCTGTGCGGGGAAAAATACCAGTACGATTCCCAGCGTCGTGGTCAACAAGCCGCTGATACCGGCAAGGACCAGCGTCGTCTTGCTGTAGTGCCCGTTCCCCTCGGAAGTTTGCAGAGCGATCTTGATCAGCGCTCCGAACATATAGAGGAACGGAATCAACTGCAGCACCACCGCCAGCGACAACATCTTCTGAAAAGTCTCCTGCACGCCGGCGCCGATGAAGTTCATGACGATCAGCACCATGGAAACTGCTGCGTGAACGATCAGCGCGGCATAGGGCGTAGCGTAGCGGGGATGCACCTTCGCCATCCACGCCGGCATGTACGAATCCAGACCGGCGACGAAGGGAATACGGGCCGAACCACCCAGCCACGCTGAACCGATTCCCGCGATCGAAAAACTCAGCAGCAGGGCAAACGGCGCCAGTATCCAACCGGCTCCTACTCTTTCCGCCATGCTGCCCACGGCCTGCACGATGCCCTGCAGCACGCTGATCTGGTCTTTGCTCACCGCAATCAGCAGGGTGAGCGTGGCGCCGATATACAGCAACCCGGAGAGCACCCCACCCCAGGCGACCGCGCCCGGCAAAGTGCGCTGCGGATCCTGGATCTCGTCTCCCATGACCGAGGCCAGTTCCAGACCCACCAGGCCAAAGCAGATTACGCCAAACGAGTTCAGCACAAAGCGGGGGTTCGCCGGAATCCGAAAATCAGCGAAGCTAACGGTCGTGCCAAATCGCATCCAGATCACCAATCCCAGGCCAATCAGCGTGGCTGCGGCAATTCCGGTCCCAATGCCGCCCAGATTGTTGACCCACTTCCCTACGCCCAGGCCCACGATGTTGAGCACCACCAGAACGATCAGTAGCGCCAGGGACGCTACCAGCGCAAATGGCTTGTTATCCGCCAAAGCGTGGTGGTTGGGGCCCAGAACAAAGACCGATACGCCGACGAAGTACAGCATCACCGTCGGGACGTAAAGCATGTTGTTCGTCCAGTAACACCAGCCCGACAGGAAACCGTGGAAGTCGCCGAACACTTCCTTGGCCCACAGATAAACGCCGCCCTCTCCGGGATAGCGATGCGCCAGTTCGATGACCGCGATGCCTTGCGGCCAGAAAAACAACAGCAGCGATACGATCCACAACCAGACCGTGACTCCGCCGTTGGCCGCGATCGACGGGACCACATTCAGATTGAAGATGGCGACCACAAACAGCAGAACCAAATCCGCGCGGCCGAGAACGCGTTTGAGGTGCGGCTGCTCAGGATCGTTCGCGGACAATACCTGCTCCTTGGCTTTGGGTTTCGTAGCGCCACCGTCCCGGCGGCTGTCGTGGGGCGTCCCGCCCCACAGCGAGGGCAGGATGCCCTCGCGACAGCCGGCAAGATGCAGGCGCTACAAAAACCCTAGTGCGCTACGGCTACAACTTCGCCTACGTGTTCCTGCTGTGCTTTGGCCAGTGCGGGGGCCACATCTTCGAACGCAGACAGGTGCTTGTCGATATCGGCCTCGGTGTGCTGCACGGAGATGGTCCACTGTTCGTCCCACCAGTAAGGTTGCGCCATTACCCCGCGGTTGACCATGGCGAACCAGTAGTGCCGCCACAGATCGACGTCGATAGCTTCCCAGTCGCGGTAGTTGCGAATCTCTTTGGGATAGAGCATTAACGCGCCGTTGGCCCCGGCGCTGGCGATGTAGCCCTGCAAGCCCGACTTGGCCACGATCTTCCTGTAGCCTTCGGTCAGCTTCTTGCTGAGCTTGTCCACGTGCGCGTAGTTCTCTCGCGTGAGAACTTCGCGGAACGTGGCCAAGCCAGCAGCCATCGAAACCGGATTGGTGTTGTAAGTGCCGCCGTGGAAGACCTTGTGCTGCGAGATCAGGTCCATGACCGATTTGTGCGCGAGAAACGCCGCCAGGGGCAAGCCTCCGCCAATCGATTTGGCCAGGCAGATCATGTCCGGCTCTACGCCGAAGTACTCGGAAGCGCCGCCCCATCCCAGCTTGGCGCCGGTTTTCACTTCGTCGAAGATCAGCAAGGCGCCGTTGCGAGTGGCAATTTCGCGCAATCCTTCCAGAAAACCTGCCTGCGGAATGCACAAGCCCACATTCATCAGGATGGGTTCGAGAATGATGGCCGCGATCTCTCCGGGATTCTGCTTGAAGCGCAGTTCGACGCTGGCCAGGTCGTTGAATGTGGCAATAAGCACGTTGGCCACGGCTGACTTCGGAACTCCGAGTCCTCCGGTTACTGAGGTAGGAGCCTTGATGTCGCCATAATCCGGTGCGTGCGGCTTCACGCTTACCAATGCCGAGTCGTGCAAGCCGTGATACGCACCTTCAAACTTCACGATCTTGTCGCGGCCGGTGGCGGCGCGGGCCAGGCGGATGGAGTGCATAGTAGCTTCCGTGCCGCTGTTGCCGAAGCGCACCATCTCGACGGGAAAGCGGTTACAGATTTCTTCGGCCAGTTCCCACTCCATGTCGTGCGGCATGCCGAACATGGTGCCGGTGCTGAGGCGTTTTTCTACCGCCTTCATGACCGCAGAGTGGCAATGTCCGGCCATGAGCGCACCGAAGCAGAGGTTATGGTCGATGTATTCGTTGCCGTCGAGGTCGCGGAACTTGCTTCCCGATCCTTCTTTCACAAAAATCGGGTAAGGATCGTAAGCGCGATAATTGCTGGCTACTCCCAGCGGAATGCGTTTGAGGTTCTTCTTGTGAGCGACGGCGGATTTCGGCGTGCGGCGCTCGAAAGTTTCGAGCTCTTTCTGCAGTGCGGGGTACATCGGGTCTCCAGGAATGGCTCAAGCCGCTCTGATTGCGGCCATTAGAATGCCCGGGCGACCGCAGCCGCCCGGGTTAAAAGCTGTCTCTACTCTAACCCTTTCCGGCTAGAAGTAGAACTTCAAGGCCATCTGAATCAGGCGCGGTTGCTTGGCCCGTAGGATACGGCCGAAATCCGAACCGTCGGTTGTGCTCCCGTCCGGATTGTTGAATTGCGGATGGTTGAAGAGGTTGAAAAACTCGGCTCGGAACTCAAACCGCTTGCCCTCTCCACCCACCGGCAGCACCTTGTGCACCGCGAAGTCAATGTTGTTGACGGGCGGACCGCAGCAGATGGTGCGCCGGGCGTTCCCGATCCGGCCGAACAGGCTCGGGTCGTAACAATTGAACACTGCGCCCGCGGAACACGGCGGCTGGCTGTCGTCGGAAGCATTTTCGGTAAAACTGTTGGGATCGAACCAGTAGCCACC
>Ga0207678_10000665_pt1 | contig 31567 bp, 27 predicted proteins | sample KBSC63metaG_FD_184319 | JGI IMG/M metagenome (GOLD analysis project Ga0207678, IMG submission 184319) | Corn rhizosphere microbial communities from Kellogg Biological Station, Michigan, USA - KBS C6-3 metaG (SPAdes) (version 2) | ecosystem: Host-associated > Plants > Roots > Rhizosphere > Soil ... | reverse complement strand
GCAGCTGTTCAACGTGCTCGGCGGCTCGATGTCGCTGGTGGGGCCGCGGCCGCCGCGCCCGGCCGAGGTCGCGAGCGCGGCCCGGCGCGCGTTCCCGGTCAAGCCGGGCCTCACCGGGCTGTGGCAGGTCGGCGGCGACGTCGAGCTGTCGTGGGAGGAGAACGCCCGGCTCGACCTGCGCTACGTGCAGCACTGGTCGCTGGTCCAGGACGCGGTGATCCTCGGCCGCGCGGTGGGCGCTATCCGGCGGAACGAGCAGATCTGACCCGGCGGCCCAGCCCGATCCAGCTGAAGCCCGCGCGGACGGCGACATCGGGGTCGACGAGGTTGCGCGTGTCCACCAGCGTGGGGGTGCCCGTGAGGGCGGCCAGCCGCGGCCAGTCGAGCGTGCGGAACTCGGGCCACTCGGTGAGGATCACGATGGCGTCGACGTCCTTCGCCGCGACGTACGGGTCGTCCGCCACCGAGATCACCGGGGCGTCCGGGCCGAGGCCCGCGGCGGGCAGCCCGGGGTCGTAGGCGGTGAGCTCGGCGCCCGCCTGACGCAGCAGCGCGGCGACGGCGAGCGCGGGCGAGTCGCGCAGGTCGTCGGTGCCCGCCTTGAACGTGAGCCCGAACAGGGCCAGGCGGCGCTTGGCCAACGAACCCTGCCGCGCGCCCGTGACCGCCGTGCGGATCTTGTCGACGATCCGCTGGAACTGGCGGGTGTTGGTGTCGATCGTGGCCCGCAGGAGCCGGAACTCGAAGTCGACCGAATCAGCCACCTGCAACAGCGCGTTGGTGTCCTTGGGCAGGCACGAGCCACCCCAACCCGGGCCCGGGGTCAGGAACGCCTGCCCGATGCGCCGGTCGAACCCGATGCCCTCGGTGACGTCGGCGATGTCCGCGTCGAGCCGCTCACACATCTCGGCCAGCGCGTTGACGTAGGACAGCTTCATCGCGAGGAAGCAGTTCGCCGCGTACTTGATCATCTCGGCGCTCGGGGCGTCGGTGAGGACGGTCGGCGCGCCCAGGCGGGCGAACAGCGCGGCCACCCGCTCGGCGGCATCGGGCTTGCTCGCGCCGACCACGATCCGGTCGGGGTTCAGGAAGTCCTTCACCGCCGAGCCCTCGCGGAGGAACTCGGGGTTGCTGACCACGGCGACGTCCTCGCGGTCGAGCAGCTCCTCGGTGCGCGCCGCGGTGCCCACCGGGACCGTCGACTTGTTCACCACCACCGTGCCCGGGGCCAGCACCGCACGGATCTCCTCGACGACGGCCTCGACCGCCGAGAGGTCGGCCACGCCGCCGACCCCCATCGGGGTGGGCACGCACAGGAACACGACCTCGGCGGGGCCCTCGCGCTCCGCGAGCTCGGCCAACGCCGCCGCCGCGCCGACGACGAACGACAGCCTGCCCGCCGCGATCCCGGCCTCGACCAGCTCGCCCAGCCCGTCCTCGCGGATCCCGATCTCGCCGCGCCGCAGGCGTTCCACCTTCCCGCGGTCGAGGTCGGCGCAGCTCACCCGGTGACCCAGCGACGCGAGGCAGGCACCCGTCGTGAGCCCGACATAACCCGTCCCGATCACCGCGACCCGACGTGCGAACACGTGAACCCCTCCCGTTCGTCCGGCGCCACAATGGTCGCAAGCCGTGATCGGGGCGTGACCGCCGGGGGTGACAGCATGTGCCCCGTGCATGCGCTCTTCGACGTCGCCGGGCGGGTCGCGCTGGTCACCGGGTCCAGCCGCGGGATCGGGCGCGCGCTGGCTGGCGGGCTCGCCGGGGCGGGCGCGACCGTGGTGCTCAACGGTCGCGACCCCGACGCCGTGGCGGCGGCCCGCGAGGCGCTCGCCCAGGAGACGGGCGCCGCCGTGCACGCCGCGGCGTTCGACGTGACCGACTCGGCGGCCATCGCGGCCGCCGTCGCGGAGATCGAGGAGGCGGTCGGGCCGATCGACATCCTCGTCAACAACGCGGGCGTGCAGAACCGCACGCCGATCCTCGATTTCCCCGACGACGAGTGGCACCGCCTGGTCGACACCAACCTCGGGGCGGCGTTCCGGGTGGGCCGCGAGGTCGCCCGTCGCATGCAGCCGCGCGGCCGAGGCAAGATCGTCAACATCTGCTCGGTGCAGAGCGAGGCCGCCCGGCCGGGCACCGCCGTCTACGCCGCCACCAAGGGCGGGCTCAAGATGCTGACGAAGGGGATGTGCGCCGACCTCGGGCCCTCCGGCATCCAGGTCAACGGGCTGGGCCCGGGCTACATCGCCACCGAACTGACCGCACCGCTGATCGCCGACCCGGAGTTCGACGCCTGGATCCGCGCCCGGACGCCCGCGGGCCGCTGGGGCAGCGTGGACGACCTCGTCGGCCCGCTGCTCTTCCTCGTCTCCCCCGCCGCCGACTACGTCAACGGGCAGATCCTCACCGTCGACGGCGGCATGCTCGCCGTGTTGTAGGTGAGTAGCGTCCTGGGCATGGAGATCGGCATCGGCCTGCCCTCGACCCTCGCCTCGGCCACGGGCGCGGACATCCTCACCTGGGCCCGTGAGGCGGACACGGCGGGCTTCAGCACCCTCGGCACCATCGACCGCGTGGTCTACGGCAACCACGAGACCATCCCGACCCTGGCCGCCGCGGCGGCCGTCACGAGCCGCATCCGCCTCACCAGCGCGATCCTCATCGCGCCGTTCCGCGGCAACGGCACCCTGCTGGCCAAGGAGCTCGCCACGATCGACAGCTTCGCCGACGGTCGGCTCACCGTCGGCATCGCCGTCGGCGGGCGCGACGACGACTACACCGCGACCGGCACCGACTTCCACCGCCGCGGGGCGATCTTCGACGACCAGCTCGCCGAGATGCGCGCGGTCTGGTCGGGCGCGTCACGCGGCACCGCGGGCGCGGTGGGGCCGGTGCCTGCGGGCGACGGGCCGCCGCTGCTCATCGGCGGCGGGGGTGAGCACACGAACCGCCGGGTGGTCGAGTACGGCGCGGGCTGGATCTCCGGCGGCGGCGGACCGGACGCGTTCGCCAAGGGGGCCGCGCCGATCCGCCAGGCCTGGACCGACGGCGGCCGCTCCGGCGCACCCCGCCTGGTCGCGTTGGGCTACTACGCGCTCGGCCCGGACGCCACGGCGCTCGCCGAGGGCTACCTCACCGACTACTACGCGTTCGCGGGCCCCTACGCGAAGATGGCCGCCGAGGCCGCGCTGACGTCCGAGGACGTGGTGCGCGAACAGCTGGCGGCGTTCGCCGACGCGGGCTGCGACGAGCTGATCCTCTTCCCCTGCAGCCCGGAGGTCGACCAGCTGCGGCGCCTCGCAGGCGTCGCTCTCGGATGAGCTTCTACGGTCTAATATTAGGCTAAATAGCCTAATATTATAGACCGATAAGACCCATATTTCGTTGCTGTTTTCAACGCGCGTAACAACGATAGGGATCAGTACGATCCGGAACTGGGGGCATCCGGCCATTCACGAGCAGATCATGAATGGCGCATGGGGGGAGGCGTATCTCAATGGCGAGTCTTGTGTGCGCCCGCAGGTCAAGATGTCGGGACGACGCGGATCACTCGGCGTCCTGGTTGGCCCGCCGGGCACTGCTGATCACGTGGGACGCGTTCGGCTGGGCGTTCGCCCTGGCGGTCGCGTCCTCCCTGCGGGCCGACTTCACCATCGACGACATCGAGACGCGGCCGTTCCTGACCATCGTCGCCGTCGCCGTCACGGCCCAGCTGGCCGTTCACGCAGTCCTGCGGACGTACCGCGGCAGACATCCGATAGGCGGCATCGACGAAGCGGTCACCGTCGCCACCGGCACGGCGCTGGTCGGAATCGTCGTTTTCCTGGTCGGACTGTTCACCCACCAGCAGCTCATACCGCACTCGGTACCGCTCCTGGCGGCGCCGATCGCGGTGGTGGTCGCCGTGGGGTCCCGGCTGGCGGTCCGGCTGTACCGGGAGCGGCACTACCGCGCGGATTACAGCCGCGCACATCGGGTGATCGTCCTCGGAGCGGGCATCGACGGGCAGCACCTCCTGCGGTCGCTGCTGTCCGACCCCGCAGGCCGTTATCTGCCGGTCGCGCTCCTGGAGGACAACCAGTCCCTGCGCCGGTACCGGATCTCCGGCGTGGCGGTGCGTGGAACCCGAGCCGATGTCGCGCACGCTGCGGCCGAGGCGAACGCCGACATGCTCATCATCGCCGATCGGTCGTTGTCCACGCCTGCCGTCGAGGAGATCGCGGATGCCGCCCGCGCGGCAGGCCTGGCGGTGGCGGTGCTGCCGACCCTCGACGAGCTGATCAGGCCACTGCCCGACACGTCCCTGCCCGACACGTCCCCGATCCCCGCTCAGAGGATGGCCACCGAGGGCGTCCTGGTGCAGGAGGCATCGGACATCGAGGACAGGCTGTACGCGCCGGACGCCGCTGCGTTGAGCCGCATGAAACGGCTCCTGGACATCGCGCTGAGCGTCGTGGCCATCGTGCTCGTCGTTCCCCTGATGCTGCTGATCGCACTGGTGCTCTGGCTCACGGGGGGCGAGGTGATCTACCGCGCGCCCCGCATCGGGCGCGACGGACAGCTCTTCACGATGTTCAAGTTCGTCACGATGGCCCGGGACGACAGCGGCCCGAGGGTGACGGGCGGCGGCGACCGGCGGATCACCGACGTCGGCCGCTGGTTGCGGGCGACGAAGCTCAACGAGCTGCCCCAACTCCTGAATGTGATCAAGGGCGAGATGAGCCTCGTGGGACCGCGCCCGGAGGACCCGCGCTACGCCACGCACTACTCGGCGCGTCACCGGCAGGTGCTCGCCGTGCGGCCGGGCCTCACCAGCCTGGCGTTCCTGCGCTTCGGCGACGAGGAGGCGTTCATCGCCCGCGCCCGGCCTGTCGACGTCGAGGCCTACTACCTCCAGGAGCTCCTGCCGCAGAAGCTGGACATCGAGCTCGACTACGTCAGCACCTGGAGTGTCGGCCAGGATCTGCGCATCCTCGCGGGCACCCTCCGCGCGATGCTGCGCTGATCACGAGTTCTGGCGGGTGAGGCGCTCGCGGACCGTGACGAACGCCTCCGCCAAGAGGTAGCCCGAGTGCCCGCCCCGCACGCGGGCCAGCGCCTCGATGTAGTCGAAGCTGCGCGGGTGCCTGCCGCCGATCATCTCCGTGGGGTAGCAGGCGAGCGCCTTCAGCTTCTTGTCCCAGACCGACTCCACGTCGATGAAGGTCGTGGGCACGAAGGCGTAGTTCGACATCGGTGGCGCCTGGTCCGTCGACGACGGGGTCTCGAAGGTCAGGAACCGTTCGACGAGCGAGCCGAGCGGGGTCATCGGTCGGCACGCGGCGTAGACCGCCTTGAACACCACCTGGTGATCGGTGTTGGCGTCACCGCCGTGGTGCGCGTAGACCACGGTCGGCCGGAAGGTGTCGAGCGCCTTCTCCACGGTCTTGATGAGTTCGATGAACGGGACGGTCTCGAGGCGCTGGTCGGGGAAGTCGTGGAACTCCACCTCGGACACGCCCATGGCGTCGGCCGCGCGCAGGGCGCACTCCCGCCTGGTGTCGCAACGGGGGGTGTCGCTGAGCTTCTCGACCTCGCCCTCGGACATGATGAGCACCTTCACCGCGCTGCCCGCCTCGGCGTGCAGCGCCAGCGTGCCTCCGACGCCGAGCGTCTCGTCGTCGGGATGGGCCACGACGCACAGGACGCGTTGGCGCAGCGGGTCGTGGCGGTGGTGCCGGGGGGCGGGCAGGACCAGCTCCGGCGCGACCCTGGCCTTCTCGATGAGCACCGGCACGCCGTCGCCGCCGAAGGTGTGGGCGAGCGGGTAGGGCGGCGAGAGCGCCCGGATCAGGCGGACGATCTCCTCGGCGGGCCGATTCCAGTCGATCTCCCCGTCGGCCGCGGTGCGCCTGCGGGTGTAGGTGCTGCCGGTCTCGCCCTGGGGCAGGCGCGGCGCCGTGCCGTCGAGGATCTGGTCGAGGTGGGCGCGCAGCAGCTGCAGGGTGGCGTCGTCGGCCTTCCGCAGCACGTCGACGGCGTGGTCGTCGGCCTCGATGGGGAATCGCTCGACGGCGATCACGTCGCCGGTGTCGATCCCCTCGTCCATGTAGAACATCGTGACCCCGGACTCCTCGAGCCCGTCGATCATCGCCCAGATCACCGGCGACGAGCCACGGCGCCCGGGCAGCACGGCCGTGTGGAACCCGATGACGCCCAACGGCGGGACACCCAGGATCGAGGGCGGGATGATCTGCGAGAAGCCGACGACGAGGACGAGGTCGGGGCGCAGCGCGGCGATCTCGTCCGCGTGGTCGCGCACCTTGGCGACCTTGCGCAGCACCGGCGGGGCCACGAGGTCGTCGAACGTGCGGAACCCCGCTACGCCGCCTGCGGCCTCCTCGTCGAGCACGAAGACACCGACCAGGTCGACGCGCGGATGCTCCGACAGCTCCTGCACGGCCCGGCGCCCGTCGTCCAGGCCACCGATGAACACCACCCTGCGGGGCGCGGACCCGTCCATCAGACCGCCCTCGTCGCCACGGCGTGCAGGCCGGGCCGCGACGGCGGCGCCTCCGAGCGCTCACCCCACCGACGCGCGAACCGGACGAGCCCGGCGAGGAAGCCCCCGCCGTAGCCGAGGTGCATCGCGGCGAACGCGACGGGCAGCAACGGCAGGTGGCGCCAGCCCGACCGGCGGGCGACCGTGACCGACGCGCCCACCGCAGCGAGCCCGTAGGCGGCGAGCGTGGCCGACCAGAGACGACGGATGCCCCGGCTCGTCGGGGCCAGCACCGCTCCCCCGGCGACGGCGGCGGCGAAGACCGGCGGGACGAACTGCCGCAGGCTCATCTGCCTCGGGTGCTTCTGGAGCACACGGACCTTCCAGAACCCGTACTGGCGGTACTGCCGGAACAGGGTCCGCAGCGACGCGCGGCTGTAGTAGCGGGAGCGGATGCGATCGGTCAGGAGGATCCGGCCACCCGCCGCGCGCAGGCGGTAGTTGAACTCGTCGTCCTGGTTGCGCACCATCTCGGGATCGAACCCACCCACGCGGTCGAAGACCTCGCGGCGCCAGGCGCCCATGTACACGGAGTCGACCCAGTGCTCCCCGGAGGCGTAGTGGAACTGCGCGTCGCCGACGCCGAACCGCGACGACGTGGCGAGGGCGATGACTTCCCCGATCCGCCCCCGCCCCTGCGCGTCCATCCGGCCGCCGACGGTGTCGGCCCCGGATTCCCCCAGCGCCGTCACGCACGCCGACACGTAGTCGTCCGCGATGATCGTGTGGCCGTCGACCCGCACGACGATCTCTCCGCGGGCCCGGAAGAGCGCAGCGTTGAACCCGGTGGGCACCACGCCGCCGGGGTTGTCGACGATCTCGACGGTGTGGGCCGGGTGCGTTGCGGCGATCTCCTCGACGATGGCACGGGTCGCGTCGTCGGACATGCCGTCGGCGACCAGCACCTGCATGCGGTCGGCCGGGTAGTCCTGATCCAGCACCGCGCCCAGGCTGCGGGCGATGAACGCGGCTTCGTTGCGGATGGGCATGATCACGGTGACGGGGAGCCGATCTGCGGGCACGGGGTCCAGGGTGCTCTACCGTCACCCGAACGCGCCACCCAGCCCACGGAAGGTCGCTAGGGTCGGAGGCAGAACGGGGGGCTGAGCACCATGTTGCCGCAGGACGAGTTGGCCGATGATGTCGCGCTCCACGCCACGGCCGACGTGGCCGAGTCCGCGTCGATCGGCCCGGGGAGCCGTGTCTGGCACCTGGCTCAGATCGGCGAGAACGCGGTGATCGGCCGCGCCTGCGTCGTCGGGCGCGGCGCGTACGTCGGCCCCGGTGTGCAGATCGGCGACCACGTCAAGATCCAGAACTACGCGCTGGTCTACCACCCCGCCGTGCTCGACGACGGTGTCTTCGTCGGGCCCGCGGTGGTCCTCACCAACGACCTCCCCCCCCGGTCGGTCGACCCCGGCGGAAGGCCCAAGTCGGCCACCGACTGGACACCGGTCGCCGTGCACGTCAAGGAGGGCGCGTCACTGGGCGCCCGCTCGGTCTGCGTCGCACCGGTGACGGTCGGGCGCTGGGCGATGGTCGGTGCCGGTGCGGTCGTCGTCGACGACGTCCCCGATTTCGCCCTCGTGGTCGGCGTGCCCGCCCGACGCGTCGGCTGGGTCGGCCGTGCGGGCTTCCCGTTGCGGCCGGATGGTGGCGGGACGTGGCACTGTGAGAGAACGGGTGCCCGCTACGTGGAGACAGAAGAAGGCTCGTTGCATGAGATCACCTGTTGAGCTGGACGACGTCGGCTACCTCGACGTGCCCGCGAGCGCCGTGCAGATCGGCGAGGAGGAGCGCGCCGCCACCCTGCGCGTGCTGGACTCCGGGATGCTCGCCCAAGGCCCCGAGGTGGCGCAGTTCGAGTCGGAGTTCGCTGCTCACGTCGACGGCCGACCGTGCGTCGCGGTCAACTCGGGCACCAGCGCCCTGCTGCTCGCGCTCGTCGCGCTCGGGATCGGGCCCGGCGACGAGGTGGTCGTCCCGTCGTTCAGCTTCGCGGCGACGGCGAACGCGGTCGCGCTCACCGGCGCACGGCCGGTGTTCGCCGACATCGAGCCCGCCCACTTCTGCCTCGATCCCGCGGCCGTCGAGGCGGCGGTGACCACGCGGACCGCCGCGATCGTCCCGGTGCACCTCTACGGCCATCCCGCGCCGATGGGCCGCATCGTCGACGTCGCGGCGAAGCACGGGCTCGCCGTCGTGGAGGACGCCGCCCAAGCCCATCTCGCCGCGCTCGACGGGCGCCCGGTCGGCACCTTCGGGCAGGTGGCCGCCTTCAGCTTCTACCCCACCAAGAACATGACCGCGGGCGAGGGCGGGATGGTCGTGTGCGCCGACGAGGCCGTCGCACGCACGGTGCGCCTCCTGCGCAACCAGGGCATGGAACGCCGCTACGCCAACGAGATCGTCGGCTACAACATGCGGATGACCGACCTGCACGCCGCCATCGGTCGGGTCCAGCTCGACGCGCTGCCCGACCGGACGGAGCAGCGCAGGCGCAACGCCGCCTTCCTCGGCAGCGAGTTGGCGGGCACCGGTGTGGTGGTGCCGCCGACGGCGCCGGGCGCCGCGCCGGTGTGGCACCAGTACACCGTCCGGGCCCCCGATCGCGACCGGTTGCGCAGCAGGCTGGCCGACCGGGGGGTGGGCACGGGCGTCTACTACCCCACGCCGATCCACCGGCTCCCGGCGTACGCGCTCACGCTCGACCTGCCCGTGACCGAGCAGGCCGCCGCCGAGGTGCTCTCCCTCCCGGTCCACCCGGCGTTGTCACAGGCCCAGCTCGACCACGTCGTCGCGGCCGTCGCCTGGGCGGTGGCCCGATGACCCGCACCTTGCGCGCAGGCATCATCGGGCTCGGGCGCATGGGCAGGCACCACGTCCGCGTGCTGGGTGAGATGCCCGACGTCGACCTGGTGGCGGCCGCCGACACCCAGCACCGGGTACCCGATGCGTGGCAGGCGCTCGACGTGGTCGACACGGTCGAGGACCTCCTCGACCGGGGCATCGAGATGTGCGTGCTCGCCACCCCCACCGTGACGCACGAACCGATCGCCGTGCAGTTGGCCGAGGCCGGTGTCGCCACGCTCATCGAGAAACCGCTCGCCCACGACACCAAAGCGGCCCAGAACATCGCCGAGGCCTTCGCCCGCACCGCCACCCTGAGCTGCGTCGGGCACATCGAGCGGTTCAACCCCGCCCTGCAGGAGATGCGGCAGCGGCTGGCCGGGGGCGAGCTCGGCAACCTCTACCAGGTGGTCACCCGCAGGCAGGGGCCGTTCCCCGACCGGATCGTCGACGCGGGCGTCATCCTGGACCTGGCCACGCACGACATCGATCTCACGGCATGGGTGACCGGTGCCACCTACCGGTCGGTGTCGGCGCGATCGGCGCACCGCAGCGGCCGCCCGCACGAAGACCTGGTCAGCGTGGTCGCGGAGCTGTCCAACGGGCTGGTCGTCACGCACCTCGTCAACTGGTTGTCGCCGTTCAAGGAACGGGTGACCGCGGTGACCGGCGACAAGGGCAGCCTCGTGGCCGACACCCTGACCGCCGACCTCACGCTGTTCAAGAACGGTTCGCAAGCGATGGAGTGGGACCGCGTCGCGGCGTTCCGCGGCGTGGTCGAAGGCGACGTGATCCGGTACGCGATCCCGAAGCCGGAACCGCTCGTGACCGAGCTCCGCAACTTCGCCGACGCCGTGCGGGGCCACAGCGAAGGGCAGGTCGTGACGCTCGAAGAGGGCCTGGCCACGGTCCGCATCGCCGAGGCGATGCGCGATTCCGCGGCCACCGGCGACACCGTCAGGATCGCGGAATGACGGCCACGGTGAAGGTCGCGGTGGTGGGCCTCGGCAAGATCGGCCTGCCGCTCGCGGTGCAGTTCGCGGGGCGCGGGCACCACGTGATCGGCGCGGACGTCGACGACGCCGTCGTGCGGGAGGTCCGACGCGCCGTGCCGCCGTTCCCCGGTGAACGCGACCTCGCGGAGCGGTTGTCCGAGGTCGTGCGGTCCGGGGCGCTGGAGGCGACCACCGACACCGCGTCCGCGGTCTCCGCGAGTGACGTGGTGGTCGTCGTCGTGCCGCTCTACACCGATGCCGGGGGCAACCCGGAGTTCTCCGCGCTCGACGCGGCGACGTCGGACATCGCCGCCGGTCTGCGCCCCGGCACCCTCGTGTCGTACGAGACGACGCTGCCGGTGGGCACCACCCGCACCCGCCTGGCCGCCGCCCTCGAGGCGGGCAGCGGTCTGCGGGTCGGAGCGGACCTGTTCGTCGCGTTCAGCCCGGAACGGGTCTCGTCCGGCCGGGTGTTCGCCGACCTCGCGCGGTACCCCAAGCTGGTCGGCGGCGTGGATCCGGAGAGCGGGCGGCGGGCCGCCGCCTTCTACGGCGCGGGCCTGCGGTTCGACGAGCGCCCGGACCTGGCCCGGCCCAACGGCGTGTGGGACCTGGGTTCGGCGGAGGCCGCGGAGCTGGCGAAGCTGGCGGAGACGACCTACCGCGACGTCAACATCGGTCTGGCCAACCAGTTCGCGCTGTACGCCGACCGCGTCGGCGTCGACTTCCACCGCATCGCGGAGGCCTGCAACTCCCAGCCCTTCAGCCACCTGCACGCGCCCGGGATCGCGGTGGGCGGGCACTGCATTCCCGTCTACCCGTGGTTCTACCTGTCCGGGGATCCCGACGCGACGATCGTCCGCGCAGCCCGTGCGGCCAACAGCGCGATGCCCGACCGGGCGGTGCAGCGGTTGGCCGATGTCTACGGCGACCTGCGCGGCGCCACGGTCGTCGTGCTCGGGGCCTGCTACCGGGGCGGGGTCAAGGAGACCGCGTTCTCCGGCGTGTTCGGCGTCGTCGACGCGCTGCGGGCGCGCGGAGCGACGGCGTTCGTGCACGACCCGCTGTTCACGGCGGCGGAGCTCGCGGCGCTCGGGCTCGAGCCCTACCGGGACGGCGTGCGGGTCGACGCCGCGGTGCTGCAGGCCGACCACCAGGAGTACCGCGGCTTCACGCCCGCCGATCTGCCCGGTGTGAGCGTGCTCCTCGACGGGCGCGGCGTGCTCGACCCCGCGCGGTGGCCGGACGTCACGGTGCTCGCCCTGGGACGGTCGACGGTCGGCTGACCGGGCTCACTGCTGGTAGATCCCGATGTCCACGCCGCCTTCCGGCGGGCGCGGCTTGCCGTCGATGTCGATGGGAGGCGCCCCGAGCTCCACGCCCGCGCCCAACGCCGGGCTGCCGGGGCGGAGGTGGTAGTCGCCGGACCCATCGCTCTTGAAGTTGACGAACTGCGGGTCGGCGACCAGCGTGCCCCGCTCGTTGCCCGTCTTCAGGAGGATGCGGTTCGTCTCGTTGTCCCACAGGACGTTGTTGAGGAACTGGTTGTTCGGACCGGTCGCGCCGCTCTCACGGATGCCCTCGCGGCCGTTGTCGATCGCGATGTTGTTCGCTACGACGAAGTTGTCGGCGGCGACGTCGCCGTTGTTCGGGCCGTCGCCCTGGCCGATCACGATGCCGCCCTCCGGGTTGTCGAAGACCAGGTTGTTCGAGATGGAGAGCGCGTTGCAGTTGTGCCAGCACTGGATGCCGAAGCCCGCGTTGCCGTAGGCGATGTTGTTGGTGACCATGCCGTTCGGGTGGCTGACGTAGATGCCGTGATCCAGCTTGTCGGCGCCGCAGCGTGCCGCGATGTTCCCGATGACATCGATGTCGTGCATCGTGTAGTCGTCGTTGGCGGTCGTGATGCAGTTGCCCTCGCGGAAGTCGTGCACGCTGTTGCTGACGATGCGGACGAACGAGCCACCGCTGAGCAGGCCGTCGGTGTTCGACCCGGTGATGTCGAACCCGACGATGTCGACGTAGTCGCCGTCGTTCTGCCACGCGGCGTCCGCCGAACCCTCGCCGACGATCTTGGCGCCGCCCCGGCTGGCCGAGGTGAACGAGATCCGCGCCTCGGCGGTTCCGTTGACGTTTGTGGTGATCGAGCCGTTGTACGTGCCGTTCGCGACGACGACGTTCGTGCCCGGTTTGGCCACCTTGGCCGCCGCTTCGATCGACCGCATCGGGGCGGCCTGGGTGCCCGGGTTGCCGTCGGCACCGCTCGGCGACACGAAGATCTGGTTGGTGGGGGTGGTCGGCGCGATGGGTGCGCCGACGGACGGCATCGGCGGCGCCTGTGGTGGTGGCGCCCCGGGCGCAGAGCACGCGGCCACCACCGTGGCGCCCGCGATCGTCAACGCAAGTGCCGTCGTCCCCCAGGCGCGCATATTAGCCAAGCTACGCGATCCGGTGTGTGTCGTGCGCAAAGCACGAAGCGGTTACGTCGAGGGCAGTCGCCGGGCGTCGGCAGCGTCGACGGCGTGCAGGCACAGCAAGTAGAGCAGGGCGTAGCTCAGCAGGTGCCCGACGGCGAGCACGAGGACCGCCGTCTGCACCGGCGCTCCCAGCAGGCCACACGCGGCCGTGCCGCCCGCGGTCAGCAGGAGCCGGGCGCATCCCCAGAGGAGCTCCTGCCCCTGCCGCTCGAGGAGGAACAGGGTGGAGGACACCGGGGTGACGGCGAACTGCGCGAGGTAGGCCACGGCGAGGAACCGCGCGTACTCCCCCGCCTCGGTCCAGGTCGGCCCGAAGATCAGCCCGAACATCCAGGGTCCCGCTACCACCAGCAGCAAGGCAGGGCCTGCGCCGAGCAACAGCAGCCGTCGGACGGCACTGCGCAGGAGGCGCCCCAGATCCCCGCTTGGGCTGCGGATCGCGGCGCCGGTCTCGCCGGTGTAGACCTGGCTCACTGCCTGACCGATGATCGCGGTGGGGCCGCTGAAGACGCGGACGGTGAGGCCGAGGAGGCCCGCTCGCGCGTCGCCGTAGAGGGCGCTGACGAGGAGCAGCGGCATCTCGAGCCCGGCCGAGTTGATCAGCGCCGACGGGGCCGCCAGCAGGGGGAACCGGCGGAACCGCCGCACCGCGGCGCGCAGCCCGGCGAGGGTCGGGCGCCGTTGGCGGAGCAGGCCACCCCGTGACACGAGCCCGCCCATGGCCAACGCGCGGCCGACGCCGACCCCCAGCAGGAGGCCCAACGGGCGCACGCCCAGCAGCCCCAGACCCAGCTGCGTCGCCGCCTGGCCGACACCCTGGAGGAAGTTGCGCCGACCGAGCGCGCCGTACGTGCGATCGCGGATCATCCACTCGGAGAGCACCATGTAGGTACCGAGTACGAAGACCGTGGCGGCCACGAGCCACCAGTACTGCGCGAGTTTCGGCACACCGAGGAGCGCCGCCAGCGGGCCTCCGGCGAGCAGCCCGACAACGGCCGTGACGGTCGTCGTGCCGACGACCACCGCCAGCGCCGCCCACGCGACATCGGCGGCGTCCCCGTCGTCCGGGGGGATGGGTATGGCAGGCTCGAGGCAGCCCGCGGCGATCACCCCGACCATCCCGACCACCGAGGTGAAGACCGCGAGCAGACCGAGCTCCGCGGGATCGTAGAGCCGGGTCAGGAACGGGTACGACAGGATGACCAGGCCCTGCCCCGCGATGCTGCCGGAGATGATGCTCGTGATGCCCCGCAACGCGCTCGGGAGCCGTAGGGACGGCATCGACGGCATAGTGAACTGTAACCGGCGCGTGTGAAACGGGAGCGAGGACCAGTGGCTGGCGAGCACGCGAGCGGGCGGACGCGGGTGAGGCACCTGACGTCGGTCCACCCCCTCGGCGACAACCGGATCTTCTACCGGGAGTGCAAGAGCCTCGCCGAGGCGGGCTACGACGTCGCGCTCGTCGTCGGGCACCCACCGACGGGACCGGTCGCGGGCGTGCCCGTCATCGGCGTCGGACGACCGCGCAACCGCATCGACCGCGCGACCCGGATCGTGTGGAAGGTCTTCCGCGCCGCGCTGAAGGAACGGGCGCAGCTCTACCACCTGCACGACGCGGAGCTGCTGTGGATCGGCCTGCTGCTCAAGCTGGTGGGCAGGCGCGTCGTGTACGACGTCCACGAGGACACCCCCAAGCAGATCATGAACAAGTTCTGGATCCCGTGGTGGGCCAAGCGGGTACTCGCCACGGGCACGGGGCTCATGGAACGCCTCGCCGCGGCGACGTTCGACGGCGTCGTCGCCGCGACCCCGTCCATTGCCGACCGCTTCCCCGGCGAGCACACGGCCGTGGTGCAGAACTTCCCCCATCTGGCCGCCGCCCGCGACCGCCCCGAGGCCGGGCCGGACGAGCCGACGTACGCCTTCGCCTACACCGGTGGTCTCGCCGCCAACCAGGGGCTGCGCGAGATCGTCGCGACCGCAGGCCTCCTGCCGTCGGACCTGGGCGACGCCGTGGTGGCGGGCTGGTTCGACGACGACGCGCTGGAGCGCGAGGTGCGGGCGGCCGATGGCTGGAAGCGCATCCACTACCTCGGTCGCGTCACCCCCACCGAGGTCCTCGACGCGATCGTCAGCGCGCGCTGCGGGATCGTGATCGACCACCCCATCAGCAACTACCTCGACTCCTACTCGACGAAGATGTTCGAGTACATGGCCTGCGGCATCCCGGTCGTCTGCTCCGACTTCCCCCTGTGGGTGCGCCTGGTCGGCGACGCGGACTGCGGTGTGAGCGTGGACCCCATGGATCCGCAGGCCGCCGTCAAGGCCGTGGAAGCCCTCTGCCGCAACCCCGACGAGGCGCGGCGGCTCGGCGCGAACGGGCGCCGCGCCATCCGGGAGCGCTACAACTGGGAGAACGAGTTCGCGAAGCTCGACGACCTCTATCGGAGACTGATGTGATTCGCCCACAACGCGTCCTCGTCATGTCGCCGCACACGGACGACGCCGAGCTCGGGTGCGGCGGCACGATGGCCAGGTGGATCGGCGAGGGAGCCGAGCTCTTCACCGCGGCGTTCTCGACCGCCGAGCTGTCGCTGCCAGAGGGGTCCAAGCCGTACCGACTGAAGGACGAGTGCCACTTGGCGCTCGACGAGCTCGGCGTGCCCAAGGAGAACCGCTTCATCTACGACTTCCCCGTGCGCGAACTCGGGTACCACCGGCAGGAGGTGCTCGAGGAGATGGTGAAGCTCGCCCGGCTGGTGGAGCCGGAGGTGGTGCTCGTGCCCTCGGGCGCGGACCTGCACCAGGACCACGCCGTCGTGCACCAGGAATGCGTGCGCGCGTTCCGGTTCACGACGATGCTGGGCTACGAGCTGCCGTGGAACCACATCACGTTCTCGACCCAGGCGTTCGTCGTGCTGGACGAAGGGCACCTGAAGCGCAAATGGGCGGCGTTGACGAAGTACGCGAGCCAGCTGGAGGTGGGGCGGCCGTACTTCCGCTACGAGTTCATCGAGTCGATGGCACGCGTGCGCGGCCTCCAGGTGAAGGCGGACTTCGCCGAGGCCTACGAGGCCATCCGGGTGCGCATGTGATCGTTGCGGCCCACCAGCCGAACTTCGCCCCGTGGCTGGGCTTCTTCGACAAGGCCGTGGCGGCCGACGTGCTCGTGCTCCTCGACACCGTGCAGTTCATCAAGCGGGGGTACCAGAACCGCACCCGGATCAAGAGCAGCACCGGACCGCAGTGGCTCACCGTGCCCGTCATCAGCAAAGGCCGCTACGACCAGGCGACGCAGGACGTCCTGATCGACGAGACGGCACGCTGGCGCCAGGTGCACCTGCGCACGCTCCGCAGCGTGCTGGCCAAAGCCCCCCACCACGACGCGCTGTTCGAGCTGGTGGAGCCGATCTACGCGCAGGAGGCGCACCGCCTGGTCGAGCTCAACGTGGCGGTGCTGCGCGCGGTGGTGGGCGGGCTCGGCATCGGCACGCGCCTCGTGCTGGCCTCGGAGCTCGACCTCACGGGCAGCTCGACCGAGCTGATGATGAGCCTCACGAAGGCCGTGGGGGGCGATGTCTACCTCTCGGGTCCGACGGGCCGCACGTACCTGGAGCCCGAGCGGTTCGCCGACGCCGGGCTCGAACTGCGTTACCACGCGTTCACCCCTGCCGAGTACCCGCAGTTGCACGGCGCGTTCGCGCCCGGCTTGAGCTGCTTCGACTACATCGCCAACTGCGGCTTCACGCCGTGGTGGGCAAGGTGACGGCCGCGATCAGCTCCGCGTACCAGCGCTTCTGACGCGCGGTCCGCAGGATCTCGTCGTTGTGCCACAGGATGCCGAGGTCCCCGCGGAACCGCCTGCAGGCGCGGGCGACGTCGACCACCGCCGCGAACGCCGCATCGGGCCGCAGGCCCATGTACCCGAACAGACTGACGTCCATGACCTGGAACGGCCGTTCCCGCAGGTCGAGCGGGCGGCCTGCCACGAGGTCGAACACGGGGTACTCGTGGCAAGTACCCGTGCGGAAGCCGACCGCCTCGCTGAAGGCCAGCGTGCAGTCGTAAGCGAGCCCGGCCTCGTCCCAGTTGCGCCACGTGGCGGGGTTCGCCCACTGCAGGTAGTGCTGCCTGCCGCCCCAGACGTCCTGCCGCACCCCCGCGCGCTCGGCGACCGCGCGCAGGTGGGCGAACTCCTGCGCGGTCCGCTCCGCGTCGCGGAACGTCCCCAAGCCCGCGTGGAAGCCGACCTCGTGACCGCGCCGGTGGACCCGCCCCATGAGGCGGCCGACCCACGGGTGGTCGAGGAGGTCGAACCGACCACCGCGGGGGTTCACGTCGTTGTTCGCGAGGAAGTAGAAGGCGCTGCGCACGCCGTGGCGTTCGCTCACCGTCATCAGGAAGTCGAAGGTGTTGTGCGGATCGCGGTCGAGGCGCCCGCGCCGGGCGTCGGCGAGGGCGCGCACCCGCCTGAGCAGCAGGCCCGGGTCCCGACGACGGAGTACGTCGCCCGCGAGCTGGCGGGCGAGCAACGGCCTGCTGCGACCGAGCGTCGACAGGGGGTCGTCGACGTCGTGGGAGAGCAGCACGCGGTAGTCGGGACGGGAGGTGGCCAGCCCGGGCCGCAGGCGCTGCAGCGCCGCGCGCAGCAGCTCGACGTAGGCGTCGGCGAGCGGGGTCCGCAGGAAGTCGGCGCGGACGGCGAGCGCCGCCGCGGCCGGGTAGCGCTCGTAGCCATCGCGATCGCCCGGGATCGCCTCCTCGTAGCGGGTGAGCATCGCGAAGACGCTGCCGAACACGTCGACGTGCAGCCGCACGCCGGTCGGGTCGAGCTCGGCGAGCGGCCGGTCGTCCGGGACGGCGGTGCCGTAGAGCACGGGCAGCCGCTCGTTGGCGGAGAGCACGCCCGCGCCGACGTCGCCGACGGCACGACGCGACAACGGCTCGCGCGGCAGCGCGGCGGTGGTGAGCCACCGCGCCCGGTCGGTGGCGAACAGGACGTCGGGCAGGGTGACGACGCGGTCGTCCTCGCCGTCCAGCCGGATCCGGACGTCGGCGTGCGGGTGCTCTTCGGGCCGCCACTCCAGACCCAGCCACTCCCCCAGGACGACTCCGAGGACGTAGCGCCGTTCGGCCCAGTAGCTCCTGGCCATTCCGACGACGAGCGTCATCGGCTTTTGTGTACCGTGCAAAAATGACCCATCCGCGTGATGACCGTCATCCTGATGATCCTCTCTGACGCGCGCCAGACCGGCCACTCGACCACCGAGCGTGATCGTTCGCCACGGAAGAATGAGCCGATCTTCCATCAACCGTGGTGGTTGGACGCCGTGGCCCCGGGGCGTTGGGACGCGGCGACCGTCGAGCGCGGCGGGCGCACGGTAGCGGCGCTGCCGTTCGTCGTGCGGGGCCCGCGGCGGCTCCGGGTCTTGAGCCAGCCACCCCTCACCCCCTTCCTCGGTCCGTGGATCGCCCAGGAGGACGGCGCGAAGTACGACACCCGCCTGCGCGACCAGATGGAACTCCACGCGCTGCTCGAGGCGAAGCTGCCTGCTGCGGCGGCGTTCCGCCAGAACTTCTCCACGAACATGATGAACTGCCTGCCGTTCATCTGGGCGGGCTACCGGGTCGAGGTCCGCTACACCTACCTGCTCGAGGACCTCGGCTCCGAGCAGGCCCTGTGGGCGGGGCTGGCGGGCAACATCCGGCGCGAGATCCGCAAGGCGCAGCGACGGCTCGAGATCCGCGAGACCGCCGACGTCGATCGGTTCCACCAGGTCTGGGCGAAGACCTTCGAGCGACAAGGCGCGGCCGCACCGGACCGAGCGCGGCTGGAGCGGATCGATGCGGCGTGCGTGCAGCGGGACGCCCGTACGATCTTGTTCGCCTGTGATGAGGCCGAGCGGGTGCACGCGGTGGCCTACCTGGTCGGCGACCGGCGTACCACCTACTACCTGATGGGCGGCGGTGATCCGCAACTGCGTACCAGCGGGGCGGGCAGTCTGCTCATGTGGGAGGCGATCCGTCGCGCGCGTGCCGTCTCACAGGTTTTCGACTTCGAAGGGTCTATGCTCCGGCCCGTCGAGCGCTTCTTCCGCGCGTTTGGGGGCCGCCAAACGCCGTACCCGCACGTCAGTCGAGCGACGCGTGTCGGAGGTGCGGCGTTGGCAGTACGCGCCGGTGTGAAGCGGTGGGCCCGCCGATGAGGGGGATGGCGTTTGTGGTGCTGGCACCCGTGAAGTGGTTGGTGGGCGGATGACGCCCCGCGAGTTCATCGATGTCGCGCGGGAGCGGTGGCGCTCCATCGTCGCGGGGTTGCTCGTCGGCGTTCTCGCCGCCGTTCTCGCGACCTACCTGGTACCCCGCGAGTACTCGGCGTCGGTCACGGTGATCGTCGCGACCCAACCCGACCCGGCTGCTCCGGTGCCCGCGGGCAGCGACGAGGTGTCCGCCCAGCGGATCAGCACCTACGTCGAGCTGATGCGCAGCAGGCGGCTGGCAGGCGAGGTGATCGCGGTCTTGGGTCTGCCGGAGACGCCGGAGCAGCTCGCCAACCGGATCGCGGTGACGACCACCCCCGATTCGGCGCTCATCACGGCGGCTGTCAGCGACAGCACGTCGGATCGGGCGGTCCGCGTCGCGAACGCGGTCGGCGACGCGTTCGTCAAGGACGTGGCGGCGATCGAGCAGCCCGTCGACCCGGCTCGCCGTCCCCCCGTCGTGGCGAAGGTGTTCCAGCTGGCGCAGGCTCCCGCGGATCTCGTCGCTCCGCGCCCCGCCCTCTACCTGGTGTTCGGCGTGGTGCTCGGCCTTCTGATCGGCTTCGGGGTCGCGGTGGTCCGCAACGCCCTGGACACCCGGGTCAAGAGCAGGCGGCAACTGGAGACGACGCTCGGCGTGCCGGTGCTCGGCACCATCAGTCGCGACCGCAAGGTCCGGTCGAGCCCCCTGCGGATCTACGGCGCCTCGCACACACCGCTCGCCGAGGAGTTCCGCCAGCTGCGGACCAACGTCCAGGTCTACGCGCTCGACCGCCAGCGGAAGTCGATCCTCGTGACCAGTGCCACGGCGGGCGAGGGCAGAACGACGACCGTCTGCAACCTGGGGCTGACCATGGCGAAGGCGGGCGCTCGCGTCGTCGTCGTCGATGCGGATCTGCGGAGTCCGTCGATCGCCCGCTACCTGGGCGTTCCCGGCACGCCGGGGCTCACCGACGTGCTGGAGGTCGGACTTCCCGTCGAGGCCGCTGTTCGTCCGGTGGGGCAGATGCTCGACGCGCTGCCCAGCGGGCTGTGCCCGCCGAACCCGAGCGAGCTGCTCGGCTCGCAACAGATGGCCGATCTGCTCGCGTCCCTGCGCGAGAAGTACGACGTCGTGCTGATCGACACCTCGCCGCTGCTCCCGGTGACCGACGCTGCCGTTCTCGCGCAGCGGGTCGACGCGGTTCTCGTCGTCACGCGCGAAGGCCGGACCACCGTGCAGGACGTGCAGACGGCCAGGGAGGCACTGGGCGTGGCGTCGGGCAAGGTCCTGGGCTCGGTGTTGACGGTGGTTCGCGACACCGGCGGCCGCCGACGGAGACGGCTCGGCGGAGCCACGTCGAGGAAGTGGTGGCCGAGTGCTCAGGGGTCGCCGATCGGGATAGCGCACGAACCCCCGGACGTGACCGCCACCATGCCCGTGCCCGCGGCTCGTCAACAGCCGCAGCCGAGTCCTCGACCGCGGTTGAACGGTGACAAGCCCGCGGAGCGCTCCGAGGTCGACGAGGAGACGCTGGATCACGGATCTGCGGCGCGGTAGGCCCGACGTCGGTACGATCGATCTGGTGGCTGATGATCTGGAGCACAAGCAGCCCGCGGCGCTGATCATCAACCGGGGTCGCGCGCTCGTGGTGGCCTTCGTCGCCCTGCTGGTCACCGTCGCGCTGGGATTGCGCTACGCAGGCGACTCGCAGGCGGCGTGGTTGGATCGAGTGGCGCTCTCGTTGAGCCGGGAGTGGTTCCCGGTGCCCCGCGGGTTGGCGATCGCGGTCATCAGCGTGTACGACCCCGTGCCGCTGGCGATCGTCATCGCCGTGCTGGCCGGGGTCTGCGTGGCTGTCGGCAGGCGCCGGGTGGCCGTGCTGATGGTGGCGGGCCCGGTCTTGACCGGGGTGGCCACCACGATCGCGAAGCCCTTGATCGATCGGACCAAGAACGGTGATCTCAGCTATCCGAGCGGCCACATGGGTTCGGCCGTCGCCGTCGCCGTCGTCGTCGCTCTGCTGCTGATCAGCCTGTTCGGGGCGCGACGATGGGTCGCGGCGCTCGCGGTGGCCGTCCCCATCTTGTCGGGCGCCGTCATCGGACTCGCAATGACGGTCACGAACTACCACTATTGGACCGACGCGGTAGGTGGGTTCTGCGTTGCGGTGGCCGTAGTGCTGAGCCTGGCTGTGCTGATCGACAGTTGGCCGTCCCGTGAGTCGGGGACGGGTCGGTTGCCCGGGTGGGGTGGACGAGTCGGTGTCTTGGGGCGATCGAACCTGGGGCGGGATGCACCGACGACCTGACTGCTGAGGAGGGGAGCAAGGTCGTGAGCGAGCTGAAGGCCGTAATCCAGGCGGGGGGCCGGGGAACGCGCCTGGCACCGTATTCGACGGTCCTGCCGAAGGCTCTCATGCCGGTCGGCGAAGGGACGGTGATCGATCACCTGCTCAACCGGTTCCGCGATGCCGGGGTCGGTGAGGTGATCGTCACGGTGAGCAAGTTCGGGCCGCTCATCCGCAGCTACTGCGGCGACGGGAGCCGTTGGAACCTCTCCATCGACTACATCACCGAGGACGTCCCCCTCGGGACGATCGGCGGGCTCAACCTCTTCCGGGAGCGGCTGGAGGCGCCCTTCTTCGTGGCGAACTCCGACGTCTACACCGACCTGGAGCTCAAAGACCTCCTCGCCGCCCACAGCGGTGATGAGGACGCCGCGCTCACGGTGGTGGTCACCCGACAGACGGTGAACATCGGCTACGGGGTCGTCGACCACGCCGACCGTCGAGTGATCAGCTTCCGGGAGAAACCCAGCCAGGAGTTCTCCGTCAGCACCGGGATGTACTGCATGAGTCCCGAAGTCTTCGAATTCATCCCCACGTCCGGAGCGTTCGGCTTCGACCACCTCGTGCGCGCCATGTTGGAGAAGGGCGCCCGGGTCAACGTCTACGAGCATCTGGGCAGCTGGATCGACATCGGGCGGGTCGAGGACCTTCGCAAGGCCCAAGAACAGGCTGCGCACCCCTTCACCCCCGATCAGGTGGTCTGACGTGCAGAGCGGGCCCACCCGATGATCGAGCTCGGGGCCCCCGCGCTGGGCGACGCCGAGAAGCAGGCGCTCATCGCGGTACTCGATGACCGATGGCTGACGATGGGCGCGCGCGTCCGCGCGTTCGAACACGCCTTCGCCGAGCTCCACGGGGTCGCGGACGCTGTCGCGGTCGGCTCGGCGACCGCGGCGCTGCAGTTGATCCTCGCCGCGTTCGACATCGGAGCGGGCGACGACGTCCTCGTGCCGTCCATGAGCTTCGTGGCCACCGCGGCCGCCGTCGTGCATTCCGGCGCCACGCCGGTGTTCGTCGACATCGAAGCGTCGGACCGCCCGCACCTGTCGCTCGACGAGGCCCGGCGGCTGATCACACCGCGCACCCGGGCGATCATGGTCATGCACTACGGCGGCTTCGCCGTCGACCTCCCGGCCTGGCGGCGGCTCGCCGACGAGCACGGGCTCCTGCTCTTCGAGGACGCGGCGCACGTGGCCGGCCTGGTCGGTGCCACGGGCACGGGTACCGACGCGGCCGCGTTCAGCTTCTTCACCAACAAGAACATGACCACCGCAGAGGGCGGCATGGTGGTCGTCGCCGACGAGGCGCGCAGGGAGCGCGTGCGCCTGCTGCGGTCGCACGGCATGACGACCAGCACGTTGGACCGCGACCGTGGTCGCGCCGTGGGCTACGACGTCGTGGAATGCGGCTACAACTTCCGGATGGACGAGCTCCGGGCGGCACTGGGCTTGGTGCAGATCGAGCGCCTCCCGATGTGGAACCGGACGCGCGTCGAACTGCTGGCGCGCTACCGCGAGCTGCTGGAGGAGCGGTTGCCCGAGGTCTGCGTTCCCTTCGCCCCCCACCACCCGACTTCGGGCCATATCATGCCGATCATGTTGCCCGAGCGCTGCGACCGTACGGCGATCATGGCGTCCATGCGGGCCGCGGAGGTGCAGACCAGCGTGCACTACCCGGCCATCCACCAGTTCACCTACTACCGGCACCGGTTCGGCGATGTGCGGCTCCCGCACACCGAAGCCTTCAGCCGTCGCGAGTTGACGTTGCCGTTGCATCCCGCCCTGAGCTCGGCTGACGTCGAGCGGGTCGTGGAAGCGCTCGCCACGGCCGCGCGGTGACCGGCGAACCGGCGCCGATCGACGAGAGGACATCGCACGTGGATTTCTCCGGTCGCACGGTTCTGGTCGTGGGTGGGGCGGGCTACGTCGGCTCCGTGCTCGTGACCGAGCTCTTGCGCGCGGGCGCCGAGGTCCGCGTCCTGGATCAGCTGATCTACGACAACGGCTTCGCGCTCGCCCACCTCTTGGACGACCCGCACCTGTGGTTCCGGCGCGGAGACCTCCGCAGCCGCGACGACCTCGCCGAGGCGGCGGCGGGAGCGACCGACCTCGTGCTGTTGGCCTCCCTGGTCGGCGACCCGATCTGCAAGGCCTACCCCGAGCTCGCCCGTGAGATCAACGAGAACGGCGCGAAGCGCATTGTCGACCATCTCGACGACATGGGGATCCGCCGGTTCGTCTTCACTTCCACGTGCAGCAACTACGGAATCCACGAATCGTCGCGACTGGCCACCGAGGAAAGCGCGCTCAACCCCCAGTCGCTCTACGCCCACACGAAGATCGAGGTGGAGAAGCACGTGCTCGACCGGGCCGGTGAGCTAGCGTGCGCCACCACCGTGCTGCGGATCGCCACCGCGTACGGACTCTCCCCCAGAATGCGGTTCGACCTCACGGTTTCCCAATTCGCGTGGGAATTGGCGACCGGCCGACCGTTGCAGGTCTACGACGCGGACACCTGGCGGCCCTACTGCCACGTGCGCGACATCTGCAAGGCCATCATGACCACCCTGACCAGCGAGGAAAGCGTCATCCGCGGCGAAGTCTTCAACGTCGGCGACACCTCCCAGCAGTTCACAAAGCGCATGGTCGTCGACGAGATCCGGCGGCACGTGCGGGACGTCCCGGTCACGTACGGGGACAAGGGTTCCGACCCGCGCAACTACCGCGTGTCATTCGACAAGATCGCAAGACTGCTCGATTTCCGTTGCGATCACACGGTGCAAGATTATCTCGCGCGCCTGACCGCTGCGGTGCAGGCAGGCATCTTCCCGGACGTGGGCGCCAATCCGCGGTTCGGCAACTACAAGGTCATTCACGGCGAGCCGACGCACTGAGCACCTTCGAGCTCGCGGTGCGTGTTACGGTGTCCTCGGGGGAAACGGGGAGTGCCGGTCCGAAGCCTGGGCCGCATCGATCATTCCCTCGTTGATGAAGGACAGGAACCCATCATGGGCGAAGCCTCGTCGCAGCCGGATCGGGCATCGCCGCGTCCCGGTCGCCGTGCCGGTCGTCCGGCTGTGCTCACGCCACCTCTGGGCATCCCGCTGCTCCCGTCGTGGCAGCGCCGTCCCGCGGCGGATCCGCCCTCGCCTGCTCAGCCTGGGCGCCCGGGGAAGCTCTGCTGCTGCGGACACGGGCGCGAGGCCCACGAGCACTACCGGAAGGGCAGCGACTGCGGCGTCTGCGGCGCCTCGGGCTGCGCCGCCTACGTCCGCGCACCCCTCCGCAAGCGTCTCTGGTCCCGCCGTCCCTGACGTCGCGACAGCGCCGATCAGAGCGCCGACCAGACAGCGCCGACCAGACAGCGCCGATCAGCGGAGTCGGGCCGCCGCGCGCCGCCGCCGGGCGGCGCCGACCAGCCACCGGGCTTGCCGGAGCGCCGGGTTCTGGGTGGCGTGGAGCAGGCGGTAATCCCAGGCCGACCGGTCGATGTCGGCGAATGCCGCCCCGGCGCCCGTGTGCCTGCGGCGGAGCAGAGCGTGCGCGACGTCCATCGACCCGTGCGTGAGGTGCTCGTCCATCGACTCGAACCACGACGCGCTCGCCGCGGCCTCCGCTTGCCACCGCGCTACCTCGGGCCGACGTTCATCGGCGTAGCGACGCAAAGCGCCCGCCAGGTCGAGGCCGGGTGCTGAGAGCGCGTTGCCCAGCGCGATGGCGTCCTCCAGCGCCAGGCGAGTACCCGAACCGATCGAGTAGTGCGCGGTGTGGGCGGCGTCCCCCAGCAGGACGAGACGGTCGTCGTACCAGCGTTCGTTGGTGAGCGTGGGGAAATGCGACCACCGGGCCGGGTGCTGGCCCGGCCTGCGGCCCCGCAGAGGCGCGCCGTCGAGGTGCCGTCGGAAGACGTCGGCCAGCATCTCCAGGCCCGCGGAGTCGTCGAGCGCGTCCAGCCCGAGACCCCGCCGGGTCGCGTCCGCGCATTCGACGATAACGGTGCTGGCGTTCTTGGCGAACTGATAGCCGTGGTACCAGAGCCACCCGGCGTCCGTTGGTTCGCAACCGAAGGTGAAGTCCTTGAACTCCTTGGACGTGCCCAGCCAGATGTAGGCGTTGGCCCCGGTCCTGATGGACGTACCGAACACCTCGGCCCTGCGGGAGCGGAGAGCGCTCATGTGGCCGTCGGCGGCGACCACCACGTCGGCGTCGACGTCCGCCGCGTCGTCCACCGTCTCCTCGAACCGCATCTGCACGCCGAGCTGACGCGCCCTCGCCTGCAAGACGTCGAGCAGTTGCCTGCGCTCGATGCTGTAGCCGTAGCCCCCGAGGTGCACGACCCGCTCACCCATCCGCAGCTGCTGACCCGTCCAGGTCACCGAACGCGCCGTGATCTCCCGCGCGGAGGGCGCATCCACCCGGTGCAGCGCGTGGCGCAGCGAGTCCCAGTAGACGACGCCCCAGCCGTAGGTCGTCCCCGGCGGGTTCCGCTCGACGACGACGACTTCCCGGGCGGGGTCGCGCAGCTTGGCGACCATGGCGAAGTAGAGTCCGGCCGGCCCACCGCCGACACAGGTGATCCTCATACGAACGACCATCCCCGGGACCGTGTGATGTCCACGTCCACTGCCTCCGCTCGAACGAACTGTTCCGGTGTTGCGCACCAATCCCGCAATGCGTGGGGAGCGAATCGCGGCACCGGGCTGTGGACCTTAGGCTCATGGAACCAGCCTCCCGGCGCAACAGCACGAGTTCCGAGGAGCAGATCGGAGGTGGAGAGATGCGCGGCGTAGACCCGGTGGGCGAGGCGGTGTCGGGCGACGACGATGCCGTTGCCGCGCATTCGCCGTTCGAGCAGCGCTGGTGGTTGGACGCCGTCGCACCGGGCGATTGGGGCGAGGTCGTCGTCGAACGGCAGGGTGACGTCGTCGCGCGGCTGCCCTACCTGCGCAAGCGCAAGCTCGGGCTCACCGTGCTCACCCAGCCGCCGTTGACCCGGTTCGTCGGACCGTGGCTGCGACCGTCGACGGGGAAGTACGCGACACAGCTCGGGGTCGAGTGCGAGCTCATGAGCGAGCTGATCGAGAAGCTGCCACCGCACGACGCCTACCGAGGCAGTTTCGCCCCCGCCGTCACGAACTGGCTGCCCTTCTACTGGACCGGCTTCGAGGCCACGGTCCGCTACACCTACCGGCTCTGCGACCTCTCGGACCCGGACAAGCTCTGGTCGGAGGTCGGTGGCAACGTCCGCGGCCGGGTTCGGCGCGCCCGCGACAGCGTCGAGATCCGCACGGACGTGTGCCTCGACGACGTGCTGCGGATCAACCGGATGGTCTTCGAGCGGCAGGGCCTGTCCCCGCCGTTCGACGACGCACTGGCCCACCGGCTCGACGAGGCCTGCCGCAAACGCGATGCGCGTCAGATCGTCGCCGCCGTGGATGCCGACGGCCGTGTGCAGTCGGCGTTGTACCTCGTGCGCGACGCAACGACGACGTACCTGCTCTACGGCGGCACCGACCCCGAGTTCCGCTCGAGCGGGGTGAACAGCCTCGTCGTGTGGGAAGCGATCCGTCGAGCGTGCGCACGGTCCCAACAGTTCGACTTCCTCGGATCGATGATCGAGTCCGTGGAGCGGGTCAACCGCTCCTTCGGCGCACGGCAAGTGCCCTACTTCTTCGTGTCGCGGTCGCGTCCGCACGCGCGAGCGCTGCTGGCTACCCGGGCGGCGTCGACACGAGCGGTGGACCTGTTGCGCAGGCGCCGACCGTCGGACTAGCCCGCCCGGCGGAGGTCGGCACCGGCGTGGCTCCGGCGAACGGGCCCTCGCGCGGCGCCAGGGCGCACAGGATGATGGCGGCGATGAACCCGTGCGTGAGCAGCGCGGTGAGGATCGCCGACTCGGCGAGCGCCAACGCGGGCATCAGGAAGATGAGGCACGCCAGGCCGGGAGCGAGCCCCCGGGTGGCGTCGTCGATCGCCCAGAGCAGCAGGATGAGCACGACCGTGGCGGCGATCATCCCGGGGTAGCCGAAGTTGGCGTAGCCGTCGGCGAGCCAGCTGCCGTTGGCGTGGGTGAACGGGTCGTTGAAGAACTCCGCTCCGACCAGGTCGGGCGGCTCCTTGGCGTACGGGTAGGGGAAGATCGTCCGCAGCACGGAGTAGCCGAGCTTCGCCTTCGGCATGTCGTGGAAGACCTGCACGTAACCGGAGAGCACGATGCCCGGCGTGACCAGCACCCGCCGCACGAAGTCCGACGTCAGCGTGTTCGACGCGTTCCACCAGTCGATGAGCAGCACACCGATCGCGCCGACCACCGCGGCGGCCAGCACGCTCGGCCCGACCGGGCGCCTGCGTCGCAGGAAGAAGTAGGCGGCGACGATCGCGACCGGCGCCAGGATCGCGGTCTTGCTGCCCTGCAACGAGTACAGGTAGACCTGGCCGAGCACCCCGGCGGCGCCCCAGGCCCAGCGCCGGAACCACAGCCCGCGGATGATGAGCAGCGGATTGATGATCTTGTCGAGAAGCGGCACGACGTAGGCCAGCGCGGGGTCCAGCGATTCGGTGACCCGGAAGTCGCCGCGTACGCCGTAGACGTCTTCGAACGAGGGCAACGTCAGCTTGACGCCTGCGAAGGCGAGCACGACGGCGTTGAGCACCACCCACAGGCCGCCGATGAGCAGCCACCAGCGGCGCTCCGGCAGCTGTGCGAGGGGGATGAAGCCGCGCAGGGCCTGCCGGGTGCCCAACAGCACCACGGCCAGGAAGCAACCCGCGACCCACAGCGCCAACCGGAACGCTTCGTCCTGGCTCAACGCGGGCGAGATCTGCGGCACGATCACGCCCGGGAGGACAGCTACCAGGTAGAGCAACCAGACGATCACGTGTGACGGGCGCTCGATGTGGCGCGGCAGGAGCAGGGCGAGGACGACCACCATGCCGATCGCCACCGCGTAGTAGTACGGGTCGGGCGGCCGATAGCCGTACTGCAGGTAGGTGAAGATCGGCGCGATGTCGTTCACGTACGCGTAGTGGAGGACGCCGACGTAGGCGAGCACCACGAGCACGATGACCGGCCCGCGCGAGAGGACACGGCGCCGGGCGACGGTGGCGTCCTGCACCTGGCCGACTTTACGGGATCACACCCGGACGCCGGGCCCAAGCGACCGTCAGATCGACCTGACCCGCCTGGCCGCGAACAGCCCCAGCGCCCACACCGCGACCACGGTGGCCGTGGCGGCGAGCGGCAGCCCGCTGCCGTTCACGGCGTTGAACGTGGCGTGCAGGCCCGCGACCAGCAGGATGCTGCCGCCGGTGCCCGCGTAGAGCCAGCCCGCGACGAACCGCAGCAGCACGGCGAGCACGAGGATCACGGCCATCGCGACCACGATGTCGCCGACGGGCAGGCCGAGCTGCAGCGGCAGGTGGTAGAAGCCGAACACCAAGCCGGTGACCACGGCGGCGACCACCGGGCCGCGCGACGCGGTGAGCCGGGCCTGGATCACGCCCATCACCGCCGTCTCCTCCCACAGGTTGACCAGCGGGAGGACGGCGAGCTGGGCGAGGTACGCGGCGAGCATGGGCGGGGTCGGCTCGGCGCCGAACGCGACGGCCACGCCGAGGACGGCGGCGGGCAGCGCGAGGAACGCCACGGCGTACCACGCCGGGTGCACGCGCCAGCGGAAGATCCGCCGGACGAGGTCGCGCACACCCACCCGGCCGTCGGCGGCCGCCGTCACGAGCACGGCGGGCACGAGCTGGGCGAACACCACGGTGGCGAGCAGGAAGGGCTCCGGCGCCCACCCCGCCAGCGTGGGCGGGGTGAGCAGCGCGAACGCTACGGCGAGCATGATGATGATCATGGATGGCACCGGGTGGCGGGCGACCAGCGTCCGCACCGACCCGGTCGGGGTGGCGGTGCGTGTCATGACGGCGAAGGTAGGCCGCGCGCGCGGGGCGGGACAGCAGGCCAACAGGCCGGTCGTCGAGGGGGTTGGCCACACCCGGAGCGCGGATGCCACCATCACTTCCGGGTGAACCCGACCCGGCACACGTCCGTGTGTCTGCTGAAGACCGACGTTCCGCTCCCCCGGAGGTCACCGTGCACCGCCGTGCCGTCCTACCCGTTGCGCTCCTCGCCGCCGCCCTGGCCGCGTGCAGCGCCCCCGAACCGTCCGGCGCGTCCGGCGCCGCGCCCGCCACCCAGCTCGCCGAGCCCGACCACACCGTGCTCTCGGCGAACAGCACCGCCAAGCTGGGCACCGTCGTGATCGACGGGCTGGGCTGGACGCTCTACCGCTCCGACGCCGACTCGGCCAAGCCCTCCAGGTCCGCCTGCCTCGGCTCGTGCGCCGACCAGTGGCCGCCCGTGCTCATGCAGGCGGGCACCCCGGCCTACGACGGGATCGACCCCGCGGTGGTCGGCACGGTCGCCCGCGACGACGGCCGCCAGCAGGTGACGATCGGCGGGTGGCCGGTGTACCGGCACGCGAGCGACTCCCAGCCGGGCTCCGTCGACGGACAGGGCGCGCAGGGCCAGTGGTTCGCCGTCACCCCGACCGGCGGGAAGGCCAGCCAGCAGGACTGACGGCGGCTTGACCAGGGCGCCACACTGCGACCATGCCCGTCCTCGACGCCGACCAGCCGCTGGTCCTCAGCTCCTACTGCCTCGGCACGACCGTGGGCTTCGCCGAGCGCGTGCGGCTCGCGGCGGGAGCGGGGTTCGCAGGCATCGGGCTCCGCGCCGAGAACTACTGGGACGCACGGCGGGCGGGCCTCGACGACGCGTCGATGCTGGAGATCCTCGGCACCCACGGGGTGCGGCTGGCCGAAGTCGAGTACGTCACCGACTGGTGCGGCACCCGCGACGCCGACCAGCAGGCCAAGGAGCAGACGATCTTCCAGATGGCCCGGACGTTCGGCGTGCCGCACGTCAACGCGGGCCTGATCGGGCCCGCGCCGTTCGAGTCCGTGGTGGCCGCGTTCGCCGACCTGTGCGAGCGGGCCCGGCCGCTCACGGTGGCGCTGGAGTTCCTCCCGTTCGGTGCCGTGCCCGACCTCGCGACGCTCTGGACGGTCGTCCAGGCGGCGGGCGCGGCGAACGGCGGCCTCCTGGTCGACTTCTGGCACTGGCGCCGCAGCCGCACGACCATGGACGATCTGGCGCGCATCCCCGCGGAGAGGATCGTGTCCGTGCAGATCGACGACGTCATCGAGCACCCGATGGAGCCGCTGCGGCCGGAGGCCCTGCACTGGCGGCTGCCGCCGGGCCGCGGGTACGGCAACGTGATCGAGCTCGTGCGGGCGTTGCGGGACAAGGGCGTGCGGCCCTACGTCGTGAGCGTCGAGGCCATGAACGACGACCTCATCGCGAGCGGGCTGGACGTCACGGCGCGCACCTTGATGGCGGCCTCACGAGAGCTGCTGGCCCAACCGTGAGGTGGGCCCTGATCGGCGCGAGCGACATCGCCGCCACCCAGGTCCTGCCCGCGCTGCGGCAGCTGGGGCACGAGCCCGTCGTCGTTGTCGGGTCCGACGCCGAGCGCACGGCCCGCTACGCCACCCGCAACGGCGTCGGCTACGGCACGACGTCGATCGAGGAGGCGCTGGGCGCGGGCCGCAACCCCGTGGACGCGGTGTACGTCTCCACCACCAACGAGCGGCACGCGGCCGGTGTGCACGCCGCCGTCGGCGCGGGCTGCCACGTGCTGTGCGAGAAGCCCCTCGCCACCTCGCTCGACCAGGCCAGGGCGATGGTGGACGCGGCGGCGGGCGCGGGCGTCGTGATGGCGACCAACCACCACCTGCGCAACTCGCCGGTGATCCGCGCGGTGCGCGGGCTCGTCGCCGAGGGCGCGCTCGGCCAGGTGGTGGGGGTGCGCGTCGCCCACACCACCCTGCTCCCCGAGCGCCTGCGCGGTTGGCGGCTGGGCGGCGAGGCCGGTGCGGGCGTCGTCCTCGACCTCACCGTGCACGACGTCGACACCGTCCGGTTCGTCACCGGGATGGAGGTGCTGGAGGTGGCGGCCGTCGGGGTCGCACAGGGCATGTCGGGGTCGGACGCGGTCGCGGTGGCGGGCAGGTTGTCCGGCCCTGACCACGCGGACGCCACCCTGCAC
>Ga0207678_10000662_pt1 | contig 31648 bp, 33 predicted proteins | sample KBSC63metaG_FD_184319 | JGI IMG/M metagenome (GOLD analysis project Ga0207678, IMG submission 184319) | Corn rhizosphere microbial communities from Kellogg Biological Station, Michigan, USA - KBS C6-3 metaG (SPAdes) (version 2) | ecosystem: Host-associated > Plants > Roots > Rhizosphere > Soil ... | reverse complement strand
GCCAACCTGGCCCCGGTCGGCTTCGGCCGGGGTCAGGGCGCCAGCCGGAACGGCGGATAGCGGTCGGTGACGAGCAGCAGCGCGTAGGCGATGACCCGGTTGTGCCAGCGGATCACGCCCTCGATGAAGGTGAACATTCCGCCCGGATACCGACCGGTGAAGAGGATCGCGAACCAGGCGACGACGACCACGACGAAGGCCGCGATGTCGAGGAAGAACAAGACGATGTAGTGCGGGATCGCCAGCAGCCATTTCACCAGCGGCAGCCAGCGGTTGAGATCCCGGGATGCATCCGGGTACGGATACTCGAGGCGGACCGACTGGTGCTCGTCGGTGGATGGATAGCGGTCCTCCATCAGCGCGAGATAGACCGCCACCCGGTTGCTGAAGCGCTGCAGTTCCAGGTTCCAGTCGAACCACCACCGCGGATACTTCTGCCTGAACAGGATCAGCAGCAGCGGCCCGAAGAACAGCAGGCCGCCGGCACCGGCCACGACCATCTCGCCGTGATCGGGCGTCGACCACTGCCAGGTCTCGCCGCTGACCGCGCCCAGCACGATGAGGATCGGAATGGCGACGAAGATGCGGAATGCGGTGGTGACGCGGTTCAGCGGCCGTTCCGGATAGTCGACGGCGAACTGAACGGGATAGGCGGGATAGGTGGCATAGGCTTCGTCGGTCACGGCTGGCCCCTCCGTCGGGAATCGACCTACGGGCGACACCGTACGGTTCGGCGGCGGAACCGTGTGCCAGGCTGGCGGTCGTGCCTCTTCTCGACGGAAAGGTCGTCCTCGTCAGCGGTGGCACCCAGGGCGTCGGCGCCGGGGTGGCGCGCGCCGCCGTCCGGGAGGGCGCCGTGGTCGCGCTGCTGGGTCGGAACCGGGAGCGGGGCGAGGCGCTGGCGGCCGAGCTGACCGCCACCGGCGCGGCGGCCGGGTACGTGCCGGCCGACGTCGGCGACGCGGCCGCCGCGGTGGCGGCGGTGGACGCGGTGCTGGCCGGCTACGGGCGGGTGGACTGCCTGGTGAACGCGGCGGGCCTGACCGCGCGCGGCACGCTGCTGGACACCACGCCGGAGCTGTTCGACGCGCACATCGCGGTGAACCTGCGCGGGCCGTTCTTCCTCATGCAGGCCGTGGTCCGCTCGCTGGTCGAGCGGGGCGCACCGGGCAGCATCGTGAACGTGATCTCGTCCTCCGAGCTCGGTGGCCAGCCCTATCTCGCCCCGTACGTGGCGGCGAAGGCGGGCCTGGCCGGGCTCACCCGCAACGCCGCGTACGCACACCGGTTCGACCGGATCCGGATCAACGGCGTCGACATCGGCTGGACCGACACCGAGGGCGAGGACGCGACCCAGCGGGAGTTCCACGGCGCCGACGACAGCTGGCGGGAGCGGGCCGCGCGAACGCTGCCGATGGGCCGGCTCGGTCGGGTGGACGAGATCGCCGAGCTCATCGTGTTCCTGCTCTCCGACCGCAGCGGCGTGGTCACCGGGTCGGTGCTCGACTGGGACCAGATCGTGTTCGGCGCGCACGACTGACGGCACATAAGCGGCGGTGCGCACGGCTGACCGTGCCGCGACTGGTCCGGTCCGGTCGGCTCAGTCCGGCGGGGCCGGCACGTTGAACGGCGTCACGACCTGGATCGTCGACGGCCACGGCGGCGGCCGGTGCGGCAGCGCGCCCTGGGCCTGCATGATCACCCGGCAGGCTTCGCGGAGGTCCCGGCCGAGGTCGTGGTGCAGCACCGCGGACAGCCGGCCGCCGTGCAGCAGGCGGAGGTTGTCCTCGTCCAGGTCGTGGGCGATGAACACGGCGCAGCGCCGGCCGACCGCGTCGAACGCGCCCACGGTCGCGAGGTTGCCGCCGCCGATCGAGTAGACCGCGGCAAGGTCGCGGTCGCGGGCGAGCGCGTCGAGCACCAGGTCGCGCTGCGCGCTGTCCAGGCCCTCGCTGCCGGTGATCTCGACCAGCGCCCGAGCCGGCTGCGCCGTGCGCATCGCCGCGCGGAAGCCCATCTCCCGCTCCTCCTCGCCCCGGAACGCGCTGCTGCTCACGGTCACCAGCACGTTGCCCGGCCGGCCGTCGAGCCACTGCCCGAGCAGGTAGGCCGCGGTGGCGCCGGCCGCCCGGTTGTCCATGCCCACGTACGCGAGCCGGCCGCTGCCGGGCAGGTCGGTCACCAGCGTCACCACCGGGATCCCGGCACGACCGAGCCGCGCCACGGCCGCCGTCACCTCGGGCGCGTCCGGCGCCTTGAGCACCACCCCGTGCGAACCCCGGCGGCCGATCCGGTCCAGCGCGGCGACCAGCTCGCTGACCGGTCCGGACTCGCGGAAGCAGAACCGGGACCGGACGACGGCCGGCGCGAGCGACGGCAGCTCCGCTTCCAGTGCGGTCCGGACCGCCGAGGAGAACCGCGCCGGCGCCTGCACGACGACGTCGACCATGAAGGTGCGGCCGCCGAGGCGCAGCTGGGTCCGCTGCCGGTCCAGGTCGGCGATGGCCTGCTCGACCAGCCGGACGGTGTCGGCCCGGACGCCGGCGCGGTTGTGCAGCACGCGGTCGACCGTCGCCTTGCTCAGGCCGGCTTGGACCGCGATCTCCCGGACCTTGAACTCGTGCGCCATCGCGCCACTCTGAGGCGTTCTTGAGGTCTTTTCAAGGGCCGCTGAGGCGATCGCCGGCCCTAGTCTGAGGCCAGACCCGCTGGGAAAGGACGTGACCCGATGACCACGTCGAAGCTCGCCACCGGACGCGCCGGCTGGTTCCGGCCGGAGGACTGCCGCCTCGACGAGTTCCGGGAGGTGGTCGAGCAGGCCACCGACCGGGCCGACTACCCGTACGCGGACTCGGTCGAGCAGGGCGTGCTCGTGTACGGGTCCCGGCTGCGCGATCACGCCGCCACGCCGGAGCACCGGCGCGAGGTGCAGGCGGAGCTGGCCAGGGCCCTGCTCGACGGGCCCGGGATCGTCGTGTTCACCGGCGCGTTCCCGGACCCGTCGGTGGTCGACCGGGCGAGCGCGGTCTTCGCCGAGCTGATCGCCGAGCAGAAGGCCAGCGGGGTGGCGGCCGGCGACCACTTCGCCACGCCGGGCGCCAACGACCGGGTCTGGGGAGCGCTGGACAAGCTCGCGCTGCGCGCGCCCGAGGTGTTCGCCGACTACTACGCCAACGACGTGATCGCGCTGGTCAGCGAGGCCTGGCTCGGCCCGGGCTACCAGCTCACCTCCCAGGTCAACGTCGTCAACCCGGGCGGGCAGGCGCAGGTCGCGCACCGCGACTACCACCTCGGGTTCATGTCACTCGACCAGTCGCTGGCGTACCCGGCGCAGGTGCACCGGCTCTCCCCGCTGATGACCCTGCAGGGCGCGGTCGCGCACTGCGACATGCCGGTGGAGACCGGACCGACGATGTACCTGCCGCACTCGCAGAAATACCCGCCGGGGTACGTCGCCTTCCACCAGCCGGAGTTCACCGGCTACTTCGACCGGCATTACGTCCAGCTGCCGCTGGCCAAGGGCGACGCGGCGTTCTTCAACCCGGCGCTGTTCCACGGCGCCGGCACCAACCGCTCCGCCGACGTCCGCCGGATGGCCAACCTGCTGCAGGTGTCGTCCGCGTTCGGCCGCGCGATGGAGCGCGTCGACCGGGTCGCGATGAGCCTGGCGCTCCACCCGGTGCTCGCCCGCCGCAAGGCCGCCGGCGCCGGCGAGCGGGAGCTGCGCAACGTCGTCGCCGCATCGGCCGAGGGCTACGCGTTCCCCACCAACCTCGACCGGGACCAGCCGGTCGGCGGGCTCGCGCCGCAGACGCAGGCGGAGCTGCTCTGGCGGGCGCTGCGGGACGGCTGGGAGCCCGACGCGTTCGCCGGCGCGCTGCGGGCGCACACCGAGCGGCGCGCGACCTGACCGGTCGGGCGGTCAGCGATCGGACGGCGGGTGCCGCTCCGCCGGGCGGTCGGGGACCGGGCGGTCGGGGACGGGGCGGTCCGGGACGAAGCGGTCGGGGACGGGCTGGCCGGCCGGCGGGCGCCAGGCGCTGCTGTCGGTGCCGGCGGCGAGCCCGAGAATGGTGACCGCGACGGCCGCGACCAGTGCGGTGGCCAGCGCGATGCCGGCGGCGACAGCGACGTGCAGCACCAGCACGCCGCCGAGGGTGGCCCCGACCAGCAGGGCGATGATGGTCGCCGCGCGTAGGCGGATGTTGTGCCCGGTGCCGCCGCCGAACCGGGACTCCGAGATCAGCGCGGTCATCGCCATGGTCAGCGCGATGGTCGGTACGTCGGGCACGGCGAGCCGGCGGACCGTCGAGACCTGGACGCCCATCGCGAACGCGAGCAGCACGATCAGCCCGTAGCGCGCGTCCGCCGGCGACACCACCGCCGCGAGGGCGATCGCGGCCGCCATCGGGACCACGGCGACCGCCGCGGCCGCACCGAGGTGCCGTCCGCGGTGCCGGCCCAGCCGCGCCGCCAGCCGGCCGCCGGCCAGCACCCCGACCACGAAGCTACCCAGCGCGGTCAGCGCGGCGCTGATCGACAGCGACGGTTCGCCCGCCAGCGCGAAGCCGAGAAAGATCACGTTCCCGGTCATGGTCGCGACGAACACCCGGCCCAGGGCGAGGAAACTGACCGCGTCCACCACCCCGCAGGACACGGTCAGCACGACGAGCGCGGCCGTGAGCATCCGATGCAGTTCCCCGGAACGCCACCGACGCCATTGCACACGCCGAGTATCCGGAGCGCGGGCCGGCGCCGGGCGTCATACCGGCAATCGCCGGCAGTTCGGGGAGGATCGTCGGCAAGTTCCGCGAGCACGGCCGGGCAGGCGCCCAACGCTCCCGAGGTCGGCGGCGCGGGTCTACGCTTCGAGGCTTCAGGGCCGACTCTCGGGAGGAGCGTCCGATGACGTCTCGCCTCAATCCGTACATCAGCTTCGACGGCGATGCCCGTCAGGCGATGGAGTTCTATGAGCAGGTATTCGGGGGCACTCTGCACATGAACACGTTCGGCGAGTTCGGAATGGCTGATTCTCCGGATGCCGACAAGATCATGCACGCGATGCTGGAGACCGGCAGCGGGTTCACGCTGATGGGCGCGGACACGCCGACCGGGATGACGTACGACTCGGGCAAGCGGATCAGTATCAGCCTCAGCGGCGACGACGGCGACCAGCTGCGCGGCTACTGGGAGAAGCTGTCCGCCGGCGGGACGATCAGCATGCCGCTGGAGAAGCAGATGTGGGGCGACGAGTTCGGCATGTGCACGGACCGGTACGGCGTCGACTGGCTGGTGAACATCGGCCAGCAGCAGACCTGATCAGCGCGTGCCGCGGCGGGCATCTGCCCGCCGCGGCACGCACGCCGCGCCTGCCCGGTCGCGCGGTGACCGTTGAGCCTCGTCAACGGCGCTTGTTCCGCTGGATCTGGACGATTCCCGCGACAACAAGCAGAACGGGAAGAATCAGTCCCCACAGCAGCCAGCCATTCATGCCGCTCAGCTTCCGCCACCGACCCGCCCCGGAAATCACCCCGCACGGATGACCGGAGCTGATCGATGCTTAGGCTCCAGCGGTGGAGACGGATCCGGCCGCCCTGGCCGCCGGCCCGTACCGGACGCCGCACCGGCTGGCGGCTCGGGCTGCCGTCTACGCGTGGCAGGAGCCCCGGATCGACCTGATCGGGGCGGCCGTCGACGCCCTGACGGCGCTGTCGGACGGGGCGGTGGTGGTCGACGTCGGGTGCGGACCGGGACGGTATCTGCGCCGGCTGGGAGCGACCCGGCCCGAGCTGCGCCCGGTCGGCATCGACGTCAGCATCGGGATGCTGCGTGCCGCCGGGCAGCGGCGGGTCGCGGCCGGTTCCGCCGACGCCCTGCCCCTGCGCACCGGGTCGGTGGATGCGGCGCTGGCGATGCACATGCTCTACCACCTGCCGCGGCCGGAGGCCGGCCTGGCGGAGCTCCGCCGGGTGCTGCGACCGGGCGGTCGGCTGCTGGTGAGCACGAACGACGACACGGTCGACGGGCTCTGGCAGCTGTTCCGCGACGCCGGGCTGGACCGGCTCCCGGTCAGCGGGCGCTGGTCACTCGCCGGCGCAACCGACGCGCTGCAGGTGGCCGGCTTCGCCGACGTCCGCGAGCGGGCCTTCGACTACGTCCTCGACATTCCCGCTCCCGGGCCGGTTCTCGACTACTTCGACAGCTGCCGGTCCGCGGACTCGACCGAACCCGGATGGCGGCAGGTCCGGAGGAACGTCGCCGCGGCAGTCGCGTCCTCGATCGAGCGGCACGGATCGGTGCGCTGCCGCGGCCGGGTCGGTGTCCTGACTGCGAGGGCCTATTGACAATCGATAGATAGCGGGCGAGAGTCGATGGATGCTGACGCTGCGTCGGGTCGTGCTGCCGCTTCGGGTCTTTCTGGTGCTGCTGTTCGGGATCCTGGTCGTGTTCCAGACCATGTCGCTGCCGGGGCAGTTCGCCTACATGGCGAGGGAGTCGCCCGACCAGGCGTACCTGAGGTGGCCGCTGACGGCCGTCACCGTGTTCTGGCTGGTGTGCGTGCAGGTGGTGATCGTCTGCTGCTGGCGCCTGCTCACGCTGGTCACCCGCGACCGCATCTTCAGCGAGGCCTCGATGGCATGGCTGGACGCCATCGTGTGGGCCGTCGCCGCCGGTTGGGTGACGCTGCTGGGCGTCGCGTTCCTCGTCGCGGTGAACGCGGACGACCCCGGACTGCCGCTCGTGCTGCTGCTGATGTCGATCGCCGTGACCGTGCTGGGACTCCTGCTGGTGGTGGTGCGGGCGCTGCTGCGGCAGGCCACCACGCTGCGGGCCGACATGGAGGCGGTGATCTGATGCCGATCGTCGTCCGCATCGACGTCGAGCTGGCCAAGCGCAAGATGAGCGTCGGCGAGTTCGCCGAGCGGGTCGGGCTGACCCCCGCAAACGTCGCCGTGCTGAAGAACGGACGGGCCAAGGCGGTGCGGTTCAGCACGCTGGAATCCATGTGCCGGGTGCTCGACTGCCAGCCCGGTGACCTGCTGGAGTGGGTGGACGACAGGGAGATCGCGGTCAGTCCGTCCGGATGACCGGCTTGCGCGGTCGGCCGAGGATCGTGGCGAGCCGGGCGACCTCGTCGGCCAGCGCGTCCCGCGGCGGCGGTCCGGCCTCGGCGAACCAGCTGACGGCGAGCTCGTCGCCGGTCGCCGACCACGTGCCGGACACGACTCCGCCGGCGACGACGAGGTTCGCCTGCCGACTCACCAGCGGCCGCCGGGCCCGCGGCACCACATGGGTGTCGGCCGTACCGGGACCGAGCACCCACTGGTCGTAGCCGGGCAGCAGCCGGACGGCGCCGGTCGCCCGGGTCGCGGCCAGGTCGTCGAGATCCTCGCGCAGGACGTACGCGGGCGCGCTGTCGACGTCCACCTCGGCCAGCCGGTCACCGAGGCCGGCGATCCAGGACCGGATCCGCTTGCGTCCGGCGCCGAGGCCCTCGCCGAGCCAGTAGCGCACGTGCTCGGGCGTCGCCGGCCCGTACGTCCGGAAGTAGGCCTCGACGGCGAGAGCACCGGCCTCGTCGAGGTCGGGTATCCCGGCCCAGCGGGGGTTGCCGTCCAGCGCCTGGAAGGTCGCGTGCCCGTCCCGCGGCGCACCGAAGCTCATGTCCCCCTGCCAGGCGAGCGGCTTCAGCAACGTGCCGGACCCGTCGCCGAAGGCGAAGCCGAGATGCTGGAACCTCGCCCGCGCCGTGACCGCAGCACCCAGCTCGTCCCGGGTGATCGGCCCGCCGGCGAGCGCATCCCGGACCGCCTCGCGCAGCGCGGGCCAGTCGGCCGGCGTCAGGTCGTAGTAGCTCTGCCAGCTGGGCAGCTCCCACATCCGGCTGGCCGCTCGCAGCGCAAGGTAGGCGCCGCCGTCCTCGGGTGTCAGCAGGTGGGTGGCGCCGCGGAACGCGAACGTCTTGATGATCCGGCCCTCGGCCAGGGCGCGCGCGACCTCGCCGGACCGGGACCGCTGCCGCCTGGTCCGGATCGCCAGCTCGGCCGAGGCGTCGGACTGCGCCGGCACCGCACACAGCCGGCGGACGACCCCGGCCACGGACTCGGTGCCGACCGGGTCGAGCAGGTGCCGACGCATTCGCCAGGCCAGCGCCTGGGACCAGCTGATCGGCATCGCCGCAGGCTAGCCCGACCCACCGACAGTCCGGGCCGCTGAGCTGTCCGGTCGTCGGCGGTTCTGCGCGCTTGCGGCGGCCGGGGGCTCTACCGTCTCGCCATGCGCAGTCGAATGTCGGGAGCCAAGGGCGTCGGCCTGCTCGCCGCGGTGGTTCTGGTCGTGACTCTGGTCATGTGGCGGTCCCGGCGGTGGACGAACCACGACGTGAGCGACCCAGGCGTCACCCTCTAGCGTTCCGCGGTCGTTCGGGTGGATCACGGCAGGCCCGGGTCGCCGGGACGGTCGGCGGTCCGGGCCGGATCGACGCGGATTCCCGAATAAGCGGCGGCCCGCCTCTGGGGACGGGGGACACCAAAGGCGGGCCGCTGGAACGCACGATACTTGCGGGTAACTGTGGGCCCGATGGGTGGCCGCCATGGAACGGCTGAGCATCGGCCGGGGAATTGCTGAGGCGTCCCGGACCGGGGCGTTTGTCAGAATCCTCGTCGTGGCCGGGGACGACGATGTTCAGGTGACCGCGCTGGCGATCAATGTGGCTGTGCCGGAACAGCTGCAGTGGACCGACAGCCGGCGCGGGCAGACCTTCCGGCTCACCGCGCTCAACGTGCGGCTGAAACCGGACGGGCACCTCGCGGCCAAGGCGTACGGGCGGCCGGTCGGCGGTGGCCGGGGCACCTACGTCTCGTTCGCCGTGCCGGACCGTCCCGAACTGACCGCGCTCATCGTCGCCGCGGCCGACCGGGCCGGCTCGCTGTGGGCCGCCCATCGCGCGCTCGGCTGACCCGGCCGGCGTGTCCGGACCGGATACCGGCTCCACGGGTTGCACCGGGGCGCCACACTGGTCGAGTTCGGGGTCGGGAAGGGACGCTGGATGGGTGGACCAGGCGTGCTGTGGAGCAGCCCGCAGCCGTCGGCGGTCTCCGCTGCCTTGCGCGCGCTCGCGGACACCTACACGGTCGCGATGGGCAGGCCGGCGGCCGCATGGCGCACCTGGCTGGACAGCGTCGACCGGCGGCTCTACCGAGCCGGCATGGCGTTGACCGCGACGGCCGGCGTCGACGGCGGAGCCGAGACCCTGCAGCTGTGCGGCCCGGACGGGATGGTGGTGACCGCCGGGCCGGACACCGGCGGGTGGCCGCGCTTGCTGGGCGGCCTGCCGGCCGAGCTGCGGCCGCGGCTGGAGCCGGTGCTCGGCGTGCGGGCGCTGCTGCCGGTGGTCCGGGTCTCCGGCAGCTCGGTCTCCGGCCGGCTGCTCGACGCCGAGGGCAAGACCGTGCTGCGGCTGGTATACGAGCGTCCGGCGGCGATCGCCGGCAGCCCGGCGCGGCTGCCCGGCGGGCTGCGGCTGGTCCCGCTGCGCGGCTACGCCACCGCCGCCGTGCGGGCGGCCCGGATCGTGCAGGGCGCCGGGCTGGTCCGCGCCGACCGCAGCGACTACGCGGCCGCGCTGGCCGCGGCCGGCGTCGACCCGGTCGGCACCGATCCGCCGGTGCTCCGGCCCGAGCTTCCCGCCGACGCCGCGGTGGCGAGCGTGCTGCTGTCCTTCCTCGACGAGATGGACGCCGTGCGGGATGGGACCATCGACGACGTCGACATCGAGTTCCTGCACGACTTCCGGGTCGCGGTCCGGCGCAGCCGCTCGGTGGTCAGGCTGCTCGGTGACCTCCTCCCGGCCGACCTCGTCGCCTGGGTGACGCCCGAGCTGAAGTGGCTCGGCGACCTCACCGCGAGCTCCCGCGACCTCGACGTCCACCTCGAGGAGTTCCCGTCGCTGGCCGCCGGCGTGAGCAGCGGACGGCCGGAGGACCTGGCGCCGATGGCGGTCCGCCTGCGGCGGCTGCGGGCGAGCGAGCGGCGCCGGCTGGTCCGCGGCCTGCGGTCGCCCCGGTACGAGCGGTGGCGGGACCGCTGGCGTACCGCACTGGCCGAGCTGGCCGGCCGGGACGGCGACCGGCCCACCGTCCAGGAGATCAGTACGGAACGGCTCGCCGGTGCGTATCGGCGGGTGCTGCGGCGCGGTGCCCGGATCACGCCCGCCTCGCCCGCGGAAGCGCTGCACGACCTGCGCAAGCGGTGCAAGGAGCTGCGCTACCTGCTGGAGATCTTCGCCCCGGTGCTCGACCCGGACGGCGCCCGCGCGGCGGTCAAGGAGCTCAAGGTCCTGCAGGACGTGCTGGGCAGGTTCCAGGACAGCGAGGCGCAGCGGGAGGCGATCTACGCGCTCGCCGCCGACATGATGGCGAGCGGTGACGCCGAGGTCGGGACAATCCTGGCGATGGGTGAGATCGCCGCCCGGCAGCAGGAGGCGATGCACACCGCCCGTGCGGAGTTCGCCGCCGCGTTCGCGTCGTTCGGGCGGTTGCCGGTCGGCCGCCGGCTGGCCCGGCTGACCCCGGCCCCGACCGGCGCCGCGCTGCCGGCCGGCCCGGCCACCGTGGGAGCGGCCCGATGAGGGTGGTCGCGACGTACAACATCAAGGGCGGTGTCGGGAAGACCTCGGCCGCGGTCAACCTCGGCTACCTGGCCGCCCGCGACGGCCTCCGGACGCTGATCTGGGACCTCGACCCGCAGGGCTCGGCCACCTACCTGTTCCGGGTCAAGCCGAAGGTGAAGGGCGGCGGCAAGGCCCTCGTCGCCGGCCGGCGCACGCTGGACGAGGCGATCAAGGAGACCGACTTCGACCGGCTCGACCTCATGCCGGCCGACTTCAGCTACCGCAACCTCGACCTGGACCTCGACTCCAGCAAGCGGCCGACGGACCGGCTCCGGCGGCTGGTCGCGCCCCTCGACGACGAGTACGAGCTGGTCATCCTCGACTGCCCGCCGAGCGTGTCGCTCGTGTCGGAGAACGTGGTCAGGGCCAGCCACGTGCTGCTCGTCCCGCTGATCCCGGCCGTGCTGTCGCTGCGCACCTTCGACCAGCTCACCGAGTTCGTCGCCGGCCTCCCTGGCCGCACGCCGACGGTGCTGGCGTTCCTGTCGATGGTCGACCGGCGGAAGAAGGCGCACCGGGACCTGGTCGAGCGGCTGCCGCAGGAACGGGAGTTCGTGGTGCCGGAGGCGATCCCGTACCTGTCGGTGGTCGAGCAGATGGCACTGCACCGCGCACCGGTGGCGGCCTTCGCGCCGCACAGCCCGGCGGCGGGCGCGTACGAGGATCTCTGGGCCAGGGTGCGGTCCGGCCTCGCCGACGGCCGCTGACGTCCGGGCGAGACGGCGGATCCAGCGAGCGTCTCAAGGAATTCGAAATTCAATCCCGGTGCCGGTCAACTCCTGCTAAGGTCTACGGCCCAGGTCTCAGAGATTTCCGCGACGTCGACGGGGCATTGTCGTCGCTCGCCGGCCATTGTCCGTAATTGCCCGCGCGTTGGTTACCTCCTATCCCGCCAACGCATTTTCAGTTGCCGTCCTCGGCCGCCCGGAACAAGGAGGCCACAATGGACAATCGACACCGGGACGCCCTGTCCGGGTTCGCGGGCTGGTGGCGTTCGTGGCCGCTGCTCACTGCTTCGGGCCGCGGCGGCACGGAAAGGCCACGCACCGAGTCGGACCTGGACGAGTCGGGCCACTTCACGATCTGGGCCGCCGAGCTGGCCGCACCGGACGACGGCCTGGCGGGCACGGCGGACCGGCGCTGACCCTCAGCCGCCTCGGGGGGAACGGTGGCGTCCCGGTAAGCGAGACGCCCACCGTCATGCTGTCCTCGCTCAGCGGCGGCCGGCGGTGGCGCGCCGGTAGCGGTCGGCGAGCGTACGCAGGGCGTCGACGAGCTCGGGCGAGTCCACGACCTCGAAGTCGGCGTCGAGCAGCCCGAGGTAGAGCGCGAGCATCTGGGGATGGTCCGAGCCGGGCTCGAAAGTGCACCGGCCGCCGCCCAGTGGCCGGACCTCGACCGGGATCGGCAGTCGGGCCCGTACGTGGTCCGCCGGCGCATGCACGACGACGCGGGCCCGGTAGCGCCAGGTCGCCTCGCCGATCCCGCGAGCCACCTGCGCCGCGATCTCGTCCTCGGCCGGGAGCGCCCGGGGGCTGAACCGCGGGCCGGTCGGCGTCCGCGGCGCGATCCGGTCGACCCGGAAGGTGCGCCACGCCTCCCGGTCGAGATCCCAGGCCAGCAGGTACCACCGGCGCCGGTCGTTGAGCAGCCGGTAGGGCTCCACCAGCCGCCGGCTGCCGGCGCCGGAGTGCGATCGGTAGTCGAACCGCAGCTGCTCCTGGTCCCGGCAGGCGCCGGCGATCAGCGTCAGCACGTTCAGGTCGACCTGCGGACCGGGCGCCGGCATCGGCATGGCGTGCGAGCCGAAGGCGCTGACCCGGTGCCACAGCCGGGACGGCAGGACGTGCCGCAGCTTGGCCAGCGCCCGTACCGAGGTCTCCTCGATGCCGGCGACCGAGCCGCCCGCCGCGGTCCGCAGGCCGATCGCGACCGCCACCGCCTCGTCGTCGTCGAGCAGTAGCGGCGGCAGGCTGCGGCCGGCGCCGAGCCGGTATCCGCCGTCCACGCCCGGCCGCGCGTCGACGGGGTAGCCCAGCCCGCGCAGCCGGTCAACATCGTTGCGGATGGTCCGGGTGGTCACGCCCAGCCGGCTCGCGAGCTCGGCGCCGGTCCAGTCCCGGCGGCCCTGCAGCAGGGACAGCAGGCGGAGCAGCCGTGCCGAGGTCTCCAGCATTCACCGATTCTCGCCCATATTCAGGAACGGGTCTTTCCGCTATCGCTCCTAACGTCCGTCCTGCGAGTCCGAAGCAGACCAGAGGAGACGCGCGATGAGCGACCAGATCCGCCCGTTCCGCATCGAGATCCCGCCGGCCGAGCTCGACGACCTCCACCACCGGCTGGGCACCGCCCGCTGGCCCGCGCAGCTGCCCGGCGTCGGCTGGACCCGCGGTGTCCCGCTCGACCACCTCGTCGAGCTCGCCGACCACTGGCGCACCGGCTACGACTGGCGGGAGCAGGAGGCGAGGCTCAACCGGTACCCGCAGTTCGTCACCGAGATCGACCGCCAGCGGATCCACTTCCTGCACGTGCGGTCCGACCGGCCGGACGCGACGCCGCTGCTGATCACGCACGGCTTCCCCAGCTCGGTCGCGGAGTTCCTGCAGCTGATCGAGCCGCTGGTCGACCCGTCGGACGGGCCGGCGTTCCACGTCGTCGCGCCGTCCCTGCCCGGCTACGCGTTCTCCACCCCGTTGAGTGCGACCGGCTGGACGATGGGCCGCACCGCCCGGGCGTGGGTCGAGCTGATGCGGCGACTCGGCTACGAGCGGTATGGCGTGCACGGCGGGGACATCGGCGGCGGCGTGTCCGGTCTGGTGGCCGGCCTCGATGCCGCGCACGTCACCGGCGTCCACGTGGTCACCGACCCGCTCACGGCGGCGAACGTGGCCACGTTCATGCCCGGCCTGGCCGACCGGCTGGACGAGAAAGATCCCGTCGACAAGCTGATCCTGGCCCGGATGACGGAGTTCCGAACGGACGGCTCGGGTTACCTGGCGATCCAGAACAGCCGACCGCAGACCATCGGCTACGGCCTGGTCGACTCGCCGCTGCTGCAGCTCGCCTGGATCACCGAGAAATTCCAGGCCTGGACCGATTTGCCGATCGACCGGGACCAGCTGCTCACCACGGTCAGCCTCTACTGGTTCACCGGCTCGGGCGCCAGCGCCGCGCACACCCTGTACGAGCAGGCGCACTCCTCCGACTGGGGAGCGCCGCCGGCCGTACCGCAGGGCTTCGCCGTCTTCGGCGCCGACGAGACCGTTCGCAGGCTGGTCCCGGCGCCGCCCGGTGCGCACTGGACCGAGTTCGACCGGGGCGGCCACTTCCCGGCTATGGAGGCCCCGATCGAGCTGGCGGCGGACCTGCAGTCGTTCTTCGGGCCGCTGCGCTGACGGATCGGCGATGCTGACAACGGACGGGCCGCTTCCCGCGTCCTTCCCTTGACGGCGTCGCACGGCGTCGGCGGGAATCTGGGGGGCGCGCCATGAATACCGGAACGCAGTTGCCTGAGCGGATGCCGCCGACCCGGCACCGCCCGCGCGGGCCGTGGGTCGCTGTCGCCGCGGCGGTCGCAGTCGTCCTGACCGCCGGCGGTGTGCTGCTGGCGATCGGCCCGGACCGGCCGCGACCCGCGACGGGCGCCGGCCCGACCGCGACCGCGCCGGTCCCGACCGCGACCGCGCCGGTCTCGACCGCGACCGCGCCGGTCCCGACCGCGAGTGCGATTCCGGTGCTGCCCGACACGGAGGGCACCGGCGGGAGCCGGGGTCCGGCGCCGGTCGCGACGGCGCAGTGGCTCTGGCCGTTCGCCGACCCGGCTGACGCCGCCCGCTGGCAGCAGGACTACCGCCAGGGCGGCCACCAGCCGTGGCACCTCGACGCGGCGGCGACCGCGCTCGGGTTCGCCGGCTACCTCGGCTACGGCGACGTCGACAAGGTGGTGCGGTCCACAGTGGACGGCCGGCAGGCGTACGTGGCGATCGGCGCCGCGCTGCCGAACGGCAGCCTGCACATTGCGGCCGACGTGCACCTGGTCAGGATGGGCACCGGCGCGGACGCGCCGTGGGAGGTCGTCGGCACCCGGGACACGACGCTCACCCTGGACCGGCCCGGATACGGGTCGACCGTCGCCTCGCCGATGACCGTCGGCGGCCGGATCACCGGCGTCGACGAGCAGGTGGTCGTCACCCTGCACGCGGTGAGCGGTGACCTGCAGGCGGCGCCCGCGGCCGTGCCGGCCGGGGGTGTCCGGGCGCCGTGGTCGGTGCCGGTGCGGTTCAGCGGCGCAGCCGGCCGTACGGTGACGGTCGCCGCCGCGACCGGCGGCCACGTCGCCGCGGTCGAGCGCTTCGCGGTCACCGGCGTCCGCATCGGGGCCACCGGCTGAGTCGCCGGCGTGCCGCAATGAAGCCGGCGGTCGACACGAGGTACGGGCGGCGGAGGTCGTGCGGGTGGTCGCCATGCCGACGCCGGTGCACGCCGCCGCCGAGGTGCTCGTCAGGATCCACGCGACGACGGTCAACCGCACCGACCGGGGCTTCCGGCGCCCGTCGCCGTGGTTCATCCGCCCGGTCATCGGGCCGGCGCGATACGTCGAGAGCGGCCAGAAGATCGGCAGCGTGGTGATCACGGTCGCTCAGGACGGCTGACGGCCGGCCACCGCGGCGGCGATGCGGGTCGCGACGACGACCGTCGTCAGGTGGGTCGGGGCCGACGGCACGGTCGGCATGGCGGACGCGTCGGCGACCCAGAGCCCCTCGACGCCGTGGACCGCCCCGCCTGCGTCGACGACGGCGCCGGCGCCCGGGTCCGGACCCATGGCGCAGGTGCCGACCGGATGGTGGTACGGCCCGACGCGGGCGCGGATCGACCGCGCGATGGTGGTGACGTCGTCGTCCTCGACGGCCGGTCCCGGCGCCAGCTCCGGCGCGGTGACGAGCTCCGACAGCGGCGGTGTGCGGCTCAACGCACGGGCCGCCAGCGTGGCGTCGACCATCCGGCGTACATCGTCCTCGTTGCCCAGCAGGGGAGTCTCGATCCGGGGTGGGTCGAGCGGGTCGGCGGACCGCAGCCGTACCGACCCGCGGGAGGTGGGCGCGACCAGTGCGGTGACGATGCCGAAGACGGCTCCGGTCGGGCTGGTTTCCGCGTCGAACGGCCCGGCGGCGAACAGTTGCAGGTCCGTCGGCGCGTCGGCCGGGCAGCGGCTCGACCGCGCGACGAGCAGCACCTGGAAGCGCGGCCCGTCGAAGCCCGGCACGGTCGGCAGGTCGACCGCGACGAGCGGGTGGTCGGCGAGGTTGCGCCCGACGCCGGGCAGATCGACCACCGGGTCGATGCCGAGCTCGCGCAGCGGGCCGGCCGGGCCGATGCCGCTGCGCAGCAGGATCGCCGGGCTGCAGTATGCGCCGGCCGCGAGCACGACGGAGGTGGTCTCGACGACCTCGCCGCCGGCCAGCCGGACGCCGCGAACCCGGGTGCCGTCGAGCACAACCGCGTCGACCAGGTCGCCCGCGCCGACCATGAGGTTGTCCCGCGACCGGGCCGGCGCCAGGTGCGTCAGCGCCGTGCTCATCCGGACTCCGTCGCGCTCGTTCCGTGGCATCGCACCGACGCCCTCGGCCCGCGGGTGGTTGAGGTCGTCCACCCAGGAATGACCGGCGGCGACCGCGGCGTCGGCGAAGGCGAGCTGCAGCGGGGTCAGCTCGTCCCGGCCCGGCCGCCACACCGGGATCGGTCCGCTCGTGCCGTGCCACTCGCCGCCCACCGGATCCGACTCGACTGCTCGGAAGGCCGGCAGCAGGTCCTCGAACGACCAGCCGGGGTTCCCGGCCGTCGCCCAGCCGTCGTAGTCGCCCGGCCGGCCGCGGAGCAGGAAGGCGGCGTTGGTGGCCGAGCAGCCGCCGACCAGCCGGGCCCGGGGCAGCGGGATCTCGCGTCCGAGGCCACCGGGTTCGGAGACGAAGCCCCAGTCGTGGTCGAGCGTGGGCTGCGACGCGTCGACGACGTCGTGGGGAAGGTCCTGCGGGCGCGGGAAGTCGGGCCCTGCCTCCAGCAGCAGCACCGAGCGGCCGGGATCGTGGCTCAGCCCGGCGGCGACGACGCACCCGGCCGAGCCAGCCCCGACGACGATCACGTCGTACGCCATGCCGTACCCCCCGACAAGGACGGCAGAACGCTACTCCTCGGCACCGGTGGGCGGGCGCGCTTGCGGCCTTGCGGTCACCGGTGCGGAGCCAGCCGCGCCCGCAACTGCATGAACTGGAGCCGCCGCGGCGACCCGGTGACCCGCTCGTACCTGTCGAGGACCTCGGCGACGAACGCGTCGGCCGCGGCGTCGTCGGGAAGCCGGGCGGTCCAGCTGTCGAAGCCGACCCGGCACCACCGGGCGAACTCCTCGGCGCTGTCGAAGTCCCAGGTGAGGTCGTCCACCTCGCGGTCCGTCAGCCGGAGCCCGGCGCCGGCGGCCACCTCGGCATACCGGTCCGGGTCCACGTGCACGAACGGCGCCCGGAAGCCGGCGAAGTGCCGGCGCCAGGCCGGCTGCGCGCAGGTGCGCATGGCGAGCGCCTCCAGGCTCGGCCGCGGCCCGGCGCAGACGGCCTGGACCAGCGCCCAGGATCGGTTGCGCAGGGCGGCCCGGATGCGGGTCAGCGCCGCATGCTGGTCCGGCACCCAGTGCAGCGCGTTGAACGAGACCACCACGTCGAACTCGTCCCGGAAGCCCATGCTGAGGACGTCGCCGACGGCGAAGCGCAGCCGTGGCGAGGAGAACGTGCCGGCCGCGGCGATCATCCGTGGTGACGGGTCGATGCCGAGGATAGAGCCGTCCGGCAGCTGCTCGGCGACGGCTGCGGTGATCCGGCCGTCGCCGCAGCCGACGTCGAGGACGCGCTCGTCGCCGGCCATCGCGACACCGGCGAGCGACCGGGTCGCCACCCACGTCTGCAGCGCGCTGACCTCGCGGTAGGACTGCCCGTCCCAGTCGGCCACGACCCCATGGTCGGGCACGGCGTCCCGTACGGGTAGGGCCCGGCCGGCGCCCCGCGGGTCCGGTCAGCGGATGGCCATGGTCTCCAGGTAGCCGGCCCGGATCCGCAGCGTCGCGTTCGTCGAGGAGTCGTGCCGGCGGGCCAGCTCGACCATGTCGGCGTACAGGGCGGCGCGGGCGTCGTCACCGAGCCCGGCGAACGCGGTGACCGTCGGCCCGTAGTTGACCTGGAAGAAGTCGACGAAGTCCGCCGGCCCGGCGAACCGGAACACGAACTCGCGCGGCGTCGAGGTCAGCACCGACACCGACCTGCCCAGCAACTCCTGCAGCCGGGCCTCGGACCCCCACTCCACCGGCGGGCGCAGCCTGGCCGGCGGCGGCACGTGCCGCCCGACGGTCCGGAACAGCTCGCCGATGAACCCGTCCGGCGTCCACGACGCCAGCGCGATCCGGCCGTTCGGCCGGCACACCCGAGCCAGCTCCGCCGCCGCCCGCTCCTGGTTCGGCGCGAACATCACGCCGACCACGGACAGCACCGCGTCGAAGGACCCGTCCGGGTACGGCAGCGCCTCGGCGTCGCCCTGCTCCAGCTCGATCGGCAGGCCCTCGGCCACCGAGCGGGCCCTGGCCCGGTCGAGCAGCTCGGGCACGTAGTCGAGGCCGGTCGCCGCCGTCGGGTGATCCGGCGGCGGAGACGGGCGCCGCGGATCGTGCCCGGCGGGACGGCGAGGTTCCGGCTTGACCCGCTCGACCTGGCGGCGCAGCCTGGACGAGGTCACTAGGAGCAGACCGTGATCAGCGACCCACTCGCCCGGCGCGCGTACCGCGCCCGGTCCTGGCTGCTCTGCCACGTCGGCCGGCACCTCTGGGCGCGGCGGCGCAACCCCGAGGTGAGCGGCGCCAACGCCCTGTTCGACGAGTGCCGGCGGTGCGGGACCGTGCGGATGGGCTGGACCGATCCCGGTCCTGGTCCGCTCGGCTGACCCGGGAGCGGAGGAATGCCATGATCGTCGTCGAGGTCCTCGCGGGCGTGCTGGGGCTCGGAGTGATCTGGGTGGCCTCCGGGTTGCGGGTGATCCGGCAGTGGGAGCGGGGGGTGGTGCTCCGGTTCGGGCAGGTGCACTCCAGCGTGCGCGGGCCGGGGCTGACCCGGATCACGCCGATCCGAGACCGGCTCCGCAAGGTCAACATGCAGATCGTCACGATGCCGGTGCCGGCGCAGGACGGGATCACCCGCGACAACGTGACGGTACGGGTCGACGCGGTCGTCTACTTCCGCGTCCACGAGCCGGTGACCGCGCTCGTCGCGGTGCAGAACTACCTGTTCGCGGTCGAGCAGGTGGCGCAGACGTCGCTGCGGAACATCATCGGCAAGAGTGACCTGGACGACCTGCTGTCCAACCGGGAGAGCCTGAACAAGGGGCTGGAGCTGCTCATCGACAGCCCGGCGCTGAGCTGGGGGATCCACATCGAGCGGGTCGAGATCAAGGACGTGGCGCTGCCCGAGACGATGAAGCGGTCGATGTCCCGGCAGGCCGAGGCGGAGCGGGAGCGGCGTGCCCGCATCATCACCGCGGACGGGGAGTATCAGGCGTCGCAGAAGCTGTCCCAGGCTGCGCAGATCATGGCCGGCAGCCCGGCGGCACTCCAGCTGCGGCTGCTGGAGACGGTCGTCCAGGTCGCGGCCGAGAAGAACTCCACCCTCGTCCTGCCGTTCCCGGTCGAGCTGCTCCGCTTCCTCGAACGCTCCACCCCGGCGGAACCGGCCCCGGCCGGGGAACCATCCGCCACCCAACCGCCCGACGACTCCCTCCCGGCCCGCCGCGAGGATCCACCGTCCTCCTGACCGCGCCCGCCGCGGCAGGCGGCCCGGGCATGGCCGCCCGACCGGCCGCCGCCGGCGTGCCGGCGATCGCCCCGTGCCGCCGTTCCGGCTCACCCCTCCCGCAGCATGCGCACGGCGGCTGGGCGCGGCCGCGGGGTGATTGGGCGCACGAGGTGGGGTGGTCGCGGGGAGGGCGGGAGAGGATGGAGGGGTGACGGCGGAGGAGGTGCGGGCGGCGCAGCGTACGGTGCGGATGCCCGCCACCCGCTGGATCGCCGGTGGGATGGGCGCGGTGGTGGTCGCCGCGGTATGCATGCGTCCGGCCCTCACCGCGGTCGGCCCGGTGCTCGGCCTCATCGGCACCGACACCGGCCTGTCCCACACGATGCTCGGCCTGCTGTCTGCCCTGCCGCTGCTGGCCTTCGCCGCGGTTTCCCCGATCGTGCACGGACCGGTACGCCGGATCGGCATCGAGCGGACCGTCGCCTGGGCGCTGGCCGGCCTCGCCGCCGGGAGCGCGTTCCGGGCGGTGCCGGGCCTGCCCCCGCTCTGGGTCGGGACCGCGGTCGCCGGCGCCGGGATCGCGGTCTGCAACGTGCTCATCCCGGTGGTCATCCGGCGCGACCACCGGCTGCGGGTGCCGCTGATGACGGCGGTCTACTCGGCGACGATGGGCACGGCCGCCGCGCTGGCGTCCGGCGTGTCGCAGCCGCTGTCCCACCTGCCCGGCAGCTGGCGGCTGTCGCTGGGGATCTGGGCCGTCCCGGCCGCCATCGCCGCCGTGGTCTGGATGCTGCGCCGGTCCCGGGCGACGGCCGAGCCGGAACCCGACCTCGAGGACCCGAGGCCGGTCTGGCGCTCGGTCGGCGCCTGGCGGCTGACCGCGGTCATGGGCCTGCAGTCGACGACCTTCTACATCATGGTCGCCTGGCTGCCGTCGATCGCGACCAGCCACGGCGCCTCGGACGCGCTCGGTGGCTGGTACCTGTTCGCCTACCAGGCGATCGGCATCCTGGCCGGGCTCGGGCTGCCGACCGTGCTGCACCGGGCCGGCACCCCGCGGGCCGGCATCCTGGTCAGCCTGCCGCTGGTGGTCGCCTGCCTCGGCATCATCGCGCTCCCGGCGGCGCTGCCGGCCTGGGTGCTGCTGGCCGGGGTCAGCTCCGGCGCCGCCCTGGTCTACGCGCTGACCCGGATCACCCTCGCCGCCCACACCTCCGCGCACGCGACCCGGCTGTCCGGCATGGCGCAGTCGGTCGGCTACCTGGTCGCCGCGAGCGGACCGGTGGTGGTCGGCTGGTTGCGGGACAGCACCGACTCGTGGACCCCGGCGCTGCTGTTCGTCGCCGCGCTCGCCACCGTCCAGGCCACCGCCGCTGCGCTCCGGCTGCGCGCACCCTGAGCACAGCGCTCCGCCGCCCGCGCACCTCCCGCCGCCCGCGCACCTCCCGCCGCCCGCCAGCCCGCCAGCCCGCCGGCCGCCTGCCGGCCCTGCCGCCTGCCGGCCCTGCCGCCTGCCGGCCGCCTGCCGGCCGCTGCCGTCCGCTGCCGTCCGCTGCCGGCCGCTGCCGTCCGCTGCCGTCCGCTGCCGTCCGCTGCCGTCCGCTGTTGTCCTCCACCGATCGGAGGAGACCGGGCCGGCCCGATCCGGCGGCCGGGGACGCCGCACCGGTCGATGCCGCACACCCCCTCCGCGCCGAAGACTCGATCCCGTCGGAAGCGACGACAGAGGAGAGTGACCATGCTGGACCTGACCCACCCGCGCACGACGGAGGCGTTCCGGACGATCCGCCGGCTCCTGCTGGCGTACCTCGGCGTGAGCGTGGCCGCGCTGGTGGCGATCGTGGTGATGCGCAACGACGCCGCCGAGGTGAACTCGGCGGTCTGGACCCGCGCGACGATCGTGGCGGTCACCGCGGTGCTGCTGCTGCTGTTCGCGGCCAGGGCCGCGGAGGGCTCCCGCGGCGCGTACCGGCGGCTGCGGGTCATCTCGGTCGTGACGGTCGTGGCGATCGCGGTGATCGTCGCCGTACCCGGGCCGTTCCCTGCCTGGCTGAAGATCGAGCAGGGCGTGTGCGGGCTGATCATGGCCGGGGTTGCCGTGCTGGCGAACCGCCCGGGGCTGCGGGCGCTGTTCGCGGCGCCTGCGAGGCGGAGTGAGAGCATCGAACGGTGAGTGCGGCCGTCCTCGTCGACCCGTGGCAGGCCCGGCTGGACCGGCTGCGGCGGCTGCTGCCGATCCCGCTGCTGGTCGTGTCGACCGCGGGCGCCCTCGCCTCGCCGAGCGGCGGCGGCTGGACGGCGCTCGACAGCGCGCTGGTGGTGGCCGCGGCGGTCTGGTCCGCCGCGGTCACCGCGCGGCTGCGCTGGGACAACTCGCCGGAATGGCTGCGGGTGGTCGGGTTCGCCGTGCACACCGCGCTGGCCGCGCTGCTGGTCGGCACCGACACCTGGTTCGGCGTGTTCGCCTATTCCGGCTTCCTGTTCGCGCACGGGATCGGCCGGCGCTGGCGGATCCCGGCGTTCGCGACCACCGCGCTGGTGGTCTCGGCGTCGATGGTCGGCGGATACCCCACCGGGCCCGGCGGTGACCTGCTGACCTACCTGCTGGTCGCGGGTGTCATGCTGACGCTGGTGATCACCTCGGCCGACATCACCTACCGGGCGCTGGAGCAGAACGTCGACCGCGGCCGGATGATCGGCGAGCTGGCCGAGGCGAACCGCCGGCTGGAGGAGTCGATGGCCGAGAACGCCGCGCTGCACGCGCGGCTGGTCGAGCAGGCCCGGGCGGCCGGGGTGGTCCAGGAGCGGCGGCGGCTGGCCGGCGAGATCCACGACACGCTGGCCCAGGGGCTGACCGCGATCGTCGCCCAGCTGGAGGCGGCCGAGCAGGCCCGGCACCGGCCCGCGGAGTGGTCCCGGCACCTGGCCCAGGCCCGGTCGCTGGCCCGGTCCAGCCTGACCGAGGCCCGCCGCTCGGTCCGGGCCCTGCGGCCCGAGCAGCTGGAGAACGCGACGCTGGCCGAGGCGCTGGGCGAGCTGACCTGCGGCTGGTCGCAGCAGTCCGGCATCCCGGCCGAGCTGGAGACCGCCGGCACCGCGACCCGCGCGCCGGCGGACACCGAGGCCGCGCTGTTCCGGGTGGCCCAGGAGGCGCTCACGAACGTGGGTCGGCACGCGAAGGCGGCCAAGGTCCGGCTCACCCTGACGTACCTGGACGACATGCTGCTGCTGGACGTCGCCGACGACGGGGTCGGCTTCGACCCGGCCGCGGACACCGCCGGCTACGGCCTGGTCGGCATGCGGCACCGGCTGGCCGGCGTGGGCGGCACGCTGACCGTCGAGTCCGCGCCGGGCTACGGCACCACGCTCAACGCCGCCGTCCCGCTGCCGGGAGCGGACCGGTGACCACCCCGATCCGGCTGCTCGTCGTCGACGACCACCCGATCATGCGGGACGGCCTGCGCGGGCTGTTCAGCGGCGACGACGAGTTCGAGGTGGTCGGCGAGGCCGGCGACGGCGCCGAGGCGGTCGCGGTCGCGCAGCGGGTCGAGGTCGACGTGATCCTCATGGACCTGCGGATGCCGACGATGGGCGGCGTCGAGGCGATCACCCGGCTGCGGCAGCTGGGGCACCCGGCCCGGGTGCTGATCCTCACCACGTACGACACCGATCGCGACGTGCTGCCCGCGATCGAGGCCGGCGCGACCGGATACCTGCTCAAGGACGCGCCGCGGGACGAGCTGATCCGCGCGGTCCGGGCCGCGTACGCCGGCCACTCGGTGCTGGCGCCGTCGGTGGCGAGCACGCTGATGGGCCGGGTGGGGTCGCCGCCGGCGGACGCGCTCACCCCGCGGGAGCTGGACGTGCTGCGGCTGGTCGCCGAGGGCGGCACCAACCAGTCGGTGGCCCGGCGGCTGCTGGTCAGCGAGACCACGATCAAGACGCACCTGCTGCACATCTACACGAAGCTCGGCGTCCGCGACCGGGCCGCCGCGGTCAGCACCGCCTACAAGCGCGGCCTGATCAGCTGACCACCGCGACGAGCCGGCCGGCCGGCTACTTCACGGCGACGATGTCGATGGTCCTGATGTCCGGCGCGGCCGCGAGCAGGTCGTCGGCGACCGTGCCGAGCGCGGCCGGGATCTCGCCGTTGAGGTGGGCCTGCCGGCCCGCCTCGTCGTCGAACGTGTCGAAGATCCCGTACGTCGTGTCGCTGAGCTTGAACGCATACCAGGTCACGGTGCCGGCCTCGGCCACGGCCAGCTCGCGGCCCTTGGTGAGGAAGGCGGCCAGGTCGTCGCCGCGTCCGGGCTTCGCCTCGAGGGTGGCCAGGATGCCGTACCGCACGCTCATCGGGGTTCCTCCGGTCTCGGGGGTGATCACAGCCAGCCGACGGTAGATCGGCGGGCCCGCGCCCGGCGGATGCGGATACGCCATCTTCGGTACCGTTCCCGACATGAGGGTGGCCGTGCTCGCCGCCGACGGCGTGTTCGACTCCGGGCTGTCCATCGTGCTCGACGTGCTGGGCACCGCGAACGAGCTCGGCCGGACGCTGCCCAACGCCGCCGCCTTCGAGATCACCGCGGTCGGCACCGGCAGCGAGGTGCGCACCGGGTACGGGCTGCGGCTCGGCACGACGCCGCTGGCCGAGCTGCCGGACCGGCCGGAGCTGGTCGCCGTGCCGGCGCTGGGGGAGAAGGACCCGGCCGCGCTGGTCGACGCCGTGCGCGGGCACCCGGCGCTGCCCTGGCTGGCCGAGCTGGCCGCGGCCGGGATCCCGCTCGCCGCGGCCTGCACGGCCACGTTCCTGTTCGGCGAGGCCGGCATCCTCGACGGCAGGTCGGCGACGACCAGCTGGTGGCTCGGCTCCGCGTTCCGCCGCCGCTACCCGGCGGTCCGGCTGGACGAGAGCCAGATCCTGACCCGGGCCGGCCACCTCACCACGGCCGCGGCCGCGTTCGCGCACATCGACCTCGCGCTGTCGATCGTGGCCGACAGCAGCCCGGCGCTGGCCGAGCAGGTGGCCCGCTACCTGGTCGCCAGTCCGCGCTCGCTGCAGTCGGCGTTCGTCCTGCCGGCGGTGCTCACCCGCAGCGACCCGGTGCTGACCGCGTACGAGAGCTGGGTGCGGGCGCACCTCGCCGAGTCGATCCAGGTCGGTCGGGCGGCCCGGGCGATCGGGGTGAGCGAGCGCAGCCTGCAGCGGGCGACCGCCGCGCAGATCGGCATGTCACCGATCCAGCTCGTGCACCACATCCGGATCGAGCACGCGGTGCACCTCCTGCGTACGACGGATCGGAGCCTGCAGTCGATCACCACCGCGGTCGGCTACCGGAACGTGTCGACGCTGCGCACGCTGATGCGCCGGCACGGGAACACCACGCCGGCCGAGGTACGCCGCGGCGCCGGCCGGGTGCTCTGACCGTCACCGGGCGAACTTGCGGGCGCGCCGGGCCAGCCGGTCCGGCCCGGGCCGGTCGCCGAGCGCCGCGAGCTCGCCCGCCAGCACCGCGCCGAGCCGCCGGCAGAACTCGACCGGTTCGTCGGCCGCGTCCGGCCGCTCGTCGACCACCCGGTCGACGATGCCGGCCGCGACCAGGTCCGCGACGCCGACGCCCTGCGCCCTGGCCATCGCCGCCGCGTGCGCGACGTCCCGGTGCCGGATCGCGCTCGCACCCTCCGGCGGCAGCGGCGCCAGCCAGGCGTGCCGGGCGGCGACCACCCGGTCGGCCGGCAGCAGCGCGAGCGCGGCGCCGCCGGTGCCCTGCCCGAGCAGCACGCTGACCACCGGCGCGTCCAGGGTGACCAGGTCCTCCAGGCAGCGGGCGATCTCCCCGGCCAGGCCGCGCTCCTCGGCCGCCACCGACAGTGCGGCCCCGGCGGTGTCGACCACGGTCAGCAGCGGCAGCCGCAGCTCCACGGCCAGCCGCATGCCGCGGCGGGCGACCCGCAGCGCCCCCGGCCCGAGCGGGCGTTCCACGGTCTGGCCGCGGCGGTCCTGGCCGAGCACGATGCACGGCACCGGGCCGAACCGGGCCAGCCCCAGCATCAGCGCCGGATCCAGCTCGCCCTCACCGGTGCCGCTGAGCGTGACCACGTCCTGGGCCGCCTCGTCGAGCAGCCGGCGGATCCCCGGGCGGTCCGGCCGGCGGGAGCGGGTGATCGAGTCCCACGCGTCCGCGCCGGTCGGCGCCGGTGACTGCGCGGGCGGGGCGGTCAGGGTCGGTGTCCGGGGCGCCGCGAGCACGTCCAGCACCCGGCCGAGCAGCCCGGCCAGTTCCGCCGGCGCGACCACCCCGTCGAGCAGCCCGTGCGCGAACAGGTTCTCCGCCGTCTGCACGCCGGCCGGGAACTCCCCGCCGTACAGGGCGGTGTAGACGCGCGGGCCGAGGAACGCGATCAGCGCGCCTGGCTCGGCCAGCGTCAGCTGCCCGAGCGAGCCCCAGGAGGCGAACACGCCGCCGGTGGTCGGGTGCCGCAGGTAGACCAGGTAGGGCAGGCCGGCCGCCTTGTGCGCGGTGACCGCCGCGGACACCCCGATCATCTGGACGAACGCGACCGTGCCTTCCTGCATCCGGGTGCCGCCGGAGGCCGGCGCGGCCAGCAGCGGCAGCCGCAGCGCGGTGGCCCGCTCGATCGCGGCGACCAGCCGGCGCGCGGTCGCGACGCCGATGGAACCGCCCAGGAAGCCGAACTCGGAGACCACCAGCGCGATCCGGTGCCCGCCGATGCGGGCCTCCCCGGTGAGCACCGCCTCGTCCGCGCCGCTGGACTCGGCCGCGGCCCGCAGCTCGGCCTCGTATCCGGAGTCGAGGGCGCCGCGCTCGGGCGGCGTGTCCCAGGAGACGAACGTGCCGGCGTCGACCGTCCGGACCAGGAACTCCCTGGCGCTCGGGCGATCCACGGCCCGAGCGTAGGACATGTCCCCGCACGGTCCGGCGCCGCCGGCGACGCCTACCGCCGGCTGGGGGACATGCCGCAGGTCCTCATCGGTGCGACTCGGCGGACCCGACCGGGTGACAAAAGGTTTCCCGCGCCCGCAACGCGGGAGAAAAACGGTGATCCCAGTCGGCCCCACCGTGTGCGCCGACCCCGGCGGTGCCGGGTCACCTGACAGGAGTTGGCATGCTCGCGGCGCTGCTGCTGGCCGGCCTCGTGGCCGCGCCGGTGAGTTCGGCGGCACTGTTCGTACCCGCTCGACGGCGGCGGCGGGTCGCCGGGGCGTGGCCGGTGACCCGGCGGTTGATGCTGGCGCTGCTCGGCACCGTGCTGCTGGCCGCGGTCGTCGCGGCGGTCCTCGTAGCGCTGGACGTGACCCGGACCAACACGCTCGCCGCGGTGGCCGGCGTGGTCGCGATGAGCCTGCTGTGGCTGCCGGCGACCCGCCGCTGGAACGCGCGCGCGCACCTGTGCTGGGCCGGCAGCCTGTTCCTGTTCGTCACGTACCTTGCCTTCACCCTGCAGTGGACGCTGACCAGCGGCCTCGGTGCGTTCGGCACCACCGGCGGTCTGCTGCTGTGGGTGCTCGAGCTGTTCGCCGCGGTGCTGGCCTGCGCGTACCTGTGGGAGCTGTGCGACGCGCTCGGCACCGAGCAGTGGCGCCGGCGGATCACCCGGGAGACGCCGCGCGAGATGCCGCCGGGCGGCCTGCCGTTCGTGAGCCTGCACGTGCCGGCCCACAACGAGCCGCCGGACATGGTGATCGAGACGCTGACCTCGCTGCTGCGGCTGGACTACCCGAGCTACGAGATCGTCGTCATCGACGACAACACCGACGACGAGACGCTGTGGCGGCCGGTCGCGGACTGGTGCAGCACGCACGGGGTGACGTTCTTCCACCTGGCGGACTGGCCCGGCTACAAGTCCGGTGCGCTCAACGTGGCGCTCCGCGAGTACACCGACTCGCGGGCGGAGCTGATCGGCGTGGTCGACTCCGACTACCAGCTCGACCCTGACTTCCTGCGCCGCTGCGCCCCGCTGTTCGGCGACGAGCGGGTCGGGTTCATCCAGGCGCCGCAGGACTACCGGGACTGGGCGCAGGCGCCCTATTTCCGCCGGCTCTACTACTCGTACAAGTACTTCTTCTCGATCTCGCAGCCGTCCCGCAACGAGCACGACGGGGCCATCTTCGCCGGCACGATGGGGCTGATCCGCCGCTCCGCGCTGGAGTCCGTCGGTGGCTGGGACGAGTGGTGCATCACCGAGGACGCCGAGCTGTCCCTCCGGGTGCTGCGCGGCGGCTGGTCCGGGTTGCACGTGGACGACTCGTTCGGCCGGGGCGTGATGCCGCTGACGTTCGAGGCGCTGAAGAGCCAGCGCTACCGCTGGTGTTTCGGCGGCATCCAGATCCTGCGGATGCACTGGCGGTCGATGCTGCCCGGCGCTCGCACCACCGCGAACCAGCTGCGCCCGGCGCAGCGCTGGGCCTACTTCACCGGTGCCGTGCAGTGGTACGGCGACCTGCTGGGGCTGGCGTTCTTCCTGCTGCTGCTGGTCGGCGCGGTCAACCTCGCCAGCGGCGGCGGCGAGCTGTTCCGCAAGCTGACCGCGTTCGTGGTCGCGACCGTCCCGGTGCTGGTCGCGCTCGGGCTGCTGCGCGCGATCGCCCTGCTGCGCCGGGGAACCGGCGCCTCCTGGCGGGACGCGGTCGGCGCGTTCCTGATCTGGCAGTCGACCGCGCTGGTCGTCGCGCGGGCGTCGGTGCAGGGGCTGTTCGCCAAGCAGGCCGAGTTCCTCCGTACGCCGAAGACGACCGACCGCACCTCGTGGTGGACGGCGATCCGGGCCAACTGGGCCGAGACCGGGCTGGCCGTGCTCGGCCTCGCCGGCATCGCCGCCGGACTGTCGCGTGTGGACACCTACGCCGGGCCGCTGCTGGCCGGGCTGCTGGTGTTCCCGACCATCGGGCTGGCCGCGGCGCCGGTGAACAGCCTCGCCGCGCAGCGCGCCACGCTGCCGCCCGATCTCGGCGAGCGGCGGCGCACCGAGTGGCTGCGGGACCGGCGGGTGCGTGGTGCGGCCGTCGGCGTCACCGCGGCGGGAACCCTCGTCGGCATCGGGATCGTCGCCGCGCTGCTGTCCACCCCGAGCTCGGCCCCGGTCCATCCGCCGCGGCTGGTCGGTCCCGCCCAGGGCAAGACGGCGCCGGCCGGGTCGCCGGGCCCGTCCGGTAGCCCCGGCCCGTCGCCGTCTGGTCCGGCATCGTCATCAGGTCCGCCGCCGTCCGGCTCGGCCAGCTCCGCACCGGGCGCGACGGGGGGACCGACCGCGTCGTCGAGCGGCGCCGGTTCGGGGACTCCGGAACCGAGCGGCTCCTCCGCGCCGGCGCCGACCGTCCCGCCCACCAGCGCACCGGCGCCGGCAACGACGACGCCGTGACCCGGGCCCGCGACGAGGCGGGCGCGGGCCACGGCGGGCGCCGGGACGATCAGGTCGTGGTCGTCGTGCTGGTGCCGCCGCGGGCGGCGATCGCACCGTCCTCCACGGCCGCGTCGTGCTCGGTGATGGGCGCCGACTCCGTACGCCGCGGCATCAGCCACAGGGCGACGGCTGCGAACGCGCAGCAGGCGATGATGTAGATGCTGATCCAGGTGCTCGATCCGGTGTGGCTGAGGATCGCGGCCGCGATCAGCGGCGCGGGGCCGCCGGCGATGACCGACGCGAGCTGGTAGCCGAGGCCGGCGCCGCTGTAGCGGAGGTTGGTGCCGAAGCTCTCCGCGATCAGCGCGGCCTGCGGGCCGTACTGGATGTCGTGCGTGATGAGCGACACGACGATCGCGATCAGCACCAGCGCGGATTCCTTGGTGTTGAGCAGCCCGAAGTACGGGAATGCGAAGATCGCGGTGGCGGCGATGCCGATCGCGTAGGTCTTCCGGCGGCCGATCAGGTCGGAGATGTGCCCGAACAGCGGCACCGTGATCAACCCGATCCCGGCCGCGATCAGCGTGTAGTTGAGCAGGTCGCCGCGGGGCAGGTCGAGCTGCTTCGTCCCGTACGTCAGCACGAAGGTGACGAACAGGTAGAACGGCGCCTGCTCGGACATCCGCACGAACGCCGAGGTGAGGATCTCCAGCGGCTGGGTCTTGATGACCTCCCAGACCGGCATCTTGTGCACGGTCTCCTGCTTCTTCACCGCGGCGAACGCCGGGCTCTCCAGCACCCGCAACCGCACGTACAGGCCGATGGCGACGAGCACGATGGACAGCAGGAACGGGATCCGCCAACCCCAGCTGTTGAAGTCGTCCTCGGAGGTGGTGCCCTGCACCAACTTGACCAGGCCGGTGGACAGCAGCAGGCCGAGCGGCACGCCCAGCTGCGGCCAGCTGGCGAAGAAGCCGCGCCGGCGCTGGCTGCCCCACTCCATCGACAGCAGCACCGAGCCGCCCCACTCGCCGCCGACTCCGATGCCCTGCAGGATCCGCAGGACCACCAGGAGGATCGGAGCGGCGATGCCCCAGGTCGCCCGGCCGGGCAGCAGGCCCATCAGGAACGTCGCGACGCCCATCAGCATCAGCGTCCACACGAGGGTCGCCTTGCGGCCGATCCGGTCCCCGTAGTGGCCGAAGATCGCGGCGCCGACCGGCCGCGCCCCGAAGCCGACGAACTGCACGGCGAACGAGGCCAGAATCCCCGAATATGCCGACTCGCTGGGGAAGAAGAGATCGGGGAAGACCAAGGCGGCCATCGTGCCGTACAGGAAGAAGTCATACCACTCGATCGTGGTGCCTATCGTGCTGGCGACGACAGCCTTCCGGCGCTGGGACCTGACCAGCGGGTCCGGGGCGGTCATGGCGGGTCGGGTCATCCCTGCCTCCAAGGGCTGATCCCCCTCTGCCGTCGATCCGGGACGCGCGCGATGCCCCGCACCGATCGAGGGGTGCGACAGACGACATGGCGGAAGGTACTGCCGGGATCGTCCTTGCAGCGGCAACCGTGGGTCGGTAGTCGTTGGGCGGTCTGCCAGCGTCGGTGAGCGGTTGCCGGAGGCGTCGTACGGCCAGGCGGCTGAATCGTTACGGCCGAGCGGCGTCATAACTGCGGGATTAACGCGTCCCTCGGGTACGGCGGCTTTGTATGCTCGTCAGTGAATTCCGGTAGCCCGGCGAGATGTTTTCCGTACTCGCCGCCAGGGTATCTGGCCGAATAGAGGCTTCGATCATCGAGCGCCTCATTCCTCTTCGACTGGGAGCGGTGATGAACGCTGGCCTGGTGACACTTATTGTCATCGTGGTAGTGGCGCTGGTGTTGCTCGCGGTATTCATGGCGCGGCGGCGGCGGAGCGAGGGGCTGCGTGAGCGGTTCGGGCCCGAGTACGAGCGGACGATGGCCAGGGCCGGCGACCGGCGCGCGGCCGAGTCGGAGCTGGCCGAGCGCGAGCACCGGCGCAAGGAGTTCACGATCGTCCCGCTCGAGCCGGCCGCGCTGGACCGCTACCAGCAGGAATGGCGCTCGACGCAGGCCAGGTTCGTCGACGACCCGCCGGGCGCGACCCGCGACGCCGACCTGCTGGTCACCCGGGTCATGCAGGAGCGTGGCTACCCGGTGGACGACGACTTCGAGCGGCAGGCCGCGGACGTGTCGGTCGACCACCCGCAGGTGGCCGAGAACTACCGCGCCGCGCACGCCGTTTACCGCGCCAACGAACAGGGACTGGCCAGCACGGACGACCTTCGCCAGGCCTTCGTGCATTACCGGTCACTCTTTTCCGAGCTCTTGGACGTCGATCGGGACGATCGTGAGGAGGCGCACCAGTGAACGACCGCAACGATGACCTGAGCACCGCCGATCTCGCCGGGCAGAGCGCCGGGTCGGGCACGGCCGACGAGCGCGCCGTGCGCGGCGAGCCGGCCGGCCGGACGGGCGAACGGGACGACGCCTTCCCGGCCGATCGCTCGGCGGACGCCGACTACGCCGACGACCGTAGCGGCGTCGGTCGCGACCGGGTCGACGGGATGGGCTCGGGCGGCTTCCCCGGCGGCACGCCGGCCGACCGGGCGGCCTACGCCGAGGACGACCCGACGATGACCACCGACGGCGCCGAGCGCGGCGGGTACGGCGGCGGACAGGCCGGTGCCGAGGTCGCCGGCGGCCCGATGGCCGACGACGGCCGGTTCGCCGGCGGCCGCGGGGGCGACGGGGCGGACCGCGGCTACCA
>Ga0207678_10000661_pt1 | contig 31711 bp, 28 predicted proteins | sample KBSC63metaG_FD_184319 | JGI IMG/M metagenome (GOLD analysis project Ga0207678, IMG submission 184319) | Corn rhizosphere microbial communities from Kellogg Biological Station, Michigan, USA - KBS C6-3 metaG (SPAdes) (version 2) | ecosystem: Host-associated > Plants > Roots > Rhizosphere > Soil ... | reverse complement strand
CATCTGTTCGAACGCCTGGGCAAATAGCCTCCCCCTGTGAAAGCTCTGCGATATCCCTGCCGCACCACTAGGCTTTGCATGAGACGCAGTTAGCTGACGAGAGGTATTCCAAAATGATCGGGACGGAACAAACAGAGTCACCACCGCTCACACTTGCAGCTGAACCCGCCGATCAAACGAGGCGATTCAAATTTGTCGGGCTCTTCAGTTTAATTTTCTTAGCGTACCTTGCGGCCCTCGTCCACTATGCGGCGGTGCGCCCGGTTGATTGTGACGAAGGCTTCAATAGCACGGCCGCGAGGCTGGTATGGCAGGGCAAGAGTCCGTATCGTGACTTCTTCTTCCAGCAAGCTCCGCTTCTGCCCTACCTCTACAGCTGGGTTTGGGCGGTTCATCCGCAGTCATTGATCTCAATGCGTCTTCTTTCGGTTGTCTTCGGCGGGCTAGCAACCTTGCTCTGGGGCATTTGGCTGATCCGCCTAAAGAGGATCGAAGCACAAGCTCTGATGGCAACATTTGCAACACTCGTTCTTAGTCCTGCATGGATGACATGGAATGTCGTGGTGAAGACCTATGCGGCCGCCAACCTACTGATGACGGTGGGAACGATCTCGCTTTACAACGCGATAACTTCGCGGAAACCCGTCTGGTACTTGATTGCGGGGCTGGGTCTGGGATTCTGCGCCTCAACACGTTCGCTTTACGGGCCTCTTATCCCCGTGGTTGCTCTCTGGCTTTGGTACCGGGAATTTCGCGGCTTGGAGCATGATTACCGACTCCCTTTGAGTTTCATAGCCGGAGCGGCTTTCGGCCTGCTTCCCATGATCGTAAGCTTCGCTCGTGACCCGCACGCGTTCATGTTTAACAACGTTCACTATCATGCCTTGCAGGACGGCTACCTTTCCGGGAATAAGGTCGAGAGTAGTCTTGGAGCTATTTCTCGGGACAGCGTCGGAGACATTCTTCTGACCTACTTTGCGGTTCTGGTCGTGCTCCTGATGGGACTTCATCCCTCTTTCACACTCCTGCTTGCGCTTGGCCTTGTTGGCGCTTGGAGCGTCATCAAGCTGCGCAAGAATAGAGACGGTTGGTGTGATCCATGCCGACATCTTTACTTCGAAATCTCTGGCTTGATGCTGGTGGTCTATTCAGCCACGGCCCTGATACCGTTTCCGCCTTTCGACCAGCACTTCAGTAGTCCCCTGGTTCCCCTGCTAATGCCCTTTGTCGCCGCCGGGGTACAAGTTCTCTGGTCATCAGGCCGCAGGTGGTTTGTGGCTCTCGCGATTGCGGTGCCGCTTCTATTCGTGACCGGGATCGGCAGAGACGCCTGGCAGTACTCTCGCGAGCCCGGTTGGCAACTTTCTGGTTACCACGGTGTGGCAGATACAATTGAAGCTCACACCAGTCCCGACGATGTTGTGCTTTCTTTCTGGCCGGGATATGTCTTCGAGTCAGGCCGGCAATATTTCCCTGGTCTAGAAAACAATTGGGGTTACACCATAATGAAAAATACGAGTGCTGCAGACCGGGCTCGATATCACATCGTGTCCAACGATGACATAGTCGAAGCCCTTTCGAAGCGCACGGCTGCTCTGGTGATCCCATTTCCATCCAAAGCTGTGTGGATCAAACAGTACTACGACAACCTGTCACCGGCCGAACAACAAGACTTCGAAAAGGCGCTTTCTGATAATTATGTCCCGGTTAGCACTGTGGATAGTGTTTCCGTCTATCGAAGGCGCGGACCCCAGGAACCGCCATCGGAGAGGCCCTCACATTGAAGTGCCACGGTACGCTCGAAGGAATATCGCCGGAATCAGCAGCCTAACCTCGAGCACTGCAATTCGGCGCACGCGACACGAAGATGAGGCAGAATGCAGGGATGGAACGCGTCGCCGAAGCGCGAATGGAAGGCCGTCCAGACGCCTCGCGGGCCAACGAACAGGTAAAAGCCCCACCTCGTGACGTGGCGCGCCCGGAACTGGATAGAACCGATCAAGGGATTGCCGCCGCTATATTTGCGCTGACCGTGGCTTACCTTTGGGTCTTCCGTCACTACACCTCGATGGAGCCGGACGAAGGCATCGTCCTCGAGGGAGCGCAGCGAATTCTGCGCGGAGAGGTGCTCTACCGGGATTTCTTTTCTTACTTCACTCCTGGTTCTTATTATTTTCTGGCACTGCTGTTCAAGATTTTTGGAAGCTCGTTTCTGGTGGCGCGAACCGCGCTGGTTTTCTTTGGCGGAGTTTATTCGACTGTCGCTTACCTGCTGGCGCGCCGGGTCTGTTCGCGTACGAGCGCCATCTTTACCGCCGGAATCGTGACGCTCACCACCCTCGCCTATCGTTTTGAGGTTCTGCACAACTGGGACAGCACATTGTGGGCGTGCCTGGCGGTTTACTGCGCCGTGCGCTGGCTGGAGTCTCCGCGATGGACGTGGGCGTTCGCTACGGGATCGCTGGCGTCCGTCACCTGCCTCTTCGAGCAGTCGAAAGGCGCCGGATTGGTGCTCGGTCTGGGGGTAGGACTGGCGGCGGTTGCTTTCCTCGACCGGCAAAAGAGCCTGTGGAACCGGGCGATCGGTTTGGGCCTGGCTGTCGGGATGTCGTGGCCCCTGGCGGCGACGTTGGTTTACTTTGGTGCGCAGCATAGTTTGTCGCTCATGCTGGCGGACTGGTTCTGGCCGCTGCAACATTACTCGCAGGCCAATCACGTTCCCTACGGATATCTGAACTGGTCGGACGCTTCGCGCCATCTTTTTTTTGGCAGCGGACCGCTGCTGCAGCGCGCGATAACCGTGCTGGCAATCAGCCCTTGTTTTGTAGTTCCTGTCCTGCCTCTCGCCGCTGTAGGGTTGCTGATTTACTGGCTGGTGCAGATGTGGCGAAATCATGCGCTGGGGACGGTGGCCGCCCACTATGTCGTGGTGTGCTCGGCGCTGTCCGGGCTGCTGCTGTCGGTGGTCATGGGCAGAGCGGACATCATTCACTTCATGTACCTCATGCCGCTTTTTGCCCTGGTGCTGGGCTGGATGATGGATGGACGAGACATTCCCGGGCGGCTGTTCGGGCGAATCAGACCGCTCTTCATCGCTTATGTCCTGGCTGCGTTCCTGCTGTTCTCAGCCCCGACGCTCCTGCGCACCCTGAACGCGCGCGATCAGATCCGGACCCGCCGAGGGGTGGTGCGTGTGCCGGCGCAGGATACCGTAGTGGAGTCTGTTCAGGCACACGTGGCTGCTGGAGAAAAAATTCTCGTCTATCCCTACCTGCCGCTCTACTACTATCTGACGGACACGGCCAGCCCGACGCGCTACGAGTATTTCCAGCCCGGCATGCATACGCCGCACCAGGCCCAGGAAATGCTGGCGGAGATATCGGCCGCGCGGGTGCCGGTGGTGCTGTTCGACACTTCATTCTGGGCGAAGATTCCAACTTCGTGGCCGGGAACACCGCTGAGTGCGATTGTCCGGGACCCGATCGCGGACTACATTCAGCGCGAATATCGCATGTGCAAGATTTTGAATTCGCCCGACGACTGGAAGTTTCTGTTCATGGTCCGCAAGGATTTGGCATGTCCTTGAAATCGGACTCCGGCCGCGCCCTGGAATTTGTTCAATCCCGATGACGCCGAAAACCACTGCGGACGCTCGCGGAACGCGCTATCTTCCCGATCTTCTTCTGGGGATGTTGCCGATCCTGGTTGGCATTCAACTGCTGGGATGGATTACTTTTTTCCCCGGCGCGTTGCTGCACGGCCACGCCGACTTCAGACAGCTCTATGCGGCGGGTTACATGGTTCGCACCGGGCACGCCGGCGAGCTCTATGACATTCGAGCGCAGCAGCAGTTTCAGGATGCGCTGGTCGGCAGCGACGAACGCGCGCTGCCGTTTATACGTCCGGCCTATCAGGCATTGCTCTTTGTTCCCTTTTCCCTGCTGCCCTATCGCAGCGCCTACCTCGCGTTTCTGGCCGTGAACCTGGTCCTGCTGGCGTTCGCCTTTCGGACCTTGCGTTCTCACATGAACCATCTGATGCGGGTATGGAGATTCCTGCCCGTCTTTCTATTTCTGGTGTTTTATCCGATCTCGCTGGCGATCATGCAGGGACAGGATTCCATCCTGTTGCTGTTGCTGCTTGCGGCGGCCCTTGCCGCTCTTGAAGGAGGCCAGGAGCTCAGGGCTGGGGTGCTGGTCGGGCTGGGATTGTTCAAAATGCAAGTCGTGATTCCGATTGCGCTGCTGTTCTTGTTGTGGCGGCGCTGGCGATTGTTCGCCGGATTCGCACTCTCGGCCTGCCTGCTTTCCCTGGTATCGCTGTGGGTCGTGGGATTCGCGCCAACCGCTGCCTATGCCCGCTCCCTTCTCTCGGTGGGAACAAACATGCCGGCAGCCCTTCAATTCCCTCTGCGGGTCAGCATTATGGCAAACCTGCGCGGTCTGTTTTTTGGATTGCTGGGGGATAGATTACCGGCCTTCTGGATCCAAGTTCTGACCATCGTGACTTCCGTTCTTGTGCTGCTCTGGGTAGCGTTCGCCATTCGCGGTAAACAGAGGGGAGCGGGCGCGTTCGTCCTGGCGATCACCGCCAGCCTGATTGTGAGCTACTACCTTTTCATTCACGATCTGAGTGTGCTGCTCATACCGATCGTAGTCACGCTGGATCGATTTATCCTGGCCGGTGCAGAGAGGCCTGCTATCACTCTCGACCGTGCCGCTGGCTGGATGTCTGCCACACTGCTGATCGCTCCCTTGTGTATATTCCTGATACCCGACCATTTTTACCTGGTAGCGCTGCCGCTGTGCGCGTTTATGGTCATCCTGATTCGAGGTTTTCCCCGCGAACCGCAAGCACTGGGTTCCGCGAGACATGCATGACGGACAAAGGCCTGGCGCACCGAGTACCGCCGCAAGCATTGGCCGCAAACGGGGGCACACCCAGAATGCAACCCTACTGGGCCAGCATTTTTCTGGGTGCATTTCTGCTTTTTTCGGTGCAGCTTCTGCTGGGGAAATACTTTCTGCCGTGGTTCGGCGGCACGCCGGCGATGTGGACCACGTGCATGTTCTTTTTCCAGACTCTCTTGCTGGCAGGCTATGCCTACGCCCACGGGCTCGCCCACTGGTTCAATCCCCGCAACCAGGGGTACCTGCATTCCGCGCTCTTGTTCGCAGCGCTGGTCCTGCTTGCTTTCCTGGCAGGGACGTGGGGAACGCCGATCACTCCGAGCGTGAACTGGAGACCAAACAGCAGTGATCATCCGGTCCGGAGTTTGACCGTGCTTCTGGCGGTGAGCGCCGGGCTGCCTTATTTTGTTCTCGCCTCCACCGGACCCCTATTGCAAAGCTGGTTCACCAAGACTCACCCTGGCCGCACGCCGTATCGTCTGTACTCGCTCTCCAATCTGGGATCGTTGCTAGGCCTGCTTACCTATCCCTTCCTGGTGGAGCCCTGGTTTTCCTTGCGAACCCAGGCACGCATCTGGTCGGCAGGGTTTGTTGTCTTTGCCGTGATCTGCGGCTATTGCGCTTTGCGCCTGGGAAAAACTAGCGCTTCTACGCAGGCGATGGCTCCGCTGCTGACTGGTCAGAAAGTGGAGACTAACTCGGTTCAGAGCAAGCCCGGCACCGGAAGCCATTTGCTCTGGCTGAGCCTGGCGGCATGCGCTTCCATTATGTTTCTGGCCACGACGAACTTAATCTGTCAGGATGTGGCCGTCATACCGTTTCTCTGGGTTCTGCCTCTCAGCCTGTATCTGCTCTCTTTTATTATCTGTTTCGACGAGCCGCGCTGGTATTCGCGAGCCGTCTTCCATCCCGCCTTTGCGATTGCGATCTTTCTGGCCTGCCTGCTGCTTTTGGGATGGGGCATAACAAGCATCATCCTCCAGGTAGCTGCCCACTCGTTCGTTTTGTTCGTATGCTGCATGATCTGTCATGGCGAGCTGGCGCGATCAAAGCCGCACTCGCGTCACCTGACGTCCTTCTACCTGATGGTGGCTCTGGGCGGCGCTCTGGGCGGCGTGTTGGTGGCCTTGGTCTTTCCCCACATTTTCCTTGGTTTCTGGGAGTACCAGCTTGGTATATGGCTCTCAGCGCTGCTCCTGTTTTTGGTGCTGGGTCGGGACAGGGGTTCGTGGCTTTATTGCAGCCGGTGGGGTCTGCCGGCTATCGCGGTGGCGGCTGCCCTGTTGCCTGGAACCACGTCGGTGATTACGCTTGGCAGAAAAGAGCTTGGGAGCTTGTTCCTGGTGGTGCCGGTTCTGGTGGCGGCTTACTTCCTGACGCGAGGAAGTAAGCACGGATACGACCCCGGACGTGCCCGGGCCGTGCCCATCTATTGCGGCGCTGCCTTGCTGGTGGCGGGGGCCATGTTCTTTGTCACTGCGAGTAACGAGACCCGGAATTCGGTCGTCCGGGCGCGCAATTTCTATGGTGTGCTGAACGTTCGCGAGCTCACCGAACTCCCGCCCGACTGGCGCGCCTACTCGCTGTTTCACGGCAGGATCAGCCATGGCTACCAGTTCATCTCGGCGGCAAAGCGCCAGATGCCCACCAGCTACTACGGCCTTACCAGCGGCGTCGGCATGGCCATGGTTGCGCTCCAGAAGCATCTGTCGTCCGGAGCCGATCCACAGCATCTTCGCGCCGGCTTTGTGGGTCTCGGGGTGGGGACTCTTGCCGCATACGGAAATCCGGGAGACTACTTCCGCTTTTACGAGATCAATCCTGAGGTCATACGCATCGCACGGGATACTCGATATTTCACTTTCCTGAAAGATTGCCGGGCCACGCTGGACGTCATCCCAGGCGACGCCCGCCTCTCGATGGAAGGTGAACTAAACCATGGCCAACCTCAGAATTTCAACCTGCTGGCGGTTGACGCCTTCAGCGGCGACGCTATCCCGGTCCATCTCCTCACCGAAGAAGCCTTCCAGATTTACCTGAAGCAGCTGAAAAGTGACGGGATCATTGCCGTGCACATCACCAACGCCCACTTCGATCTGCTGCCCGTGCTAAAGAGAGTCGCGGAGCGCTTCGAGCTTCGCTATGCCCTGCTCCACACGGATGGCGACGGCGTCGCAACCACCTATAGCGACTGGGTGCTGCTCTCGCGCGATCCAAGCATTGTTAATTCACTTCCTGCCTCGGTTGGAGGCATTTTTAAGCCCGCCATAAAACCCGACCTCGCATTGTGGACGGATGACTACAGTAACCTGTTTTTCACCTTAAGGAGGTGAGTTTCCTGGAATCCCCGCACTGTAAACGGATGTACACACCTGGCGGCCATCCCCGTTCCTCAGAGACTCAACAAAGGGAAAACATCTTCCCTTTTCCCCAGACCCCGGCGGCTCCGGAAGCCGCAGCGGTCATGAAGGCTCCTATCTAAACCATTTGTTTTCAATCGATTTGCTAAATCTCCGCGATCTGTCACGGTTTGGGCTTTTTTGGCTGGCGACATGCTACAGGAAAGGCCTGTATAGCATTACCCACCGCGTCCCCCGCCCGCGGCGGAATTCACAGACAAAACTTAGAGGAGACCACACAAATGAAAACCCTGGTTCAGCGGTTACAGTTACTTCACAATGACGAGGCCGGACAAGGTCTCGTTGAGTACATCATGCTCATCGCGCTGGTCATTGCTGCCGCAGCGGCCTGCTTCCCTGGCCTGTCGCAGGCGCTCACCGATGCTTTCAAGGCGATTGGCACCAAGCTGGGCACGTACGTCGCGTAATGCTCAAACGTGGGCAGGCATAGCGGTTGTGTTCTGCCCCGAGCTTTTTGTTTGCTCCGGCTCGCAAGAGCCGGCGCAAACACAACCCAAACTTTAACCCTACACGGCCCCCCCTCGTGATGGTTCAGTAAGTACAAAAACTTTAGACACATTCTGGCGTTACCCAGGTGAGATCGATTGGATAAGTATCTTTTGATTTGCGCCCTGACTATCGCTACGGTGGGAGCAGTGAAAGACGTCCGCGGACAGCGGATTCCGAACTGGCTCACCTACAGCGGTCTGCTCGCGGCCCTGGTGGTGCGTGCCGGGCTGGGCGGGTGGACGGAATTGAAGGGCGGCCTGGCGGGCATGTTGTTCGCCGGCGGAATTTTCTTTTTGCTCTTCTTCATCGGGGGAATGGGCGGCGGCGACGTCAAGCTGATGGCCGCGGTGGGGGCCTGGGTAGGCCTCGCACAAGTTGGGACCCTGCTGATTATGTCCGCGATTGCGGGCGGTCTGCTGGCCGTCGGCTATGTCATGGTTCACAAGAGGATGTGGGAGAGCTTGCGCAACATGGTGGAGTTGCTACGCCATCATCTGACCGAAGGGCTTAAGCCGCATCCGACTTTGAATGTCCGGCAGCCGGGTACTTTGCGCCTGCCCTACGGGCTGGCGATTGCAATGGGGACTTTTTATTGCGTTGGTAATGCGTTCTGGTGGAGGTGATTTACGGGCCTGCGAAGAGTTTTGATTGCTTTCCTGATGGCCGCGCTGTTGGCGGGCGCGATGACCTGGTACTTCAGCAAGCGGATACGGTTGAGCCGCGCTCAACACGCGACCAGTGGGATCGTCGCCGCCGTCAACGATATGCCTTCGGGCGCGACGCTGACCGCAAAAGACGTCGAACTGGTAGAGTGGCCGACCAATCTTCCTTTGGCCGGCGCTTACGACAAGGTTGAGGACGTGGTGGGCAAACCACTGCTTTATCCCCTGGTGGCGCGAGAGCCAATCCTGAAGCGGGATTTGGGCGTAGAAGGTTCCGGCATCGGCATTTCCGGAAAAATCCCCACCGGCATGCGCGCCACGGCGGTCAAGTCAAATGAGATTGTCGGCGTGGCCGGGTTCCTGTATCCGGGCTCGCGGGTGGACGTGATGGTTACCTACACGCCACCCGGGGGCGGCAGTTCTGGTCCCGTGACCCAGACCGTCCTGCAAAATGTCGAGGTCCTGACCGCCGGCCAGACGATCGAGCCGGACCCGCAGGGCAAACCGCAGACCGTCAATGTGGTAACGCTGCTGGTGAGTCCCGAGGATTCGCAAAAACTGCAACTCGCAAGCTCGCAGGGAGTGGTGCAGTTTGTGCTGCGTAGCGGGGTTGACCAAACTAATGTTGATCTCCGGCCCACGCACTTGGATCAGTTGGCGTCGGACAGGCCTCCTGCGCCTGCGCCTGCCCCAGGCAAGAAGGCGCCCAGGAGAGTAGCTGAGACTAAACCGGTCTATGTTCTGGAGATAATCCAGGGCAATAAGCGGACCGAAACAAAGTTCGGAGATGAGTGACATTCGATCCGAGGCGGGTCCACGCAAGCGTGGACGAAACGGTGAGGACAAGTTGATGAATAGTTCCAGAGCAGCAAAGATTTCGGGCCTGGTGGTTCTCTTCGGGTTGTTATCAGCCGCGTTGAACGGCGCGGCGCAACAGCTTCCTGCAACCACGGAAGCTCCACTCACCGGCCCCGCGCAGGCCGTGACACCAGCTTCGCCGGCGGCGACAGCGCCGGCGCCACCTCCAGCTTCAGCGCAGCAGGTGCCCGCGCCCTCGGAAGGACAGGCGCTCCACATCCTGGTGGGCAAGTCGGTGGTAGTCAACGTACAGACCCCGATCACGCGCGTCCTGTCCAGCAATCCGGCAGTGATCGAGACCCTAGCCACTTCGCGCACCGAAGTAGTGGTTGAAGGGCGGGCCGCCGGAACCAGCAGTCTGATCCTGTGGGACGAGACCGGCCGCTCGCAGATGCTGGATGTGATTGTGGACCTGGATGTTACGGGTCTGCGCACCGCCATCGAACATGCTTATCCCAACCAACAGGTGCAGGTGCAGGCCGACGGCGGCCGCCTGCTTCTAACCGGCAATGTTCCCGACAGCAAGGCTGCCGAAGACCTGAACAAAATGGCTACGGTGTATTCCAATCAGGTGGTCAGCTCGCTGCAGGTGGAACCGTTGCACGAACGTCAGATTCTGCTGGAAGTCAAATTCGCCGAGGTGGACCGGACCAAGCTGCAGCAATTCGGCTTCAACCTTTTCAGCCTGGGAGCAGCCAACACCATCGGCACCGTGGGCACTCAGCAGTTCGCCAGCCCGACCGTAGGGGGAACCGGCATCAAGGGCGTGATCGGCGCAGGGAACACCGGGACAAGTTCCACGTTGCAGTTCAGTGACTTGCTGAACATCTTCCTGTTCCGGCCGGACATCAACCTGGGCGCGACTATCAAGGACCTGCAGCAGAAATCCATTCTTGAAATTCTGGCCGAGCCCAACCTTATGGCGGTGAACGGTCAGAAAGCGACCTTCCTCGCTGGAGGTGAGTTTCCCTTTCCCATCGTTCAGCCCAGCCAGGGATTTACCAGCATCACCATTCAGTTCAAGCCCTTCGGCGTGCGCCTGGACTTTACCGGCACAATAAGCAACGACAATGTGATTCGGCTGCACGTCGCCCCCGAAGTCAGCACCCTGGATTTCTCCAACGGGTTAACCATTTCGGGGTTCAACATTCCCGCTGTTTCAACCCGCCGGGCAGAGACTGAAGTCGAACTGAAAGATGGGCAGTCATTCGGCATCGCGGGTCTCATGGACCATCGGGCCCAGGTCCAGTTGGCGAAGGTCCCGGGAATTGCCGACATTCCGGTACTCGGACAGTTGTTCCACTCCCGGTCGATCAACCGAAGCAACACCGAGTTACTGGTGCTGGTGACGCCCCACATCGTCGATCCGGTCCACTCCCAGAGTGTAGTGGCCCCAGTGGATCCGAAGCTTGCGATCCCGTACCTTGAAAACCCCAAGTTCGACGAAAAACTGCCGGAATCCGAGAAGAAGCCGGACGCGCAAGCATCGCCGAGTTCGAAATGAGAACAATGACTGCCAAAGATCCAGTGAGGACTGCAGCACGTGAGAACTTGCCGGCGAGCGATCCGCTCTCCGTTGTGAGCATCTGCCTGGACACCGATACCTGGGGAGTCTTGAAGCTGTTCGCAGACTCAGTCCCGTTGGTCCGGCTCGACCGACATCTCGCGGAGTACCGGGTTGACGATCACGAATCGGTCCTCGATTGGATTGGAAGCCCCGCACCCGACGTTTGCCTGTTGGACTTCGATCACGACCGACGGAGCGCCGCGCTGGTCGCCGAAAGAATTCATGCCGAGGCTCCCGAGACGGCCATCTTCGCGGTTTCCTCGCAGCGCCAGTCTGATCTGATTATTCAGGCCATGCGCAGCGGGTGCAGCGAGTATCTGGCAAAGCCGCTGGATTCCGAGCAGCTGTTAAACGCCGTAGCCCGGGTAGGGGGACGGCGCCGGGAGAAAAAAGAGCAGGCGAAGGCCCAGGTTCTGGCCTTCATCGGGGCCAAGGGCGGATGCGGCGTAACCACCATCGTGACCCAACTCGGCGCTTTACTGGCGAAGTCGTATTCGAGGCGGGTGCTCATCCTCGACCTGCACCACGATTTCGGTGACGCTGCTCTCTACCTGGGTTTGACCAAGTATCGTTATCACTCCTATGAGCTGGTAGAAAATACCGACCGTCTGGATGCGGAGTTGCTGCAAAGCTTCGTCCTCCACCACAGCAGCGGGCTCGATCTGATACCGGCCCCTCAGGGCACTGAACCGGCACGGCCGATCTCGCCCGGCGCCCTGGCCCAGACCCTCGAGTTCCTGCGTCTGCGTTACGAGTTCATTCTGGTGGATTTGCCACCGGGATTGAATGACGACCACCTTGAACTGATCCGCTACTGCGATCAGGTCAACATCGTGGCCATCGCCGAGGTTTCGGCTCTGCGCAACGTGGTACGCCAGACCGACTACTTTACCCGGAAAGAGATCCCTGCTGACCGGATGCGGGTGATTCTGAATCGCCACCAGAATCGGGGCATCATCACCGAAGCACAAATTGAGAAGGTGATCGGACAGAAGATTTTCTGGAAAGTGCCCAATCAATACGTTCAGATGCTGAAGTCCATCAGCGGGGGCGATCCGCTGAGCCAGGCGGGCAATAGCGAGGTTGGAAGAAATCTCAACGAATGGGCCGGAATCATAGGCAAGAAGCCCACCACCCCGGAAGACAAGAAGGGTCGCGGTCTTCTGGGAATTTGGGGTCGATAACAGTTTTCGAACACGGGAGTGAACCATGGCGGAATTCAATTCAGTGACACCCTCATCGAGCTCGATGAAACCGATTCCGATGGTCGAGGAGAAGAGACCATCCGGCCTTAACTTCAAGGTTTACCAGGAGCTGAAATCCTCCGTCCATCGCGACCTTCTGAACAAAGTGGACCTGGAGAGGGTAGCGGTGGTGCGGGACGAGCGCACCCGGGCGCAGGCCCTGGCCGTCATCCAGGATCTGGTGGCAAACCTGCAGACCCCGATGAGCGGCCGGGAACGCGAGCGCCTTGCTCTGGAAGTATTGGATGAAGTGTTCGGACTGGGTCCCCTGGAGCCTCTCCTGCAAGACCCCACCATCAACGACATTCTGGTCAACGGACACAACCAGGTGTACATCGAGCGGGCGGGAATGTTGGAAGAGACCAACATCAGGTTCAAGGACAATGCGCACCTGATGCATATCATCGACAAAATTGTCTCCGACATTGGGCGGCACGTGGACGAATCATCTCCCATGGTGGACGCGCGTCTGGCGGACGGATCGCGCGTCAACGTCATCATTCCGCCGCTGGCGGTAGATGGCCCGCATCTCTCCATCCGCCGCTTTGGGCATATTCCGCTTGCGGATTCGGACTTGCTCGCCAACCAGACCCTCACGCCGGCCATGCTTGAGCTGATCAAAGGCGCAGTCCAGGCGCGCCTGAACATCGTCATTTCGGGTGGAACCGGCGCCGGGAAAACCACCTTCCTGAACGTGCTGTCGGGTTACATCTCCGACAAGGAAAGAATCGTGACCATCGAAGACTCGGCCGAACTGCAGATGAAGCAGCGCCACGTGGTCCGGTTAGAGTGCCGTCCCGCCAACGTTGAGGGCAAGGGGGCGGTTCACCAGCGCCAGCTCTTGATTAACAGTCTGCGTATGCGTCCCAACCGCATTGTCGTCGGCGAGGTTCGCGGCGAGGAAGCTCTCGATATGCTGCAGGCCATGAACACCGGTCACGACGGGTCGCTGACCACGGTTCACGCCAATAGCCCCCGCGATGCGGTCGCGCGTCTGGAAACCATGGCCATGATGGCGAATTTAAACCTTCCCGAAAAAGCGGTCCGCCGCCAGATTGCTTCCGCTGTGTCCCTGGTGATCCAGATTGCGCGCTTCAATGATGGTACCCGGCGGGTTACCCATATGACCGAGATTACAGGTATGGAAGACGACATCGTCAGCATGCAGGATGTCTTTGTTTTCGAAAAGCAGGGAGTGGGACCCGAAGGCCGTGTTCTGGGCGCGTTTACTCCCACCGGGATCCGCCCCAAATTCGCGGAGAAGCTGAAAGCCTCCGGCATCGCGGTTCCGGCATCCATGTTCGAGCACTCAGTGAGTGTCTGAGCAAATCTTTTATGACCATACTTTTATTCATTCTGCTTCTGGTTGTCAGCTTCGTGGTGCTGCTGTATTTTCTCCGACCCACTGCGACTGAGAGTGCGGTGCAACAGCACCTGGAGACGATCGAGGAGAACCGTGCCGTCCCGGGCGACGGCACCACCATCCTCAGGCGTCAGGCACTGAGCGCGATTCCGTGGCTGGACGAGTTCCTGCGGCAGATACCGGGATCCGCGGGCACGGCGCGCCTCATCCGGCAGTCGGGCCGAACCTGGCAGGTGAGCTCTCTCTTTCTGGTTTCGTTAGTGGTGACCGTCAGTGTCGCGCTGCTGGCTTCGCTGGCCATTCCCAGCATCATGTTGAGCCTGCTTTTGGGAATCGGCGCCGGGTCGTTGCCCTTCGTTTTTCTGGTAATGGCGCGGGAGCGCCGCTTCAGGAAATGCGATGCCCAGGTGCCTGAAGCCGTGGATCTGATGGCTCGAGCTCTGCGTGCGGGACACGCGGTTCCCGCCGTCATCGAGATGGTTGCCAGGGAGAGTGCCGAACCCCTGGCAGGAGAATTCCGCATCGTGCATGAGGAGACGAATCTCGGTCTCCCCTTGCGCGACGCCATGTTGAATCTGGTCGAACGAGTGCCGCGGGATGACGTGCGTTTCGTCACCACCGCGATTCTGCTGCAGAAGGAGACGGGCGGCAACCTTGCGGTGATTCTCGATAAGACCGCGGCCCTGGCCAGGGAACGGGCGCGGCTCTACGGGCAGCTGCGCATCTACACCGCTCAGGGGCGCATCACGGGTTGGATTCTTTGTATTGCACCCTTCGTCATGTGTGGCGTCCTCAGCCTGCTCAACTGGAAATATGAGCGGATTCTGTTCACCCATCCCACCGGCCTGAAATCGATTTATGTCGGACTGGTGATGATGGCATTGGGCATTCTTATCATTCGCAAGATTATCGATGTCAGGGTCTAAACCAGGTCGGAACTTATGTCGCTGATCATATTTTTCGGAATTTTGGCCTTCGTGGGCTTCTTCCTGATCGCTCTGTTCATGCTGCCGCGCTCCTCGGCGCAGAGTGCATTGCTGGATGAGGTGACGCGGCAAGCTCGTGAGGTTCAGAATCCAGGGGCCCAGGCAGCGCGTTTGGGCGTCGACGTGGATTGGCTGGCCAAGCCTTTCACCCTTTTCCGCCGTTTGTTTTCCAGTGAACCCGATCCCGACCTGGTCCGGCGCCTGATGCTGGCTGGCTATCGCAAGCCCGCGCATGTGGACATCTTCCTCGGCACAAGATTAGTCCTGCCGGTTGCGCTGGGCTGCCTGTCCGCGATTCTCTTCAGCACCAACCTCTTCCTCTTTCTGATGACCCTGGTTGTGGGCTTCTTCATACCGGATTTCTGGCTGAATTTTGCGGTCAAGAAGCGCCGGGAGCGCATCCGGCTCAGTCTTCCGGACGGGCTGGACTTGCTCGCCATCTGCATAGAAGCCGGACTCGGCCTGGACCAGGGCATCGTACGGGTGGGCCACGAGCTGCGCGTGAGCCACCCTGAACTGAGCGAAGAATTGCTCCAGATAAACCTCGAACAGCGGGCCGGCGCTCCCAGAATTGCCGCCTGGCAGTCATTCGCGGCCCGCGCCGATACGGAGAGTGTTCGGTCCTTCGTAGCCATGCTGGTGCAGACCGACCGCTTCGGCACCCCCATCGCCAAATCCCTGGGAAGTTTCTCCGATACGTTGCGGACTCAGCGCCGGCAAAGGGCCGAAGAATTGGCCGCCAAGACGACCATCAAGCTCATTCCGCCGCTGGTATTTTTCATTTTCCCCAGCATGGGAATTGTGATTATCGTTCCAGCAGCAATTTCGATCCTGGAGAACCTTAGACACCTCGCTGACTAAAGAGGTGGGCAGTAGAGATCAACAAATGGAGGAAACACAAAATGGACAGCGTAACTTTGGTTCGAGTAGTTTCGGGAATTCTGGCCGTCGTACTTCTTATCGCCCTGATTTACAGGATGAAAAAGAAGGCTCCTCGCTAGGAGCGGCCCCGCTATAAAAACAAGGCAGGTAAGGAGCCGCCTTTATGCCGCGCAGAGTACGCCAGGTTTTTGTCTACAACAAGACGAAGGAGACCTTTCTTGCCTTTCGAGTGACCGTGGCTGACTCCATTTTGAGTCGGTTGGTCGGCTTGTTGGGCAAGCGATCTCTTTCCCCCGACAGCGGTGTGTGGATTGTGCCCGCAAACGCAGTCCACACTGTCGGAATGATGTTTACCTTTGACCTGGTCCTGATCGACAAGGATTTCAAGGTAGTCGGATTGAAGGAACTGTTACGACCGTTCCGGGTGACGCGACCGATCTTTCGGGCAGAGAGCGTGCTCGAATTACCGGCTCACGCCATCATTAAGAGCAGGACGGAAATTGGCGATCAGCTGGTGATCGAGCGCTACGAAGCCAGAAACCCCACCCTGCATGATTCGACCGAAGCGCCCGTCGCTACCGGAGACAGTCTGGTGCACTCCGATCAGGTGGAGCCTTCCACGCGTTGATGCAGGTTGGCGGCGTCGCGGCTTGACGGACGGAGGCTCATTTGCCCGGGCTGGCCGGGGTCGGCATTTGGGCCCCTGCCGCATCGAGGGTCAAAGTGTCGAGTACGCGCGCAGAGAACGAATTTCCGCAAGCATCGCCAGCTGCATCGGTCGTGCCGGCAGAGAGACTGGATCGAATTTTCCAGACCCTGGCCGAGCGCGCTCTGCTGGAGACAGGCGGCACTAGCGTTGCCATTGGCCTGCTCTGCGACGGCGCGGTGACTTGTCGCGCCATAGCTGGCGTGCCCATGACCGCGGTCGGAGACCCGATCAATCATCAAACCGGCCTCACCGGATTAGCCATCCGCCGCCAGATGTCGCAGTGGTGCAGTGATACCGAGTCCGATGCCCGGGTTGATCAGGAAGCTTGCCGGCAGCTCGGTGTGCGCTCTATTATCGTTTCCCCGGTATTGGTGCAGGACTCCGTGGTTGGCGTGTTTGCGATCTTTTCACCCGATCCCGATGCTTTATCTCTGGCCGATCTCAATGCCGTAAAAAAGCTGTCGCACTGGGTCAGCGAGGCGGTCAGATACACGGCCCGCAAGCCTCCGCCCTTCACCGCCCCCCCCGCCATCGTGGATCCGGAGGCTTCAAACCGTTACTCGCCGTCCCTCTTCGTGTCCGGGCGCACTCTGGAAGCAGGCATCGGAAACTATTTGGCCAGAATCTGGCGAGCTATGGCTTGGGCATTATCCGGGGGACACAATGGTCGCACCCGCCAAGGCTAGACGCGTCTTGGGCGCGTGCATGCTTGTCGCCCTCGTCGCGGCCGCTTCCGCTGACACTCTTTACCTGAAAAATGGCATGTACATCGTCGTAGCCCGTGCGACGGAAAAAGATGGGCAGATCGATTACTGGGTAGGAAGCACGAAGTACACAATCTCGAAGACCCTGGTCACAAGGATCGAGCCGGGAAATGGCCCCCCGGTGAGTAACCACTCCGCCGATCGCACCCTGCCGGCTGTACAGGACCTCAGCCATCGGGATCCTGACCCAACGACAGCGAACGCGAGGCACGACAAGCTGCAGATGCCCGTTCCGGGCGGGCCAAAACAAAGCGAACCTTATTGGGTGGCTTTGCGCAGCCGGATCCTCCAGGGTGACCGGGTTAATGAGATAAAACTGGCCGAAATTGAACTGGATGGAGACCCTCGCACTACTTCGAACGCTTATTTCCTCGCTGGAGTGACCGAAATGCAGGGCGGCAACCCGGCAAGAGCCAGCGCCTATTTCGCGAGTGGACTGCGGGTGACGCCGGAGCAGTCGAACCTGCTGGAATGGCACGCCGTCGCGCTGTCCGCGCAGGGTCAGTATGACGAAGCGGTCCACGAACTCGAGCACGCGGTTACGCTGACTCCAGATGTGGCCCGCCTGCATCAGCTATTGGGGCTGGCACAATACAATGCCGATCGCACCGGTGAGGCCGTGATCGCATGGAAAAGGGCGCTGGAACTGTCGCCCGATCAAAACACCGCCGCCTGGTTGCGTAAAGCTCAACGTGAACTCGAAGTCGAGGAGCGATCGCGGCGCAGGCAGAGCGTACACTTTATCCTGCACTACCAGGGCGACGCGACTTCCGCCGATCTGCAGCAGCAACTCCTGGCCACGATGGAAGAAGGCTACCGCGACCTGGCCAATCAACTGGGCTACGAGCCCTCCGAAAAGATCATTGTGATTCTGTACACGCAAAAGCAGTTCGTGGATATCACGGATGCACCCTCCTGGGCAGGAGCCATCAACGATGGCAAGCTGCGCATCCCGCTTCGAGGCGTCACCCAGATGAATGCCGAGCTGGCGCGTGTGCTCAAGCATGAGCTCACCCATTCGTTTTTGAGTTCGCTGACCGGCGGCCGCTGTCCGACCTGGCTCAACGAAGGCATGGCCCAGATGATGGAGCCTCGCAACTCCAGCGCCTTCGCCCAGCCTCTCTCAGCTCTGTTCCAGCAGCGGAAAGCGATATCATTTGCCGTGCTGGAACATCCGTTCATTCGCTTTTCTGACGCGCAAGCGCAGGTGGCGTACGCCGAGTCTCTATCGGGGGCGGAGTATTTGCGCCAGCGTTACGGACTGGGGGAAGTAGTAAGGATGCTGAGGAACATAGGCTCCGGCGTGGAACCCGAACTGGCCCTGCGGCAGAGTACGGGGATGGATTATGCCGCCTTCGAACAGAGAATCGGCGAGCATCTGGCGGAGGTGAGCGGAAATTGATTGCCCCCAGCGATGCAGGAAGAGGTTGGCTATGCCTCCGACGAAGCGACGCGGCAATGACCCGACTTTCTCTATCCGGATTTAGGGACTGGGAATCGCGGTTTGAATTTCGTTGGAGTAAGGACTCTGTGCCCCCGTTGAATCGACCGAGGTCGTGACGTAGTAGTAGCTCTGTCCGCCCTGGACAGAGCTGTCGGTAAAGACTGTGCTGGCATCGAGCACCGAATTGATTTTTGAGTATGGTCCGCCCGCCTGGCTTGCTCGATAGACGTTATAGCCCACCACCGCCGGGGCCGCATTCCAGGAGAGATCCACGCTGTGTTGTGGTGGAGCTACTCCGGTCCCGGTAAGATTCGCTGCGCTCGTATTGGCCGCGTTGCTGGTAAACGAAAGAGTCGCGGCAGCGACGCCGGAAGCGCGAGGAGCGAAGGTTAGCGTGAACGGCAGGCTCTGTCCCGCGGCTATCGTGACCGGAAACGCAATGCCGCTGAGCGAATACTCAGGATCGGTCACAGTGGCCGAAGAAAGAGTGACACTCGATCCGCTGGCGACCAGGGTTCCGGACTGAATCTTGCTGGTTCCGACGGTTACACTTCCGAAATCAGCGGATACTGGAGCGATGGAAAGTTGGCCCTGGACCGTGCCTGAGCCAGCCAGGGGAATGATCAGCGTCGGCGTGGAAGCATCGGAACTAATGGAGATACTACTGCTGGCACTCCCGGCAGATAGGGGCGCAAACGTTACGCTGAAGGTCACTCGCTGACCGGCAGCCAGCGTGAGGGGCAAACTCATCCCATTCAGAGTGAAACTGCTGGCCGTGGCGGTGGTTTGCAAGATTGTGGCCTGGGTGATGGTGACGTCCGATCCACCCGAATTGGTGACTGTCGCGGAGAGCGTCTGACTGCTGCCGATCTGAAGCGCGGCAAAGCCCAGGCTGGACGGATAGGCTGCCAACACTCCAGGAGCCGCAATCGTGGAGGAAGGCGTAGAGCCCGTGCCGCTCATGGATACCGCAGTCGTTGTCATGCTGACGGTATTGTGTTTTTTGCTGCGATCATGAATTGAGGTTATCGAACCTGTCAGCGAAAGATTGCCGCTTGCGCCGCCCTCCGACAGGGGCGCGAACACCACGTTCAGAGTCACAGCTTTGCCGGCCGCGAGTGTGAGTGGCAGCGAGGGACTACGCAGGCTGAACCCCGGTCCAGACACCATTGCCTGTGAGACCGTCATGTCCGACTTGCTGGGATTGCTCAAGATCAGCGCTTGCGATGCTGAGGTGCCGGTCGGCACATTTCCGAAGTTAACGCTTGCCGGGTTGACGGCCAGCTGCCCGCTGGCGATGTTTGTCCAGCACAGAATGTTCAGAAGAAGAAGTACCGCTACTTTCGACCAACAGAAACGATTCACGGCGTCGCCTCATTGTTCCGCGCAAACGCGTCACGGGGGATGTGTTTCTGCTGCCCTCGATCGGCCAAATCTTGCGGTAGAGACGAGGGAAAGCTTCAGCATCTGGATTGTTGTCTGGATACTCAAATGCCGGAAGATCACAGGAGTGAACTCGGGACCGGATTGACGGTCACACCATTGCTGCACTTTGGTAACCCGCGGAGCGTTATCGCGGGGTTTCAAATGTTTGGGTAATCGGCGAGCGGAGGGTATCTGGACTTGGCGGATTCACCAGTGTTGAAGTGCTCGCGGCCTGCAACTTAATTCCATGGCACACTCGCGAAAAGGTCAGTAGTTACTTTCGTAACTTGTCGTGGTCCACAAGAATGTCACCCCCTTAGGAACGGTTAGGCAACATGTTGCAGTGCGTCGTGGGTCATTGAGATCCGGGGCTTGTGCGGATCCTGATTCGATTTGACTTACGGTGGAGACGCGGACGACTGGTTGGTGCTTAAGTTGCAATCACAACCGTGGCGCCATGGCTCAATCTGTAGATGACCAGATTTTTCGTCACTTCGGTCTCCGTGAAAACCCCTTTGGAGTTACGCCGGACCCCCGATTTCTTTTCATGAGCCGCACCCACCGCGAGGCGCTAGCCTCACTGGTCAATGGCATTCAATGCGGGTTTGGTTTCCAGGTTCTGGTGGCCCAACCCGGCATGGGCAAAACGACGCTGTTATTCGATTTCCTGGAACGTTTCCGCGGTTCGAGGACAGCTTTCCTGTTCCAGCAGCAGCACGACTCCCGCGAGTTCCTGCAGTCGCTGCTGCTCGAACTGAAGAGCGAATCCAGCGAAACCAGCCATGCGAAGCTATACAGCCAGTTGAATCAATTGCTGTTGGAAGCAGCCACCACTCGCGAGCGAGTCATCGTGGTGGTCGATGAGGCGCAAAGCCTGGACGACCCGCTACTGGAAACTCTGCGCCAACTTTCAAACTTTGAGACCAACCGGTCGAAGTTGTTGCAGATCGTCTTAGCCGGACAACCTCAACTGGCTAAGAGACTGGGCCGGCCCGAACAGGAACAGTTGCGGCAACGCGTATCGACGATTGCTCGGCTCAGTCCACTCCGGTTGGATGAGACGCGGACCTATCTGAATCACCGGCTGAACATTGCAGGTTATCGGGGGACGGAGTTCTTCACCGCTGCTGCGCTCCAATTAATCTGGTCCGAGGGACGCGGCATCCCGCGCAATATGAACACGCTTTGCTTCAATGCCATGCTGCTGCAGTTTGCCTTGGGAGCAAGACGGGTGGATGAGGCAGCAATCAAGGAATCCGCCCGGGATCTGGACCTGGAATTTGTGCTTGTCGATGTGGCAGGGTCCAGTCATCCGTCGGACCGGCTCGAGAATTTGAGTGCGACCTCTGAAACGAGCCTTCAGGCGGAGAAGCCATCAAGACTTCAGCAACCTGCAGTCTTACCGTCCGCTGGGAAATACGGCCCGCCGCCGTCCGGCGTACAGCCAATTCCAGGCGCGGTTGCGTTCTCCCCGACCTTTGTGGACGGTGCCTGGAAACCGGTTTCAAATGGAGCGAATCCTGGCGCCATTCCAGCCGCGGCTGTTCAACCTACCGCGGGCGACAGCCGGCAACCGTCAACCACTAAACCAAACCCGGGCTCGTCGGTCAGCGGAAGCCAAGACCGAGATCTACCTTCGGATGAGCGGAAACGCCGCCATCAAGAACCAGCTGCTGTGGTCCCGTCCTTAAGCCAATTGTCCAAGCCGCCCCTTACGGTACCAAGCCAGGGTCCTCAGATCAGCAATGGAAGGCGACTCTTCTGGGCCTCGCTCCTGGCTGCCGCCACGGGCACAGGGGTTCTACTTGGCCACGGGATGGGCAATCGAGGTCAGAAGCCGGTCAAAGAGCCCCAAGGACCATCACAGTCGCAGCGGGTCGAGGAGGCACTTCGAGTGTCGGACGTACCGGTGGCGCTTCCCCGGGAAAACAAGGTTAAGAAGTTAGATCCGGACGAGGACGAGGGTCCTGAGGTCATAGTTCGTACCTTCCCACAATCGGCCCCGAGTGCACCCAGTGCTGTCAACGCCAACGTGAAAACCATTTTTTTCCCTGACGGCAGTGCCGAGATATCAAGCGGGTCCAACATCACTCTGCAGAGATTCGCCGAAATTCTCGCTGCCAGTCCGCAATCGAGCGCAATCATCGAAGGTCACACTGACAACTCCGGCGAAGAGCCATATAATTTTGATCTCTCTATGCGCCGAGCGATGGCGGCAAGAGATGTCCTGGTGAGTCGGTACGGAATCCCGGCTGGCCGCCTGAGGACGATGGGGGCAGGTTCTTCGGCGCCTCGAGAGTCCAACTCCACCAGCAGCGGGCGCGCTCACAATCGAAGGGTCGAGATTCGGATCGTGCAGCCAGACGCCAGTCTCACGGCGAGATCCGATACCAGGTAAGCCTGTTTTCTTCTCCGGCTGACGGGACATAATCCAGCGCGCCTTAGCGCTCTTCGCCGAAAAATCGAGTATGATCTGGTGAATACGATGACGGAAGTGACGCACGCTGGTTGCATGGCCTCAAAGGGATGACGATCGCGGACATTCTTACCGCCAGAGCCAGCTTCATCGTGCTGCAGGTGCTCGACTTGGCAACCACGCTGATCGCATTTCACTTCGGCGCTTTCGAAGTCAACCCGCTGGTGGCACACCTGACAAGACTCTTCGGTCCTATTGGCGGTGTCGTGTTATCCAAGCTGATTGCCGTTCTCATCATTTTTCGGGTACGAAAGCTCATGTGGGTTGCCAACCTGTTTTACGTCGGCGTGGTCTGCTGGAACGTTTTCGTTCTTCTCGCCTTTTTTCACCTCATGCGTCCCTGAAGTTTTAGCCGGGGATCGACGCTGGTCTCGATCTATTGACTGGCGGTTGTCGGTGAACTAGGCTACGGAGGGTTTGCGGAGGGATCAACGTGGTTAGCCGGGCTCTCCTGGGGTCAATCGCGACTCTGGTTCTTGCGTTTCCTGTCACCACGCGCGCTCAAGCGGCGGCGGAGTCTGCTTTGACCAAAGGGCTCTCGTCCTCAACAACTCTGAAAGCCGGTTCTGCTTTGAACCGTGCGTTAAGCCAAAGCAGCAGCCGGCTGGGCACTCGGATTCAGGACCGGACTTCAACTGCGGTGCAAGTTGGAACCAGGCAACCAGGAGCTCCAAAGGCGGAATGGATAAGGAACCCGAACCGCAGTAGCCGGCCCGCCGTTGCGACAGGCGCGAATTCCTCGCCAGCCAGGAGCGGCATTTCGATACGCGGCGGAGAGAGTGGCTGCACTCCGGGCGCTCAGGTCTCTCCACCCCCTATCAACCCGGAAACCAGGTCAGCTGATTGCCGTGATAAAAAATCCGATCCTGGTGCCGCAACCACTGACAAGTACAAGTCGTTCGTGACCCTTCCTTTCCCAAAATAAGAAAGGGCCATCCCTCACTGAAGATTGAATTTTCTAGTGTTGGCGGCTGCCAACACGTCGAGTTCACTGACTCAACCTGGAAGGTCTATTGAGCCGAGATGCTGAAACTCACGGTGATACGAGTCGCAGTCGGAACGGCTTTGCCCGCCTCGTAGTGGGGCTTGAAGTGCCATTGTTTGACCGCTTCCAGAGCAGCCGCAGTGAGCATGGCGGGACCACTGATTACCTGTACATCCTCGACGTTGCCGTCTTGTCCGATACTGGCCTGTAAGACCACCGATCCTTGCACATTCGCTCGTTGCGCGGGCAGAGGATAGACGGGTTCCTTCGGCCGACCCAGAATTTCCAACGTGCCACCTGAAAAACGAACCTGGGCGCCGGGGCTACTCGAGGTTTCAGTCCCGGCAACTGGAGAACCCGCTGACAGGGCGGACGCCGATGGCGAGTTCTGTTGCAGATCGATATGAATGGCGGAATTGCGGGCCACAAGAGTCTGACGTTGTCCGCTGGAGAACGTTACGTCAACCTGCAAGGGACTGGGAACCGTCTCGTGAACTTCGGACAACGCGGAAACGTGGGACTCGGTATTGGACGATGGACTCAGCTTCGCGCCAACTCTTTTGGCGCGGGCTGAATTGGCCGGCGGCTCACTTTGCTTGATCGTATCGGACATCGCCGGACCCGACATATCGTCTAGATTTAGCGCGTCCAGCCAGAACTGGCGATTTCTCATCACCACTAAAACCAGAGCGGTGATCAGCAAAGCTAGGGCGAAAAGCAGCTGGAGGCGGCGCTTCGCGTCATGGACCCCCTGGATGGAATCAAAGTTGATTTGCGGTTCGTTGTTCTCGCTGAACATACTTGGAGCTACCTTTTGCCGCCGGATTGGGGGCGAACGGCGAAACAGTATGCCTTGAAACCCCTCACAAAGCCAGCGAAGCGTTGTATCTTGTTGTTTTTAAATAACATTTACCGTAAGTGTCCTTCGCACGGCCGCTAAAATGGCCGCAAACTGACGCGCAATGTCAGAACTATGGGTAAAGCGCCAGTTACGTCCCACGACTAAAATGTGCAAAAGCCTCATGGCAGCAAAAAATTAATCGTAATCCGGGTTTCGAACCCGGTTGACTGCCCTTTAGAACGGTGAGGCTGGAAACGCCATTGTCGGACCGCCTCGGTAGCAGCCTGCACCAGGAGAGGATCTCCACTTATCACCTTCAGCTCTTGAACTGAGCCATCGGCCCCGACCAACGCCTTGAGCACAACGGCCCCCTGGATACGCTGTCGTCTGGCCTCTTCGGGGTAGTGTGGCTGAACTCGCGTTACCACGTAGCCATACCCTGCTGGTGGAGTTTGATCAGGCACAGCCGGCGAATGACCCTCTCCATCAGATTCGGCCGGCACCGTGGTGAAGTTGTCAGCGGAAGCTGGTATTGCTCCAGTTGGCTGCGCCCGAAAAATCTCCTTGCCGCGTTCGTACATCACCACGGCGCCGTCCGGCTGGACGGGTTCGATCTTCGCTTTTTGCGCCAGAGATTTTGCAACCGGGCTGGACGCGGAAACAGTTGCGTCATGAGCCGGCACGGCTGAAGTGGGTAACTTTTCAGCTTCGATTGGAAGCGGTGAAGCATACCGGGTTGCAGCCAGCACTTCGTCCGGAACCGCGACATTCTGCCGCTGAGCTCGATTGACCGCCATATTCCATCCGGCGCGGCCCACCATCCAACCCAGGAGCATTGACAAAGCAATGACTGCCGCGGTTAGAGTGGCCGTCCGGTAGTCGCGGCGATTTCCTGGTAAACCTTGCTGCGCTGATTCCGCAAAAACCTCTTGTGCCAGTTGTTCCGGGTCCATCGGGTCCGGGACCTGAGCGATCGAGTATTCCCTGGGACCAGAGAAGAACTCGTCATTAGTGTTCCGAAAAACTGGATCAGGCTTCATCAAGGTTGACATTCTGAGGGAGAGTAGCGAGGCGGGGAGAGGGCGGCCAGTGCAAGTTTCGCCCGAAAGAACCGCCTTGTCAACAGAAATGATATCGGTGTAACTATATGAATGGATTAGCTTTATACTGACCGTTTAAGGTCGTCGGGCAACGATCGGTTAACTGGGTTTCCCTGGAGGACATCTTGCAGAATGGGTCGTCCACGCGCCCGGGCAACTTTCGGAACTCATCCGAAGTCGGGCTTGATGGTCGTCGTGCGGCTTTTGATTGGCTCCGGAAAAATCACCGCAGCATGGAGTTAGCTGGAGAGAGCTTACGCTTATCGGTGTTCGCAAACGGTGTTGTCATTGGGGCGCGCCTACCCTCTGCACCAAAGCTTGGAAGCGTCGGTCCGTGCGCAATTCAACAAAATGTGGGTCCTTCCCGATTCCGATCAGGTCTGTCACGTGCATCTCCTGGGCCTTCTCCAGCCAGTACAGTGAACTTTCCTTATCCCCCAAGCCGGAAAATACCCCTGCCAGGTCCAGGGCGGCGCGTGCATGCTTTGGCCAAAGTGACTTTAGTTCGGCAATCATCCTTTGCGCGTCGGTGCGGTTTCCCGAGACTGCATAGGCATTTCCGAGAAGGCCGCGCATTTCCGCAGGCGAACCTCCTAATTGCAATGCCTTCTTGTACTCGGCAATCGCCTCCGCATACATCCGCTTGTTCTGGTATCCCAGGCCGAGAACGGCGTGCGTAACCGCCGAATCAGGTGCCAGATCTAACGTCTTCTTGGCCTGCTCGATTGCTTTGTCATCTTGCCCTGCTTCCTCAAGGATCTTGGCCAGGTTGGCACCCGCAACCGCCGAGAGTGGATCCAAATCGTATGCCTTCTGCGCCTCGACCAGCGCCTCTTCTTTGCGGCCCTTCAACGCCAGGTACATGGAATACCAGTGGTGGGCCGGGGCATAGTTGTGATCAAGCTCCAGGGCACGCTTGAACTCCCTGTCCGCCCCTTCCCAATCCCGATCAATCAGATAAAGAAGGCTGGCTCGAGAGTTATGGGCTTCGGCCAATTGATCGTCAAGGTCGAGTGCCTTTTTGACTTCTTCCCGAGCAAGCTCCGGACGGTCAGATATCTGGTAGATGTCGGCCAAGCCTGCATGGGGTGACGCATAATTGGGGTCGCTTTCAATTGCCTGGCCAAAATAATCAATCGCCCTTTTCATGCCATCCGTAGTTCGCCTACTCCAAAAGTAGCGCCCCTTGAGGTAATTCTCATAGGCTTCCGGATTCACGACCTTGACGTTATGCAAAGCCGTCTCTTCCTGTGGGGTCACCTGGATGCGGATCTGTTCGGCGATGGCACGTGCTACCTTCTTCTGCAGCGCCAAGGTATCCCGCACATCGCCCTCATAACTCTGTGCCCACAGATGCTTGTCGGCGGGTGCCCGGATCAACTGTGCCGTGATCCGAACCTGTTTGCCCGAGCGCAGCACTGTGCCTTCCACCACGGCATCGACGTTCAATTCAAGCGCGATCTGTGGCAAGGGCTTGCGCACGCCTTTGTACGGCATCACCGAGGTGCGGGAGATCACACGTAATGCGCTGATCTGCGCCAAATTCGTGATGAGCTCGTCGGTCATGCCGTCGGCAAAATAGTCCTGGGAATCACTGGAGAGATTTTCAAGAGGAAGTACTGCTAAAGAGCGAACGGGACTGGAAGACAAAGTGCCGGATGGCTGGCGGCCTCTCCAGAAAAATATCCAAACTATCCAAACCAACAGTCCCAGGATCGTCGCGGTGCCCAGCATCTTCCAGGCATATTGCCAGGGCAAATGTCCGGGTCGTTGCATCCCTCCAGCAGCCTCGAGCTGGGGACGCTTCTCTGCTTGGGAAGTAGCAACTTCGGGGAGGAGTTTCTGTTTGGTGGCAGGGCGATTGACGACGGATACCTGCGCAATGAAGCGGTAGCCGCGCCGGGGAAGAGTCTCAATGTAGCGTGGATTGTCGGCCGAGTCTCCTAAAGCCCCCCGCAGCTTTGCGACGGCGACGTTGACGGCCTGATCGAAATCGCCAAAACTCTCATTTGGCCATATTCGGCTACGCAGCTCTTCCCTTGTAACAACTTCGCCGGGGCGCTCCAGCAATATCTCCAGCAGCTTGAGCGGTTGCTGCTGCACCTTGATCCGCACCCCTGCCTTGCGAAGTTCTCCGGAGTGGAGAGCAATTTCGTAAGTCCCGAATTGTAAGACGGAAGTATGCCGCAAAGGCTCCATACGGCACTCCAGTTCGGAACGAAGTCTAGCATGTTCGCCCAGAATGGGCGGAAATGTTGCGACATAAACATTAACGAATCAGTCACTTAGCCGGAAATGAATTGTTTATACGCAGAAAAGTCGGGGTGAATTGACCGAAACACCGTCCCGGTGGCAGATTGCCATCGAAGCGATTCCACAAGTGTCTAAAGGGTCGCGGGTGCTGCGCGAGTTGACCGGCCCAAGGCTCCACGCATTGAAACCAACCGTCAGCGGAGAGAGGAACAATGATCGTGGCTCATAAGGATTCACTCAATCTCCGACTGCCACACCAGAGCGAAGGATCGCTGACCGCGCGCGATCGAAGTCTTGAAACAAAACTAGTTGGAAGGACTGCGGGAAAGGTCGGAAGTTCCATGGTGTTGGGTGACCACCGTCTCTACTTTCAGACTCTTCGAGAGATGTTGGAGTCAGATAACTACCAGGTAGCCCTTGTCCCCCGGGTAAGGCGGGACCTCGTACCAGGATCACCGTTGGAGCAATTCTCCAGCGCGGCGTCAGCTGTGCTCATACCTTTCAGGTGGACGGAACTGGTTGCCCACGTTCAGGAGTTCGTTCGCGACTCTATTACCTTGCTTGAATGCAAGATTGCCCGGTTCGGGGACGTTTGCGTCGATTTTGCCAGGATGGAAATGAGCCGTTCGTCGGGCAAACCGATGGCACTGAGTATCCAGGAGTTCAAAACGCTGAAATGTTTCTTGTCAAATCCCGGCCGAATACTTTCACGTGGCGAACTGTTGAGGGAGGCTTGGGGATATGAAAACTATCCTTCGACCCGTACCGTGGATAACCACGTGTTGCGACTGCGCCAGAAAATCGAAAGGGATCCGGCCCGTCCGGTTCATTTTCTTACCGTGCACAGGGTTGGCTACAAATTCGTACCCTAGCGGGTCGGTATCCGGCTTGTAATTTTTTGGGAATAAGAACACTCAGCGCCAGTTCTATCAGCATAGGGCCGCACGCTACCTGGCGGATATTGGACAAACATGTGAGCCACAATTCAGCACAACTCGCGGTGAAAGAAACGGCAAGTGATGACTTGACCCTGGTCCATGCCAGCAAGGGTGGAGATGTCAGCGCCTTTGAAGAGCTTGTAAAGCGATACGACCGTAAACTTCTCCGAATCGCGCAACACCTCATGCATAACCGGGAAGACGCCGAAGACGTAGTGCAGGAGGCTTTCCTGAAAGCGTTTCTACATTTGGACCAATTCCGGGAAGACTCCAAATTCTCGACTTGGCTTATCCGCATCACCCTGAACCAGTCCCTGATGAAGCTGCGAAAACTGAAACCCTCCAGGGAAGTTTCTCTCGATAAAGATTTTCAATCTGAAGAAGACGGCTTACCCATCGATGTCGCGGACTGGTCCCCGAATCCGGAGGAACTCTACAAGGCCACTGAGTTAAGGGATATCTTGCGCAAGACACTGGAAGAACTGAGTCCGGGTCTTAGGGTGGTATTCGTATTGCGCGACATGGAAGGGCTCTCCTTGGTGCAAACGGCAGAGGCGTTGGGCTTGAGTCTGACTGCAGTCAAGGCGCGATCCTTTCGAGCTCGGCTACAGCTTCGCGAACGATTGAGCAAATACTTCAGAAAAGCGGATGAAGTCCCGGACGTCGAGCCGCACTCCGGTCTCGCAGAGCCAGCCCAACTGGAGCGACACAATCGGTCCGAAGGAAGTTATGGGACTTAAGGTACAGAAGCCTCACCCTGCCTTTCTTCGGCACGATCGCACGTCGTGACTCCATTCCCAAACTCCGACATCCAATCTCCCGCCACAACTTTGTTGCTCGAGAACCATGGTTAAGGATCAGATGTTGCCTCCCACTTGTCACAATCTTTTGACAGAGAATTGACCCCGTGTCTGTGTCGATTCTTGCCTGTACCGAATCAAATCTCTCATACGCACTGAAGACAGTTTTCAGGAACACACCGCGGTCATTCATCAGCAATCGGTAAGGGACCAAAGCACAAACAGGCTTCCTGGAGGAACCGGGGTCCGGCCCTGCTTGTGTTTGAAAGCCGTGGAAGGCGAATGCGCGACGACCGACATACAACCAGCAACTAGAGATCAATAATCACGGAGAAACTAAAAACAATGAAGCCAAACTTAAAGCTACTGCTAAACAAGGCGCAAAGCCGCCTCACCAACAATCTTCGAACTGTGGTCCTCGCCGTTCTCGCAGGCGTCGCTTGCGTGGCTGGTGTGCAACCGACGTATGCGCAGACCGTTGCTGCTGCCGCACAACGCTTCGTGGCGCCCACCGTGTTCCAGGCAGCCGGCACATCTGCGGCGTCGATTCAGAGTACTGTGGATCAGTTTCGTGCGGCACTCGGAGTCACCAACAATGGGAATAATCCCGGACAAGCCAGCGGACGCCGTGAAATCAACTGGGATGGCGGTAGCCCGACCAACGCGGCCACTTCTCTTAGCGGCACGCCCCTAACCGCGTTCCTGAATACTCGTGGCGCCAACATCACCACGCGCGGAAGCGGCTTTGTCCAAGCCCCAGCTTCGGGCCTGGCAGACACGTTTGGGAACTCGAGCTACGCCACGATCTTCCACGCATTCAGTCCGCTGCGGCTCTTTTCGCCGATCGGGAGTAACGTTACCGTTGTCGAGTTCGCGGTTCCGGGCAGTAATGGCAACACCCCAGCAACTACAACGGGGTTCGGGGTGGTCTTTACCGACGTTGACTCCCCAGATGGCAGCAGGCCGGACGACCGCACAGGAAACCGTCACGCCAGCACGGTGATCGAGTACTTCGGCACTCACGGCGAGTTGCTTTTCAAGAGCTTCGCGCCAGCTTCGCCGGGAGACGGAAACCTGTCCTTCCTCGGGGTTGTGTTTGACGATGCCCGTATCGCTCGAGTGAAGATTATTGCGGGTGATGCGGCGCCCGGGCCAAATGACGGCAGTGCGGACATCGTAATGATGGACGACTTCCTTTACGGAGAACCGACGGCTCTGTACTAAAGAAGAAGGATTCATCCTGTCAGGTGCGCCACTGCCCATAACTATCAGCACCTGCGGGTAAGACGGGCCGCCTCCGAAGAGATCGGCCCGAACAGCGTCCCGTGACTCAAACCAGGGTCACCAGGGACGCTTTTTGTTCTTGTGCCCAAAATACAAGGCTGCAACACTCCGGTTCCACTCCTTTCTTTAAGGCATTACTTCACGCGAGTGCAAACATCTTTTGACAATTAAATTACAGTGTCTGCGCATCAATCCTACCGACGCTGAATCAAACCTCTCAAAACCAGTTTCACTTCTTGACGCCGGGCTCTGAATGCAAGCTACGGGTGTTGAAGAAGTCGTTTTCGGAAATTAAGAACTGCAGACAGTTATGCTCAGACTAAGTACCTGGAGAATTGGCAAGGTCGCCATTATTCACTGCGCAGGCAGGATTGTACGAAGCGATGCTGCTTTCCGGTTGCGCGACGCAGTCGCACAGCAAAGGGAAGCTCTGGTTGTCCTGCTCGATTTCTCGGGGGTGCAGGCATTGGACGGCGGTGGTTTGGGCATGTTGATATTTTTGCAGATGTGGACTCATGATCGCGGCATTCAGCTCAAAGTGTTTGATCCAGCTGACGGTGTTCGACGGAGCCTGGAACGCAGCCGCCCCGCCGCCGCCGCGGTTGAGATCGCAGCAACGGGCGAAGTCCTGTCACTGTTGGGCTGGGGACTCGAGGAATTGTGGGCCAGGGCCCGAAGGTCGGCGTGACGCACGAAAGAAAGTCAATTGTCTCTCGATGCTTCTTGTAAACATTATTTGACAAATAAGTGACGCCCGCGGCACATCCGTATTACCTGCGCCGAATAAAATCCGACAGACATACTGATTCCACGAAAATCTGAGAGGAGCTAAATGTATAAGGGAGACACGATCCAAGAGCTGGTCGCCGCGGTTGACGCGATCCGCGAGCGCCGCTCCGGCAATGCGGTCGAGCAAGCCTTCACAAACCCACCGCACCTTGGAAGTAGTGACCACGACAGAACAGGCCATCTTGAAGCGAACCTGAGCCGGATCTCCATGGGGCGCGGTTGAAATTCGAGGGGAAACGGAACGCTGGAAAATCGAAAATGATCTCGTTAGCCAGTGGCCCGCGCATGACAAGACTGTGGCTGACACCACCAAGGTTGACGCAAAATCCCTAGAGGCTATCTCGCCTCTTCACATGACGTTGTTTGTTTCGCGCCCAACTCTCCGATCGCATCCCTGGATGATCATCGAAGTCGAGAAGACTATCGAAGAGGGTGGCTGGCGTTCTTCTCTGAGGTCAGGGCCAGTAGCCGCGCGGGCGCCCACCCTTGCGGGTAAGGGCGACATCGTTCGCGAGTCCAATG
>Ga0207678_10000659_pt1 | contig 31738 bp, 31 predicted proteins | sample KBSC63metaG_FD_184319 | JGI IMG/M metagenome (GOLD analysis project Ga0207678, IMG submission 184319) | Corn rhizosphere microbial communities from Kellogg Biological Station, Michigan, USA - KBS C6-3 metaG (SPAdes) (version 2) | ecosystem: Host-associated > Plants > Roots > Rhizosphere > Soil ... | reverse complement strand
CCGGGCTGCTTTGACCGCTATCTCGCGCTGACGGCCGTGCGCGGCCAGCAGCGCGCGACGCCGGCCGGGCCGCGCGAGTCGAATCTGTGGCATACCGTGCCGGCCGGCCATGCGACGCGCGGCGCGTTCACCGCCGAAGCGCGCCGCACCGGCGCCGAAGCGGGCCTTGGCGCGTCGCGCGCGCTCGCGTTCGCGGCGGTCTTCGCGGTGCTCGCGGCGGGTTTCGTCGCCGCGCGCAAGCTGGACCGGTGAGCGCGATGCGGATCGAGGACTACGCGCTGATCGGCGACGGCCGCAGTGCCGCGCTCGTCGCGCGCGACGGCAGCATCGACTGGCTGTGCTGGCCGGACTTCGACTCGCCGCCATGCTTCGCCGCGCTCGTCGGCACGCCCGACAACGGCCGTTTCCGCATTGCGCCGCGCGACGCGAATGCACGTGCGGTGCGCCGCTATCTGCCCGGCACCGCGATTCTCGAGACGACCTTCGAAACGTCGTCGGGCTGCATCGTGATCCTCGACTGGATGAGCTGGAATACGGCCGATCCGTGCCTGATCCGCAGCGTGCGCGGCGAGCGCGGCACGGTCGAGATCGACGTCGATCTCGGCGTGCGCTTCGACTACGGGCACGCGCTGCCGTGGTGCCGTCCGTTCGGCCGGCGCTGGCGGATGATGACGGGCGGCGACGCGATGTGGCTCGATACCGAGATGCAACTCGACGTGCAGGACGACCGGCTCGTCGGCTCGCAGCGGATCACGGCGGGCGAGCGCGTGGATTTCGCCATCAGCTACGCGCGTTCGTACGACCGACCGCCGGTCGTGCCGGACGCCTACGCGTCGGTGCGCGATACGCAGTCGTTCTGGCGCGGCTGGGTGACGTGCAACACGGCGGAAGGTCCGTATCGCGACGCGATCGAGCGTGCGCTGATCACGGTGAAGCTGCTGTCGAGCCTGCGCACCGGCGGCATCGTCGCGGCGCCGACCACTTCGCTGCCCGAACGTTTCGGCGGCCAGCGCAACTGGGATTACCGGTTCTGCTGGCTGCGCGACGCGAGTTTCACGCTGCGCGCGCTGGTGCGCTGCGGGTACCGCGAAGAGGCCGCGCGCTGGCGCGACTGGCTGGTGCGCGCGATCGCCGACCATCCGTCGCAATTGCAGGTGCTGTATGCGGCGGACGGCGGCCGCCGCGCGGCGGAATGGACCGCCCCGCATCTGGCCGGCTACGAAGGCGCGCAACCGGTGCGCTTCGGCAACGCGGCGGCCCTGCAGCTGCAGCTCGACGTGTACGGCGAGGTGCTGGGTGCGCTGTACCATGCGCGCCGTCACGGCTTGCCGCCCGACGACGACGTGTGGATGCTCGAACGGCGGCTGATCGAGCATCTCGCGACGGTCTGGCGCGACCCCGACGAAGGGATCTGGGAAGTGCGCAGCGGCCGGCACCTTTTCACGTCGTCGAAGGTGATGGTGTGGGCGGCGGTCGAAAGCGCGTGCCGCTCGGCGCGCGCGTTCGGTCATCACGCGCCGCTCGACGTGTGGCAGCGCTGGGCCGATGCGATTCGCGACGATGTGCTCGCACGCGGTTACCACGAGCAACTCGGCCGCTTCGTCGAGCGCTACGACGGCGACGGGCTCGACGTGAGCCTGTTGCTGATTCCGTTGACGGGCATGCTCGACGCGTGCGATCCGCGGGTGGTCGGCACCGTTGCCGCGATCGAGCAGGAATTGCTGGAGGACGGACTGCCGTTCCGCTATCGGCCGCAGCCATTCAACGACGGCTGCGAAGGCGACGAAGGCGCGTTCGTCACGGCCGGTTTCTGGCTCGTGCAGGTGTACCGGATGCAAGACCGCGACGACGATGCGCTCGCGCTGTTCGAACGGCTGCTGAGCCTGCGCAACGACGTCGGGCTGCTGGCCGAGGAATACGACGTGAAGGCGCGGCGCCTGTGCGGAAATTTCCCGTTCACGCTCGCGCAGGTCGGGTTGATCAACGCGGCGCTCGCGCTGCAGGGCGACGGAAGGGACGACGTCGATATCGGTTGACGTACTGATGCGCTGACGTGCTGACGCGCGGGACGCCGCGCCGCCACGCACGGAACGCGACGGGCGACACCGCGAACGCGCCGTGCTCTGCCGCGGTCGCCACCCGTCCTCCGCTACGACTCCTTCTTGCCTCCCTTGCCACCGTGTTCGCCATTGCCCGGCAGCACGGCCGACAGCACCTGCCGCGCGGTCTCGACGATGACGTTCGCTTCGCGCGGGTCGCCCTTCACCAGCGTCTCGGCGAAGTGCTTTGCCTGCTGCAGCGTCACGTGCGGCGGCAGCGGCGGCACCTCCGGATCGCTTTTCACCTCGAGCACGACCGGACGATCGGAAGCCAGCGCCTCGTCCCACGCGGCGCCGAGCTGTTCCGGATCGTCGACGTAGATGCCCTTCAGCCCGAGCAGCGTCGCGAAGCGCGAGTACGGCACGTTCGGAATCTGCTGCGACGCGTCGAACTTCGGGTCGCCTTCCATCACGCGCTGCTCCCATGTGACCTGGTTCAGATCCTCGTTGTTCAGCACCATGCAGATCCAGCGCGGATCGGGCCATTGCCGCCAGTACTTCGCGACGGTGATCAGCTCGGCCATGTTGTTCATCTGCATCGCGCCGTCGCCGACCATCGCGATCACCGGGCGCACCGGGTACGCGAACTTCGCGGCGATCGCGTAGGGCACCGCCGCGCCCATCGACGCGAGTCCGCCCGACAGCGAGCCCATCATCCCGCGCCGCATCATCAGGTCGCGCGCGTACCAGTTCGCGCACGAGCCGGAATCGCTCGTCAGGATCACGTCGTCGGGCAGCCGCGGCGACAACTCGGTGAACGCGCGCTGCGGATTCACGCCGCGCCCCGCGCTCGCCTTCGCGGCCGCGCGCGCGGCCAGCGTTTCGTGCCAGTCCGCATTCCATTTCGCGATCCGGTCGCGCCAGCCGGTTTCGCCGCGCTCCTTCAGCAGCGGCAGCAGCGCGCGCAGCGTCTCGGCGCTGTCGCCGACGAGGTTTACCTCCATCGGATAGCGCAGGCTGAGCATGTCGGCCTTCAGGTCGATCTGCACGCCGCGCGCCTGGCCTTCCTTCGGCAGGAATTCCGAATACGGGAAGCCGGAGCCGACGACGAGCAGCGTGTCGCATTCGGTCATCAGCTCGTAGCTCGGCTTGGTGCCGAGCAGCCCGATCGAGCCCGTCACCCACGGCAGATCGTCCGGCAGCGCGGCCTTGCCGAGCAGCGCCTTCGCGGCGCCCGCGCCGAGCCGGTCGGCCACCGCGATCACCTCGTCGGTCGCGTGCAGCGCGCCCGCGCCCACCAGCATCGCGACCTTCTTGCCCGCATTGAGCACGTCGGCCGCGCGCTGCAGGTCGTCCGCGTACGGCACCACCTTCGGCGGCGTGTAGCCGACCCCCGAATGCACGGTGCCGTGCGCGCGCTTCGGCGGCGCATAGTCGAGCTCCTGCAGGTCGCTGGGCAGCACCAGCGCGGTGACGGTGCGCGCGCCGAGCGCGATGCGCACCGCGCGGTCGACCAGATGGCGCACCTGCGCGGGCACCACTGCAAGCTGGACGAAAGCGCCGGCGACGTCCTTGAGCAGCGCCGGCAGATCGACTTCCTGCTGATAGTGGCCGCCGAGGGCGGCACGCGCCTGCTGGCCGACGATCGCGAGCACCGGCATGTGGTCGAGCCGCGCGTCGTAGAGGCCGGTCACGAGGTGCGTGGCGCCGGGGCCCGAGGTCGCGACGCACACGCCAAGCTCGCCTGTAAATTTTGCATGCGCGGACGCCATGAAGGCCGCCATCTCTTCGTGGCGCGCCTGGATGAATTCGATCTTGCCCTCGGCGCGGCTGAGCGCGCCGAAAAAGCCGTTGATGCCGTCGCCCGGGTAGCCGTACACGCGGCGCACGCCCCAGTCGTACAGCCGTTCGACGATGAAATCCGCCACTGTCGCCATGCCGTTTCTCCTTGGTTCCGGATGAGCCGAAGCGCCGCGCACGGGCGATTCTCCTGCGCGGCGCTGTCGGGCGCTCGCGCAAGGCGCGTGCCGCGCGATCGCGTCGGGCACGGGCGTTGCACGCTGGCGTTGCAAGCAAAAGGCAAGCAATCCGGAGCGCAACGATGGCACTTTCCGACGCGCCGGCGATCGACGACGTGCGCGCCCGCGCCTACCGCGTGCCGACCGACCGGCCCGAAGCCGACGGCACCTTCGCATGGCACGCGACGACGATCGTCGTCGTCGAGATCGATGCGGGGCCCGTGACGGGGCTCGGCTATACGTACACCGATGCGAGCGCGGCGCTGCTCGCGAAGTCGATGCTGGCCGACGTGCTGCGCGAGCGGCCGCTCGTCGACATCCCGGCCGCCGTCGACGCGCTGTGGCGCGCGGTGCGCAACGTCGGGCGCGCCGGCGTCGCGGCGACCGCGATTTCCGCACTCGACGTCGCGCTATGGGACGCGAAGGCGAAGCTCGCGGGCGTGCCGCTCGCGATCCTGCTCGGCCGCGTGCGCGAACGCGTGCCCGTGTACGGCAGCGGCGGCTTCACGACCTACGACGACGCGACGCTCGCTGCGCAGCTCGACGGCTGGCGCAACGAACACATCCGCGCGTGCAAGATCAAGATCGGCGCGCAGGATGCGCGCGATCCGTCGCGCGTGCGGGTCGCGCGCGCCGCGCTCGGCCCCGACGTCGATCTGTTCGTCGATGCGAACGGCGCGTATGCGGCGCGCACCGCGCTCGCGTTTGCGGAGAGCGTCGCTGATTGCGCGATCCGCTGGTTCGAGGAGCCGGTCAGCAGCGACGACGTCGCCGGCCTGCGCTTTGTGCGCGAGCACGTCGGCGCGTGCGTCGACGTCGCGGCCGGCGAGTACGCATATACGCCCGACGACTTCCGGCGCCTGCTCGAAGGCCGCGCGGTCGACGTGCTGCAGGCCGATGCGACACGCTGCGGCGGCGTCAGCGGCTTTCTCGCGGCCGCCGCGCTGGCCGATGCGCATCACGTCGACCTGTCCGCGCATTGCGCGCCGGCGCTGCACCGGCAGGTCGGCTGCGTCGCGCCGCGCATGCGCCACGTCGAATGGTTCCACGATCATGTGCGGATCGAGCGAATGATGTTCGACGGCGCGCCGACCGTCGTCGACGGCGCACTCGAGATCGATGCCGCGCGCCCCGGGCTCGGCCTCGAGTTGCGCGAGGCCGACGTCGCGCAGTTCGCGATCTGAATGCATCCGGCGGCAGGGGCCCGCCACGAGCAAGGAGGACCGATGCGACACCCCAGCCACCGCGCGACCGAGCAGGAAAGGTTGCTGGCCGATGCAGCGCGCCTGCTGAACCGCAGCGCGCTGCTGCTCGCAGGGTCGGTGCTCGCCGACAGCGGCGTCGAACACTATCGCGGCACCTTTCACAATCGCGCGATGCTCGCGCCGCTGGTGTCGTCGACACTGTCGGTGCTCGCGAGCGTGCACGGCCATGCGGACGACACGCCTGAACGCCACCGGTTGCGCGACGCGGTGCATGTCGCGTCGGCCGCCGTCGGCCTCGCCGGGTCCGCGTTCCACGTGTACAACGTGACGAAGCGGCCGGGCGGCTTCAGCTGGCACAACCTGTTCTACGGTGCACCGGTCGGCGCGCCGTTCGCGCTGCTGCTGTCCGGCATGCTCGGCGCAGCCGGCGAGCGGCTGCGCGCGTGCCCGGCCGACGCGCCGCGCGTTGCCGGTTTGCCGGCCGGCCGGGCGCTGGCCGGGCTGGTCGCGGTGGGGCTCGTCGGCACGCTCGGCGAAGTCGGGTTGCTGCATTTTCGCGGCGCGTTCCAGCATCGCGCGATGTTCGCGCCGCTCGTCGTGCCGCCGGTGGCCGCGTTGACGGCCGCGCAGCTCGCGCTGTCGCGCCCGTCCCGCGACCGGCGCTTGTGCCGCTGGTGGATGCGCGCGACGGCCGTGCTCGGGATCGTCGGCGTCGCGTTCCATGCGCGCGGCGTCGCGCGACAGATGGGCGGCTGGCGCAACTGGTCGCAGAACGTGTTGTCGGGGCCGCCGCTGCCTGCGCCGCCGAGCTTCACCGCGCTCGCGATCGCGGGCCTCGCCGCGACCGCGCTCGCCGAACGGGAGGCGCGATGAAGCGCGTGAACGACAAGCCGCCCGCGTTGCCGCGCTATTCCCGCTACGACGTGCTCGCGAAGCGCGATACACCGTCGTGGAACGACGCGACGCGACGCGCGATCGACGCACGGCTGCATGTAGCCGCGGCCGCGCCGCGCCATCTCGACGCGGAACGGTTCGCGACGCTGACCGCGCTGTGCGTGCGCATCGTGCCGCAGCCGCCCGGCGGCGTCGCCGTCGTGCCGACCGCCGCGCTGCTCGACGCGCGCCTCGCGAACGACGAAGGCGACGGGTATCGCGACGCGAGGCTGCCGCCGCTGCGCGTCGCCTGGCAGATCGGTCTCGCGGCGCTGGATGCGATGGCGCGCCATGAGCACGACCGTCCGTTCGCGTCGCTCGACGGCAAAGACGCCGATGCGCTGCTGCGCGCGGTCCAGCAAGGCAGGATCGACCGCCAAGTCGAATCCGCATGGGCCGGCATGGATCCGCGCACGTTCTTCGCGAAGCGCGTACTGATGGACCTGTGCGGCGCGTACTACAGCCATCCGTTCGCGTGGAACGAGATCGGCTTCGGCGGCCCGGCGAGCCCGCGCGGCTACGTGCGCATGGATTTCAACCGGCGCGACCCGTGGGAAGCGCAGGTTGACGGGGAGGGCGATCGCGATGGCCGCTGACGACGCGTTGTCCGCCGCCAGGCCGCGTGGCCGGGATGGCCGCGCGCCCGATCCGCTGCGCGTCGGCGGCTGGTCGCCGATGCGGATGTTTCGCGACGACGATCCGGTCGACTTCGTGATCGTCGGCACCGGCGCCGGTGGCGGCACGCTCGCGTGCCGGCTCGCGGAGCACGGCTTCTCGGTCGTCGCGCTCGACGCGGGCGCATGGTGGCGGCCGCTCGAGGAATTCGCGTCCGACGAGTCGCACCAGCACAAGCTGTTCTGGACCGACGAGCGGCTCTGCGACGGTGCCGATCCGCTGACGCTCGGCACCAACAACAGCGGCCGCGCGGTCGGCGGCAGCACCGTGCATTTCGCGATGGTGTCGCTGCGCTTTCGGCCCGAGTGGTTCCGCTCGCGCACGGCCCTGGGCTACGGCGTCGACTGGCCGCTCGACTGGCGCGAGATGTGGCGCTACTACCGCGAGGTCGAGCAGGCGCTGAAGATCAGCGGGCCGGTGAGCTACCCGTGGGGGCCGCCGCGCCCGCGCTATCCGTACCGAGCACATGAGCTGAACGCGGCCGCGCTCGTGCTCGCGCGCGGCGCCGAGGCGCTCGGCATCGACTGGACGCCGACCCCGCTCGCGACGCTGTCCGCGCCGCGCGGTCGTGCGCATCCGTGCGTGTATCGCGGCTTCTGCATCAGCGGCTGCGCGACCAACGCGAAGCAGAGCGCACTCGTCACGTGGATTCCGCGCGCGGTCGCGGCCGGCGCCGAGGTGCGCGATCTCGCGATGGCGCTGCGGATCGAGGCCGCGGGCGATCGCGTGACGGGCGTGCATTACCGGCGCGACGGCCGCACGCGTTTCCAGCGTGCGCGCAATGTCGTCGTCGCCGGCTATGCGATCGAGACGCCGCGCTTGCTGCTGCTGTCCGCGAACGGACGCCATCCGCAGGGGCTCGCGAACAGCTCGGGCCTCGTCGGCCGCTACCTGATGGCGCAACTGAACCAGGCGTCGTGGGGGACGATGGACGACGAGGTGCGCTGGTACAAAGGGCCGCCGTCGCTGTCGCTCACCGAGCACTGGAACTACGTGGACGAAGGCAAGGACTTCTTCGGCGGCTACTGCTGGATGAGCCAGGGGCCGTTGCCGATCGAATGGGCGCGGAAGATCGCCGCGCGCGGGCTGTGGGGCGACGCGCTGAAGCGCGAGATGGCGCGCTACAACTTCCAGGCCGGCCTGAAGATCGTCGGCGAGACGCTGCCGCGCGCGGAAAACCGCGTGACGCTCGCCGACGAGCGCGACGCGTTCGGGCTGCCGATCGCGCGCGTCACCTATTCATACGACGACAACGACCGCCGGATGATGCGCCATGCGTTCGCGCAGATGGCGCGCTCGCTCGAAGCCGCCGGCGCGCGCGACATCTGGCACGAAGAAGACGACACCTGCCATCTCGCGGGCACCGTGCGGATGGGCGACGACCCGGCGACGAGCGTCGTCGACGGCGACTGCCGCAGCTGGGACATCCCGAACCTGTGGGTCTGCGACGGGTCGGTGTTTCCGACCGTCGGCGGCGTGAACCCGTCGCTGACGATCCAGGCGATCGCGTGCCGCACCGCCGATCGCATCCGCGCGCTCGTCGCGCGCGGCGACGCACATGCGCGCGCACGGTGGCGGTAGGCGGTCTCCGTCCGCCGCGCCGCGCACATCTGCCCGTTCAACTTTCGAGGAGTCACGACATGGATCCGTTCACTCGTCGCCCGATGCGCAAACCCCGGCACCGCGCGGCCTGCGCGCTGCTGGTGGCGGCCGTTGCCGCGCTGCCGGCGTGGGGCCAGTTGCGCCCGCCGGCCCCCGCGGCCGTTGCCGACACGCCGACTCAAGCGTACAAGCGCGCGGATCACCGGATGATGGAAGCGATGGAAAACGCGCCGTACACCGGCGACGCCGATCGCGATTTCGTCGCGCACATGACGCCGCACCACCAGGGCGCGATCGACATGGCGCAGGTCGAGCTGAAATATGGCAAGGACCCGACGCTGCGCAAGCTTGCGCGCCGCATCATCGCGGCGCAGCGCGACGAGATCGCGCTGATGGAGCGCTGGCAGAAGGAGCACGGCGCGGCGCCGTGAGCGCCGGCGGCGATGCACGCGCGGCCGCGCACGCCGTGATCGGCGGCGTCCGCGCAGAGGTCGCTGGAGTGCCGGACGACCGGCAGCGCTGTCACGCTGCCCGCGCTGCCGCTGTGCGGGTGGCGGTCGTACCGGGTGTTTCGCGGCAAGGTTCGTGGCGATATCGGCTGCGAACCCGAGCGACGACGATCTGCAAGGGCGCGCAGCATGGGACGTGAACGACGCGTGATGGACCACACGATCGACAGTGTCGCCGACTATATGGCCGCGATCGGCGCGGCGCAGGCTACCACGGCCTCGCGGCTGTTCCGCGGGCAGTGCAACGCCGGCTGGCCGCTCGTGCCGAGCATCGCGCGTCAGCGCGCATCGCCGGACGTGGAAGCGCAAATGCTCGACGAATTCACGCGGCGCGCGCTGCCGCATCTCGATCCGGCCCCGAACCTCGATGCGTGCGACTGGCTCGCGCTCGCCCAGCAGCACGGCATGCGCACGCGGCTGCTCGACTGGTCCGGCAACGCGCTGGCCGCGCTGTGGTTCGCGGTCAGGAGCGAGAACGGGATCGGGGCCGACGGCGCGGTGTGGTGCCTGTCACACGATGCCGAGGACATCGCGACCGCGGCCGAGCGCCACGCGCCGTTGCAGGTGACGCGCACCAAGGTGTTCCGGCCGCGTCACGTGATGCCGAGGATTACCGCGCAGGACGGCTGGTTCACGATCCACCGCTACGACGCCGACGCGCAGGGGTTCGCGCCGCTCGACGAGGATCCGGACCTGGCCGGGCGCCTCGTCCGCATCGTCGTGCCGGGCGAGCGCTTCGGCGCGATCCGCCGCGAACTGGCCGGCGTCGGCGTCAGCATAGGCACGATCTTCCCGGACCTCGACGGCATTGCGCAACTAACGGACATCCGCTTTTTCCCCGACGACGAGGATACGCATGCGCCACGGTGAGCGGCGGTGGCCCGCCGCACGCACGGTTGCGCACGGCGGGTCCGGGTGTCCGCCCCGACGATTTTTCAACCGCTTGTCATTTCGGCCGCCCCCGGGGGCGGCGCGAAGCGGCCCGCGGTCTTGCGCTTCGGTTGCCGACCGAGGCGTCCGTACGAGGCACGGCACATGCTGTCTCGTGATGACGAAGCCCGGCGGTACCGGGTATCGACTACGGTGATTCCCATGACTTCCAGAACGCGTTCGAACAATCCGTTGTTGAATCTAGCGGTGGCCGTGGCGTGCGGCGCGGCGGCGATGTACTTCCTCGATCCGGCGTCGGGCCGGCGGCGGCGCGCCTACGTGCGCGACAAGGCGGCGGCGAGCCGGCACGGTGTGCTCGACTATGCGAACACGCAGGCGAAGCGGGCGGCCGACCGCGCGCGCGGCGCGATCGCGGGGCTGCGCGCCGACTGGCTCGCGGGCGATGCGGACGACGTGGTGGTCGCCGAACGCGTACGCGCCGCGCTGGGCCATCTGGTCGGGCGTGCGCGCGACGTCGACGTGAGCGTCTCGCACGGGCATGTGCGCTTGAGCGGGCAGGTGGAGGAAGCGGAACGGCATGCCATCGTCGACGGCATCGCCGCGGTGCATGGCGTGAAGGCCGTCGAGGACGCGATGGGCGCACGCAGCGAATACAAGGCGCCGCCCGGCGGCCCCGTGCACTGACGGCGGCATCGGCCGCGCGCCGGCGGGCGCGGTGAACGAAGCACGACGCGAATCCGGCGCCCGCGCGGCCGCCGCCACGGCGGCTGTGCGGCGCCCCATCCGGAGAACAGCTGATGACCGATCGCCCATCCCCCGGCACGCCGCCTCCCGCACCCGAAGCCGATGCGCATAACGCGCTCGAAAGCCTGCTCGGCAGTCTGCACCGGCACGGCTTCCTGCGCTTCGCGAACGAGGTCGTCAGCGCGAACGCGCAGATGGCCGAGACGTTCGTCGGCGCGCTGGACAAGCCCGGCATGCAAACCGGTGTGCAGAACCTTGCCGCACTCGTGATGGCGCTGTCGCGCATTCCGCCGGAGCAGTTCGGCAAGGTCGCGTTCGCGGCGGCCGATGCGCTGCGTCACATCGGCGCGTGGAAGCCGGATGAGCACGAACATGTCGCGCCCGGCGTGCGCGGTGCATACCGGTTGCTGCACGACGAAGCGTTGTGGGACGCGCTGACGCCGTTGCTCGAAGGGTTGAAGGTGTTCGCGCAAGGCCTCGCGCGCGAGTCTCCTAACCACGCGATCCCGCCGGTCAGCGAGAGGCAGACCGACGCGTGACGGTCGCGCATTCGTGCGGCGCCGTGTTCATGTGAGTTCGGATCAGGCGCGGATACGCGAGCCGGGCTTCAAGAAGACATGCAGCCGGCTGCGCGCCGCCTGCGATTTTTCAATGCGTTGTCATTTGTTCCGCGGGCCGGACACCTGGCAGCGGCCGCCGGCCCGTACGAGCCGCGGCTCAACGTAGTTCAGCGCGTGCCGCGCCGTCCGCGCGCCGGTCGGGTGCGCCGCTTGCTTGCCCGCGCGCTTGAAGGCCGGCGCGGGCAATGCCGCCCGCGGCCACCGCCCTGGAGCGATCTTTCATGCCCGATGCGACCCTGTTCCCGTTGTCCATTCATGAGCGATTCCGCGTCGTGCTGCGCCGCGCGTTCACGCCGGGACGACGCGGTGCGCGGATGCTGCCGGCAGGTATCCCGATCCCATACGCGGACGCAGCATCTACGGAGCTTGCACCGCCCACCGTCACCCGCGCCGGCGACGGCAACGCCGACAGCGGCCACGGCGGACGCACCGGAGCCGGCCGCCACGACGAACGCGACACCGACGCACCGGGCGGCGGCGGGGGCGACGGCCATCCGCACGACGATCGCGGTGGCCGCACCGGCGGCGATGGCGACGGCGGCAACGGCGCAGGCGAAGGCGAACGCAAGCGGCCGGGCAAGAAGCCGTTGATCATCCTCGGCGCGGTGGCGGTCGTGCTGGTGATCGCCGGGCTCGTGTGGTGGCTCGCGACGCGCAACCAGGAAAGCACCGACGACGCGTACACGGACGGCAACGCGGTGGCCGTCGCGCCGCATGTATCCGGCTACGTGACACGGCTCGCCGTCGACGACAACACGTACGTGCACCGCGGCGACGTGCTGGTCGAGATCGATCCGCGCGACTATCGTGCGCACGTCGATGCGGCGCGCGCGCAACTCGGCCTCGCGCAGGCGCAGCTCGACGCGTCGCGGGTGCAGCTCGACATCGCGCACGTGCAATTCCCGGCCCAGTACAAGCAGGCGCGGGCCCAGATCGAATCGGCGGAGGCCGCGTACCGGCAGGCGCTCGCCGCGCAGGAGCGGCAGCGTGCGGTCGATGCGCGCGCAACCTCGCAGCAGGCGATCGACGCGGCCGACGCGCAGCGGGCGAGCGCCGATGCGAACGTCGCGATGGCGCAAGCGCAGGCGCGCACCGCGAGCCTCGTGCCGCAGCAGATCCGCCAGGCCGAAACGGCCGTCGAGGAGCGTCGCCAGCAGGTACTGGCGGCACGTGCGCAGCTCGATACGGCGAACCTCAACCTGTCGTACTGCGAAGTACGCGCACCGTCCGACGGCTGGGTCACGCGCAGGAACGTTCAACTCGGCTCGTACCTGCAAGCCGGCGCGTCGGTCTTCTCGGTCGTCACGCCGCGCGTATGGATCACCGCGAACTTCAAGGAATCCCAACTGGAGCGGATGCGCATCGGCGATCGCGTCGACGTGTCGGTCGACGCGTATCCCGATCTCGACCTGCACGGTCACGTCGACAGCATCCAGCTCGGCAGCGGCGCGCGCTTCTCCGCGTTTCCGGCCGAGAATGCGACCGGCAACTTCGTGAAGATCGTGCAGCGCGTGCCCGTGAAGATCGTGCTCGACGGCCCGCTGCCGAACAATCCGCCACTCGGTCTCGGCCTGTCGGCCGAACCGACCGTGCACCTGAAATGACCGGCCGCCGCGCGGCGGCCCGCTTTCACCGGAGCGATCCGATGCCCGACATCCGCACGTCCGCCATGTTGACGGGGGCCCGTCGATGAACCGGCCGCCCGACAAGCCGCCCAACGGGTCCTCTTCGGCCGGCGGCGCGTGGCGGCCCGCCGCGAACCCGTGGGTCATCGCGATCGTCGTCACGCTCGCCGCGTTCATGGAGGTGCTCGACACGACGATCGTCAACGTCGCGCTGCCGCATATCGCCGGGACGATGTCCGCGAGCTACGACGAGGCGACCTGGACGCTCACGTCGTACCTCGTCGCGAACGGCATCGTGCTGCCGATTTCCGGCTTCCTCGGGCGCCTGCTCGGCCGCAAGCGCTACTTCCTGATGTGCATCGCCGCGTTCACCGTGTGCTCGTTCCTGTGCGGCGTCGCGACCAACCTGGGCGAGCTGATCGTGTTCCGCGTGCTGCAGGGGCTGTTCGGCGGCGGACTGCAGCCGAACCAGCAATCGATCATCCTCGACACGTTTCCGCCCGAACAGCGCAACCGCGCGTTCTCCATCTCGGCGATCGCGATCGTCGTCGCGCCGGTGCTCGGGCCGACGCTCGGCGGCTGGATCACCGATCATTTCTCGTGGCGCTGGGTGTTCCTGCTCAACGTGCCGATCGGCGCGCTGACCGTGCTCGCGGTGATGCAGCTCGTCGAGGATCCGCCGTGGCGACGCGGCGCCGAGCGCGGGATCTCGGTCGACTACATCGGCATCGGGCTGATCGCGATCGGGCTCGGCTGCCTGCAGGTGATGCTCGATCGCGGCGAGGACGAGGACTGGTTCGGATCGAACTTCATCCGCGTCTTTGCGGTGCTGTCGGCGCTCGGCCTGATCGGCGCGACGCTGTGGCTGCTGCGCGTGAAGAAGCCGGTGGTCGACCTGTCGTGCCTGCGCGATCGAAACTTCGCGCTCGGCTGCGTGACCATCGCGACCTTCGCGGCCGTGCTGTACGGCAGCGCGGTGATCGTTCCGCAACTCGCGCAGCAGCACCTCGGCTATACGGCGACGCTCGCGGGCCTCGTGCTGTCGCCCGGCGCGCTGCTGATCACGCTGGAAATCCCGCTCGTGAGCCGGCTGATGCCGCACGTGCAGACGCGCTACCTGGTCGGCTTCGGTTTCGTGCTGCTGTCTGTCGCGCTGGTCTATTCGCGGATACTGGTGCCGGACATCGACTACCGGCACCTGGTGATGATCCGCTGCGCGCAGTCGCTCGCGATCGGCTTCATGTTCGTGCCGATCACGACGCTCGCTTACCTGACCGTGCCGCAGCGGCTCAACGACGATGCATCCGCGCTGTTCACGATGTTCCGCAACGTCGCGGGCTCGATCGGCATCTCGGTGTCGACCGCGCTGATCCGCGAGCGGACGCAGGCGCGCATGGCGCACCTCTCCACGCACATGTCGCCGCTGTCGCAGAACTTTCAGGACGCGCTGCACGAGAACGCGCGCGCGATCGGCGCGCTGTCGGGCGTGCCGCCGCCGGCCGCGCTGCAAACCGCGACCGGCCGGCTGTACCAGACGTTCATCTCGCAGGCGACGATCCTCGCGTATATCGACGTGTTCGCGATTCTCGCGGTGTTCTGCGCGTTCAGCATTCCGCTGACGTTCCTGTTCTCGCCGGTGAAGGCCGCACGCGGCGCGGGAGGGCATTGACGATGACGATCCATCGACAGCGCGGCAACCGCCGGCATGCGCTGCAACCGCGCGGCCTCGCCGCGATGCTGGCGGCCTGCTTGGCGATCACTGGCTGTACCGTCGGACCGGATTTCAAGCCGCCGCATGCGGATGTGCCGGCCAACTGGCATGACCTGCAGGCGTCGGCTGCGGCCGCATCGCCCGCATCGCCCACATCGCCCACATCGCCCACATCGCCCACATCGCCCGCATCGCCCGCATCGCCCGCCGGCGCGCATGCGCCGTCGTCGCCAACGACCCGCGCCGATCCCGATCCGCGCTGGTGGCGCGCGTTCGGCGATCCGCTGCTCGATCGCCTCGTCGAGCGTGCCGCGCGCGACAACCTCGACGTGCAGGCGGCCGTGCTGCGCATCGCGCAGGCGCGTGCGCAGGTGCGCGCGGCCGCTGCGCAGGGCTTGCCGAACGTGCGGGCGAACGCGAGCTACCAGCGCGAGCAGTTGGGCCTCAAAGGAATCATCGAGGAACAGGGCATCGACCAGCGCGTCGATCGTCTCGGCGCGCCGGGTTCGCCGCTCGACCGCTTCGGGCCGGGCACTGGTGCGAGCGTGCAGCAGGGCGCGGACGCGGCGATCGATTCGCTCGAAGCGCCGGTCAATGTGTGGCAGGCCGGGTTCGACGCATCATGGGAACTCGACCTGTTCGGGCGCGTGCGTCGCTCGGTCGAATCGGCCGGCGCGCAGGCGAGCGCCGCGGTCGCGAGTCGCGACGATGCGCTGCTGTCGCTGCAGGCCGAAGTCGCGCAGACCTATCTGCAACTGCGCGGCGCCGAAGCGCAACGCGCGCTGGCCGACGACCTGCAACGCGCACAGCGCGACCTGCTGGATCTCACGCGCGAGCAGGCCGCGCACGGTCTCGCGAGCGACCTCGACGTGCGCAGCGCCGATGCGCGGCTCGCGCAGATTCGCGCGCAGCTGCCGCAGTTCGACCAGCAGATCGTGCTGCTGCGCAACGGCCTCGCGTATCTGGTCGGCGGCGCCCCGGGCGCGCTCGACGACTGGCTCGACGCGCCGCGCGCGTTGCCGGGCGTGCCGCCCACCGTGCCGGTCGGGCTGCCGTCGACGCTGGCGCGCCGGCGGCCCGACATCCGCCGCGCGGAGGCCGAGCTGCATGCGGCGACCGCCGACGTCGGCGTCGCGGTCGCGCAGTTCTATCCGGATATCTCGCTGACCGGGCAGGTCGGGTTGCGCGCGGCGCACGTGCGCGAGCTCGCGCACTGGTCGCATCTGTTCTACTCGTTCGGGCCGGCCGTGTCGTTGCCGATCTTTTCGGGCGGGCAACTCGCATCGAACCTGCGGCTGTCGCAGGCACGCCAGGCCGAAGCGGCGCTCGCCTATCGAAGGGCCGTGCTCGTCGCGCTGCGCGACGTCGACAACACGCTGGCCGTCTACCGGACCGACCAGGCACGCGCGGCCGCGCTCGACGATGCGGTCAAGGCCGAGCAGGGCGCGCTGGAACTCGCGCGCGATCGTTACCGGAAGGGGTTGTCGCCGTTCCTCGACGTGCTCGACGCCGAGCGGCAATGGTCGGAGGGGCGACAGCAGGCGGTGCAGGGCGCGTTGCAGACGACGACCGATCTCGTCGCGCTGTACAAGGCGCTGGGCGGCGGATGGCAGACGACCGGGCCGGCCGCGGAGGCGGCTACGGTCGGCGCGGTGCCGCCGTCACGAGCCGATATGACTCGCGTGCAATAGCTGTAGCGGTCGCGTCGGCGACACCGGTCACAGCGGCCACATCGGCGACATCGGCCGCACTGCGGCCGCCGGTCCGCGGCATCCCGATTACCTGCACGCGCGCGAAAACAGCAGCGAATCGGCGTCGTTGAAGCGGATCCGTACCGGATCGACGTACCCGGCCTTCTCCGCGACGCGGATCGACGCGACGTTGGTCGGCGCGATCAGGCATACGCTGCGTTCGAACCGGTTCTGCGCGTCGAGCCAGCCGAGCGCATGCGACAGCGCTTCGCTAGCGTAGCCTTTGCCGTGCGCCCAGCTCGCGAGCGCCCAACCGGCTTCCGGCACGCCGCGAATCGACGGCTCGACCGCGCGGTGGAAGTCGGCGAAGCCGAGATCGCCGACGTAGCGGCCCGACGCCTTCTCGCGAATCGCCCAGTAGCCGTAGCCGAGCAGCGGCCACAGCCCGCGATAGGCGAGCAGCCGCATCCACGAGTCGCGTGGCGCGGACGGCTGGCCGTTGAAGATGTGCGCGACGACGGTCGGCTCGGCCCACATCGCGGCGAGCGCGTCGAAGTCGCCGAGCGGATGACCTTCGAGTATCAGGCGGGGGGTATCGAGAACCGGCGGGGACATGAAGGGCGGCAGCGCGCTGAATGTCATTCGGCGTTCCATGTGAAAGGGGCAGGGAAGGCGTGGCCGTGCGCCGCGCCAGGGCCCCGTACGATACCGCGGAAATCGGCGCGCCGCTGCCGATCCCTGCCTGCTTCGGGGAATGCAAACGCATCGAGCGGATGGCCGTCGCCGACGTCTGCCGGTGGCGGCACGGTCAAGGTCGCACGACGGCATCGCGGCCCGACCGTGGCGGAGGGCGCTCGACGAATGCGGGTCGATCGCCGGCAGCGTGTTGGGAAAGTCAGGCGCGGCGGGTTGTGCGCGGACGCGTCACGGCGGACATCGATACGCCCGCATGTTTCGCACGAAGCGGCATCGCGCCCGCACCCGCCGTTCCTACTTGCGGCTCTTCAAGAAGCTGCGGCCGTGCGCGGTGATCGACGCGCCGGAACGGCTGTTCGACGCATGGCTGACGAAGCCCGCGCCGACGAGTTCCTGTTCGACCGACCAGCCGAGCGCCGGCGCATCGCGGCCGTAGCGCACATCGGCGAGGCGCTCGAGCGCCCAGAGTGCAGAGGCCGACAGATTGGGGGTGTTGGACATGACGTTGTCGTTCATCGCTTCCTCGGAGAGTGGTGATTCAGGGTGAACGGCACGAGGCCGTGGAGTCGGGCGACGCGGAGTCAACCCGCCTGCAGCAATGGCAGCAGCGCGTGGAGCGCGGCTTCCTCGTCGGGACCGGTGGCGAGCACCTGCGCGGACGTGCCGCCATGCATCTGCAGCGCCGCGATGGCCGTCGCGTCCTTCGCGCTGCCGCTGAGCCCGTTGGCGAGCAGCAGGATGTCGCTTTTGAAGCGGTGTGCCGCCGCGACGATCGCGTCGCGGGACGCAATCGCGCGGTCGCGGTTCCATGCGGGGCCGATTTCAACGTAGACGACGGTGGCCACGATGCGGATCAGCCTCGGGGAAAGTCGTCGGAACGGCGTGCCACGGCCGGCCCGCAGGCCCGGCACACGGCTTCCCGACGGGGCGCCGGGCCTTGCGCGCCCGGAGCCGGTGCTTCATTCATCTCGAACATGTCGACATCCTCAGCGAAACCGCCATCAAGTCCGGCGAATGATCGAAAGTGGACGATTATAATACGACAGCCGGATTATGTGTATTGCATTATAATGCCGTGTGCATGAAGGCCGCCCCGTCGCCCTGTCGACGGGCCGCTGCGATGCGCGATCCGGGCCACGCGCTTGCGTGCCCGGCATTTTTTTCGATTGACCCGAACTCCCACCGAATGGAAGCTGCAATGAACGCCGCCCCCGCCTGCCCGCAATGCGCGATGGAAAACACCTACCCGGACGGCACGCTGACCGTGTGCGCGGACTGCGGACATGAATGGTCGGCCGGTGCCGGCGCGGACGCCGGCGACGAACCGGCCGGCGACGTCGTCAAGGACGCGAACGGCAACGTGCTGTCGGACGGCGATTCGGTCGTGCTGATCAAGGACTTGCGCGTGAAGGGCTCGTCGATCACGTTGAAGATGGGCACCAAGGTCAAGAGCATCCGGCTCGTCGGCGGCGATCACGAAGTCGATTGCAAGACCGACATGGGCGGCTTCATGCTGAAGGCGTGCTACCTGAAGAAGGTCTGACCGCACGCGGTTCGACCGACTCTCCGACTACCGGGCTGCCGACCATGAGCGAGGATCGAATTTCCTATGACGCATTCCTGCGGTTTCTGGCGATGCCGCTGAACGACGGCCGCCCGTTCGTGCTCGAGACCAAGCACACGGTCTCGCTGCACTTCGACCACTTCGGCACGCAAAGCTTCATGTCGCTGAAGGATCCGGTCCGTCTCGAACTCGGCTATACGCGCGTGATGATGGGTTTCCTGCTGCTGCAGCCGGCGCCCGCGCGCATCTGCATGATCGGGCTCGGCGGCGGATCGCTGGCGAAGTACTGCTATCGCCACCTGCCCGATACGGCGATCGACGCGGTCGAGATCAACCCCGACGTGATCGCGCTGCGCGACGTGTTCAGGATTCCGCAGGACGACGCGCGCTTCGCCGTGATCTGCGCGGATGGCGCGGACTACGTCGGCCGGCCGGAAGTAAAGGCGGACGTGATCCTGCACGACGCGTTCGTCGCCGACGGCATGCCGGGCCGCTGCACGGGCACTGCCTTTTTCGACGCGTGCCGCGCGCGGCTGAGCGAAACGGGCGTGCTCGCGATCAACTTCATGGACGACGATCCGGCGTTGCCGCGGCATCTCGCGCAATTGCGCGAGGTGTTCGACGCTTCGTATGCGCTGCTGCCGTGCGGCGACGACAACAACTTCATCGCGTTCGCGTGGAAGAACGGCAACCCGCTGCCGTCGCTGCGCATCCTGCTCGAACGCGCGCTCGGGTTTGCGTCGGCCGGCGAGCTCAAGCTGTCGCCCACCGCCCGGCGCATGAAGGAAGGGGAGTGCATTGCTCCCGAGCGGCTCGTGTGGCGCGCGCGCGAACATGCGCGATGGGAAATCTGCACCTGAGCTGCACCTGAGCGCGGTGCGGGTTCTGTCGCGTTACTTCATCCGCTTGCCGAGCGCGCTTTTCGTCTTGTACGTGACCCCGTGCTTGTCGAGATACTCGCGGATCAACTGACGCACGACTTGCGACGGCGTGAGATCCTGCTCCGCGCAGAGCATTTCGAACGCTTCTTTCTTGGCGGGATCGATCAGGACGGTCAGGCGGGCGGTTTTCGTTTCCATCGTGCGGCAGGGTGGTCGATATGTTAATCAAATTATAATGCATCCGCTTTCGGCGCCACGGCCGAATGCGCGGTTGCAGCGTGCGCGCCGGCTCAACGCCGGCGCCCGAGCCACGCAAGCAGGTCGTCGATCAGCGGCATCGCCGCGAGCATCACGAGCAGGCAGGCGAGCGGCACGGTCGCCACGTAGCCGACATGCTTGAAGCCGATCGCGCCGGCGAGCCCGCCGACGAAGAACGACGCGAGCATCGTCGCGTGAATCCTCAGTTTCGAACGGTTGGCGATCACCGCGTGCGCGTCCACGGCGACGGCCGAGCGATTCCAGTAGAACAGCTTGCCGAGCTCGATGCCGAGGTCGGTCACGATGCCGGTCACGTGCGTCGTGCGGATTTCCGCGCCCGACAGCTTCGTGATCGTCGCGTTCTGCAGACCCATGATGAAGCACAGCAGCGTGACCGTGACCGGCACGAAGAACGTTTCCCACAGCGCGAGATGGCTGCCGAGCAGCCCGAACAGGAGCAGCAGCACGGCTTCGACCAGCAGCGGCAGCACGAACTGGCTCTGCAGGCCGCGGCGGCGCCCCCAGTTGACGAGGATCGCCGAGCAGCTGGCGCCGATCAGGAACGACCCCAGCGAGCTGATGCCGGCCAGCGCGAGCTGGATGTCGCCGAGCGCCGTCTGGTCGGCGATCGCCGACACGATGCCGCTCATGTGCGACGTGTATTGCTTGACCGCCAGGTAGCCGCCGGCGTTGGCCGCGCCCGCGACGAAGGCCAGCGAAAAGCCGAGCTGACGGTTCGCGGTCGCGCTGCGGTGTTTTCCGGTGAGGCTTCGAAAGTACTGCGCTGGCATAGGGGTACGCTCAATCGCCCGGGCGGCGGGCACGGACAGGACGACGACCGACACCGGTGCGAGGCGCCCGCGCGGGACACCGGCAAAGGGGGCCGGGTTGCTGGAATCATCTGCAAGACATGATAATGACATTATCATACTCTGTTAGTCGAATGGGGCTTTAAGTACAATGTCTGCAATGTCGGCAGGACGCTGCCGGCCGCGGCTTACGCGGCGGCTTCCGGTTCCCCACGGCCCGCGTGCGCCGTCCGTGCGGCGTGACTTCGCCGCTATTTCCCCGCTACGTCGTCGTTACTTCGATATCCGCCTCATGACCCCGATCAAGTTCGTTCTCCGCTACACGGCTATTCCTTTCGCAGCCATCGTGGCAGTCGTCGTGTGGGCCGTCGTGCCGTCGTCGAAGGAGATCGACGCGCGGCAATATGCGGCGCTGTCGCGCGGATACGCGAGCTTTCCGCTACCGTTTCGACATGAGATATCGGAAGCGCTGGACGACGGGCGCATCAGCGACCGGCGTTACCAGACGCTCGTGCGCGATTCGCTGGGCAATGGCGTGGCGCTGGACTGGCCGGCGTCGGGTGTGGCCGACGTCGCTGCCGAGCGGCAAAGACTGACTGAACTGCTGAAGGCCGATTCGGGCCTGGAGGAGCATCAACGATGAAGATTGCGCTGGTTTCGGTGGCGTTCGCGCTGATTATCGGAAGCCTGATTTTCGCGCTGTATTTCATGAATCACGACCGCGGCAGGAGCAAGCGGATGGCGTGGTCGCTCGCGGCGCGCGTCGGATTGTCGATCACGCTGTTCCTGTCGCTGCTGATCGCGTACCGGCTCGGGTGGATCGAGCCGACGGGGCTGCCGATCGGCAGGTGACGCTCGTGCGTGCCGGCCACATCTGGTGTGGTTCGGTGCGCTCGAGTTTTGCTCGGTGATCGACGTGTTGTGATAAGAATACTTATCCTGATGGATCGAAACAAAAACGCCTCGGCATCGATGAGAGGCGTCTCAGGCGGGGAGCGCTCTCCATAGCGAATACCGACAATTGGATCAGCGGGGAACCGCCACACCGCCCCACCGTCAACTCGCGGCCTCCGCACCACCTTGCCGGCGCCACGCGCGCGGCGCCACCGCGAACCGTTCGCGGAACGCTCGGCTGAAATGCGACATGTCGTTGAATCCCCAGCGCAACGCGATGTCGGACACACGCAGCACCCCGCATTGCGGATTCGCGAGATCTTCCGCGCACCGTTCGAGCCGCAGGTTCCATATGTAGCGCATCAGCGAGGTGTTTTCCGCCTCGAACAGCTTGTTGATGTACCGCGACGATATCCCGGTCGCCTGCTCGACCATCGTGGGGTTCAATTCCGGGTCGCGCAGATGTTCGAGCAGATGGCGTTTCACGCGCGTGAGCGTCAGCGCCTTCATCCGCGACTGCGCGACGTCGTTGCGCTGCAGGCTCCCGATGGTCATCGCGATCAGCGAGATCGCGGTATCCGACAACTGCAGCATCTCGTCCTCGGACACGTGGCGGATCTGCGACGACATCTGTTCGAGAAACCCGCGCATCACGCAGCCGACGCCTTGCCCGGTCGGCATCGGGCAAGCGGTACGATGCTCCATCCCCACGACGAGCTGGTTGAGCGTCGTGCGCGGAATGCTGACGACGATTTCGCGCCACGACTGGCCGAACTGCAGGTGATGCGGCCTGGTCGCGTCGTACACCGCGAAATCACCGGGACGCAGTGTGACGATCTTGCCGTCCTGTTCGACCGACTGGCTACCCTCGAGCATCAGTACCGCGAAATACTTGTCCTCGTACTCGCTACGCGCCTGGTGAAAGCGCCGCGTCACCGCCTGCTCGCTCGCGTGGATATCCGAGATCCGCAGCTTGTCGCACTTGCGCTGCCGCACCCGGCCAAAGAAATCGTCTTTCTGGACTGCCGCGATCTGCACATCCGCAAACAGGCGCAGGATCATCTCGCGCCAGAATTCGATGCGCTGGCTGACAGAGCCGTCGGTCGCGACCTCGATTGACGAACGCGTCCATTCGAACGGCGCACCGCCTGACGCGAGGGCGAAGTCGTCGCAACCGGGGAAGGGAGGGATCGAAGGTGTTGTCATGATCGTGCCCCACATGGATGAGCAAACGGCAGCGAGTAGCGTGCCCGTTCAAAAACGCATTGTCCAACCCGGTCGAAACCCCGCGCCGCATTGGCCGCCGACGCGACAGGGTGCACCGACGTGCCCGGCTCATTATGCGAACGTCGTCTGGCGCCAGTCGGACGACTGTTCATACGCATAGGCGCACCGGTAGATCGTCGCCTCGCCGAAGCGACGCCCGACCAGTTGCAGCCCGATCGGTAGATCTTCCGCGATCCCGCAGGGAAGCGACATTGCCGGATGTCCGGATACGTCGAACGGTGCCGTATTCGCGAGCATCTCGAACGCGCGCGTCAGCGATTCGGACATCGGGCAACCGGGCTCCGGCAGTTTCGACGCGCGTATCGGCACGGTCGGCATCAACAAAAGATCATACGATTGCAGGGCCGTGTCGTAATCCGCCCGCAGCCGCCGTGCGAGGTTCTGGCACTTCGCGTAATAGCGGCCGCGATACCGGCTCGTGAAATATTCTCCGAGCAGCATCGTTACCTTGACGGTATCCGGCAGCTCGTCGGCACGCTCGCGCCAGCCCGCGTGATGATCGATCATGCCCGTCACGTACAGGCCGCCCCAGTTGAAGCCGTGGCTGTTGCCCTTCATCATCTGCTGAGTCGCGCCTTCGGCGGCAATCGGCAGCCAGATCGCCGTTCCGGTCGCATGCAACGGCACCGATACCTCGTCGACCTTCGCGCCAAGCTGGCGCAACCGGTGCGCGGCGACGAGCACGGCCTCGTCGACGACCGCCTCCGAATTCGCGAGTCCAAACCCTTCGCGCAGGATGCCGATCCGCAGGCCGGCTATGCCGTCCCGGATCGCACCGAGATAGTCGGCGCGCGGCGGCAGCGCCCGCTGGCGCGGGTCGACCCCGTCGTCACCGGCGATCACGTCGAGCAGCAGCGCGTTGTCGAGCACGTTGCCCGTCATCGGCCCGAGGTGATCGACGGTCGCCTCGATTGGCATTGCGCCGGTATACGGGACCAGGCCGTGCGTCGGCTTCATTCCGTAGACACCGCAATACGCGGACGGAATCCGCACCGAGCCGCCCTGGTCGCTGCCGAGCGCCATGTCGACTTCGCCGCTCGCGATCAGCGCACCGCTGCCGGACGACGAACCGCCGGCCGAATGTCCGGCCTTGCGCGGATTGAGCACGGGCCCGGACGCGCTCGTATGCGAGCCGCCGGAAAAACAGTAGTACTCGCAGGTCGACTTGCCGGCGATTGTCGCGCCGGCGTCGAGCATCCGCGTGACGACAGTCGCGTCGACGTCGGGCACGTAACCTTCGAACGTGCTCGCGCCGTTGCGCATCGGCACGCCGCCGACGCAGATGTTGTCTTTCACGGCCATGGTCTTGCCGCGCAGCTTGCCGTCGGCGGCGCCGTGGATCGTGCTCTTGCGCGCCCACGCGCCATAACGATTTTCGTCGCCTTCCGGGCGGTAGCCCGGCGTGCGCGGATACGCGATGGTCGGCAGATAGTCGGGCAGCGCGTCGATCGCGTCGTACGCGTCGAAATTCGCCTGCAGCGCGTCGTCGTAATCGGCGAGCTGCCGGGCATCGACATGAAAGCCGAAGCCGGCTGCGATGTCGGAAAGTTGTTCGCGGGTCGGGCGTTTGATGGCCATCGACGTTCTCCAGTTCAGTAAGGCGGCGCCGCCCGCACTGTGCGGCGCCGGCACGATTCAGCGGGCGACGGCGTCGCGCATCATCCCGGTTGTCGGATGGCAGTTCACGTATTCGTAGACCTGATGTTTCGCGTCGAATACGGACACCTCGTGATACAGCCGCAGCTTCGACAGCCCGGTGACGACGCGAAAGAACGTGACGAAGATCCGAAGATGAGTCGGATGCGACTCCGCCCATCGCTCGAGGCGGTCGAGCGAGCGCCAGTGGCCGATGTTGTAACTCTCGTCGAGCAGATTGCCGTCGAGATCGATCGACCGCACGTAGCGGTTGCTATAGCAGCCGACGTCGACGCCGTTGTCGCGCAGGAATTCCATCCCGCTGCGAAGCGTCGGCTCGATCTCGTCGAGATACAGCCGGCGTTCGTCGTCTTCGGCCGCACGCCAGTCCTGCCCGGAACGGATCAGCGCGATGTTGTCGTGCGCCAGCACGACCACGCGGCCGCCGCGCGCCGGATCACCCGCGACGATCCGCAATTCGCCGTCCGCATGCATCCAGTCGGTTTGCGAAATCGGGAACCGGTCGCGCATCGACCCCCAGTAACCGTGTTCCTCGATCTCGCCACTGACGCCGTCCATGATCGAACCGACACCGGGAAAATCGTTCGTGAACGCGTACAGCGTCTCGAACTGCTCCGCGCGCGGCGCGACGATCTCGCGGAAGTAGCCGATGCCGTCCGCGAGTCGCGCGTCGGATGCCCACCATTCGGCGACCGCCGGCGACGCGATCCAGCGCGCGTATGCGTCAGGGTCGCGCCAGTAGCCGACGGCGATCAGATTGTCGTAGCCCTGGTTGTCGGTGTGCTGCGTCAGATCATGATTGCCCGGGCCGTCCGGCGCATCGAAATCGGCGACGATCCGGCGCAGCGCGGCCAGTGCGACGGAGCGCTTGTCGGCGCCGCGACACTGCACGCCGAAATAGCCCATCACGACCTGGCTCAGGTCTTCCGCCGCACGGGCGACGTACATCGGGAACGGCGGCTGGTAGTCGTCGGCGACACGGCGTGACAGCGTGCGCGGGCAGACCAGGTGTTTATCGATTGCGGATTCCATGCATGGCCTCATTGGAAAGGGAGTCGGGTGTCGACGAATCAACTGTCGGTAAAACGAATCGATATGCGCCGGAAGCAGAACCCGGCGCCGGCTCATCGTCAGAAGATGTGCGCGTAACGCAGGCCGACGAGCAGGCTGTTCTTCGGCCCGTTGCGCACGCTCAGGTCGGTGCCGAGCTGGACCTGTACCTGGTCGGCCTTCGTCACGAACTTCGACGCGGTCAGCCGCATCCGCGTCGTGCGCAGCGCGTCATGGCCGTCGACACCGTCGACGCGCGTTTCGCCGCCCCAGAATTGCGTGATCCCTAAGCCGAGCGATGTGCCTGGATCAGGCATGTAGCGAACCATCGCCTGCGCGCTGTAGCTCATCCGCTGATGCAGCGTCGCACCGCTTGCGCCGTACGACGTGTTGTTGCCGTACCAGATCGCGTCGCCGACGAGGTCGAGCGCCCACTGCGCCGAGAAATGCTTCACGTACGCGGCCTGGAAGTCGAGCGACCAGCGGTTCGCGCCGAGATTCAGGCCGCGGTTCTGGTCGTAGCTTCCGGTCGGCGCATACAGGTAGACGGTCGCGGCGATCACGTCCTTCGCTTCGTTCAGGCGGAATTTCAGCGGCGCGGTCAGAATCACGTCGCCGACGTCGGTCGTGCTGCCGAGCGCGCTCGCATTGCCGAAGCCGCTCACGTGGCCGAACGGCAGCAGCACCTGTGGATCGATCGTCAGCCGGTCGGTCAGCTGGAATACGTGCAGCAGGCGCGCGATGCCGATGTTCGACTGCAGGTCGAAATTCGACGTCTTGCTGCCGTTCGCGTAATACGCGTTCGTCGCCGAATAGTTGTAATACAGCACGCCGATGGTCGCGCCGACCGGATACTGCTCGTAGTCGCCCGGATCGACCTCGACCGCGCCAGCGTAATGCGACGCGACGACCAGCAGCGATGCGCCGATCCAGTGCGCGATTCGCTTCAGTTTCATTCTGTTGACGTTGTCCATCATGCCCCTTGCCTGGATGCGCAGATACCATCGCGTCCGATGTGCGACGCACGCGCGCCGTTGCCGGACGCCGGAGTCGTGGTGTGCTGCACGCTGTTATCCATCGGCGCATCGGGTGCGCCGACGATTCGCGACACCGAACGGCCGTCGCTTGAGGATGAGAATAGGGAGGCAAAATCCGCGATTCTGTTTTCCGGCGGAACAAGAAATTGGTTGTGGCGGGCCTCTGCCGCCGATGCCATGCAGTCGCAACAAAGGCAGGTGTCGGATCCGTCTCAGCACAGTTTCCGATCCGTGCCGGCAAAGAACCGCGCTTTTTCTCTTCTTAACCTACTCGTCGAGCGTGACCGATACGACGTGTCCGCGCCCCGCCAGGGAAGCAGCGGCGTGGCGGCGGTCGACCCGAACCACCACGAGGAGCCCCACGATGAGCGCGAACCACTCTGCAGAAACAGCATCGACACCCGGCGAACGCGCCTGGGCGCTGTTTCGCGTGATGAAAGAGAAAAACCTGATCCCGGACGGCTATATAGAAGGCCTGACGGAACTGATGTCGACGACCTGGGACCCGGCCAACGGTGCGCGGATCGTCGCGCGCGCGTGGGCCGATCCGGGGTTTCGCGAGCTGCTGTTGAAGGACGGTACCGCCGCGTGTGCGCAGTTCGGTTACACCGGCCCGCAGGGCGAATACATCGTCGCGCTCGAAGATACGCCGACGCTGAAGAACGTGATCGTCTGCAGCCTGTGCTCGTGCACGAACTGGCCGGTGCTCGGGCTGCCGCCCGAGTGGTACAAGGGTTTCGAATACCGCGCGCGGCTCGTCCGCGAGGGGCGCACGGTGCTGCGCGAACTCGGTACCGACTTGCCCGACGACGTCGTCGTGAAGGTCTGGGACACGACGGCCGAAAGCCGCTACCTGGTGCTGCCCGTGCGTCCCGCCGGCACCGAGCACATGACCGAGGAACAACTGCGAACGCTTGTCACGAAGGACGTGCTGATCGGCGTCGCGCTGCCGCGCGCGAGCTGATCCGCGCCGCATTCCCTTATCGACCTTCATTTCGGAGATCACAGATGGACGGCTTTCACGACCTCGGCGGATTCCAGGGCTTCGGCCAGGTGCCGCACACGATCAACAGCCTCGGCTACAAGCCGGTCTTCAAGGAAGACTGGGAACATCTCGCATACAGCTTGATGTTCGTCGGTGTCGATCAATTGAAAAAGTTCAGCGTCGACGAAGTGCGTCACGCGGTCGAACGGATCGAAGTGCGCCAGCATGTCGGCACGCGCTACTACGAACGCTACGTGATCGCGACCGCGACGCTGCTCGTCGAAACCGGCGTGCTGACGCAGGACGAACTCGACCGCGCGCTCGGTTCGCACTTCCGGCTCGCGAATCCGTCGCATTCCGTCGGCCGGGCGGCGCCCGCCGGCGCGACGCGGTTCGAAGTCGGCGATCGCGTCGTCGTGCGCGACGAATACGTGAGCGGACACGTCCGGGCACCGGGCTACGTGCGAGGAAAGGCAGGCGTCGTGCTGCACCGGACGACCGAATCGTGGCCGTTCCCGGACGCGATCGGTCACGGCGACACCGGCGCCGCGCATCAGCCGACCTATCACGTCGAATTCCGCGTGAGGGATCTGTGGGGCGACGCCGCCGACGACGGTTATGTCGTGGCCGATTTGTTCGAAGGCTACCTGGATCGCGCGCCGGAGACGCGCGCATGAATGCGCTGGCGAATCAACCCGCGCCGGCCGGCCCGCCGGCGCGGATTCCGGTGACGGTACTGTCCGGATTCCTCGGCGCCGGGAAGACGACGCTGCTGAATTACATCCTGCGCAATCGCGCCGGCCTGAAGGTGGCCGTGATCGTCAACGACATGAGCGAAGTGAACGTCGACGCCGACGATGTGCGACGCAACGTCGAGCTGCATCGCGGCGTGGACGAACTGGTCGAGATGAGCAACGGCTGCATCTGTTGCACGCTGCGCGCCGATCTGCTCGATCAGGTCAGCACGCTCGCGCGACAACAGCGCTTCGATTACCTGCTGATCGAGTCGACTGGAATCTCGGAGCCCATGCCGGTCGCGGAGACGTTCGCGTTCCTCGATCGCGACGGCTTCAGCCTCAGCGAACTCGCGCGGCTCGATACGCTCGTCACGGTAGTCAACGGCGAGACGTTCGAGGACATGATCACGTCGGAAGAACCGGCCTCGAACGGAAGTGAAACCGGGCAGCCACGCAAGCTGTCGGACCTGCTGATCGAACAGGTCGAGTATGCGAACGTCGTCCTCGTCAGCCGATTCGATCGGATCGGCGATGCGGGTTTCGACAGGCTGCGCGCGGTGCTCGCGTCGTTGAATCCATCCGCGCGGATTCTGCCGATGCAGGACGGTGAAATCGATCCGTCGGACGTGCTCGATACCCGGCGCTTTGACCTGCCGGCGCTCGTCGAATCTCCGGGATGGATGCGCCACATGCAGGTCGACCCACGACCGTCGGAGTCCGACACATACGGAATCGGATCGTGGGTCTATCGCGAACGTGCGCCGTTTCATCCGGTGCGCCTGCTCGCCTGGCTGCGGCGGCCGTGGACCAACGGCCGGCTACTTCGCTGCAAGGGCTATGCATGGGCTGCGCACCGCCATGAGGAGATCGGCATGCTCGTGCAGACGGGGGGGCGGTTCCAGTGGGGCTATGTCGGCCGCTGGTGGCGATTCGTGCCGCAGTCGGACTGGCCGCGCGACGACTATCGCCGCGCCGGCGTGCTGGAAAAATGGGCGGAGCCGGTCGGCGATTGCCGGCAGGAAATCGTGTTCATCGGGCAGTCGATCGATCACGGACGGTTGCGCCGCGAACTCGATGCGTGCCTGTTGACGGTGGAGGAAATCGAGGCGGGACCGGAATCGTGGGCGGCGTTTCCGCAAGCCGACGCGTTCGACGCGCTCGTGGCCATCGAACATCCGTGACGCTTGCTGGCCCGCCGGTCAGCGATGAATTTGCGATGTCGCCGTGGTCACGTGCGGCGACGAGGAGGCCGGCGTGCGGCCGCACGCGATCGATCCCGAGGCGGCTGAGCGTCTATGGGCGCACTCCGCTGCGCTGACGAGAGTCGACGCCTTCGCGGTGCGCCGCTGAGCGGGTGTCCCGGCGGGGGAGGCCCGCGGCGAAGCGCAGTGCCCGCCGGCGCGGTTTTCCACCCAACCCGGCTCAATCCCGCATCGACCGAAGCGCCCGCCCCATCTCCGCGATCGGCATCGCGACGATCGAATTCAGCAACCGCATCTCCCCGGCGTCCGGCCGCGCGATTTCCCGCACTTCGTCGAGCGTCTGCGCGACGTGGCGATCGAGCGGCTCGAGAAAGCGCCGCAGTTCGCTGGCCGCCGCCTTGCCTCTGAGCCCGAGCGCCTCGCCGAATGCGATCAACGCATCCACATCGATATCGGCAAACCGCGTCGCGCTGCCGAGCGGCATCGTCAGTTCGCAGTGCGGCCAATGATCGCCGCGATGGTCGGGCCGGTGCGTCGGCGTGTGATAGACGACCGTGCTGACGATGTCGTAGAACGGTGCGAGCCGGTAGCCGCGCGCGTCGACGAAGAACGACAGGTTCTTCAGATGCGCGTCGGCATTGCCCACCACCACGTTGAACACGGTCCAGCGGAACACCGACAGGCGCGCCAGCGCGCGCGTGCTGGTGCGCTCGATCGCGCGCGCCAGCTCCTGCGCATTCGCCCGCTGATACTTGAAGCCGCGGTCGTAGTTGAGCAGCTGCATCGCGTCGATCGTATGCACGCGCCCAGCGGGCGCCGACGCGACGTCGCGATCGAACCGGTCGATCACGTAGCACGCGGACGGCGCACGCAGGAAGTGCACGTCGGGCACGTCGAGCCCCATCTTCCTCGCGAGCTTCATGCAGAAGAATTCATTGATCGCCGAGTGCGGGTAGCCGGCCGCGCGCATGTCCGGCTTGAGCAGGTGCATCGACGGCTCGCTGCCGACCGGCTCGTACAGCGTGTAGTCGGGCGCGTCGCCGCGCAGCACCAGCAGCAGCTTCTGCTGCGCGCCGGCCGCCGACATGCGCTTGGGCGCGGTGGCCGTCAGCGCGCGCTCGGGCATCGCCTGGATCCGGCGTTCGAGTTCGTCGAGCGACAGCGGCTGCAGGCTGCCGGGCGCTTCCCGCTCGCCGTCGGCGAGCAGCGTCAGCGCGCCGGCCGATTCGCGCCCGAAGTATGCGAGCAGGCCCCATGCGTCGGCGGCATCGACCTTCGCCTCGCGGGCGAGCGACGTGCGCATGCCTTCCTCGGGCAGCAGGTTGTCGAAGAACCACTGCACCGGGCGATCGGTCGACGTGTCGGTGAAGGTATCCGCGCGCAGCGCGAACGCCGGCGACAGCGGGTACGCGGCCGCGGACGCGAGCCACTGCGGATCGTATGCGAACGACCAGATACCTTTGTCGTCGGTCAGCGTGCCCATGCGCATGCCGTTGGCGGAGGCAATCAGCGTTCTAGCCGCCATGGCTGCTCCTGCGGCGTTGCGCGGCCTTCAGCGCGGTGGCTTCCGAAATCTCGACCGACGACTCCGCGTACAGGCGCACGCCGAGTTCGCCGAGCAGCAGCATGACCTTGCCGATTTGCGCGGTCGGCTTTCCGGCTTCCACCTGGCTGATGAATTTCGGCGACAGCCCGGTCGCGTTCGCGAGTTCGTCGCGCGTGAACCCCTGCTGGAGCCGCGTCGCGCGAATGAGGTGGGCGAGCGCGCCGATCGTGTCGACGGACTGGGACTCCGACATGACGTTCTCCGTGCTTCGTATCTGATCGGGAACAGTATCGCACAACGCGCCGGCCAGGGCACCATTTCGTATCCACTCAGGAACGAAGATGCGTTCACGGCAAGTCGGCGCGTCATTTCGTACCCGATCGGAAGCGATGGAGCGTTCAATCGCCGCGTGTGGCTATGGCCGTATCCGATCGGATACGCCGAGAACGGGATGTGGCGTCGCGCACTACTCGCGCGGCCGGGCCCGAACCTTGCGTCCCGCCAGTGTCGTCCGCTGTCGTACCGCGACGCATCTCGCATCACGATTTGCATGGAGGCGCGCATGGAGCCGATGCCGGTCGTACTTCACTGGACCGATGCTCTCCTCAGGATTGCGCTGGCGCTCGTCGCGGGCGGGCTGGTCGGCCTCGATCGCAGTGAAGCCGGCAAGACGGCCGGGCTGCGCACGACGATCCTCGTCTGCCTCGCCGCGTGCCTGGCGATGCTGCAGGTGAATGCGCTGCTGATGCAGGCCGGCAAGCCGGAGGGCGCGTTTGCGGTGATCGACCCGATGCGGCTGCCGCTCGGCATCCTGACCGGGATGGGCTTCATCGGCGGGGGCGCCATCCTGCATCGCGACGGCCTCGTCTCCGG
>Ga0207678_10000657_pt1 | contig 31782 bp, 30 predicted proteins | sample KBSC63metaG_FD_184319 | JGI IMG/M metagenome (GOLD analysis project Ga0207678, IMG submission 184319) | Corn rhizosphere microbial communities from Kellogg Biological Station, Michigan, USA - KBS C6-3 metaG (SPAdes) (version 2) | ecosystem: Host-associated > Plants > Roots > Rhizosphere > Soil ... | reverse complement strand
GCCTCGACCCGATCGACGGCTACCCCACAGTGGCTTTCGGCCAGATCGACGAGAGGAACACCAAGGGGCGCTGTCTCCTCGCGCTCGGCACGAGTGACACCCAACAAGTCGACATCGCCATCTCGTTGTCCGAGGCGAATATCCGCCACAAGGATCCCTGTGCAGCCGCCCATGACGTCGCGGCAAAGGTGCTGGATAACGTGCGAAAGGCGAACTGATGGTCACCGAGTTGCCGCTGACGGCTGCGCAGATCTACGAGCAAGTCACCGGCGGGGCCGGCAGCGATTCGCTCGCCGACGCGCAGGACGGGGCTCACGAGCTGACCGGTCGGATGGTTGAGCGGGCTCAGCGGATCAGTGCCCTCCGCGCCAAGACCATGTCCGGCTGGCGGGGGGCCGCCGGGGATGCCGCCGCTGATGCCACGCTTCCTCTTGTCCAAGCCGCTGCTGATGATGCTGTTCATCTTGAGAATGCGCGGACCGCTGTTGGGGCTCAGATGGATGCCTTCGGCACCGCCAAGAACTCCGTCAAGCCCGTTGCCGCCCAGCCGCCTGAACTTGACAAAGATGATGTTGTCAACGTCATCACCGGTAAGGGGTGGGATTCCTACAACACCAAGGTTGCCGGGTGGCAGGCGGACAGCCAAGCCAACATCGACGCCTTCGGCGCCTACCACTCCGCCAGTAGCGACAACGGTGGACAGATGCCCGCCCAGTACGCGCAGCTCGTCGGCTCCGGGGCTTCCGTCTCCATGACCGATCGGGCCGGACGGCCCGGCGAAGCCACCGATACCGGGGAATGGGCGCGGAATCCGCGGCAGACGCAGGTTCCCTCGCAGGATCGGCAAACCGTTCGGCCCGGGCAGGACCACGTCACGGCCGGGAACCGGGATCGGGACCAGCCCCAGCAAAGCCAGCAGAACCAGCTCCGGCCGGACCCCGACAACACCCACGCCAACAGCTACCTCCCGAAGCCCGTCACGCCCGCCGCGCAGGGTGGTTACCAGTTCGGGCCTACCGGGCAGCCGGTCAGCAACCTGACCGGCACCGAAACCGGTTGGTCCGGCGGCTTCGGGCCAGGGACCGGCTCCAGCACCGGGCCGTACACCGGCGGCGGGTACCAGCCGGGAACCGGAACAGGAACAGGGCCGGGAACAGGAACAGGGCCGGGTACCGGCACGGGACCGGGCAGCCGGCCGAACCAGCCCGGTCTGCGCGCTCCGGGCAGCAGTACCGGTGCACGGCTTCCCGAGGAACGCTTCCCCAGCCCCGCGCGCGGGGCCGCAGCCGGCCCCAGAGGCGCCAACGGCCTCCCCATGGGTGCGCCCATGGGCGGGCGTGGCGGCAAAGAAGAAGACCGGGAAAAGAAAAAGGCTCCCTACCTGCAGAACCCCGATCCCGACGAGACCTTCGGCGGATTCACCGAAAAGCCCATGCCGCCGGTCATCGGGGAAAACAAGAAACGATGAACGCCGTCTTCTCGCTGAACACCCTGCTCACCGCCCTGCGTGACGTCGGCTTCGGTGATCCGCATCCCGTCTTCGCGAAAGGGATCCGCTACATCCCGCCGTCCGCGAAACAAAAAGTCGCCCGGGATGCCTTCGAAGAACTGAGCCCGTACGGCTTCGTCCAGGGCGACGGCTTCACCCCGGAATTCGAAGACGTCCTGCACCTCATCGGCAACCCTGCCCAGGAGTACTTCGCCTACGCCCGGGACACCGACGGCCAGGTGAACGTGCTCGTCGCCGTCAAGGGGGCGGCGAAGGTGTGCGTTGTGTGCCGGGGCGAGCAGGTCGAACTCAGCGACTTCACCACCCACCCCGCCGATGCCCTCGTGGCCCGGCTGCCTGAATACCGACCGGCCGATATCAGGCCCTTTTCCCTTCCCCGAGAAGACTTCGAAAAACCTCCGGAAAGCGACATCTTCGACGACGCCCCCGCCCGCAGCCGGGAAGCGCAGGAGCTTGATGCCCTTCTCCAACGGCCCCACTACGGCGTCGGGCAGCTGCACACCGGAGAGCACACCGTCAGCTATCTCGATCTGGACGCCGGGCGGGTCGGGATCGCCGTCGCCGATGGCTACATCAGCGTCGTTCCCGGTGAAGCCAAGCAACTGAGCCACAAACTCAAGGCCGCCACCCCCGGATAGGGAGTGGCGGCCCGGAAAAGCAACCTCAGAAAGCGAAACCGCCCGAACCGGCCCAGCCCAACGCGAACGCCGGGACCAGGCCCAGCACCAGCGTCACCGCCGTGCCCAGGAAGATCGCCGTCCCCGTGCCGAAGCCCGGGACCGACACCGAAGGCCCGTCCGCCGCCGGCTCGGAGAAGTACATCAGCACGATCACCCGCAGGTAGAAGAACGCCGCCACCGCGCTGAACACCAACGCGACCACCACCAGCGGTGCCATTCCGTCCGACAACGCCGCCGAGAACACCACGAACTTGCCGATGAAGCCGGACGTCAACGGAATGCCCGCGAGAGCCAGCAACAGGAACGTGAAGACCCCCGCCAGCAGCGGTGAGCGCTTGGCGAGCCCGGCCCACGCCGAGAGGTGCGTCGCCTCGCCCGAGGAATCCCGGACCAGGCTGATCACGCCGAACGCCGCTAGTGTCGTGAAGCCGTACGCCAGCAGGTAGAACAGCGTGCTCGAGAGCCCGTCGCGCGTCATCGCGATCGCGCCGACCAGCAGGAAGCCGGCGTGGGCGATCGACGAGTACGCCACCATGCGTTTGACGTCCGTCTGCGTGAGACCCAGCACCGCGCCGATCACCATCGAAATGATCGCCACGCCCCAGAGAACTCCGCGCCACTCCCACGAAGTCGACGAGAACGCCACCGACAGCACCCGCAGGATCCCGCCGAACGCCGCGACCTTCGTGCACGCCGCCATGAAGGCCGTCACCGGCGTCGGGGCGCCCTGGTACACGTCCGGGGTCCACGTGTGGAACGGGCCGACCGAACCCTTGAACAGCAGGCCGACCACCAACAGCCCCAGACCCGCGAACAGCAGCGTGTCCGACCGGTCCGTGCCCGCCGCCGCGGCCGCGATGTCGCCCAGCTTCACGGAGTTCGCGTAGCCGTACAGCAGCGCCAGCCCGTACAGGAAGAACGCCGACGAGAACGCGCCGAGCAGGAAGTACTTGACCGCCGCTTCCTGCGACAGCAAACGCCGCCGACGCGCGAGGCCGCACATCAGGTACAGCGGCAGCGAAAGCACTTCCAGCGCGATGAACATCGTCAGCAGGTCGTTCGCCGCGGTGAACGCCATCATGCCGCCGAGCGCGAACAGCGTCAGCGGGAACACCTCGGTCTGCATCACCGTCGCCGTCTGGGCGCGGTCCTGGGCCGTGCCCGGGCGGATGCCGGCCTGGGCGACGAGCGCGCCGCCCGGCTCGACCACGCGGTCCGAGATCAGCAGCACCGCGCCGACCGCCAGCGCCAGCAGCGTGCCCCAGAGGAACAGCGCCGGCCGGTCGATCGAGATCGCGCCGCTGAACGTCGTGACGCCGCCCGCGGGCGCGTCGCCCGTCGCGTACACAACGAGGCTGACGCCGGCCGCGACGATCGCCGCCAGGCTCAGGCCGACCTGGATGCCGAACCGCGACCGCTTCGCGGCGAACGCCTCGACCAGCACGCTGACGCACGCCGCTCCGAAGACGATCAGCACCGGCAGCACGGCCGGGTAGTCGACCGACGGCACCTGCACCGGCGGCTCCGGTGCCTGGGTCAGGAGGATGTCGAGCACTTCTACTTGCCTCCCTGAACCGCGGACAGCGTCTGCTGCACCGTCGGGGTGACTGTGTCGAGCACCGGCTTCGGGTAGAAGCCGAGGACGATGATCAGCACGACCAGCGGCGCGAGGATGGCGATCTCCCTACCGGAAAGGTCGCGGATCGCCTTCTTGGCGCCCAGCTCCGGCGCGATGGCCGTGCCCGGCCCCCCGCCGACACCCACGAGGGCGTCACCGCGGACGGGGCCTTGGAAGACCCGCTGGTAGAGCCACAGGACGTACGCCGCGGCCAGGACCATGCCCACCGTGGCGAGGATCGTGTACACCGGCTGGTCCACAAAGGACCCGATGAGCACCAGGAACTCCGAGACGAACGAGTTCGTGCCCGGCAGCGAAAGCGTCGACAGACCGGCGAGCAGGAACAGCCCGGCCAGCAGCGGAGTCACCTTCGCCATACCGCCGTAGTCCGAAATGCGAGAAGACCCGCCACGCGCGATCACCAGGCCGATCACCACGATCAGCATGCCGGTCGCCAGGCTGTGGTTCAGCATGTACGTCGCCGAGCCGATCATCGCCTGCTCGTTGAACGCGAAGATGCCCAGCGAGATGAAGCCGAAGTGCGCGATGGACACGTACGCGATGAACCGCTTCATGTCCCGCTGCCCGGCCGCGAGGATCGAGCCGTAGAGGACACCGATCACCGAGAGCACCAGTACCAGCGGGGCGAGGGTCTTGCTCGCGTCCGGGAACATCGGCAGGCAGTAGCGCAGGAACCCGAACGTGCCGACCTTGTCCAGGATGCCGACCAGCAGGACGGCGACGCCGATCGGCGCCTCCCCCGCCGCGTCCGGCAGCCAGGTGTGGAACGGCACCAGCGGCGCCTTGATCGCGAAGGCCAGGAAGAACCCGAGGAACAGCCAGATCTGCGTGGACAGCGGCGCGTCGCGCACCACCGTCACCAGCGTGGCCCAGTCGAACGTGCCCTTGCCGAGCTTGTCCGCCGCCAGCGAGTACGCCCCGATCGCCGAGGCCAGCATGATCAGGCCGCCGAGGAACGAGTACAGGAAGAACTTCACCGCCGCGTACTGCCGGTTCGCGCCGCCGTAGCCGCCGATGAGGAAGTACATCGGGATCAGCATGATCTCGAACAGCACGTAGAACAGGAAGACGTCGGTCGCGGCGAACACGCCGATCGTGAGCGCCTCCTGCAGCAGGATCAGCGACAGGAACCCGCCCGCGCTGCGCCCCGCCGGGAGCTTGTCCATCGTGCCGAGCCCGCCGACGACGATCGGCACCAGCAGCGCGATCACCGCGATCATGATCAGCGCGATGCCGTCGACGCCGAACGCGATGTGCACGCCGAAGCTGGGGATCCAGTCGAAGCTCGACGTCATCTGCAGCCGCGCGCCCGAAGGCGAGTAGCTGAGCCAGAACGGGATCACCAGCACGAACTCGAGGATCGAGAACCCGAGCGCGGCCAGCACCGCGGCGCGGTCGTTCCCCTTGAGGAACGCCAGCACCAGGGAGCCGGCGAGCGGCACCAGGATGAGGATGAGCAACCAGGTCATCAGGAGAACCTCACCAGCAGGAGAGCCGCCAGAAGCAGGAACGTGCCGCCCAGCATCGACAGCGCGTAGGACCGGACGAACCCGGTCTGCAAACGCCTCAGCCGGCCGGACCCGCCGCCGAGCCCGGCGGCCAGGCCGTTGACCGCGCCGTCGACGCCGCGGTTGTCGACGTACACCAGCGCCCGCGAGAGCCAGGTGCCCGGGCGGGCGACCAGCGTCTCGTTGAGGGCGTTGCCGTAGAGGTCCTTGCGCGCGGCCCGGGTGACGAACGAGACCCGCTGGGGCTGCTCGACCGGGACGTCGCGGCGGAAGATCAGGTACGCGATCAGGACGCCGAGCACGGAGAACACGATCGCTCCGGCGGAGATCACCCCGGCGCTCAACGGCGAGTGGTGGGCCTCCTCCAGCTCGCCGACCGACGGGGTCAGCCAGTGGGCGAAGCGCTCACCGAGGGCGAAGAACGCGCCGGCACCGACCGAGCCGACCGCCAGCACCGCCATCGGGATCCACATGATCGCCTTCGATTCGTGCGGGTGGAAGTCCCGCCCGTCGCTGGACTTGATGTCCTTCCAGCGTTCCTTGCCGAAGAACGTCATCATCATCAGGCGCGTCATGTAGAACGCGGTGAGCCCGGCACCCAGCAGGGCCGCGCCGCCCATCACCCAGCCGCGCCAGCCACCCTGGCTGAACGCCGCTTCGATGATCGCGTCCTTGGTGAAGAAGCCCGACAGCGGCGGGATGCCGATCAGGGCCAGGTAGCCGAGGCCGAAGGTGATGAAGGTGATCGGCATGTGCTTGCGCAGGCCGCCGAACTTCCGCATGTCGACCTCGTCGTTCATGCCGTGCATGACCGACCCGGCCCCGAGGAACAGCCCGGCCTTGAAGAAGCCGTGCGCGACCAGGTGCATGATGCCCAGCGCGTACGCGATCGGCCCGAGGCCGACGGCGAGCATCATGTAGCCGATCTGGCTGACCGTGGAGTACGCGAGGACCTTCTTGATGTCGTCGTACGCGCAGCCGATGATGCACCCGAGCAGCAGGGTCACCGTGCCGACCAGCGTGACGATCAAGCGGCCGTCTTCGGTGGCGTTGAAGATGTCCTTCGAGCGGGCGACCAGGTAGACGCCCGCGGTCACCATCGTTGCCGCGTGGATCAGGGCCGACACCGGGGTCGGGCCTTCCATCGCGTCGGGGAGCCACGCCTGCAGCGGGAACTGGCCGGACTTACCGCAGGCGCCCAGCAGGAGCAGGATCGCCATCGCGGTGATCGCGCCCGGCGAGAACTTGCCGTCGCCGACCGCCTTGAAAACTTCGGCGTAGCCGGTCGAGCCCGCGTACTTGAACATGATGAAGATCGCCAGCGCGAGCCCGACGTCCCCGACGCGGTTCATCAGGAACGCCTTCTTCGCCGCGGTCGCGGCGGACGGGCGGCCCTGGTACCAGCCGATGAGCAGGTAGGACGCGAGACCCACGCCCTCCCAGCCCATGTAGAGGGTCACGAAGCTGTTGCCCAGCACCAGGATCAGCATCGACGCGACGAACAGGTTCAGGTACGCGAAGAAGCGGTACCGGCCCTCGTCGTCGGCCATGTAGCCGATCGAGTAGTAGTGGATCAGCATGCCGACGCCGGTGATGAGCAGCACGAACGTCAGCGACAGCGCGTCGACCCGGAGCCCGAAGTCGATCTGCAGCGCGCCGGCCGGGATCCACGAGTAGAGCTTGGTGTCGGTCGTGGTGCCCGTGTCGGCGCTGAAGAACAGGATGAGGCCGTAGACGAAGGCCAGGGTGACGGTGGCACAGCCGAGCAAATGCCCCCAGGCCTTCGCCCGCTTGCCCGCCAGCAGCAGGATGAGGGCGCCGAGGCCAGGGAGGGCCACCAGCAGCCACGATGATGCGGTCACTCGGGGGTCTCCTAGTACTTCAGCAGGTTGGTGTCGTCGACCGAGGCCGAGCGCCGGGTGCGGAAGATGGCCATGATGATCGCCAGGCCGACCACGACCTCTGCGGCCGCGACGACCATGACGAAGAACGCCATGACCTGGCCGTCGAGCCCGCCGTTGATCCGGGCGAAGGTGACCAGCGACAGGTTCACCGCGTTGAGCATCAGCTCGATGCACATGAACACGACGATCGCGTTGCGCCGCACCAGCACGCCGACCGCGCCGAGCGCGAACAGCAGCGCCGACAGCAGCAGGTAGTACGTGGGGGTCATGCCTTCTCCCCTTCCGAGGCTTCCGGAGCACCCTCGGAGCCGACCAGCGCGTGCGCGTCCGGGTGCGGGCCCTCGTCCGCGACGAGCTTGCGTTCCTTCGCCAGCTCGATCGCCGAGGTGGACTCGATGATCGCCGACAGCGACTCCGGGGCGACCGAACCGTCCGGCAGCAGCGCCGGGGTGGCCACCGAGTTGGCGGTGGCGAAGACGCCCGGGCCGGGAAGCGGCGACGGCCGGTCGTGCTCACCGCGGAAGCGCAGGAGCACGAGCTCCTTCTGCGTGAGCTTCCCGCCCTTGGCGTGCCGGTCGGTGAAGGCCAGCACCATCGCGCCGATCGCGGCGGTGATGAGCAGCGCCGACGTCAGCTCGAACGGGAACAGGTAGTCGGTGAAGATCAGCTTGCCGAGGCCCTTGGGGCCGCCGCCCGCCGACGTCGTCGAGTCGAGCGGGATCGCCGGGGTGACGTTGTCCATCGCCCGGTAGACCCCGGTGGCCAGCAGCGCGGCCATCCCGATCCCGAGCACGGTCGCGGCCAGCCGCTGGCCGCGGAGGACTTCGACGACGGAGTCCGAGCTCTCCCGGCCGACCAGCATCAGCACGAACAGGAACAGCATCATGATCGCGCCGGTGTAGACGATGATCTGCGTGAAGCCGAGGAACGGCGCCGACTGGATCATGTACAGCGCGCCCAGGCTCAGCATGGTCAGCACCAGCCACAGCGCCGAGTGGACGGCGTTGCGGGAGAAGATCATGCCGAGCGCGCCGAGGAGGGAGACCGGGCCGAGGATCCAGAACGCGATGGCCTCGCCGGTGGAGACACCCGCCGCCGGGTTCGGCGCCTGGGCCAGGAGGGCGGTGATCACTTGACGCCCTCCCCACGTGCCAGTTCGGGGCCGTTCACGTAGTAGTCCTGTTCGTTCTCGCCGAGCCGCATCGGGTGCGGCGGCTGCTCCATGCCGGGCAGCAACGGGGCGAGCAGGTCTTCCTTCGTGAAGATCAGCCGCTGGCGGTCGTCGTCGGCCAGCTCGTAGAAGTTGATCATCGTCAGCGACCGGGTCGGGCACGCCTCGATGCAGAGACCGCAGCCGATGCAGCGCAGGTAGTTGATCTGGTAGTCCGCGCCGTACCGCTCGCCCGGCGAGAACCGTGCTTCCTCGGTGTTGTCACCGCCCTCGACGAAGATCGCGTCCGCCGGGCACGCCCACGCGCACAGCTCGCAGCCGACGCACTTCTCGAGGCCGTCCGGGTGGCGGTTCAGCTGGTGGCGCCCGTGGTACCGCGGGGCGGCGGGCGCGCCGGCCTCCGGGTACTCCTCGGTGGCGACCTTCTTGAACATCATCCCGAAGGTGACGCCGAAGCCCTTGACGGGATCAAGAAACCCCATCTTGTGCCCCTTCCTTTGCGGTACCGACGGCCGCCGGCTTGCGGCGGGCCGCCTTCGCCTCGGCCTTGGCCAAAGCCTTCTGACGCGGGGTGGTCTGCGGGACCTTGAGGTCCAGCGGCGGGACCGGGAAGCCGCCGCCGGTCACCGGGATCGACTCGCTCTCCTCTTCCCGGCCCGCGGCGCGGACGTAGAAGAACAGCGCGACGACGATGAAGATCGCGACCGCGGCGATGATGATGGTCGCGGTGTTCCAGGTGATCACCTTCGCGAACGTCACCATGATGATCCAGACCAGGTTGAGCGGGACCAGAACCTTCCAGCCCAGGCGCATGAACTGGTCGTAGCGCAGGCGGGGCAGCGTGCCGCGCAGCCAGATGAACCCGAAGAGCAGGACGAACATCTTCGCGAAGAACCACAGCACCGGCCACCAGCCGGTGTTGAGGACGTTGTTCCCGATCAGCGACAGCGGCCACGGGGCCATCCAGCCGCCGAGGAACAGCGTCGTCGCGAACGCCGAGACGATCACCATGTTGACGTACTCGGCGAGGAAGAACATCGCGAACTTCATCGAGCTGTACTCGGTGTGGAAGCCGCCGACCAGCTCCGACTCGGCCTCGGGGAGGTCGAACGGGGCCCGGTTGGTCTCGCCGACCATCGAGATCAGGTAGATCACGAAGCTCGGGACCAGGTAGAGGAACCACGCCGGCTGCTGCTTGCTGACGATGTCGGCCAGGTTCAGCGACCCGGCCTGCAGGATCACCGCGACGATCGAGAGACCCATCGCGATCTCGTAGGAGATCACCTGCGCCGCGCTGCGCATGCCGCCGAGCAGCGGGTACGGCGAGCCGGACGACCAGCCGGCGAGCACGATGCCGTAGACGCCGATCGAGGAGCAGGCCAGGATCACCAGCGCGCTGACCGGCAGGTCGAGCAACTGGAGCACGGTCCGCTCGCCGAAGATCGACACGACCGGGCCGAACGGAATGGCCGACAGCGCGATCAGCGAAGGCACCACGCAGACGACCGGGGCGAGGAAGTACACCTTGCGGTCGGCGGTGTCCGGGATGATCTGTTCCTTGAACGGCAGCTTGATCGCGTCCGCCAGGGACTGCAGGTAGCCGCCCGGGCCGACCCGGTTGGGGCCGGGCCGGTTCTGCATCCGGCCGACCGCCTTGCGCTCCCAGACGATCAGGAAGATCGTCAGGATCGGGCCGATCAGCAGGATGACCACGCACTTGAGCAGGATCAGCCACAACGGGTCGTCGGCCAGCAGCGCCGCCCGCGTCGCCGCGTCGGGCACGCTCCCGACGGCGGCTTCGGTCAGCAGCGGGATCATTGCCCACCTCCAGCGAGGTTCACGACGGCGCCGTGTCCGGCACCGAGCGTCTTGGCCACGGCGGAGCCGTCGGAGTTGCCCGGCAGCCACACGACGCCGTCGGGCAGGTCGGCGATCTCCACCGGGAGCGTGATCGCACCGCGTTCGGTGCTCACCTTCACGGTGGTGCCCAGCCCTTCGGCGGTCTTCGCGGACAGCCGCGCGACCGGCGTGCGCTGGGTGCCCTTGAGGTGCGGCTCGCCGTCCTGCAGCGAGCCGTTGTCGATCAGCTGGCGCCAGGTCGACAGGATCGCCTGGCCGTCACCCGGCGTCGCGGGCGGCGCGACCTCGGCGGCGACGTGGCTCCAGCGCAGCGCCGAGGCCTGGCCCAGCTTCTCGAAGTCACCGCGCGCGGCGGCCGGCGTCTGCGTGAACAGGTCCGCGTCCATCTCGACGGCGAGCGTGTCGAGCACCCGGCAGTCCGGCAGGGCGCCGGTGCCTTCGAGGGTGACGTCGAACGGGCGGGTGCGGCCCTCCCAGTTGAGGTAGCTGCCCGCCTTCTCGTCCGACGCGGCCACCGGGAGCACGACGTCCGCGCGGTCGGTCACCGCGCTGAGCCGCAGTTCGAGGCTGACCACGAACCCGGCGGTGTCCAGCGCTCGAAGCGCGAGGGCCGGGTCCGGCAGGTCGTACGGGTCGACGCCGCCGACGACCAGGCCGCCGAGCTCGCCGGCCGAAGCGGCCAGCAGGATGTCGGTCGCGTCGCGGCCCGGGGTGGCCGGAAGCGGGACGCCCCAGGCGTTTTCGACGGCGACGCGAGCGGCGTCGTCACCGACGCGCCGCCCACCGGGCAGAAGCGACGGCACGCAGCCGGCTTCCAGGGCACCCCGGTCGCCGGCGCGGCGCGGGATCCACGCGAGCCGGACGCCGGTGCGCTCGACCAGGTCGTGCAGGGCGGCGAACAGGCCGGGGATCGCGGCGGCGCGCTCGCCGACCAGGACGACCGCGCCTTCGCCACGCAGGCCTTCGTCGAGGTCCGGCGCGTGCTTGGCGATGCCTTCGACGGCCGCGGCTTCCTGGCCGGGGACGCAGGCGAGCAGCTCGCCGAACGTCTTGCGCACCGACGACGTCGTCCACTGTCCCAAGTGGACGACCCGGGTGCGGTTCTTGCGGGCCGCCTTGCGCAGCCGCAGGAACACGATCGGGGCTTCGTCCTCGGGCTCGAAGGCGACGCACAGAACCGTGCGGGCCCGCTCGATCTCGCCGAAGGTGACACCGGACTCCGGCGTCACGCCCACGACGTGCGAGGTGAGGAACGCGAGTTCCTCGGCCGAGTGCGGGCGGGCGCGGAAGTCGACGTCGTTGGTCTGCAGGGCGACGCGGGTGAACTTCGAGTACGCGTAGGCGTCCTCGACGGTCAGCCGGCCGCCGGGCAGGACGCCGACGCCACCGTTGGAACGGGCCGCGGTCAGGCCCTCGGCGGCGGCACGCAGCGCGTCGGTCCAGGACGCTTCTTCGAGCTCACCGGTTTCGCGGTTGCGGACCAGCGGCCGCTTGATGCGGTCTTCGGCGCCGGTGTACCGGAAGGCGAAGCGGCCCTTGTCGCAGATCCACTCTTCGTTGACTTCCGGGTCGTCGCCGGCCAGCTTGCGCTGGACCTTGCCGCGCCGGAAGTCGGTGCGCTCGGCGCAGCCGGACGAGCAGTGCTCGCAGACGCTCGGCGAGGACACCAGGTCGAACGGCCGCGACCGGAACCGGTAGGCCGCGCTGGTCAGCGCGCCGACCGGGCAGATCTGGATGACGTTGCCGGAGAAGTAGCTCTGGAACGGCTGGCCGCTGGTCGTCCGCGACGCCATGTCGAGCACGTCCGCCGTCTCCGCGGTGCCGATCTGCTGGTGGGCGCCGCGTTCGAGGAGCTCGATGAACGGGTCGCCGGCGATCTCGCGGGAGAACCGGGTGCAGCGCTGGCAGAGCACGCAACGTTCGCGGTCCAGCAGCACCTGCGTCGAGATCGGCAGCGGCTTCGGGAACGTCCGCTTGGTGTCGACGAACCGCGACTCCGTGCGGCCGTGGGCCAGCGCCTGGTTCTGCAGCGGGCACTCGCCGCCCTTGTCGCAGATCGGGCAGTCCAGCGGGTGGTTGATGAGCAGGAGCTCCATCACGCCCTGCTGGGCCTTGTCCGCGACGCCGGACGTCAGCTGGGTCTTGACGACCATGCCGTCGGCGACGGTCATCGTGCAGGACGCCTGCGGCTTCGGCATCGGCCGGCCGCCCATCTCGACCTCGACCAGGCACTGGCGGCAGGCGCCTGCCGGGTCGAGGAGCGGGTGGTCGCAGAACCGCGGGATGACCGTGCCGAGGCGTTCGGCCGTGCGGATGATCAGCTCGCCCTTGGGGGCGATGACCTCTTCGCCGTCGATGACCAGCTTGACGTGGCCTTCGGGGACCGGGGTTTCGGTCGTCTCCGGCTTGTCGGGGGCGATCGTCATGCCTGCGCTCCCACCAGTTCGCGCTTGTTGCTCTCACACAGAGCCAGGAATTCTTCGCGGAAGTACTTGATGCCGCTCTGGATCGGCGACACCGCGCCGTCGCCGAGGGCGCAGAACGACCGGCCGAGGATGTTGTCGCAGACGTCGAGGAGGGTGTCGATGTCCTCCTCGGTACCGTGGCCCTCGACCATGCGCTCGAGGATCTGCGCCAGCCAGTACGTGCCTTCGCGGCACGGCGTGCACTTGCCGCAGGACTCGTGCTCGTAGAACTGCGTCCACTTCATCACGGCCCACGGCACCGACACGGTCTCGTTGAAGACCTGGACGGCGGTGGTGCCCAGCATGGATCCGGCTTCCGCCGCGCCTTCGAAGTCCAGGGGAACGTCGAGGTGCTCGGCGGTGAACATCGGGGTGGAGGAGCCGCCCGGGGTCCAGAACTTGAGCGGGATGCCGTCCTTCATGCCGCCTGCCATGTCGAGGAGCTCGCGCAGCGTGGTGCCGAGCGGGCACTCGTACTGGCCGGGCTTCTCGACGTGGCCGGAGATCGAGTAGATCTTCGGGCCGGGCGACTTCTCGCGGCCCATCTCGCGGAACCAGCTCGACCCGCCGTTGACGATGAACGGCGCGCTCGCGATGGTCTCGACGTTGTTGACCGTGGTCGGCGCGGCGTACAGACCCGCGGCCGCGGGGAACGGCGGCTTGAGCCGCGGCTGGCCACGACGTCCCTCGAGGGAGTCGAGCAGCGCCGTCTCTTCGCCGCAGATGTACGCACCCGCTCCGGCGTGGACGGTGATCTTCAGGTCGAAGCCGGAGCCGAGGATGTTCTCGCCCAGGTAGCCCGCCGCTTCGGCTTCGCGCACGGCCGCGTTGAGGCGGCGGATGCAGTGCAGCGCCTCACCGCGGACGTAGATGAAGCAGTGGTTGGACCGCATCGCGTACGAGGCGATGATGCAGCCCTCGATGAGCGAGTGCGGGTCCGCCATCATCAGCGGGATGTCCTTGCAGGTACCGGGTTCGCCCTCGTCGGCGTTGATCACCAGGTAGTGCGGCTTGTCGAAGTTCGGCGGCATGAAGGACCACTTGATGCCGGCCGGGAAGCCCGCGCCGCCGCGGCCGCGCAGGCCGGAGTCCTTGACCAGCTGGACGAGCTGCTCCGGCGTCCCGGCCAGTGCCTTGCGGACGGCGGTGTAGCCCTCGAGGGCCTCGTACTGGCCGATCTGCCAGGAGTTCGGCGACAGCCAGCGCTTCGTCAGAACCGGAGTGATGGGGTCAGCCATTACTTCTTCTCCACTTCTGGCAACGGAACGTCCTGAGCCACCGGGGCGACCCAGCCGCGGTCCTGCGCTAGCTTCGCGCCCCGCAGCGTCTCGACGGCCTGCGAGGGGCCGTCGACGTCCCGGCGGTAGGTCCGCTCGTCCTCCGGGAAGAACCCGGCGAGCTGCAGTTCGGCGCCCTTGAAGCTCGACAGCGGGGCGCCTCGGGTCGGGGCCGGCTTCTTCCCCGCCTGCAGCGCGTCGACCAGGGCGACGGCCTTGTCCTCGGTCTGGTTGTCGAAGTACTCGTAGTTGACCTGGATGACCGGCGCGAGGTCGCAGGCCGCGAGGCACTCGGCGTGCTCGAGGGTGATCGAGCCCGGCTCGTTCGGCGTGCCCGCGGTCTCGTTGTGCCTCAGCGGTTCCGCCTCGGAACCGAGGTGCGTCTGGAGCCGCTTGTAGATCGCGTCGCCGCCCATGGCCGCGCACAGCGTGTTGGTGCAGACGCTCACGAGGTGCTCGCCGCACGGCTTGCGCTTGTACATCGTGTAGAACGTCGCGACCGCGCTGACCTCGGCGTCGGACAGGTCGAGCTGCTTCGCGCAGAACGCGATGCCCTCCTGGCTGACGTAGCCCTGCACCGACTGCACGAGGTGCAGCATCGGCAGCAGCGCCGAGCGGGACATCGGGTAGCGCGCGATCAGGTCCTGCGCCTTGGCGTGGATGTCCGCGTCGAAGATGTCCTCGAGGGGCGTCTCCGTGATGATCCCGGCGGCCACCTCGGGGTCCGGCGCGATGGCGACGACGTCGGTGTCGGGCCCGGCCGCGGCGTGCGTCGTCGCGGAGTAGTTCGGGCCCGGCTCGGGAACTGCTGTGGTCATCGGTCCACTCCCCCCATGACGGGGTCGATCGAGGCGATGGCGGCGATCACGTCGGCGACCAGGCCGCCCTCGGCCATGGCGGGCATCGACTGCAGGTTCACGAAGCTCGGTTCGCGCACGTGGACCCGCAGCGGCCGGGTGCCGCCGTCGGACACCAGGTGCACGCCCAGCTCGCCGCGCGGGGATTCCACGGGCGCGTAAACCTGTCCGGCCGGCACCTTGAAGCCCTCGGTGACCAGCTTGAAGTGGTGGATCAGGGACTCCATCGACTGGCCCATGATCTTCTTGACGTGCTCGAGCGAGTTGCCCATGCCGTCGCTGCCGATGGACAGCTGCGCCGGCCACGCGACCTTCTTGTCCTCGACCATGACCGGGCCCGGCTCGAGCTTCTCGAGGCACTGCTCGATGATCTTGAGGCTCTCGTGCATCTCGTGGACCCGGATCAGGTAGCGCGACCAGCAGTCGGCGCCGTTGTCGACCGGGACGTCGAACTCGAACTCGTCGTAGCAGGAGTACGGCTCGGTCTTGCGCAGGTCCCACGGCAGGCCCGCGGACCGCAGCACCGGGCCGGTGACGCCGAGCGCGAGGCACGCGTCCACCGGCAGGTAGCCCACGCCCTTGAGCCGGTTGCGCCAGATCGGCTGGCCGGTGAAGAGCTTGTCGTACAGCGGAAGGCGTTCCTTCATTGTCTTGATGAACGCCTTGACGACCTCGACGTAGTCGGCCGGCATGTCCTGCGCGAGGCCGCCGGGGCGGATGAACGCGTGGTTCATCCGCAGGCCGGTCAGGTGCTCCAGCAGGTGCAGCACCTCTTCGCGCTCGCGGAAGCCGAGCGTCATCGCGGTGGTGGCGCCGAGCTCCATGCCGCCGGTGGCGATGTAGACCAGGTGCGAGCCGATGCGGTTGATCTCCAGCAGCATCACGCGCAGCAGCTGCGCGCGGCGCGGGGCCTCGATGCCGAGGAGCTTCTCGACGCCGAGGCAGTACGCCATCTCCGTCGAAAGCGGGGCCAGGTAGTCCATGCGCGTCACGAAGGTGACGCCCTGGGTCCAGGTCCGGTACTCGCAGTTCTTCTCGATGCCGGTGTGGAGGTAGCCGATGACCGACCGCAGCTGCGTGACGGTCTCGCCCTCCATCTCCAGCACGAGCCGGAGCACGCCGTGCGTCGACGGGTGCTGCGGGCCCATGTTGATGACCATGCGCTCGTCGTGCGCCGCGTCGGCGATGACGTCGTCCCAGTCGCCGCCGGAGACCGAGTAGACGCGGCCTTCGGTGGTGTCACGGGAATCGGCGTAGTTGACGTCGTCGGTGCTGTCACTGCCGGTCTCGGTGGTCGACGTGCCCGTGGTGACGTCGGACAGGTTCTCGGTGCTCACGAGTACGACCTCCGCTGGTTATGACATGGCCGGGATGTCCCCGACCGGCGGCCGTAGCTACTCACGAGTACGACCTCCGCTGGTCCGGCGGCGGGATCTCCGCGCCCTTGTATTCGACCGGGATCCCGCCGAGCGGGTAGTCCTTGCGCTGGGGGTGGCCGTCCCAGTCGTCCGGCATCAGGATCCGGGTCAGTGCCGGGTGGCCGTCGAAGACGATCCCGAACATGTCCCAGGCTTCCCGCTCCTGCCAGTCGGCGGTCGGGTAGGTCTCCACCAGCGACGGCACGTGCGCGTCCTCGACGTCGAGGGTGACCTCGAGGCGGATCCGGCGCCGGTAGGTCAGCGACGTGAAGTGGTAGACCGCGTGCAGCCGCTGCGGGACGTCGACGCCGTAGTCCACACCGGACACCGAGGACAGCAGCTCGAAGCGGAGGCCGCCGTCGTCGCGCAGGGTCTTCGCGATGGCGGGCAGGTGCTCGCGGGCGACGTAGAAGGTGATCTCGCCGCGGTCGACCGTCGTCTGCAGGATCGCCTCGGCGGGGATCTTGCGCTCGGCCAGCGCGGCGTAGAACTCGTCGGCGAACTGGTCGAACCAGCCGCCGTACGGGCGCTCGGCCGGCGCCGGGCTGTACGCCGGGAGCCGGACGCCGCCGTAGCCGGAGGTGTCACCGCTGCCGTGGACACCGAACATGCCCTGGCGTTCGCGTCCGGTGACGACCGGTTCGGCCGCGCCCGGGCCCTTCGCTGTCAGGCCGGTTTCGGCCCGCTCGGCGCTCGACTGCTCGTCGCCGGGTTGGGGGTTCTCAGTCATCGCTCTACTTCTTCGCGTACTTGATCGACGACGCGACGAGCTCGGTGCGCGCCCCGCTGGCCGCGCGGATGGCGGCGCGGCGGGCGTTGATCGGCTCGTCCTGGATCTTGGCGTGCAGCTTGAGGATCGCGTCCAGCAGCATCTCCGGCCGCGGCGGGCAGCCGGGCAGGTACATGTCGACCGGCACGATGTGGTCGACGCCCTGGACCACGGCGTAGTTGTTGAACATGCCGCCGGAGGAGGCGCAGACGCCCATGGCGAGGACCCACTTGGGCTCGGCCATCTGGTCGTAGATCTGGCGCAGGACCGGGGCCATCTTCTGCGTGACGCGCCCCGCGACGATCATCAGGTCGGCCTGCCGCGGCGTCGCGCTGAAACGCTCCATGCCGAAGCGGGCGATGTCGTAGCGGGAACCGCCGACGGTCATCATCTCGATCGCGCAGCAGGCGAGCCCGAAGGTGGCCGGCCACATCGAGTTCTTCCGCGACCAGTTGACGAGACCTTCGAGACTGGCCAGCAGGATGCCGTTGGGGAGTTTCTCTTCGAGGCCCATGGGTCTAGTTCCAATCCAGGCCGCCGCGCCGCCACACGTAGGCGTACGCGAAGCCGACCGTCGCGATGAACAGCAGGATCTCCACCAGGCCGAACGTGCCCAGCGCGTCCGCCTGCACGGCGAACGGGTAGAGGAAGACCATCTCGATGTCGAACAGGATGAACAGCATCGCGGTGATGTAGTACGCGACCGGCATCCGCCCGGCGCCGACGAGCGGCTGCGGTGACGGCTCGATGCCGCACTCGTACGCGGCGAGCTTGGCCTTGTTGTACCGGCTGGGGCCGACGAGCGGTCCGAGCAGGACCGACAGCACGGCGAAACCGAGCGCGAGGACGAACAAGATCACGATGGGCAGGTAGGGCTTCAGGCTCGGGGCCTCTTGGGCCAGCTGCACCGTGTCGGTCCGGGTCAGCAACGTCAGCACGGGGTCTTCGCCATCCTTTCCGCGCCGCTGCGGTTGTGCTTGTGGTGGGGAACCGCTGGGCCTCGTCGGCACCCTAAGGGACCTGGGTCACACCGCCGAGGGTCAGGGTCTCCTTACGGCCCGTGGCTGGACCTCAGGGTGCTTGTGAAATAGTTCACAAGCCACTCGTCGCGGATGTGAAGGGATTCACAAAGCATGGGGGGAGTCTAGGACGCGACTCACACTCTTGTCCCTAGTACCCCGTGTTATGAGGGTCGCCTAAGTTGATCCGCCATCGTTGTCACGGGTCGGCCACCCGCGCGCGCGACCTGCGCGAAGGGCGTTCAAGATCGCGTTCCGGCCGGACAAAACGGGCGCTGACCTGTGATCTATCCCACTGACCGCACGGCCAACTTGTTAGGCCACTCGTGTGTCCGCGCGCGGGAAAGCCGGTGCGGCAACGGGCATCACGCGTGACTGGGCGGGCTTCACGCGTGACTGGAGGGGCATCACTCCGATGCCCGCCGGATCACACGTGATGCCTCTCTGGTCACGCGTGATGCCTCGCTGGTCACGTGTGATGCCCCGGAGCGCACGGGCCGGCGGTCAGCGGGGGGTGGGTGTCACGCGGGCGAGGGCCGCGATGAGGCGGTCGACGCCGTCGCCGCCCTTGGCGTCGTAGCAGCCGGAGAGGCCCTTGTAGACCAGCGGCAGGAGCTTGTTGATGCGCAGCCCGTACTTGGTGCAGGCGTGCATGATCTTCGGCTTGCCGATGATCTTCGCGAAGACGTTGCCGAGCTGGTAGTAGCCGCCCATCAGCTCGCCGACCGCGCGCGGGTACGCCTCCAGCGCCCGCTCGCGGGAAGGGCCTTCGCGGCGGGCAAGCGCTTGCACGACGACCTCCGCGGCGATCTGCGCGGACTCCATCGCCGCCGAGATGCCTTCGCCGTTGAACGGGCTGACCATGCCGCCCGCGTCGCCGAGCAGCAGCAGGCCGTCGCGGTAGTGCGGGGTGCGGTTGAAGCCCATCGGGAGGCCGGCGCCGCCGACCTTGCCGATCGCGTTCTCCTCGCGGTAGCCCCACTCCTCGGGCGTGCCGTCGAGCCACTGGCGCAGCAGCGCCCGGTAGTCGGTGTTCCGGAACGACGCCGACGTCGAGAGCATGCCGAGGCCGACGTTCACCGTGCCGTCGCCGAGCGGGAACGCCCAGCCGTAGCCCGGCAGCAGCTTCGGGTCGCGCGGGTCGGAGCGGTCCCACAGCTCGAGGTGGCCCTCGATGAACGGGTCGTCGTGACGCGGGCTCTTGTAGTACTGGCGCACCGCGACGCCCATCGGGCGCTTCTCGTTCTTCTGGATGCCGACGCTCAGCGCGAGCCGCGCGGACACGCCGTCGCAGGCCAGGACCAGCGGCGCGTAGTACTTCACCGGCGTCCGCTCCGGGCCGACCTTCGCCTCGACACCGACCACGCGCCCGCTCGGGTTGGTGATCGCGCTGGTCACGGTCGTGCGCTCGTACAGCCGCGCGCCCGCCTTCACGGCGAGCTTCGCGAGGAGGTCGTCGAAGTCGTGGCGGGTGCGGGAAACGCCGTACGGCGGGTAGCTCGTCAGGTCCGGCCAGTCGAGCTCCAGCGTGAGGTCGCCGGTGAGGATCCGCAGGCCGCGGCTGTGCACCCAGCCGGCATCTTCGCTGGTGTCGATGCCCAGGTCGATGAGCTGCTTGACGCCGCGCGGGGTCAGTCCGTCGCCGCAGACCTTCTCGCGGGGGAACTCGGTCTTCTCCAGCAGCAGCACGTCGACGCCCGCGCGGGCCAGGTAGGTCGCGACGGTGGATCCAGCGGGCCCAGCGCCGACGACGATGACTTCGGCGTCCTGGTCTGCGGTACGACGGCTCATGAACGCGAGTTTAGGCAGGCTTTCGGGCGCGGTGGATCGCCACGACGCCGAATGTGAGGTTCAACCACTCGACGTCGGCCCAGCCCGCGCTCGCGATGATCTCGCCGAGGGTGCGCTGGTCCGGCCAGGCCAGCATCGATTCGGCCAGGTAGGAGTACGCCTCGGGGTTGGACGACGTCCGCTTGCCGACCCAGGTGAGCAGCTTGAGCATGAACCGCCGGTGGACGAACCGGATCGGGGCGAACGGCGGGGTCGAGACCTCGCAGATCACCAGCCGGCCGCCCGGCTTGACCACCCGGGCGATCTCGGTGAGCGCGGCCTTCGTGTCGACGAAGTTGCGCAGGGCGAGGGAGATCGTCACGGCGTCGAAGCTCTCGTCGGCGAACGGCAGGTTGAGCGCGTCGGCCGCAACCATCGGCACGTTGCGGTGCAGCCCGGCGCGGAGCATGCCGAAGGAGAAGTCCGCGGCCAGGCACCAGGCGCCCCCGCGGGCGTACTCGACGGTCGACACCCCGGTGCCGGCCGCGAGGTCCAGGACCTTCTCGCCGCGGCGGGCGTCGAGGACGCGGGCGGTGGTGGTGCGCCAGCGGCGGTCGAAGCCGAAGGTCATGAACGAGTTCGCCCGGTCGTACCCGGACGCGACGCCGTCGAACATCGCGGCGACTTCGTGCGGGTCCTTGTCCAGGCTTGCGCGTGACATGACCTGAATCTAGACAGCGGGGTCGCGCTTGTCCCCCGAGGGTCGCGGACCGGCAAAGCCGGAGCAAAGCGGTGGCAAAGTAACGGCAAAGCGGACCCCGGCAGTGTCTTTCTCACGGCAGGCGAACAGCCCGCCGAACCCCGAGAAAGGCACTACGAGATGAGCTTCGTCAAGAAGGCGGCGGCCGTGGCCGCGCTGACCGGCGCCGTCGTCGGTGGTTCCCTGATCAGCGCCGCTCCCGCGATGGCGGGCACCGACGGCGTGGTGACGATCCAGGGCGCCTGCGGTGACCGGTTCAGCCCGTCGGTCGGTGGTGGCTCCGCCGCCTGGACGATCACCTGCACCGACGGCAAGGTCTCGGTCAACGGCTGGGTGAAGGACACCGACGCCGACGGCAAGGCCGCCGAGGTCTACGGCACCTGGGAGGACGGCTCCAACTTCGGCACCGTCCGCGCCGGCGGCGAGGGCACGAAGAAGGAGTTCAACAAGTCCCACCGCGGCTCGCACGTGTACCTCTACCTGCGCGTCATCTGATCCCCGCCGGACGGGCCCGTGGCCGTGCAGGCCACGGGCCCGTCCGCCAGGATCCGACGCTCGAGCTCCCGCAGCGCCCGGCCCGGTTCCAGGCCGAGCTGCCGGACCAGCACCCGGCGGGCGCCGCGGTAGGCGTCCAGCGCCTCCGCGCGCCGCCCGTCGAGGGACAGGGCCATCATCAGCAGGTAGTGCAGGCGCTCGCGCAGTGGGTACCGCCGCACCAGCCCGGCCAGCTCGGCCACCACCGCGGCGTGCCTGCCGAGGTCCAGTTCGGCCTGGTGCAGCTGTTCCAGCAGGACCAGGCGGCGCTCGGTCAGCCGCAGCACCTCGTCCGCCAGGATCGGGACGTCCAGGCCGCCGTACGGCGTGCCGTGCCACAACCCGAGTGCCTCGCGGATCAACGCCGTCCGTTCGGCGGGCCGCTGCTCCCCCGCCGCCCGCGCGGCGAGGGCCTCGAAGCGTGCGGCGTCCAGTTCGTCCGGCCGGACGACGAGCCGGTAGCCGCCGTGCCCGGAGTCCAGCCGCTCGCGCTCGGGCAGCGCGGACCGCAGCTTGTGCACGTGCCAGTGCAGCTTCCGCACCGCGCGCCGGTCGGGATCGCCGTCCCACAGCACGTCGGCCAGCACGTCGGCGCGGACGAAGTGGTTGGCGTCGGCCAGGAGCACGCCGAGCAGGATGCGCCTCAGCCGGCCGGGCACGGGGATCGCCCGCGCGCCGGAAACCAGGGTGATCGGACCGAGAACCTCGAACTCCACCGGAAGATCCCTCCTCGTGTCGAGAAGTTGACCTTGATCGGTCGGTGTACAAATCTCGTACAGAACCGGGCAAACCGGGCTCAGCCGTGGGTGGCCAGCATCCCGGCCACCGCCGCGGGCCAGGTGAACTCCTCCGCCCGCGCCCGTGCCGCCGCCCTGCGCACGTCCTCCGGGCTCTCCAGGAGGCCGGTCACCGCCGATGCGAACGCCGGCGCGTGGTCGTCGACCGCCTCGCCGCACCCCGGCCGCACGATCTCCCGCAGCGCCGACGACGCCGACACGACCACCGGCGTCCCGGAAGCCAAAGCCTCCAGCGCCGCGAGCCCGAACGTCTCGTGCGGGCCGGGCGCCAGGGAGACGTCCGCGCTGGCCAGCAGCCGCGCGACGTCGCCACGGTCCGGCAGGAAACCCAGGAACGTCACCGGCAGGCCGCGCGCCCGGCGTTCCAGCGCCCGCCGCCGCGGTCCGTCGCCCGCCACCACCAGCCGCACCTTCGCACCGGCCTCGGTCAGCGAAGCGACGGTGTCCACGCTGCGCTCCACGTGCTTCTCCGGCGACAGCCGTCCACAGTGGACCAGCAGCGCGTCGGCGCCGGAAGCCAGGCCGTCGCGCCAGCCGTCGTCGCGCATGGCGGGCCGGAACGTCGTGAGGTCGACGCCGAGCGGGACGCGGCGGACGTTCGGCGCCGCGATCCGGTCGAACTCGGCGCGCGCGAACGCCGTCGTGCAGACGACCGCGTCGTAGCTCGCGGCCATCCGGCGGTTCGCGACGTCGGCGACGCGGCGGGCCATCGGCGCGGGCAACAGGAACTGCTCCAGCAGGCGGTCGAGGCGCTCGTGGGAGATGACCGTGCTGGGCACGCCGTGGCGCCGCGCCCAGCCGCCCATCCCCCGCAGCGTCAGCCGGTCGGACACCTCGAGGCGGTCCGGTTCGAGCCGGCGCAGCACCGCGCGGACCCGGTGCGGGTCGACGGCGCGGTAGCCGCCGGTGCCCGGGATCTGCGGTGCCGGCAGGGAAAACCGGCGCACCCCGGTCGGCAGCACCTCGTCGGCGTACCGGCGGCCGGGCACCACGAGCGTCACGTCGTGCCCGCCGGCGACGTAGCCGGCGCCGAGGTGGTGCAGCGCCGTGCGCAGCCCGCCCGAGCGTGGCCCGTAGAAGTTGGCGAGCTGGACGATGTGCATGGTCAGGCCGCGCGGGCGGACCGGCCCCGCACGGCTTCGTAGTGCCCGATCAGCTCGTGGCAGACCGCGGGCCAGGTCCGGCCCAGCACCACCTTGCGCGCCTTCTCGCCGAGCCTCGCGCGCAACGCGTCGTCGCGCAGGGCGTCGACCTTTTCGACGAGTGCCGGGCCGAACCGCTCGCGGTCCGCCGGCAGCAGGTAGCCGGTGCGGCCGGGCAGGACGAGGTCCTTCGGGCCGCCGGCGTCCGGGGCGAGCACCGGCAGCCCCGAGGCCATCGCCTCCTGCACCGCCTGGCAGAACGTCTCGTGCGGTCCTGTGTGGACGAAGACGTCGAAGCTCGCGTACGCCTTCGAGAGGTCTTCGCCGTACTTCGCGCCGAGGAAAGCGGCGCCGGGCAGCTGCTCCCTGAGACTTTCGAGTTCGGGCCCGTCTCCGACGACGACCACGCGGATCCCCGGCACGCCGGCCAGCGCGGCCAGCCGGTCGACCTCCTTCTCGGGCGCCAGCCTGCCGACGAACCCGACGAGCAGTTCGCCGTCCGGAGCCAGCTCGGCCCGCAGCGCCGGGTCGGCGTGCGCGGGCGAGAACCGGTCGATGTCGACGCCGCGGGCCCAGCGGTGGACCCGCGGGACGCCGTGGAGCTCCAGCTGCTCGACGGAGTCGCTGGAGGGCGCCAGGGTCCGGTCGGCGCGCGAGTGCAGCCGCCGCACCCAGCGCCACGCGGCGCGGGCGGCGATGCCGAAGCCGTACGCGGCGGCGAACCCGGCGATGTCGGTCTGGTAGACGGCGATCGAGGGCACGCGCAGCCGTCTCGCGGCGGCGAGCCCGCGCGCGCCGACGACGAACGGCGACGCCAGGTGCACGACGTCCGGGCCGAACGCGGCGAGCGCGTTGAGCACCGTGCGCGTGGGCAGGCCGATCGGCAGGGAGTTCACCCCGGGGACGTCGAGGGCGGGAATCCGGATGACGGGAGCGCCGCGGTAGGAGTCCGGGCCGGGCCCGGGGGCGATGATCAGCACGTCGTGCGCGCGTTCGCGCAGGTGCTCGACGACCCGCAGGACGGAGTTGGTCACGCCGTTCACCTGGGGCAGGAAACTTTCGGTGACTATGGCGACTCGCACGCTCTGGACGATCGCACCCGAGGCTGGCGCTCGCGTGACACTGCGGCCAACGGTGCCGGAACAGATCGGCTACGACATGTCATCTCAAGGTCGTGTGCCGGAAACCCGGAGGGCCCAGACTAAGCAGGCATGACCCTCTTGTCCTCACGGCCGCCGCGGCCCGTCGAGCCCGGCCTGCTGTCGAGGGCGCTCGAAGTGGCCGGGCGGCTGGCCAACGACGCCACCGACGTGATCACCGCGACCGCCGGCCGCGGCGCCCACCCTTCCACGCTGGATTCGCCGTTCGACTGGGTCACCGACACGGACCGGATCCTGGAGCGCCACACCCGGCGCGTCCTGACGGCGGAGTTCCCGGGCATCCCGGTGGTCGGCCACGAGTTCGGCGCGGACCACGGCGCGGACGTCGCGGAGTACCGCTGGGTGGTGGACTCGGTGGACGGCACGGCGAACTACGTGGCGGGCGTGCCGTGGTGCGCCTACAGCCTGGCGCTGGTGGACGCCGCGGGACCGGTGGTGGGGGTGGTGGCGGACCCGTACCGGGCCCAGATCTACGCCGCGGCGCGCGGCCGGGGGGCCCGCGCGAACGGCAAGCCGATCCAGCTGGTGGACCGCTGCGTGACGGCGGGCGCACTGGTGTGCACGGAGTTCGCCCGCAGCGGCCCATGGCCGGGAATGGGCGGCTTCATCGAACGCGCGGCGGCGGCCCATGCCGGGGTGCGCGTGCTGGGGTCGGCGGCGTTGTCGATCGCCCAGGTGGCGTTGGGCCACGCGGCGGCGGCAGTGCTGCACAGTTACCACGAGTGGGACGTGGCCGGCTCGGTGGCGATGGCGATCGAGGCCGGAGCGGTGGTGCTGGACCGGCACGGAGAGGACACAACGCTGCCGACGGACGGCCTGCTGGTGGCGGCGCCGGGCGTGGCGGACGAGGTCCTGGGCTGGTGGCAGGAAACGGCGGGCTAAACGGGTTGCGTGCGTTGTGAGGATCGGGGCATGCCGACACTTCACACGCCGCGTCTCACGCTGGTGCCGCTCAAGGACGACCACCTCGAGCTGGAGTACGAGCTCGACTCCGACCCGGAAGTCATGCGCTACCTCACCGGCCGGGCCGCGACCCGCACCGAGGTCGGGGAGGCGCACGCGCGGCGGATGGCCACCGAGCCCGGCTTCGGCTTCTGGATGGGCTTCGCGGGCGAGGACTTCGCCGGCTGGTGGCTGCTGCGGCCGCCGCACGGCCCGGACCAGCCGAAGGTCGACGGCGAGGCGGAGCTGGGCTATCGGCTGCTGCGCCGCCAGTGGCGGCAGGGCTACGCCCGGGAAGGATCGCTCGAGCTGCTCCGCTACGGCTTCGAGGAGCTGGGCCTGGACCGCATCTTCGCCCAGACGATGGCGGTCAACACGCCGTCCCGCGCGACGATGGCTTCGGCAGGACTGACATTCGCGAGGGCGTTCGTCTCGGCCGCGGAGTACGACGACCCGATTCCGGGGGCTGAGCAGGGAGAAGTCGAGTACGAGATCACGCGGAAGCAGTGGCTCGCTTGTTCTGCCGCCGGATCCACCACAACGCCGGACCGGCCACCAGCCACGTGAAGAACACGAAGCTTCCCAGCGGCAGCAACGTCAAAGTCGCCGACCGACCGGCAACCCGAGCCAGCTCCGGATCCGAAGCGTCGTACTCGATCCGCACCAGCTGCCCGGCCGCCAACCCGTCCGGGTACAACACCCCGTTCGCCGGGCTGTGCACGATCCCGTCCGGCGTCTCGAAGTGGATGATCGTCCGGTCGAACGCCACCGAATCCACCGTGGCCGTCGCCGTGCCGAGCTGGGCTTCGATGGCGCTGTCGTTGCGGATGGCCGCGAACAGCAGGCACACGCACATCACGGTGAGGAGCGAGGCGACGCCGAGGGTGGTCCACCACCCGGCGCGCCTCGCCCGCTCACCTTTCGTGCTCACGCCGCGAGCGTAGCGGTCCTCGCTAGCCCGCGTGTTCCGCGGCGAGCAACCGGTGGTTCGCCTGGATCTGGTCGTACGACTTCGGCTTGACCGGGGCCACCCGCGCGGTCAGGGCCACAGCACCGTTCGGGCCCACCGGCGGCTTGCCCGCGGTGTACAGCCAGGTCTGGAACAGGTCGTGCAGCGGCTTGCCCGAGATCTTCTCCGCCAGCGCGATGAACTCGAGGATCCGCCCGTGCGAACCGCCCTTGGCCGCCTGCCACGCCTTCAAGATCGCGAAGAACGCCTGGTCGCCGACGGCCGTCCGCAGTGCCTGGAGCGTCAGCGCGCCCCGGTCGTAGACCGCGTTGTCGAACTGGTTGTCCGCGCCCGGGTCGGCCGGGACGAACTTCCACAGGGGAGCGTCGGCCGCGTTCGAGTCGTACGTGTACTGCGCCAGCTCGGCGACCGTGCCCTCGCCCTCGTGCTCCGACCACAGCCACTCCGCGTAGGACGCGAAGCCTTCGTTCAGCCAGATGTCGCTCCAGCGACCGAGCGAGACGTTGTCGCCGAACCACTGGTGGGCGTTCTCGTGCGCGATCAGCGTCGTGTTCGAGCCCGCGCGGAAGTTGCGCGCGCCGTACGTCGGGCGGGTCTGGTTCTCCAGGGAGAAGCCGATGCCGCTGGTCACGACGCCGCCCTCGGCCTCGAACGGGTACGGGCCGAACTGGGTCCCCAGGAACTCGTTGATCTCCGGCGTCCGCTCGACGCTGGCCTTCGCCGCGTACAGCGAGTCGCCGAGGTCGGCGCCGTACGCCGTGACGAACGGCTTGCCCTCCGGCGTCGTGGCCTCGACGACCTCGTACTTGCCGACGATGAACGACGTCAGGTACGTGGCCTGCGGTTTCGTGCTGCGCCACTGCCAGCGGGTCCAGCCCGCGCGGCTCTTCGTCTTGCGCACCAGGGTGCCGTTGGAGATGGCGGCGTTGTCGTCCGGCGCCTCGATCGAGACGTCGTAGGTCGCCTTGTCGGTCGGGTGGTCGTTGGCCGGGAACCACCACGCCGAGCTCTGCGGCTCGTCGATGCCGAGCGCGCCGAAGGAGCCCTTCTTCCACGCGTTGAGCCCGTCCACCGTCTCGGTCGACGGTGTGTCCGAGTAGGCGACGACGACGGTCGCGGTCTGACCCTTGAGCAGCGGCTGCGCCGGCGTGACGACGAGCTCGCCGTTGCCGGTCTGGTTCGTGAACTGCGCCGGCCGGTTGTTCACCCGCACGCTCGACGCCTTCAGCGCGAAGTCCAGGTCGAACCGCGAGAGGTCCTGCGTCGCGGTGAGCAGCAGCGTGGTGGTGCCCGAAAGGAGGTCGGTCGCGGGCTGGTAGGTCAGCCGGATGTCGTAGTGCAGCACGTCCGTGCCGCCGTTGCCGGCGTTCGGGTAGTACGGGTCGCCGACACCGGGGGCGCCGGGCGAGGGCGCCGCGCTCGCGGTGCCGGCGAGCAGCACCGAGACGACGCCGGCCGCGAGCGCACCGAGGCCGGTGCGCGTTCTTGCACGCATTCGAATTCCTCCTGAAGGAGTGAGAAGCAGCGCGCTCGAACGTAGCCAGGCCAAGCGAAGGCAGGAACAGCCGAAGGGAGGTTTCTTGCCTACTGGGATTCCACCCGGAAAGCGGTTGACGTCAAACCGCGGAGACGGCCGCGGACACCGCCGCCCGCAGGCGGGCGTGCAGGTCGCGGTGCCGAGACCGGTCCACCCGCACCTCGACGACCCGCAGCCCCGGCGCCGGCTCCAGCGCCGCCCGGAACTCCGTCAGCGTCTCCGCGACGACGTGCGGGACGCGGTAGCCGGCGCACAGCGCGCCCAGGTCGGCGCCGTGCGGGGTGCCGAAGACGCGTTCGAAGCTGGCCGAGTGCTCCGGCGCGCCCTGCTCCAGCAGCGAGAAGATGCCGCCGCCGTCGTCGTTGAGGACGACAATCGTCAGGTCGGGCCGCTGCTCGGCGGGCCCGGTGAGCAGGCCCGACGCGTCGTGCAGGAACGTCAGGTCGCCCAGCAGCGCGTACGACGGGCCGCGGTGCACGTAGGCGGCGCCGATGGCCGTCGAGACCGTGCCGTCGATGCCCGCGACGCCGCGGTTGCGGTGCACGAGGACGTCCGGGCGCAGCCGCCCGGCCAGCGCGACGTCCCGGGTCGGGTTGGACGAGCCGACGACCAGCAGCGAGTCCGGCGGCAACGCGTCCACCAGCTCGGTCGCCACCCGCAGCCCGCTCGGCCACGGCTCGTCGGCCAGCGTCGACGCCACGGCGGACGCGGCCGCCGCGTCGGCCCGGCGCCAGCTCGCCAGCCACTCCGGGTCGGCGGGCTTGGTCGGCTCGTCGAACCACTGCCCGACCTGCCGGACGTTGTGCGCGGGCGCCGGCCAGTCCGAGTCCGGCCGCACCAGCAGGACCTCGACCGAAGCGTCCGAAAGCACCTTTTGGATCTGCCGGAACACCGTCGGCCGGCCCAGGCAGAGCACCTGCTCCGGCTTGTGCCGCGAGATGAACTCCTCGACGCCCAGCAGCCACGCGCCGGACGAGATCGCCGTGCCCCCGGACAGCCCGATCCCGCCGGTTTCGGAGATCACCGGCCAGCCGTGCTGCTCGGCCCACTCGCTGGCGGCCTGGACGCCGGTGTCGCACGCGATCACCAGGCCGTGGCGCGCCGAAGGCACCACGAACGACGGCAGCGCGCCGAAGTCCGGCAGCTCGGTCCAGCGGGATCCGTCCGCGCGGCCGTCCAGCGATTCGTACCACTCGCCGTCGTCGTCCAGGTCGGGCACGAGCGGCTCGCGGAACGGGATGTTCAGGTGCACCGGCCCGCAGCGCCACTCGCCGTAGGCCGCGTTCCACACCCGGCAGATCTGGCTGCGCCAGTACGAGTTCTGCCCGGCCCGGCGCTCGGCGACGGCCAGCTCGTCGAAGTAGCGGATGGCGTCGCCGTAGAGCCGGTGCTGGTCGATGACCTGCGACGCGCCCGCGGCTCTCAGCTCGGGCGGCCGGTCGGCGGTCAGCACGATCAGCGGGACGCCGGCGCGGTCGGCCTCCAGGACGGCCGGGTGGAAGTTCGCGGCCGCGGTGCCGGACGTGCAGAGCACGGCCACCGGGCGGCCGGTGCGGGCGGCGATGCCGAGGGCGAGGAACGCGGCGCCGCGCTCGTCGATGCGGACGTGGAGCTGGAGCTTCCCGGCCGCGGCCGCGTCATACAGCGCGATCGACAGCGGCGCGTTGCGGGAGCCCGGGCAGAGGACGACGTGCGAAACGGTGTTGCGGACGAGTTCGTCGACGATGACCCTGGCCTGCGCGGTGGAAGGGTTCACCGGCAGGCCTCGCATCCATCGAGATCAGAAGAGTCCACAGGTCCTATCCTCGCAAACGTGGATGACGCCCGAGTTTCCGAGCTGTTCGACCCCGCCGCGTGGACCGAGGTCGAAGGTTTCGCCTTCACCGACATCACCTACCACCGTTCCGCTGAGAACCGCGGCGGCAAACGCGTGGTGCGCATCGCGTTCGACCGTCCCGAGGTCCGCAACGCCTTCCGGCCGCACACCGTCGACGAGCTCTACCGGGCGCTGGATCACGCCCGGATGAGCTCGGACGTCGGCTGCGTCCTGCTCACCGGGAACGGCCCGTCGCCCAAGGACGGCGGGTGGGCGTTCTGCTCCGGTGGTGACCAGCGTATTCGCGGACGGTCCGGGTATCAGTACGCGAGCGGGGAGACCTCCGACACGGTCGACCCCGCGCGGGCCGGCCGGCTGCACATCCTGGAGTGCCAGCGGCTGATCCGGTTCATGCCGAAACCGGTGATCGCGGTGGTGCCGGGCTGGGCCGCGGGCGGCGGGCACTCCCTGCACGTCGTGTGCGATCTCACCCTCGCCTCAGCCGAGCACGCGAAGTTCAAGCAGACCGACGCCGACGTCGGCTCGTTCGACGGCGGCTACGGCTCGGCCTACCTGGCGAAGATGGTCGGGCAGAAGTTCGCCCGGGAGATCTTCTTCCTCGGCCGCGAGTACTCCGCCGAGCAGATGCACCGGATGGGGGCGGTGAACGCCGTCGTCCCGCACGCGGACCTGGAAAAAGAGGCGCTGACCTGGGCGTGGGAGATCACGCGCAAGTCGCCGACGGCGCAGCGGATGCTGAAGTACGCGTTCAACATGACCGACGACGGCCTGGTCGGCCAGCAGCTGTTCGCCGGCGAAACCACCCGGTTGGCCTACATGCAGGACGAGGCCGTCGAAGGCCGTGACGCCTTCCTCCAGAAGCGCGACCCCGACTTCAAGGACGTCCCCTATTACTACTGAGCTGCTCCCGGTCCACCTCGACGGCTCGCCCGGAGCGCTCGACGCCCTGAACAGAGCCGTCGCGGACGCACTGGGCGGCGGCCCGGCCGTGCTGCCGTTCACCGACCCGGCCCTGCGCGACGCCATGGCCCCGGACGAGCCCGCCGAGCCGGGCACGGCTGTGGTCATCGCCACGTCGGGCTCGACCGGCGCGCCCAAGGGCGTCCTGCTCTCGGCCCGCGCGCTGACCGCGTCCGCCGAGGCCACGCACACCCGGCTCGGGGGGCCGGGGCACTGGCTCCTGGCGACCCCGGCGCACTACGTCGGCGGGCTGCAGGTGCTGGTCCGGTCGCTGCTGGCCGGGACGACCCCGGCGCTGCTGACCGGCACCGGCTTCCGCCCGGACGACTTCGCGGCCGCGGCGGCGACGCTCAAGCGCAGCCCGCGGTACACGGCGCTGGTGCCGACGCAGCTGGTCCGGCTGCTCGACGACGGCGGCGCCGGGCTGGCCGCGGCGAAGGCGTTCGACGCGATCGTGGTCGGCGCGGCGGCGACGTCGCCGGCCCTGCGGGAGCGCGCCGCCGACGCCGGGGTGCGGATCGTGCCGGCGTACGGGATGAGCGAGACGGCCAGCGGCTGCGTCTACGACGGCGTCCCGCTTGACGGCGTCCGCGTCGACGTCGACGGCGACCGGATCCGGATCGCGGGCGACGTCCTCGCGCACGGCTACCGACGTCAGCCGGAGCTCACTGCCGAGTCCTTCTCGGACGGCTGGTTCACGACGTCCGACCGTGGGGTTCGCCACGACGACGGCCGCATCGAGGTCCTCGGCCGGGCCGACGACATGATCAACACCGGCGGCGTGAAGGTGTCGGCGACCGCGATCGAGCGGTGCCTCTGCGCGCAGCCGGGAGTGCGTGACGCGTGCGTCGTCGGCGTGCCGGACCCGGAGTGGGGCGAGGCCGTGGTGGCGCTGGTCGTCCCGCGGGGTGAGCACGGCGACCTGCGTGCGGCGGTCCGGGCGGAACTGGGTGCGGCGGCGACCCCCAAGCGCATCGAATACGGCTCCGAACTGCCGCTCCGCGGCCCGGGCAAGGTCGACCGGGCAGCGGTGCGGGCCGGGTTCCGGCCGATTTCGGGCGGCTGAATGGTGGCACTTCGTTGACACGCACCGGGTGCGGCGGCTTGGCTACTCACCATGACGCGCTGGCTTAGAACCGCACTCATCGGCACCGCCGTCACGCTGGGCCTTTTCGTGCCCGCCGCCACAGCCCTGGCCGAAGGCGTGGACCCCAACAGCGGGTCGCTCGTCTGGCAGATGCCGACCGGCGACTGAGACATCCGGGGCTTCGCTCCGGGCCGGGGGCTCCGCCACCC
>Ga0207678_10000656_pt1 | contig 31806 bp, 36 predicted proteins | sample KBSC63metaG_FD_184319 | JGI IMG/M metagenome (GOLD analysis project Ga0207678, IMG submission 184319) | Corn rhizosphere microbial communities from Kellogg Biological Station, Michigan, USA - KBS C6-3 metaG (SPAdes) (version 2) | ecosystem: Host-associated > Plants > Roots > Rhizosphere > Soil ... | reverse complement strand
TCGACATAGGCCTTGTGATGCTTGCCGTGGTGATATTCGAACGTCTCGGCCGACATATGCGGCTGGAGTGCGGTGGGCTCGAACGGAAGCGGGGGAAGTACGAAGGCCATGGGATCCTCCTTGGGGCTTTGGGCTGCGCCGGGCCCTAACGCCCGAAGCGGGCAAGGGCCATGCGAAAAAATCTATCGGGCGATATCGGCGGCGGCCCGGATGATGGGCACGAAGGCTTCGGCGGTGAGGCTGGCGCCGCCGATCAGCGCGCCGTTCACATCCTCGCACGCCAGGATCTGCGCGGCGTTGGCGGGATTTACCGAGCCGCCATAGAGGATGCGCACGCGCGTCCCTTCCTCACCCAGCATCTGGATCAGCTTGGCGCGGATCATGGCGTGCATCTCGCAAATCTCGGCCATGGTGGGCGTGCGGCCGGTGCCGATCGCCCAGGCGGGCTCGTAGGAGATTACGAGGTTGGCCGCCTTGGAGCCGGGCGGGAGCGATCCGTCGAGCTCGGCCGCCACGACCGGGACCGCGCGGCCCTCGTCGCGCTCTGACTCGTCCTCGCCGACGCAGACAATCGCGATCAGGCCGGCGGCCTGCGCGGCGGTAGCCTTGGCCTGAATCAGCGAATCGCTCTCGCCGAATTCGGCGCGGCGTTCGCTATGGCCGCAGATCACGAAGCGCGCGCCCATTTCGACCAGCATGTCGGCGGAGATGCAGCCGGTATGCGCGCCCTTGGTCGCGGCATGGCAATCCTGCCCGCCGATCAGCAGCTGATCTGCACGTGGTTCGGCATCGGCAAGCAGTGTGAAGGGCGGTGCGATCGCGACATCGACACCGGGGTGCCCAGCGGCGGCTTCTGCGATGCGATCGAGTTCGGCCAGCATCGCGCGCGAGCCATTCATCTTCCAATTGCCGGCAATCAGGAATCGCAAACCCGGGTCCTCCTGCGACGGCGGTTAGCAACCGCAGCGCATCGCGCCAACCCGCCCGCTTGAAGCCTGACCAACGCGTCTCTATTGGGTTCGGCTTCCTTCGGCATTTTCGGAACGCCCATGCTCGCCTTTTTCCGCCGTATCTTGTCCTCGTGGATGGCGGTGGCGCTCCTCGCCCTCATCATGATCGCCTTCATCGTCACTGGCGTGGGTACGCCTGGCGGCGGGCTGGTGGGGGGCGGCCCGGGCGCGGATGCGGTCGCGACCGTGGGCGGCCATCCGATTACGACTGCCGAGATCAGCCGGCGCGCCAACCAGTCGCTGCGCCAGGCACGCGAGCAGCAGCCGTCGCTGACGATGCCCCAGTTCCTGGCGGCGGTGGGCGGGCTTGGCCCGATCGTCGAGCAGACGGTGGGCGCCAGCGTTCTGGTCGAATGGGCGCAGCGCCACGGCATTGCCGCGAATGAGCGACTGATCGGCGGCGAAATCGGCAAGATCCCTGCGTTTCACGGGGTCACCGGCCAGTTCAGCCAGGACGTCATGAACAATGTGCTGGCACAGCAGCGCATCACTTTTGCCTCGCTGCATGAGGATGTCCGCAACGACCTGATCCGGCGGCAGCTGCTGACCCCGATGATGGCTGGCACGCGCGCGCCCGACAGCCTGCTGCGCGCTTATGCCCAGCTGGTGATCGACCAGCGGCAGGGCACGATCGGCATGGTTCCGGCCAAGCCGGACGGCATCCCCGCTCCGAGCGATCAGGAGGTCGCCGATTTCTACAAGGCGCATATCGCGCGTTATTCGCTGCCCGAGCGCCGATCGCTGCGCTACGCGATCATCAGCCCCGAAACCGTGACGGCCACGCCGCCGACCGAGGCCGAGGTGGCCGCACAATATAAAGCCGATGCGGCGAAATATGCGGCGAGCGAGACGCGCACGATCCAGCGCGTCGTCCTGCCCGATGAAAATGCCGCAAAGGCGTTCGCGGCCAAGCTCGCCAGGGGCACCGCTTTCGCCCAGGCTGCTACCGAGACCGGCCTTGGCGCGTCCGACATTGCGGTCGGCGCGGTGACGCACGACGCCTTTGCCGGAACCGATGGCAAGGCGATAGCCGACGCTGCCTTCAGCTTGGCCGGACCGGGCAATACCGCGCCGATCAAATCCACCCTCGGCTGGGCGATCGCGCATGTCGAAGCGATCACCAAGGTTCCCGCCCGATCGCTCGCGCAGGCGGCGCCCGAGATCAAGGCGGCGCTGGCCAAGAAGAAAGCGGACGACGCGCTCGCCACCACGGTCAATCAGGTCGAGGATGCGGTGGGCGATGGCGCCGCCTTCAACGAGATCGTGGCCAAGCATAAGCTGCAGGTGGTCACCACACCGCCTCTCCTGCCCAACGGCACGTCGCCGACCGACGCCAGTTTCAAGCCCGACGCGACCGTCACTGCCTTGCTCAAGGCGGCAGGCGAATCCACCGCGGATGATGAGCCGACGGTCGAGACGCTCGACCCAACGCATGCCGCGCTGCTGAGCGTCGCGAGCGTGATTCCCGCGGCGCCGGTGCCGTTCGGCCAGATCAAGCCGCGCGTCGCGCTGGACATGCAGATGCAGCGCGCCGCCGAACGCGCGCATGGCATCGCGCAGGCCATGCTGGTCAAGGTCAAGGCCGGGCAGCCGCTCGCCGCCGCCTTCGCCGCTGCCGGTCTTGAGGCGCCCAAGCCGATCGCGCTCAGCCAGCTCGAACTGTCGCGCGCGGGACAGAATGTGCCGACCCCGATCCGGGCTTTGTTTCGCCTGGCGCCGGGCAAGGCCGACCTGGTGCAGGGGACGAACGGCAGCTGGTTCATCGTCAAGCTCGAGCAGATCGCGCCGGGCAATGCTCAGTTCCTGCCGATGGTGATGTCCGCAACCCGCAACGAATTGCAGCGCAGCCTGAGCGACGAATATGCTCAGCAATTTGCCAATGCGGCGCGCGACGAGGTGAAGGTCAAGCGCAACCCGCAAGCGCTGACCGCGCTCGAGCAGCAACTGCGCGGCACCGGGCAGTAAGGTGGAAACCGCCGGCGGCGACGCCGAACAGGATGCGCAAGCGATCCGCAGCCTCGCGGCAGGCCGCCCCGCTCTCGTGTGGCGCCGCCAGTTGGCGGATACCGAGACGCCGGTCGCCGCCGCGCTCAAGCTGATCGAGCCCGGCCGAGGCGACTTCGTGCTCGAATCGGTCGAGGATGGCGCGACGCGCGGGCGCTACAGCCTGATCGGCCTCGCCCCCGATCTGGTCTTCCGCGCCGATGGAACCGAGGCCGCGATCAATCGCGACTGGCTGTTCGATCGCGGCGCGTTCAGGCCGGTCGAGGGCGGCCCGCTCAAGGCGCTCAGGAGCCTGGTGGCGGAATGCCGCGCCGAAGTGCCGGACGGCCTGCCGACCGCGCTAGCCTGCCTGGTCGGCTATTTCGCTTATGAGACGGTCGGTCTGGTCGAGACGCTGCCGCGCCCGGCGCCCAACCCGCTCGATTTGCCCGATATGCTGTTCGTCCGGCCGACGCTCATCCTGGTGTTCGACCGCCTGGCAGACGCGCTTTATCTGGTCGCGCCGGTGTGGCCGGGTAACCCCGAGCCGAGCGAGGCGATCGAGCGCGCGGTCGAGCGGATCGAGGCCGCCGCGGCGCAGCTGGCGGGCGCGGTGCCGCAATCGCGTCGCGATCCGGGCGCGATCGCTTTGCCCGTGCCGACCCCGCAGCTCGCCCTCGGTCGCTATGGCGAGATGGTCGCCCGCGCGAAGGAGTATATTGCGGCGGGCGACATCTTCCAGGTCGTGCTGGCGCAGCGTTTCACTACGCCCTTCCCGTTACCGCCGTTCGATCTCTACCGGTCGCTGCGGCGGATCAATCCGTCGCCCTTCCTCTATCATCTCGATCTCCCGGGCTTCGCGCTGATCGGCTCGTCGCCCGAAATCCTGGTGCGCGTGCGCGATGGCGAGGTCACGATCCGCCCGATCGCGGGCACGCGCCCGCGCGGAAAGACGGCGGCCGAGGATGCCGCCAATCGCGACGAACTGCTTGCCGACCCCAAGGAGCGCGCCGAGCATCTGATGCTGCTCGATCTGGGCCGCAACGATGTCGGACGCGTAGCGGCCAAGGGCAGTGTCGCGGTGACCGACAGCTACACGGTCGAGAAATATAGCCATGTCATGCACATCGTCTCGAACGTGGTCGGCCGGCTCGACCCGTCCAAGGATGCGCTCGACGCCTTGTTCGCCGGCTTCCCCGCGGGCACCGTATCGGGCGCGCCCAAGGTCCGTGCCTGCGAGATCATCGCCGAGCTCGAGCCCGAGACGCGCGGCGCCTATGCCGGCGGCGTCGGCTATTTCTCGCCCGACGGCAGCATGGACAGCTGTATCGTGCTCAGGACCGCGGTGGTGAAGGATGGCATGATGCACGTCCAATCGGGCGCTGGCATCGTCGCCGACAGCGACCCGGTTTCCGAGCAGAAAGAGTGCGAGGCGAAAGCCGGCGCGCTGTTCGCCGCCGCGCGCGAGGCGGTTGCCCTGGCGAGCGAGGCGGGGTTCGGTCAATAATTCCAGTGGGAGGCGACGGGGAAGGCCGCCTCCCCGTTCCTATTATGCGCCGAAGGCGTTGGCCTGCTGACCGACCAGCGTGACCTCGACGCGACGATTTTGCTGGCGGCCGGCAGCGGTCTTGTTATCGGCGAGAGGATCGGCCTTGCCGTGGCCGATCGCCTGGATGCGCCCACCATCGACGCCCATCGCGATCAGCGCCGCACGGACTGAGCCCGCGCGTGCTTCCGAAAGCTGCTGATTCATCGCATCCGACCCTTGCGCATCGGTATGCCCGTCGATCCGCACCTGGACGTTGGAATTGGCCTGCAGATATTGCGCGAGCGGGCGCAGGCGATCCGCGGCGCCGGGCTTGAGATCGGCCTTGCCCGTCTCGAACACCACGTCCTGAAGGACAAGCGTCGCGCCGAGCTGGGTCTGCGTCATCTGATAAGCGGCCATTTGCTGGCGCAGACGATCGGCATCGGCGCGCGCGGAGGCCGCGGCCGCCGCATTGGCCTCCGCGGCTGCGCCTGCGTCAGCAGCAGCATTACGGGCAGCCGCGGCATCGGCGCGCGCATCCGCCGCCTCGGCCTTGGCCGCGCCGATCTGCGCCGCGTCATGCTGCGCCATCGCGGCATGGGCACGCGTGCGCGCGATCTGCAGTTGCGTGTCGATGTCCGACGTCAGCTCGGCCACGCGGCGCGTCTTGTGGTCGTCGAGCGCGTCGGCGAGCAATGGAATCTCGCTGTCGGCCTTGGCAAGCGCATCCGCGCCGTTGGCGGCCACGCCGGGTTCGGCGCGCGCGGTGGCGATCTTGTCGCGGTAATTCTCGACGATCACGCGGTTGGCGCGACTCAGCGCGAGTGAGGGGCTGGCGAGCGCGATCGTCGCGGCCGCGCCCATCAGGCTGATGGCAAATTTGTTCATGATGTTCACTCCTGAGGGCTGTTGATCGCGGCTCGGCGCTCCGCGTCCGCCTGGCGCGATTGCGCGGTCGCAAGCGCCAGATCGGCGAGCGAGCTCGCACGTTCGGCCGCGGCCAGGGCGCGATCTTCATGATGTTTGTGGAACTGCTCCTGCGCCTCGTCGAGCGACGCGCGGGCGCGAGCCTGGGCATCGGCGGCGGGACCGTTGACGCCGGCGCGGTCACCGGCCTCGATCTTGGCCCGGGCATGTATGATAGCGAAACGCGCGTCGTCGCGATCGGCGGCATCCACCGCAGCCGGCACGACGACGGCAAACATGCTTGCCGCCGCGATCGACTTGATCAGAATCGACATAGATACTCCTGCACGTCTTCGGACGGCCCTGACAATGCAGCGCCCGGGCTGGAGTTCCCCGATTTCGCGATAGACCGGATGATTACGAAAGCGTAACTTCTGATCCTGTTCGAAGATATTATTCCTGACCGGCCTTGCACTTGAAGCCGTGTGGGGCTTCTTGAGATCAACCAAAGGCTGCCTGCATGCTGGCGTCACAACGAATAGCGGCGCTTGCCGTGCCCCAAGCGTGCGGGCAATTGCCTAAAGGCGCGGCTCTGCCTAGGTCCCCAAGCCATGATCCTGGTCATCGACAATTATGACAGCTTCACCTGGAACCTGGTCCATTATCTTCAGGAGTTGGGCGCCGAGGTCGAGGTTGTGCGCAACGACGCGATCGGCGTGGGCCAGGCGATGTCGTCCGGCGCGCAGGCCTTCCTGATCTCGCCCGGCCCCTGCACTCCCAATGAAGCGGGGATCAGCCTGGAATTGGTCGAGGCGTGCGCCGACCAGAGGAAGCCCCTGCTCGGCGTCTGCCTGGGCCATCAGGCGATCGGCCAGCATTTCGGCGGTGCAGTGGTGCGCGCGAGCCGGCTGATGCATGGCAAGACGTCGCCCGTCACGCATGACGGCAGTGGCGTGTTTGCCGGAATCCCCTCGCCCTTCACCGCGACGCGCTATCATTCGCTGGTCGTTGAGAACGCGCCGGCGACCCTGATCGCCAACGCGCACAGCGACGACGGCATGGTGATGGGTTTCCGCCACGCCGAGCTGCCTATCCATGGCGTGCAATTCCACCCGGAGAGCATCGCGACCGAACATGGCCACGATTTGCTCGCCAATTTCATGAGGCTTGCGGGCGTTAAGGTCAGCGAGCGGGCATGACGACGCTCGCTTTGTTGCCCGATCCACGCCAGCCGCTCGAGCATGAGACGGCGGAGGCCGCCTTTGCCGACATTCTCGACGGCAAGGTTCCCGACGAGGCGATCGTCGAATTCCTGACCGCGATGACGATCCGCGACGAAACCAGCGTTGAGATCGCCGCCGCCGCGCGTGCGCTCCGCGCGCGGATGATCGAGGTGAAGGCGCCTCAGGGTGCGATCGACGTGTGCGGAACGGGGGGCGACGGTGCGCACAGCCTCAATATCTCGACAGCAGTCGCGATCGTGGTGGCTGCCGCCGGTGTTCCGGTCGCGAAGCATGGCAATCGCGCGGCATCCTCCAAGGCGGGGGCGGCAGATACGCTGGAGGCGTTGGGCCTCGACCTCGACCGCGCTTCGGCCCGTGCCGAGGAAAGCCTGGCCGATCTCGGCATCGCTTTCCTGTTCGCGCAGAAGCATCATCCCGCGCTGGGCCGGCTCGCGCCGATCCGGCGTGCGATCGGGCGCCGGACGATCTTCAACCTCATCGGCCCCTTGTGCAATCCGGCGCGCGTCACGCGCCAGTTGCTGGGCGTCGCGCGCGTCGATTATCTGAACATCGTCGCCCAAGCGCTGGAAATGCTCGGCACCGAGGCGGGGCTGGTCGTATCGGGAGAGGAGAGCCTCGACGAGCTTTCGATCGCGGGGCCGAGCCGTACCGTGCCGGTCGGCCTGTGCGCGATAAGTGGCCTGATCACGCCCGAGGATGCCGGTCTCACGCGCCATAGACTCGACGCGATCCGCGGCGGGGATGCGGCCTATAATGCGGCCGCATTGCGCGCCTTGTTACAGGGCGAGCCGGGCGCCTATCGCGATGCCGTATTGTTGAATGCGGGCGCGGCTTTGGTCGTGGCGGGCGAGGCGGCGACCTTGCGCGAGGGCGCCGAGGAAGCGGCAGAGGCGATCGACAAGGGGTTGGCCAACGCGCTCCTCAATTGCTGGATCGCGTTTTGATGGCCAACCGGCTTACCCAGATATTGGAAACCAAGGCCGGCCATGTCGCCGCCGCCAAGGCCGCGCGCAGCGTCGCCGATCTCGATCGTGCCGCCGCTGCGCAGACACCGCCGCGCGGTTTTCGACGGGCGCTGGAGGAGACATCGCGGACCGGCTTTGCGCTGATTGCGGAGATCAAGAAGGCTTCGCCGTCCAAGGGGTTGATCCGCGCCAACTTCGATCCGCCCGCGCATGCCCAGGCCTATGAGGCGGGCGGCGCCGCCTGCCTGTCGGTGCTGACCGACATTCCCTATTTCATGGGGTCTGACGATTATCTCGTCGCCGCCCGCGCTGCCTGCTCGCTTCCTTGCCTGCGCAAGGACTTCATGATCGACCCCTGGCAGGTGGCAGAGGCGCGCGCGCTCGGCGCCGATGCCATCCTGATCATCGTCGCCGCGCTCGAAAATGCCCAAATGGCGGAGATAGAAGCCGCCGCGGTGGAGCGCGGCATGGACGTGCTGATCGAGGTGCACGACAAGCACGAGCTCGACCGCGCGCTCAATCTCAAATCACGGCTGATCGGTGCCAACAATCGCGACCTGCGCGATTTCACGGTCGATTTCGCGCGCACCTACGAACTCGTCGCCCAAGCTCCGGCCGACTGCCTGTTCGTGGCCGAGAGCGGGATTGGCAGCCATTCCGACATGGCGGCGATGGCGGAGCATGGTGTCCGTGCCTTCCTGGTGGGGGAGAGCTTGATGCGCCAGGCCGACGTGGAGGCGGCGACCCGCGCGCTGCTCGCCGCATGAGCAAGCTTACCCACCTCGACGAAGCAGGTGCGGCGCATATGGTCGATGTCTCCGCGAAGGCAGTAACGAAGCGCAAGGCGACGGCGATCGGGCATATTGCCATGTCGGCGGAGGCGCTGGCCGCGATCCGGGAGGGCGCGCTCAAGAAGGGCGACGCGCTCGGCGTGGCGCGTGTCGCCGGGATCATGGCGGCGAAGCGAACGTCTGATCTGGTGCCGCTCTGCCATCCGCTGCCGATATCCTCGGTCAGCGTGGATTTCGCGTTCGGTGATACCGGCATCAAGGCGACGGCGACCGTCGCCACCACAGGGCAGACGGGCGTGGAAATGGAAGCGCTGACCGCCGTGTCGGTCGCGTTGCTCACGCTATATGACATGGGCAAGGCGATCGATCGCGGCATGACGATCGGCTCGATCCGCCTGATCGCAAAATCGGGCGGCCGATCGGGGGACTGGCGGGCCGAGGACTAGAAGGTGCGGATCGAACCGGTCTCGGGGGCCCACAGAGATGCCTGGCTGGCGCTGCGGATCGCCTTATGGACGGAAGAGTCGGAAGCAATATTGGCGGAGGATGTCGACCGCTTACTCTCCGCGCCTGACACGGACCGACCGGCGTGGCTCGCGCTGGAGGAAGGCAGGCCGATCGGCTTTGCCGAAGCCGCGCTGCGACGCGACTATGTCAATGGCTGCGAGACCTCGCCGGTCGCCTTTCTGGAGGGCATTTATGTCGCCCCAGATGCACGCCGGCGGGGCGTCGGCCGCGCGCTCGACCAGGCGGTGCGCGACTGGGCGATCCAGCGCGGCTGCAGCGAATATGCGTCCGATGCGCTAATCGACAACCGCGACAGCCATGCCTTTCATACGGCGCTCGGTTTCGGGGAGACCGAGCGCGTGGTCTATTTCCGGCGCGTGCTGCGATGAGGCTGCTTCCCGTCGCTGAAGCGCAGGCACGCCTGCTCACGCTGGCGACGCCGCTACCCATCGAAAATGTTTCGCTCATAGCGGCAGCCGGGCGCTGGGTGGCCGAAGACCTGATCGCGCGACGGACCCAGCCCGCCGCCGATCTGTCGATGATGGACGGCTATGCGATCCGTTTCGCCGATCTGCCGGGGCCATGGACGGTGATCGGCGAGAGCCGCGCGGGCGTGGGCTTCGAGCGCCCCATCGGCCAGGGCGAAGCCGCCCGCATCTTCACGGGCGCGCCCGTGCCGGAGGGCGCGGACGCGATATTGGTGCAGGAGGACGCGACGCGCGACGGCGGCCTGCTCCGGCTATCGGGTGAAGGGCCGATGGGCCGCGGATCGAGCATTCGTCTGCGCGGATCGGATTTCGCCGAGGGCGCATGCCTAGTCGCACGCGGCGATCTGCTCACGCCCGGCCGGATCGCGGCGGCGGCGGTCGGCGGGCATGGGACGGTAAGCGTAAGGCGCAAGCCTCGCATCACGTTGATCTCGACCGGAGACGAACTCGTTATGCCGGGCGAGCGTGCCGAAGGCGCGATGCTGCCCGCCTCCAACGGCGTGATGCTGCAATCGCTGATCGGCGCGGCGGCGGAGGTGCAAGATGCCGGCATTGTTCCGGACCATCTCGATGCATTGGTAGAGGCGCTCCGCACCGCACGAGCCGATATCGTCGTCACGACCGGGGGAGCGTCGGTCGGCGACCATGATCTGGTGCAGCCCGCGCTCGCCGAAGCAGGCGCCACGCTCGATTTCTGGCGGATCGCGATGCGCCCCGGCAAACCTTTGCTCGCGGGAAAACTTGGCGAGACGATTATCCTCGGTCTTCCCGGCAATCCGGTATCTGCCTTCGTCACCGCGCAGCTTTTCCTCCTGCCGTTGATCGCCCATCTCGGCGGCGCCCTGAACCCCGTTCCGCGGCCCGAGCGCGCACTGCTCGCGGCTCCCCTGCCGGCGGTCGGCAATCGCGACGATTATGTCCGCGCGACATTGTCGGCCGGCCGCATAACCCCGCTTGCCAATCAGGACAGCGGCGCGGTCCTTACACTGGCGCGAGCCGAAGCTCTGATCGTCCGCCCGGCGGGCGCGCCGCCCGCGTCTGTGGGGGAAAATGTGGATATGCTGCGGCTCGCTTGACGTTCCCCGTAACGTTTAATATACGTTCCCCATACGTTCCTTCCGACAGGGGAAAAGCCGTGCTGACGCGTAAGCAACATGAGCTGCTCTGCTTCATCAATGACCGCCTGAGCGAGACGGGCGTCTCGCCCTCGTTCGAGGAGATGAAGGAGGCACTGGATCTCAAGTCGAAGTCGGGGGTGCACCGCCTGATTTCCGCGCTGGAGGAGCGCAATTTCATTCGCCGCCTGCCCAATCGGGCGCGCGCCCTCGAAATCCTGCGCCTGCCAGATGCGATCAAGACGCCCGCAGTTGCAGACAAGCCCAATATCCAGACGCCGCCGTCGCGCGTGATGCCGCCCGCGGCCAACGATGTGCTGGAAGTGCCGCTGCACGGCCGGATCGCGGCCGGCATGCCGATCGAAGCGCTTGAAGGGCAAAGCAGCCTCTCCGTTCCCGCGGCGCTGCTCGGTCCGGGCGAACATTATGCGCTCGAGGTTGCAGGGGATTCGATGGTTGAGGCCGGAATTCTCGACGGCGATTATGCGCTGGTCCGCAAGGTCGACACCGCGCGCGATGGCGAGATCGTGGTCGCGTTGATCGACGATAGCGAGGCGACGCTCAAATATTTCCGCCACGAAGGATCGATGATCCGGCTCGACCCGGCCAATCGTTCTTACGACCCGCAGCGCTATCGCCCCGGCCAGGTCCGCATCCAGGGCAAGCTTGCGGGCCTGCTGCGCCGTTACTGACATGGCCGACCTGCCGCGCCCCGATTTCCTGGAGCTGCCCGTAGCCGATATTCGGGCTGCCCAGGCTTTCTATGGCGCGGCATTCGGCTGGCAGATGACGGGGTTCGGCCCGACTTATGCCTGCACGCTCACCGGGGATGTCGATATCGGGCTGCAGGCGGATCCGGTGGAGCGCACGCGCGCGCCGCTGATCGTGATCCAGGTCGAGGATCTGGAGGCCGCTTTCGAAGCCGTCGGGCAGGCCGGCGGCACGATCAGCAAGCCGATCTTCTCTTTTCCGGGCGGGCGGCGCTTCCATTTCCGCGATCCCGACGGCAACGAGCTCGCGGCCCACAAACCGGACTGACCATCGGGAAACGGAGGAAGAGCGCGATGACGGCCTATGTCGCCCTACTTCGTGCAGTGAATGTCGGCGGGACCGGCAAATTGCCGATGACCGAATTGAAGGCGATGTGCGAGGCGGCCGGATTCGAGCAGGTCCGCACCTATATCGCGAGCGGCAATGTCGTCTTCACGAGCGGCAAAAGCGAGGATGCTGTCCGTACCGCGATCGAGAAAGCGCTGGAAGCCTATGCGGGCAAACCGGTCGGGGTGCTGGTGCGTACCGCGGCCGAGATAGCCGACACGCTCAAGCGCAACCCCTTTGCGGACAAGCCCGGCAATCGGGTTGTCGCCCTGTTCGTCGATGGCACGATCCCCAAGGACGCGCTGGATCACGCAAAGGGCGTGAAGGACGAGCAGATGGAGCTCGGCACACGCGAAATCTACATCTTCTATGGCGACGGCATGGCCGATTCCCGGCTCGCCATTCCCGCCGCCAAGGCCGGCACCGCGCGCAATATGAACACGGTTGCCAAGCTGGCGGAGATGGCGGGCGCGCTGGACTGAACCGTTCGCCCGCGGATTTTGAATCGACGCACTGGACGCAACTCCTGGTGTCGAGAGGCAGGGCGCGCCGCTCAACCCAGCTTATTCAGGCTCCCCGCCCAGTTTCGCCCAGAAGTCCTCGCGGGTGTTGGTGCGAGGAAAGGGAGCGGTCGGGACAGGCACGTCGAGAAAGTCGCACAGCGGCTCCCAGCCTTGGGCTACATCGAACACCAGCAGGCGCTCGGCCGGGATTGCCGCTCGGACGTCAGTCTCCCGCTGGTGATAGGCCGCGAGAGCCTTGTCCTTGTCCGCATACTGGCCGGCGAAGGTCTGGACGCCGATCAATTCCATCACGACCTCGCTCATCACGCGGATCTTTGGCGGCAGGTCCATCGTCGGATAGATCGTCAGGAATTTGCCGATCGTTCCCGAGAAGCTCTTCCACCAGGATTCGTCCGGGCGCACACTGTGTATGACCTTCGCGTCGGGATAGGCGGTAGCGAGTTCACGCCAGACATGCGCGCCTGGCCAATCGACCTGCGACGAAAAGCCGTTGAAGATGCGCGCATGATCCAGCGGCTCTCCGACCGAGACCGCGTGCCAGAGATCAATTTGCTCCGCGCTGGGAAAGACTTCCTCCATATGATGGCAAGGCCCGAGACCAAGAAGTTCCAGCGCATCTTTCAGCGATCTCGTGCCCGTCCGGCCAAAGCCCGACCCGATTACCGACAAAGCCATGTTCGCCCCTCCACGATTGCCGTTCGTGCTTAATCCACCGGCCCCGCGGACGCTCTATCACGAACAGCTCTGACGGCGTACTTTCTGATCTTATCGAGAGCGATCGTCCAGGTTCCGAAAAGCAGGAAGCCGCTGCACGTGAGGCGCGAAGGGCTTCCACCGAAACGATCAGACTCTAGCTTGAAAGCCCGCGTTCGCGCAGCGTGCGTTCCCACGACAAGGCGTCGCTGACGATCTGCCCGATATCGTCGTAACGCGGACGCCATTTGAGCGTCGACAGGATCGCGCGATTATCCGCGACCAGCGCGTCCGGATCACCCGCCCGCCGCCCGACCAGCCGCCGCTCGATCGAGCGATTGGTGACGCGATCGACGGTGTCGAGCACCTCCAGCACCGAATAACCGTGGCCGTAGCCGCAATTGAGCGTGAGGCTTTGCTGCGGATGCGCGATCAGATGTTCGAGCGCGTGGACGTGCGCGTCGGCCAGGTCGCTGACATGGATATAATCGCGCACGCCGGTTCCGTCGGGCGTATCATAATCGGTGCCGAAGACGTTGACGTGGTCGCGTTTTCCGGTCGCCGCCTCCGCCGCGATATGGATCAGATGGGTTGCGCCGCTGGTCGATTGACCCGAGCGGCCCTGTGGATCGGCGCCCGCCACATTGAAGTAGCGCAGTGCGCAATAATTGAACGGATGCACGCTCGCCGCGTCCGCCAATATCTCCTCCGTCATCAGCTTCGAACGGCCATAGGGGTTGATCGGCCGGCGTGGCGCACCTTCCGGAATCGGCACCGCCTCGGGCACGCCATAGGTGGCGGCGGTCGACGAGAAGACGAAATGCTTACATCCCCCCGCGACCGCGGCTTCGATCAGCGAGCGGCTCGCAGCGGTATTATTGCGATAATATTTGAGCGGGTCCTTGGTCGATTCCTCGACCAGCAGCGATCCCGCGAAATGGAGGATAGCGCCGGCCCCATGTTCGCGGATCACCTCGGTCATCAACGACACGTCGGACACGTCGCCCTGTACGAAGACCGCCGCCTCGGGCACCGCCCACCGAAAACCCGTGATCAAAGTATCGACGACCACAACCCGCCAGCCCGCATCGAGCAGGGACAGCACCGCGTGGCTGCCGATATAGCCGGCGCCGCCGGTAACGATCACGGGAAAGGGCTTTTCGCTCATGCCCCAGCCATGCCCGAAACTGGATTACAAAAACAAGAACCCCGCCACCTCCACAGAGATGCGGGGGTGACGGGGCCGAGCGAAACCGGGAAGGGGGGAAACCCGGTCTCTTGACTTGGGCGAGCCGAAGTCTGGACTTTAGTCCGGTTCAGCCGTGCAATTTGTTCGTGATCTCGGCCACATGGCGCCCCTGGAAATGGGCCCCCTCGAGTTCGATCTGGCTCGGCTGGCGGCTGCCGTCGCCGCCCGCGATCGTGGTTGCACCGTAAGGCGACAGGCCGTGAATCTCGGCGAGGCCCATCTGGCCGCCATAGGAATAAGGCAGTCCGACGATCACCATGCCGAAGTGAAGCATGTTGGTGATGACCGAAAAGAGCGTCGTTTCCTGGCCGCCGTGCTGGGTCGCGGTCGATCCGAATGCCGATCCCACCTTGCCGTTGAGCTTGCCGCTCGCCCACAGGCCGCCGGCCTGATCGAGAAACGCCGCCATCTGCGCCGGCATCCGGCCGAAGCGCGTCGGCACACCAATGATCACCGCATCATAATCGGCCAGATCCTGGACGGTGGCGATCGGCGCATCCTGCTCGAGCTTGAAGTACGCGGCCTTGGCAACCTCGGCCGGCGCGGTTTCGGGCACGCGCTTGACATCGACCTGGGCACCCGTTTCGCGCGCGCCCTCGGCCACGGCCTGCGCCATCTGCTCGATATGGCCGTAGCTCGAATAATAAAGAACCAGAACCTTGCTCATCGTGAATCTCCGTGGGGAATGGGGTTAGGCGGCGTCGACCATCACCAGCTCGGCATCTTCCAGAGCGGTGACGGTCAGGGTTTCGGTATCGCTGATCGCGACGCCATCGCGGGCATTGGCCAGCGCCCCGTTGATCTCGATCTTGCCGGTGGCGGGCACCAGATAAGCGTGGCGGTCGGCGCCGAGCGCATATTCGGTCGTCTCGCCCTTCTTGAGCGTCGCACCCAATACGCGCGCTTCGGTGCGGATCGGCAACGCTTCGCCATCCTCGGCAAAGCCCGAGGCGAGCGTCACGAACCGACCCGAACGATCGCCTTTGGGGAAAGGCCGCGCGCCCCAGCTCGGATCGCCGCCTCGCTTGCTCGGCACGATCCAGATCTGAAACAGGCGGGTGGTCTCGTCCTCCAGATTATATTCGGCGTGCGTGATCCCGCTTCCGGCCGACATCACCTGGACGTCGCCCGCTTCGGTGCGGCCCTTGTTGCCGAGGCTGTCCTGATGCGTGATCGCGCCTTCCCGGACATAGGTGATGATCTCCATGTCGGAATGGGGATGTGCCGGAAAGCCGCTCTTCGGCGCGATCGCATCGTCGTTCCAGACACGCAGATTGCCCCAGGCCATGCGCTTGGGATCGTAATAATCCGCGAAGGAGAAATGGTGATGCGCGTCGAGCCAGCCATGGTTGGCGGCACCGAGCGTATTGAAGGGGCGGATGTCGATCATGTCGTATCTCCGTGCCGGGGGTGTTTCCGGCGTCGCCAACCTAAATAGTTGACCGGAGCGTCAAGAAAATAGAATTGAAAGCAAGTCACCGGTTACGGAATTTTACCGATGCGCCTGCCGGATTTCGATGCCTGGGCCATTTTCGCGAAGATCGCGCAGACCGGTTCGTTCGCGCGTGCCGCGAGCGAATTGCGGCTATCCAAACCGACCGTATCCAAGGCGGTCGCGCGGCTGGAGCAGAGGCTGGGGGCGCCCTTGCTCCATCGCACGTCGCGCCGCCTGTCCTTGACCGAAACGGGCAAGGCCGCGCTGTCCCGCGCCGCCCGGATATTGGCGGAGGGGGAGGCCGCGGAAGCGGAAGCGTCGGATCAGGCGGAGACGCCACGCGGATTGGTGCGCATCGCCGCGCCCATGTCGTTCGGCGTGGAGCATCTGTCGCCGGCCTTGCCCGAATTCCTGGCCCTATATCCCGAAGTCGATCTGGATCTGCATCTGAGCGATGCGATGGTCGATCTGATCGGCGATGGCTTCGACATTGCGCTCCGCATCACCAATCTCGCCGATTCGAGCCTGCGCGCGCGCCGGCTGTGCCCGGTGCGCACGCCGATGGTCGCGGCACCCGCTTATCTCGAGGAACATGGCCGACCGCAGCATCCACGCGACCTCGCCGCGCATCGGACGATGATCTACACCGGCGTTCCCAATCCGGAGATCTGGCGCCTCCATCATCCCGCGGAGGGCGAATATGCGGTGCCGCTGCACGGGCGGATACGGTCCAATAATGGCGATGCCTTTCTGCCCGCCGTCTGCGCCGGGGAGGGCATCGCCATGCTGCCCGACTTCATGGTCTGGCGCGCACTTGCCGACGGGAAGGTCGAGGAAATCCTCCCCGAATGGACGAGGGTGCCCCGCGCGCTCAATCTGGTGACACCGCCCAACACGCTCAGGCCGGCACGCGTGCGGGTGCTGATCGACTATCTCGCCAAGCGCTTCGCCAAGGCGCCCTGGGCGCTGGACAGCTAGGGCCCGGCCAAGATAGCGCAGACATCATGGCCGACCCCGATACGCTGACCGAAGCCGAAGCCGCCGCCGAGCTTGAGCGGCTCGCCGCAGAGATTGCGCATCATGGCCGCCTCTATCACGACCAGGACGCGCCCGAAATTTCGGATGCGGACTATGACGCCCTGTTCCGGCGCAATGCCGCGATCGAGGCGCGCTTTCCCCACCTGGTACGCGAGGACAGTCCGTCGCGGGTCGTGGGGGCAACGCCGAGCGGGCCGCTCGCCAAGGTACGCCATGCGCGACCGATGCTCAGCCTCGACAATGCCTTTTCCGATGAGGACGTTGCCGACTTCCTCGATCGCGTGCGCCGGTTCCTGCGGCTGGACGCGGAGGAGCCGGTGGTACTGACCGCCGAGCCCAAGATCGATGGACTATCCTGCTCTCTGCGTTACGAAAAACGGCGGCTGGTCCAGGCTGCGACGCGCGGCGACGGCGCGATCGGCGAGGACGTGACGCCCAACGTCCAGTTCGTGAAGGGCATTCCCCAGACCCTGCCGCCGAGCGCGCCCGATTTGTTCGAGGTGCGTGGCGAGGTCTATATGGCCAAGGACGATTTCGCAGCGCTCAACCGGCGCATGCTCGACGAGGCGCGCGAGGCCGGCGACGAGAGCAAGGCGCGCCAGTTCGCCAACCCGCGCAACGCCGCCGCGGGATCACTCCGCCAAAAGGACGCGGCGGTTACCGCCACGCGGCCGCTGCGCTTCATCGTTCATGGCTGGGGCGAAAATTCCGCTCTCCCGGGCGACACGCAGACGGCGGTCATGGATGCCCTTGAAAGCTGGGGTTTTGCCGAGTCGCCGCTGCGTGCCCGTTGCCCCGACACCGAGGCTGCGATCGAGCGCTACCGGATGATCGAGGGGCAGCGCGCCGACCTGATCTACGACATAGACGGCGTGGTGTATAAGATCGACCGGCTCGCCTGGCAGGATCGGCTGGGCCAGGTCGGCCGCGCACCGCGCTGGGCGATCGCGCATAAATTTCCGGCGCAGCAGGCGCAGACCACGCTCCGCGCGATCGACATTCAGGTTGGCCGCACCGGCAAGCTCACCCCCGTCGCGCGGCTGGAGCCGGTCACGGTCGGGGGCGTCGTCGTGACCAACGCCACCTTGCACAATGCCGACGAGATCGAACGGCTGGGGGTACGTCCCGGCGACCGGGTCGTGCTCCAGCGCGCGGGCGACGTGATCCCGCAGATCGTCGACAATCTCACCCGCGACGAGGTGCGCGCGCCCTGGCATTTCCCCACGCACTGCCCGGTGTGCGATTCCACCGCCGAACGTGAGGAAGGCGAGGTCGATTATCGCTGCACCGGGGGATTGATCTGCGCCGCCCAGCGGGTCGAACGGTTGATCCATTTCTGCTCGCGCGGTGCGCTGGATATCCGCGGGCTCGGCTTCCAGCAGATTGAGGATTTCTTCAGCGACGGTCTGATCCATTCGCCCGCCGACATCTTTCGCCTGACGGAAGAACAATTGCTCGCGCGCAAGAAGGATGGCCGGGTGTGGGCTGCCAACCTGCTCGCCGCGATCGAGGAAAAGCGGCATCCCGATCCCGTGCGCTTCCTGTTCGGAATCGGCATCCGCCATATCGGATCGATCACCGCGCGCGATCTGTTGAAGGCGTTCGGCACGGTCGAGCATATCGCGGCGGTCGCGACCGCCGCTGCCATCGACGAGACCGCGCGCGCGGAGATCATTTCGGTGGAGGGTGTCGGCCCGGTCGTAGCCGAGGCGTTGACCGACTTTTTCGCGGAGGCGCACAATCGAGAAGCGTGGGACGACCTGCTCAGCGAATGCCACCCCGTTCCGTTCGTGCACGAGGTCCGCGAGTCGGAGGTGAGCGGCAAGACATTGGTCTTCACCGGCGCGCTCGAGACGATGAGCCGCGACGAAGCCAAGGCGCAGGCGGAAAGCCTGGGTGCGCGCGTATCGGGGTCGGTCTCGGCAAAGACCGATCTGGTAATCGCGGGGCCCGGGGCAGGCTCCAAGGAGAAGAAGGCCAAGGAGTTGGGCGTGCGCGTGATCGATGAGGCGGAGTGGAACAAGATCGTCGCGGCGGCGAGTTGAACGGGAGCGAAACGAGGCATTCAGCGCCGATTTAGCGCCTATCGTCGATCATCACGCCATCACGAGGAGGATCGCCATGAAGACCCTGTTGCTGCCGCTCGCCGCGCTCGCAATCGCCGCGCCGGCTTTGGCCGACGTTACCACCACCCCGATTGCGGGCACCGAGCTCGATATACAGGCGACCGGCACCTCGACCCGCGCGCCCGATATAGCCACGATCGGCGCCGGCGTGGTGACGCAGGCGACCAGAGCGGGCGACGCGATGGCCGCCAATGCCAAGGCGATGACCGCGACGATCGCGGCACTCAAGCGGGCGGGCGTCGCGGATCGGGATATCCAGACCCAGTCGATCAACCTGCAGCCGCAATATCGCTATGGCGACAATCAGCCGCCGGTACTGACCGGCTATCAGGCGAGCAACCGCGTCTCGGTCCGGATTCGCGACATGGGGGGTGCGGGCGGCGTGATCGATGCACTGGTCGCGTCAGGCGCCAACCAAATCGACGGGCCGACGCTTATCGTGGAGCATCCCGAGGCGGCGCTCGACGAAGCCCGCGCCAAGGCGCTCGCCACCGCGCGCACGCGCGCCGATCTCTACGCCAAGGCGGCGGGGCTGGCGGTGCGCCGTATTGTGCGTATCAGCGAAAGCGAGGAGGCGCGCCCCGGCCCACGCCCGATGGCGATGATGGCGATGAAGCGCGCGGAGGCAACCCCGGTCGAGGCGGGCGAGCAGGAGCTGAGCGTCAACCTGTCCGTCGTGTTCGAGCTCAACTGATCCGCAACGAAAAGGGCCGCCCCGGTTTCCCGGGACGGCCCTTTGCGCGACGAAGGTTTTCGCTTAGCGGACCGAGCCGCGGCGAACCAGATTGACGATCGCGAGCAGGACGATGGCGCCCACCAGCGACGTCAGGAAAGTGTAGAGCGAGAGGCCGTTCGAGTTGATCGAGCCACCGGTGAAGACCAGCCCGCCGATGAACGCGCCGACGATGCCCACGACCACGTTCAGAACGATGCCCTGCTGCGCATCGGTACGCATGAGGATGCTCGCCAGCCAGCCGACGACACCGCCAATCACAAGCCAAAGAATCAGTCCCATGTCCGTCTCCTCCTGTTCGCCGCAGTACAAGCCATGCGCGCGGCGGTCGGACATGGATACGCGCCGGAAACAAAATTTGTTCCCGGCGCGCCCCCAACCTGTGGTCTGGTTCAGTATTTCTGCTGGCGTTCGTAGAGCGACTTGTAATGCTGGATCCGCGTAACACGCAGACCCGGCATGCCCGAGCGCTCGACCGCGCGCTTCCAGCAGGCGAACTCCTCAAGACTGATGTCGTATCGCTCGCAGACCTCGTCAAAGGAAAGCAGACCGCCATTGACGGCAGCGACGACCTCGGCCTTGCGGCGTACCACCCATCGCGTCGTGCCCGGCGGGGGCAACGAATCGATGGTCAGCGGTTCCCCGAGGGGCCCCACCACCTGCGCCGGCCTGATTTTTTGATTCTCAATCATCGTCATCCTCGCGCTCGCCCTGGCGGGCACCGATCCCCCTCGTGCATCCCTTCGTACCGGCGCGGTTTGAAGGAAGCTTGAAACCGGAAGGTAAAAATCCCGGTCATTTTTCCGCCTCATCCTCCTCGCGCACCGACGCGGGATTGAAGCTCCCGTTCAGCGCGACAGCGCCCCTGGCGTCCGCGGCATTGTCCCCGAACAAGCGGGTCAAGGCCTCGGCAAGGTCGAGACGGGCATAGGCCTTGTCGCTCGCAGCAGCGGTCGGCGTCGTCGCCTGCGCGGCCGTGAGCCCGGCGCGGAGCATCGCGAAGTCCGGTTTGCCGAGCGGACTGCCCGTCATGTCCAGATGAATCTTCACGCCCTGCCCGCTCCCATCGTCATACCCCTTTGACGGTGGCGGCCGGGCGATCTTTAGCCATGTGTTCATTTCGGACCGGATCGACTAATGCCCGGAAAATCATGGAAGACATGTTTCAGCTGGATGCCGGGGCGAAGCGCCGCCGTATCGTCGTCGCCATGTCGGGTGGGGTCGATAGCTCGGTCGTCGCCGCGCTGGCGGCCGCCAGCGGCGCGGAGACGATCGGCGTCACGCTCCAGCTTTATGATCATGGCGCCGCGGTCGGGCGCGCGGGCAGCTGTTGTGCGGGCAAGGATATCGCCGACGCGCGTGCGGTCGCCGAACGGCTCGGCATCGCGCATTATGTCTTCGACTACGAAAGCGCCTTCCGCACGTCGGTCATCGACCGCTTTGCCGACGAATATGTCGCCGGGCGCACCCCGATCCCGTGCGTGCGCTGCAACCAGGGGGTGAAGTTCACCGATCTGTTCAAGCTCGCGCGGGATTTGGGCGCGGACTGCCTCGCCACCGGCCATTATGTGCGGCGGGTGATGGGTTCGAACGGGGCGGAGCTGCATCGCGCGCACGATCCCGCGCGCGATCAGTCTTATTTCCTGTTCGCGACCACACGGGAACAGCTCGATTATCTGCGCTTTCCGTTGGGCGGCATGCCCAAGGACCGCGTCCGCGCCATCGCCGCCGAACAGGGCCTTGCGGTCGCGGCCAAGCCCGACAGCCAGGACATCTGCTTCGTGCCCGACGGCGATTATGCCGGGCTGGTGCGCAAGCTCCGCCCCGAGGCGAGCGCGCCGGGCGACATCGTCGACATGGACGGCCGCGTGATCGGCCAGCATCGCGGCATCACCGGCTTCACCGTCGGCCAGCGCCGCGGGATCGAGATCGGCGGCACCCCCGAACCGCTTTACGTCGTCCGCATCGATGCGGCCGAGCGCCGGCTGGTGGTCGGCCCGCGCCGCGCACTGGCGGTCCGCGCCGCGCGGCTGAGCGACGTGAATTGGCTGGGCGAGGATCTGGGCAGTGCGCTCAGCGTAAAGGTGCGCTCGCTCGCCAAGCCCGTCCCCGCCCGCTTCGATGGCGAGCACGTCCACTTCGCCATTCCGGAATACGGCGTCGCCCCCGGCCAGGCGGCGGTGTTCTACGAAGGCGAGCGGGTGCTTGGCGGCGGCTGGATCGAAGAGACTGTCGCGGCTGATATGGAACTGGCTTAGATAAAGCTATTTCGGACCAGAAATTTCCTCGCACGATTACCTAGAATACGATAGGTATTAAGGGTCCAAATCCGGGGGACTTGTGATGCTGAGGATTTTTCCAGCCCTTGCCGTTTCAATGGCATTTCTTCTCAGCCCTTGTGACGCGAAGCCCCGTCAACATCCACACCGTCGGCACATACTTTCTGTTGATACTGAGGAAATTACGCAGCTAGGGTATCGCGGCTGCAATGGCGGCAATGGCATAAGCCCGAACCCCGGCGTGATACAATTGAGGCTGAAAAACGTTTTTGCGGAGCTAAAGAACGGACAAATTGGCCGGGATGTTGATTATCAAAGGAACTCCCAGCCCATTGAGCCCGTCACCAATCCGGAAATAACGACTGATTGGCCGACCGAACTAGATATGAAATTTGAGAAACCTTGGCTTAAAGGTGGATTTACAATATTAAGAATTATGCTCTTAAAGCACGAGAAGACGTCCGATGGTAAGACCGATGAGGATAGAAATATAAAAGCAGATTTTCTCGTCCCGATACGCGGGAAAAGATTTGACGCTGTCCGCCGAGGCACTGAGGCGTCAGGAATGATATGCGGTCATTCCGGAATAAGATTTTCTGTTCCGTATTCAAAAACTGGACATGACGGAGTAACTATCACAAGAACTTATGATGAAGTTGATGTGTATTTTCAGAATCCTCCGGATAAAAAACATGTTGAGGAAAGCATTAATATCGGGCTTTTGGTCGGCCCCAGCGGGGGGCACAGAATACCAATATTCTTAGACCCGAAGGTCCATAACGAGGGGTATCCCTGATCCGGATGATCGCGTGAGGCTCGTATCGTCAGCCGCAAAAAGACCCTTCGGCAATCGTCACGCAATCCCCGCTCAGCAATGCGCGGTCGCCTTCCAGCCGGCAGCCCAGCCGCCCACCGCGCGCGGACGCCTGAAAGGCGGTGAAGGACTGTCGTCCCAACCGCGCCGCCCAATAAGGCGTCAGCACTGCATGCGCCGATCCGGTCACCGCATCCTCGCCGCCGCGCGACGTGAAGACGCGGCTGACTACGTCAGTGTCCGTTCCCGGCGCGGTCGCGCTGAACTGGACGTCGCCCAAGCGCACGAGCGCGGCGAAATCGGGCGTCAGCGCACGCACCGCCGCCTCGTCCGGATAGACCAGGATACCATATCCGCGTTCGTGCCACAGCGTCTCGACCGGGGCGCCGCCAATGATGGCGACTGCCTCGGGCAAGGGATGCGGCATGGCCCGGATGATCGGCAGTGACAGGCTCAACCCGTCGCCTTCGCGCCTCACACCGATGATGCCGGCCTTGTGCGTGGCGAAGCGCAGTTCGGCCCGGTCGCCGATCAAAGCATGACCCGCCGCGAGCGTGCCATGGCCGCACAGGCCGATCTCGCCGCGCGGCGAGAACCAGCGGATCGCGAAATCCGCTTCGCCGTCCGACGCCACCGCAAAGGCGGTCGCGGGCAGATTGAGTTCCGCTGCGATGCGCTGGAGCTCGCCTTCGTCCCGCCAGCGGTCGAGCCGGATCACACCCGCCGGATTGCCGGTGAAGGGGCCGTCGGCGAAAGCGTCGATATGCCAGAATGGCGCGCCGCTCACGGGTAGAGCAGGCCCTCGCCCCAGCCATCGCCGTCGCGCGTGAACAGCCGACGTTCGTGCAACCGATGCGCGCGGTCCTGCCAGAATTCGATCCGCGCGGGCGTGACGCGAAAGCCCGACCAGTGCGGCGGGCGCGGCACATCCTGGCCCTCGAAGCGGGCCTGCATCTCCTCGAACTGCGCTTCGAACACGTCACGCGAGGGCAAGGGCTGCGACTGGTCCGACGCCCACGCGCCAAGCTGCGAATCACGCCCGCGCGTCGCGAAATAAGCATCGGCCTCGGCTTCGGCCACGCCGCTCACCACGCCTTCGATCCGCACCTGCCGGCGGAGCGACTTCCAGTGGAACAGCAAGGCGGCCTTCGGCGTGTCGATCAACTCGCGCGCCTTGCGGCTATTGAGGTTGGTGTAAAAGACGAACCCACGCGGATCGTGCCCCTTGAGCAGCACCATCCGCACCGACGGCTGGCCGTCCGCACCCACGGTCGCCAATGCCATGGCGTTGCTGTCATTGACCTCCGTCTGGCGCGCCTCGGCATACCAGGCATCAAACAGAGCAAACGGATCGTCCGCCATCAGCTGAACGCCTGGATACCGGTCTGCGCGCGGCCGAGGATCAGCGCATGCACGTCGTGCGTGCCTTCGTAGGTGTTGACCGTCTCGAGGTTCTGCGAGTGGCGGATGACGTGATATTCGCCGGTAATACCGTTGCCGCCGTGCATATCGCGCGCAACGCGCGCGATATCGAGCGCTTTGCCGCAATTGTTGCGCTTGATCAGGCTGATCATCTCGGGCGCGATCTTGCCTTCGTCGAACAGCCGCCCGACGCGGAGCGCCGCCTGGAGGCCGAGCGTGATCTCGGTCTGCATGTCGGCAAGCTTCTTCTGGACGAGCTGGGTCGCCGCAAGCGGGCGGCCGAACTGGCGGCGGTCGAGCGTATAAGCCCGCGCGCGGTGCCAGCAATCCTCCGCCGCCCCCATCACGCCCCAGGCGATGCCGTAACGCGCGCGGTTGAGACAGCCGAACGGCCCACCCAATCCCTGCGCGTTGGGCAGAAGATGCTCGTCGGATATCTCGACATTTTCCATCACGATCCCGCCGGTGATCGACGCGCGGAGCGACAGCTTTTCCTCGATCTTGGGCGCGCTCAGCCCCTTCATGCCCTTTTCGAGCACGAAGCCCCGGATCTTGCCGTCATGCGCGTCGGACTTGGCCCACACCACGAACACGTCCGCGATCGGCGAATTGGTGATCCACATCTTCTCGCCGGAGAGCTTGTAGCCGCCGTCGATCTTCTCGGCGCGCGTCCGCATTCCGCCCGGATCCGATCCCGCTTCGGGCTCGGTCAACCCGAAACAGCCGACCATTTCGCCCGATGCGAGCCCGGGCAGCCAGCGCAGCCGCTGCTCTTCGGAGCCATAGGCATGGATCGGAAACATGACGAGGCTCGACTGGACGCTCATCATCGAGCGATAGCCCGAATCCACGCGCTCGATCTCGCGCGCGACGAGGCCGTAGCTCACATAGTTCGCGCCGACCCCGCCATATTGCTCAGGCAGCGTGGCGCCGAGCAGGCCCAACGCGCCCATCTCGTTGAAGATCGCGCGGTCCGTATGCTCGTTGGCATAAGCCTCGCGGATGCGCGGGGCCAGTTTGTCCTGCGCATAGGCCCGCGCGGTATCGCGGATCATGATCTCTTCTTCACCCAGCTGCTGGTCCAGCAGCAGCGGATCGTCCCACTGGAATGCGCTTCCGGCGCCCACGGTCTACTCCATCGAATTATCTTTGAGGCGTCAGGCCTCCAATTCGATGTCCCAGTAAAGCCAGTCGCGCCAGGAGTCGTGCAGATAGTTTGGCGGGAAGCTCCGCCCGTTCTCCTGCAGCTGCCACGAGGTCGGGCGATACGGCGCCTCGAACAGCTTCATCCCCGCCTGGCGCGGTGTCCGCCCGCCCTTCCTGAGATTGCACGGCGCGCAGGCGGTCGAGACATTCTCCCAGGTCGTGCGGCCGCCCTGCGCGCGTGGAACGACGTGATCGAAGGTCAGATCGCTCAACGTCCCGCAATATTGGCAGGAGAAACGGTCGCGCAGAAACAGGTTGAACCGGGTGAAAGCCGGATGCGCCGAAGGCCGAACATATTGCTTGAGCGCAATCACGGATGGCAGCTTGATCCGGTGCGTCGGGCTTCTCACTTCGCGTTCATAGTGCGAAACGATGGAGACGCGGTCGAGGAACACCGCCTTGATCGCGGTCTGCCACGGCCAGATCGACAAGGGATAATAAGACAGCGGGGTATAATCCGCGTTCAACACCAAAGTGGGGCAGCTGTCCGGATGTCGAATGAGATCAGGATGATACATAGAACGACCAAGCCCTCCGCAGCGGCGGAGCGCACCGGCCAGGGATCGTCACTCGGTCCCGTCGCACTCGGGAGGCGAGGCCGTTTGCCGCCGCGTCTCCGTCGTCTTGCCGCCTGCCAGAGCGGCGTGACATGGCCATGACAACATTCCCGCGACTCGCGGTCAAGTGGCGTTTTTCCCTGAGTCCAGAAACATGGGGATAGTATCCCGCTTCGCACCCAGCCCAACGGGGCGGCTTCACCTGGGCCATGCTTATTCCGCGGTGCGCGCCCATGATCTGGCGCGGGAGGCGAATGGCCAGTTCCTGCTGCGGATCGAGGATATCGACGGCACGCGCAGCCGCGAGAATTACGTCGCCGGGATCGAGGAGGATCTCGCCTGGCTCGGCCTGGCCTGGGACGGGCCGGTGATACGCCAGTCGGCGCGGATGCATGTTTATGCCGAGGCCCTGGAAAAGCTGCAGAGGATGGGGCTCGTCTATCCATGTTTCTGCACCCGCGCCGAGATCATGGCCAGCGCGAGCGCGCCGCACGGGGCGGAGGGGTCGCTTTATCCGGGGACGTGTCGCCACCTGTCCAATGCCGAGCGCGTGGCGCGGATGGCGGAGCCGCATTGCTGGCGGCTGGACATGAGGCGGGCGATTGAAGCCCGCGCTCCCTCCCCCCTCACGGGGGAGGGCCGGGGAGAGGGGGCCGGGAGGCTGGGCGGCGAACCTCAGGCAGCTCGACATCCCACCCTCTCCCAACCCTCCCCCATCAAGGGGGAGGGCTTTTTGGAGTGGCACGATGAATATGCCGGCTGGATTCCCGCCGATCCCGCTTCTGCAGGCGACATCGTGCTCGCGCGCAAGGAGACGCCGACCTCCTATCACCTGGCCGTCACGATCGACGACGCCGCGCAGGGCGTCACCGATGTGGTGCGAGGTGTCGATCTGTTCGAGGCGACGCATGTGCACCGCCTCCTGCAAGCCTTGCTCGAATTGCCGACGCCCGAATATCATCACCACCCCCTGCTGATCGGGCCCGACGGCAAGCGGCTGGCCAAACGCAACGGCGCGCAGCCGCTGGCTGAGCTGCGTGCCGAAGGCGCCGATCCCGCCCGGCTTCTCGCCGCATTGCGTGCCGGCGAACTTCCGATTGGCGTCCTCACCACCGAAGCCTAGAGAGAAAGCATGAAGCTCTTTTTCGGCATCCTCATCATCGTCTGCGCCCTGGGCGCGGTGGTTTCGATCGTGCGTGGCGTGATCGCCATGCTCCAGCAGGATCATAGCCGCCTCAACAGCGAAGGCGTCAGTGAATCCAGCGCGAAGCAGAACCAGATGATGTGGCGGCGCATCCAGTTCCAGGCGGGCGCGATCATTCTGGTCGTGGTCCTGCTGCTGCTGGCGCGCAGCCAGACGGGCTGAATGGTCAAGCTCAACAAGATCTACACGCGCACGGGCGATGCGGGCCAGACCGGGCTGGTCGACGGGTCGCGCGTCAGCAAGGCGCATCCGCGCATGGCCGCAATCGGCGATGTCGATGAGGCGAACAGCGCGATCGGGGTGGCAGTCGCGAGCCTTGAGGACGGCCCGGCGCGCGAGATGCTGGCGAGGATCCAGAACGAAATGTTCGACCTCGGCGCCGATCTCGCCACACCCGGCGAAGATTTCACGCCCGGCGAGATGACGTTGCGCATCACCGCCGCTCAGGTCGCGCGGTTGGAGCGCGAGATTGACGAGATGAACGACGCGCTGGCGCCGCTCACCTCCTTCATCCTACCGGGCGGATTGCCCGCCGCAGCGGAGCTTCACCTCGCCCGCGCCGTCGTGCGCCGTGCCGAACGCACCGCCGTCGCGGCGGCGGCCGAAACCAGCCTCAATCCGCAGGCGCTGACCTACATAAACCGCCTGTCGGACCATCTTTTCGTACTTGCCCGCCTGCTCAATCTGGCAGCAGGTGGCGACATACTTTGGCGTCCTGGGGCAACGCGGGGTTGATTGAAGCGTTGACGCAACGATCTAGGGGGTAATCGCGCCAAGCACGGCGCACGGCTGAAGGGGCATCCACATGGCCGCTCGCGCGCAGGACCTGGCGGACCCGTATGACCTTAAGGCAGCCTATCGGCGCACGCGCGACCTGTCCGCCGCGATCGCCGCGCCTTTGTCCGATGCCGATGCGACGATCCAGCCGCATCCCGACGCTTCACCCGCCAAATGGCACCTGGCCCATACGACCTGGTTCTTCGAAACCTTCGTGCTGCGCGATCATGTTTCCGGGTATCGCCGCTACGACGAGCGTTGGTCCTATCTGTTCAACAGCTATTACGAGGCCGAGGGTGCGCGCCATGCCCGCGACCGACGCGGCATGCTGTCGCGGCCCAGCCTGGACGAGATCCTCGCCTGGCGCGCCGCGGTAGACGAGCAGATTGCCGACGCGCTGCCCGGTTTACCGGACGCGGCACGCGAGCTGATAACGCTCGGTATCAACCATGAGCAGCAGCACCAGGAATTGATGCTGACCGACATGCTCGCAAGCTTCGCGGCCAACCCACTCGATCCGGCGGTATGGAATCATCCCCGCAACCGGCCCGCGCCGATGGAGGACATGAAGTGGATTGAAGGCCGCGAGGGCGTGGTCGAGATCGGCCATGCGGGCCACGGCTTTGCCTTCGACTGCGAAGGGCCGCGCCATCGCGCATTGCTCGTTCCTCATGCGCTTGCCGATCGGCCGGTCACCAACGCGGAGTGGCGCGAATTCATGGCCGACGGCGGCTATGAGAAGCCCGAATATTGGCTGTCGGACGGCTGGGCCTGGGTAAAACGCGAACAGGTGGAAGCGCCGCTTTACTGGCGCCGAGATGGCGATGGCGGCTGGCTCGCCTTCGCGCTCGACGGGCTGCATCCGCTCCACCCTGCAGCACCGGTGACGCACATCTCGCATTATGAGGCCGACGCGTTCGCGCGGTGGGCCGGCGCCCGACTACCGACCGAAACCGAATGGGAAAGCGCCGCACAGGGCCTCGATCCCGCTTTGGGAACGCAGCTCGATTCAGCCGGACCGGTCCGCCCGCGCGCCGCGCGCTGGAGCAATTCTCCGCATCAGATGTTCGGGGACGTTTGGGAATGGACCGCGAGCGCGTTCCTGCCATTCCCTGGCTTCACGCCCGCCAAAGGCGCGGTCGGCGAATATAATGGCAAGTTCATGAGCGGCCAGTCGGTGCTCAAGGGCGCCAGCTGCGCGACCCCGCGCGGCCACAGTCGCGCGTCCTATCGTAACTTCTTCTACCCCTGGCAGCGCTGGCAGTTCACCGGCGTCCGTCTCGCGAAGGATCTGTGATGCTGCGTATCGAAGAACGTAGTGCCGATGTCTCCAACGCCGATCCGGCCTTCCTGTCGGACGTGCTGGAAGGGCTGTCCCAGCGCAAGAAGGCGATTCCGGCGCGTTGGTTCTACGATCATCGCGGATCGCGACTGTTCGAGGAAATTACCCAGCTTTCCGAATATTATCCGACCCGGACCGAAAGCGCGTTGCTCGCAGCCCATTGTGACGAAGTCGGCCTGATCGCGGGCAAGGGCCGCGCGGTGGTGGAGTTCGGCTCTGGATCGTCGCTCAAAACGCCGCGCCTGCTCGCCTGCGCTTCGCCGTCCGCTTATGTGCCGATCGACATTTCGGGAGAATTCCTGCGCGAATCCGCGGCCGCGTTGCAGGAAAGCTTTCCGGAGCTTCCGATCGTGCCGGTCGAGGCCAATTTCATGCATCCCGTGCCGCTGCCCGGCAGCGTTTCCGCGCTGCCGAAGCTCGGCTTTTTCCCGGGCTCGACCATCGGCAACCTTGTCCCGCGATCGGGCGTCAATTTGTTGCGCGACATGATCGAGACGATGGGCGTGGGCTCGATGCTTTTGATCGGCATGGATCAGGTGAAGGATACCGAAATCCTGATCCGCGCCTATGACGATGCCGCCGGCGTTACCGCCGCCTTCAATCTCAACCTGCTCGAGCGGATCAATCGCGAGCTGGGCGCGGACATTCCGGTGCAGTGGTTCAAGCATCGCGCGGTGTGGAACGACACGTGGAGCCGGATCGAGATGCACCTCGTCGCGACCCGCGACCTGAGCTTCATGATCGCCGGACGCCATTTCGAGATGCACGCCGACGAGACGATCCACACCGAGAATAGCCACAAATATACGCCGCGCAGCGGGCGGCAGCTGCTCGCCGCCGGAGGCTGGACGCCGCTGCGCGAATGGTCTGATGCCGACCAGATGTTCTCGCTGATCCTGGCCGAAGCCAGGCCGGAGCCAGTCGCGCCTTAGGCGGAATCCTTCCGTTCGTGTCGAGTAGCCACGAAACCGCATATCGAGATGGCGTATCGAGACATGTCTCGATACGGGTTCTCGACAGGCTCGAACCCTGCTCGACACGAGCGGGATGGAAGAGGACGATATGAAAACAGTTGGTGTGATCGGTGCAGGCCAGATGGGCGCGGGAATCGCGCAGGTCGCGGCGCAATCGGGCTATCGCGTGCTGCTGTCGGACATCAGCCTCGAAGCGGCGGAGAAGGGCAAGGCCGGTATCGCCAAGCGGCTCGCGCGCGCGGTCGAGAAAGAGCAGATTTCGGCCGCAGACGGCGACGCGGCGCGCGACCGGATCGCGCCGCAGGGCGATTATGCCGCCTTCGCCGACGCCGACATCGTGATCGAGGCCGCGACCGAACGCGAGGCCGTGAAGCGCGCGATCTTCGGCGAGGTCGGCAAGGTCATGGGGCCGCAGGCGATCCTCGCCTCCAATACCTCCTCGATCCCGATCACGCGGCTGGCGCAGGCCTCGCCCGATCCGGCGCGCTTCATGGGCGTGCATTTCTTCAACCCGGTGCCGGTGATGAAGCCGATCGAACTGATCCGCGGGCTCGCCACGTCCGACGACACGGTCGCCCGCGTCGAGAAATTCTCGCAGAGCCTGGGGAAAACCGTGGTCCATGCGAACGACGCACCGGGCTTCATCGTCAATCGCGTGCTGCTGCCGATGCTCAACGAGGCGATCTTCGCGCTCGGCGAGGGTGTCGCCACGGTCAAGGACATCGATGCCGCCGTCAGCCTGGGTCTCAACCACCCGATGGGGCCACTGACATTGGCCGACTTCATCGGGCTGGACACCTGTCTGGAAATCGCCCGCGTCCTGCACGAGGGCACGGGCGATCCCAAGTTCCGCCCCGCCCCCTTGCTCGTCAAATATGTCGAGGCGGGCTGGCTCGGCCGCAAGACCGGCCGGGGCTTCTACGATTATTCCGGGCCGGAGCCGGTACCGACGCGCTGACCCTCAGACCGCGCCGCGCCGACCGATTTGATGAAGGCCCAGACTTCGGACGAGAAAGGCGGTTTCTGCTCGCCTTTCCACGCGTCGATATTGTCGTACATCTTGCCGACGCCCTGCATCATCGCGGGCGTCGCGACAGCCTTGAACGGCGCCAGCAATGCTTGCCATTCGTCATAGAAAGCGCGCGCCTCCGGCGAGCGAGCATCCATGGGCAACGCCGCCTCGACCCGTGCGGTGAGATCGGCCCACTTCGCGCTATAGACCGCCTGGTCGAAATTGGCGGGCATTTGCGGCATCGTGCGCGCGAAATCCGCCTTTGCGTCTTCGGACAGATAGCGATCCGAGACCGTCTTCCAATTTTCCTGTTCCATCATCGTGTCTCCGTTTCGAATCAGCGAGCAAAGCGTCGCGACGTCGATCTGCTCGCCACGATCGATGCGGGACTGAACGGCCTGAAGCAGCTTGCGCGCATCCGCGATCTCGGCCTCGCGCATGTCGAGCGCGGCGATTTGCGCGGCAACCAGCCGGCCCAGATTTACGGGGGACCGCTTCAGCATCGCGCCGATCTGCGCCAGACTGAAGCCCGCACGCTTGAGCGCCACGACCGCGTTGAGGCGCGCCAGTTCGCCCGGGCCATAAAGCCGGCGATCCGACGCGGTCCGCAAAGGCTGGACCAGCCCGCGTGCCTCGTAGAAACGCAAGGCGCGCGCGGTAAGACCGGTGCGGCGGATCACTTCGGAGATGTCGAACGGCTGGTCCATGTCCAGGCCAGTAGCGGCTGACGTTAGGTCAGCTTCAAGCGCTTTTTTCCGGATGAAAGTTCGCGAAACAACGTTACGC
>Ga0207678_10000655_pt1 | contig 31831 bp, 28 predicted proteins | sample KBSC63metaG_FD_184319 | JGI IMG/M metagenome (GOLD analysis project Ga0207678, IMG submission 184319) | Corn rhizosphere microbial communities from Kellogg Biological Station, Michigan, USA - KBS C6-3 metaG (SPAdes) (version 2) | ecosystem: Host-associated > Plants > Roots > Rhizosphere > Soil ... | reverse complement strand
GTGATGTATCAGGGCGCGAAATACTGCGCGAAATGGTGGACGCAAGGCGACAACCCGAGCACCGGCGGCGTGTGGGTGAAGTCGTGACGTCGTGAAGTCGTGATCGCCGGCGCGTGACGGGCCGGCCGCGGCCGTTCCCCGGCGCGCAGTCCGGCGCGGCGGCGAACGGCCGCCCAAGCAGCCGCTGAGCGCTGCTTCGCGGCCCTTGCTATCCGCGCCCCTGCTCGGCCAGCAACCGCGCCTTCGCATCGACCAGCAGCGCCGCATGCGAGTCGCGATGCTGGCGGATCCGCTCGGTCGGGCCGACGACCGACAGCCCGTACCAGTCGCCGTCGAGCGTCAGCGCGACCGCGATCGCCGACAGCTCGGGCGCGCTTTCGCCGAAGTTCTCGGCCCAGCCGAGTTCGCGAAACCGCGCGGTTTGCGCGACGAGCGCCGGCAGGTCCGCGACGCTTGCATCGGTGAAGCGTTCGAATGAAAGCTGCGCGCCGAGCGCCTGCTGCGCATCGCTCGCGAGCTCCGCGAAGATCGCCTTGCCGATCGAGTTCGCATGCAGCGGGCGCAGCTCGCCCGGCTGGCGCGTATAGCGGATCGCCTGCTCGGATTCGACGACGTCGAGATACGTGACCGACGCGCCCTGGATCTTGCCGAGCACGGCCGTCTCGCGGCTCGCATCGCGCAGCGCGACGAGATGCGGATGCACGATGTCGACGACCGGATCGGTCGCGTCGATCGCGGCGGCGATCGTCTGCAGGCGCCGCGTCGGGTAGTAGCCGCCGCGCTTGCGCACCTCGTACAGATAGCCGCGGCTCACGAGCGTGCGTGCCATCGCCAGGCAGCTCGACGCCGGCACATTGAGCAGGCGCGCGAGCTCGGTGAGCGGCAGCGGCCGCCGTTCGGCGGCGAACAGCTCGAACAGGTCGAGCGTGCGGGCAACGAGTTTGACGTCCATGACGAGCGCTTGAATCGGAACGGGAAGCCGCGCGCCGGGCGAGCCGCCGGGCCGGTACGGTCAGTACGACTTCGGCAGCCCGAGCACCTTCTCCGCGATGTAGCAGAGGATCAGTTGCGGGCTCACGGGCGCGAGCCTCGGAATCATACACTCGCGCAGGTAGCGCTCGACATGGTATTCCTTCGCATAGCCCATCCCGCCGTGCGTCGCGATCGCCGTCTGGCACGCCTGGAACGCGGCTTCCGCGCCGAGGTACTTCGCGGCGTTCGCCTCCGCCCCGCACGACTGCCCCGCGTCGTAGCGCGTCGCGGCCTTCATCACCATCAGCCACGCGGCCTCGAGCTGCATCCATGCCTGCGCGAGCGGATGCTGGATCGACTGGTTCTGCCCGATCGGGCGGCCGAACACGACACGCTCGCACGCATACTGCGTCGCGCGCCGCAGCGCGGCCTGCCCGAGGCCGATCGCCTCGGCGGCGATCAGGATCCGCTCGGGGTTCAGCCCGTGCAGCAGATAACGGAAGCCGTCGCCCTCGTTGCCGATCAGGTCGTCGCGCGGCACGCGCAGGTTGTCGATGAACAGCATGTTCGAATCGACGGCCTTGCGGCCCATCTTCTCGATCTCGCGCACCTCGACGCGCGACCGGTCGAGGTCGGTGTAGAACAGGCTGAGCCCCTCGGTCGGCTTCGCGACCGCATCGAGCGGCGTCGTGCGCGCGATGATCAGCATCTTGTTCGCGACCTGCGCGGTCGAGATCCAGATCTTGCGCCCGCTCAGCACGTAGTGGTCGCCATCGCGGCGCGCCTGCGTGCTCAGGTGTGTCGTGTCGAGGCCCGCGTCGGGCTCGGTCACCGCGAAGCAGGCCTTGTCGCGCCCGGCGATCAGCGGCGGCAGGAAGCGCGCCTTCTGCGCGTCGTTGCCGAACACCTGCACCGGGTTCAGCCCGAAGATGTTCATGTGGACGGCCGAGGCGCCCGACAGGCCGGCGCCCGACGCGCTGATCGTGCGCATCATCAGCGCGGCCTCGGTCATCCCGAGGCCGGCGCCGCCGTGGGCCGGGTCCATCGCGATGCCGAGCCAGCCGGCCTCGGCGAGCGCCGCGTGAAAGTCGGACGGAAACCCGCCCGCGCGATCGCGTTCGAGCCAGTAGTCGTCGCCGAAGCGTTCGCAGATTTTCTCGATCGCGCTTTCGATCACGCGCTGGTCGTCGGTCAGGTCGAACTGCATGGATTGCTCTCCTGGAAATGGGCGAGCGGCCGCGCCGCTCTCAGCAACACGCCGGATGGCGCCAGGGCTTGCGCGTCGAAAAACGTCCGTTTGCGGGATGGGCCACCCGGAACATCGGCGCGAAGCGGCACGTCGGCGCGCTCACAACGGAAACACGCCCACGATCACCGCGGCGAACACCATCAGCACGGTGGCGGCGAACAGGAACGGAATCGTGAATTTCTGGTGCTCGGCCAGCTCGACGCCGGTCAGGCCGACGATCAGGAACGTCGCCGGCGTGAGCGGGCTGACCGGAAAACCGGTCGTCATCTGGCCGAGCAGTGCGGCCTGCGCCATCTGGATCGGCGGCACGCCGAGCAGCTTCCCGCTTTCCGCGAGCACCGGCAGCACGCCGAAGTAGAACGAATCGGGATCGAACAGCAGGCTGAGCGGCATCGACAGCAGGCCGAGCACGAGCGGCATGTGGCGCGCATGTTCGACCGGCACGTGCGCGACGACGACCTCGGCCATCGCCTTCAGCATCCCGGTTCCGGACATGATTCCCGTGAACGCGCCGGCCGCGAGCAGCACGCTCGCCATCATCAGCGCGGCCTTCGCATGCGCGTCGATTCGCTCGCGCTGCGCCTGCACGTCCGGATAGTTGATGACGAGCGCGGCGACCGTGCCGAGCATGAACATCACCATCGGGTCGACGATGCCCGACACCAGCGTGCCGAGCACGACGAGCGTCAGCGCCAGGTTGATCCGGAAACGCCCGGGCCGGCGCAGCGCGCGTTCGGCATCGGTCAGCTCGCGCGGCGCGATCGCGAGCGACGCCGCGCCGGCGCGATCGAGCCCGAGCCGCTTCGCCTCGCGCACACCGAGCACGTACGCGGTGCCGAACACGAACACGAGCCCGACGATCTGCACCGGGATCATCGGCATGAAGATCGCCGAGCCGGGAATATGCAGCGCCGCGGACGCGCGCAGCATCGGCCCGACCCACGGCAGGAAGTTGACGCCGGCCGCCATCGACGTGACGCACGCGAGAATTCGCCGGTCCATCCCGAGCCGCGTATAGAGCGGCATCATCGCGGGCAGCGTGACGAGAAACGTGACGGCGCCCGAGCCGTCCAGATGGATCAGCAGCGCGAGCAGCGCCGAGCCCATCACGATGCGCGGCGGATGGCAGCCGATCACGCGCAGCACGCCCGCGATGATCGGGTCGAGCATTCCCGCGTCGGTGAGGATTCCGAAAAATAGAATCGCAAAAACGAACATGCCGGCGATCGGGCCGATGTTCTGCACGCCGTGCACGATGAACTTGCCGGTCGAGAGTCCGAAGCCGGCCGTGACCGACGCGGCCACCGGCACGACGATCAAGGCGACGAGCGGCGACAGCCGCTTCGTGATGATCAGGCCGAACAGCGCGACGATCGCGATCGCGCCGATCCATGCGAGCATGATGTGTCTCCTCTGGCGCCGGCGCGCGTCGGGCGCGGCGCGGCGTGATGTTCGAAGCGGCGTGACGCGGTGCGGCGGCGGGCGACGCCATCGCATTGCCGCCGGCCGCGATGCGTGTCAGTGGCCTTGCTTGCCGTTGTCGTCTCGTGGCGCGTCGGCAAACACCTGCGCCGCGTGTTCGTTCAGCGCGGGCGGCGGCCGCCGGTACGAGGCCGGCGTGCGGCCGAGCTTGATCGGCGACGCGATGCCGCGGTGCCGCCCCAGTTCGACCTTCATCTGCCGATGCGCGACGTGCGGATGGTCGAGCGCCGCGTCCAGCCCGAGCACGGGCGCGCATGGCACGCCACGGCGCATCAGCTGCTCGGCGAGCGCCGCGCCGTCGTGTGCGGCCAGCGCCGTTTCGAGCAGCGTGCGCAATGCGGCGCGGTTCGCGCTGCGCGCGCGGTTGTCGGCGAAGCGCGGGTCGTCGGGCCAGTCGCGCGTGCCGAGCACGTCGCACAGCGCGGCGAACTGTCCGTTGTTGCCGACCGCGAGAAAGATGTCGACGCTCGCGGTCGGAAAGCTGTCGTACGGCGTGATGTTCGGATGCGCGTTGCCGGTGCGCACCGGCGCCTTCCCGGAGTGGAAGAAATTCGGCGTGTGCGGATGCAGGATCGACAGCGCGCAGTCGAACAGCGTCGATTCGACGAACTGGCCGCGCCCGCTCGCATCGCGTTCGCGCAGCGCCATCAGCACGCCGAGCGCCGCGTTCAGCCCGGTGACGAGATCGACGATCGGCACGCCCACGCGCAGCGGCGCGCCGCCCGCTTCGCCGTTCACGCTCATCAAGCCGGCCAGCGCCTGCACGGCCGCGTCGTAGCCGGGCAGCCCGCCGAGCGGGCCGTCCGCGCCGAAGCCCGACACGCGGCAATAAACAAGCCGCGGAAAGCGCGCATGCAGCGCGTCGAAGCCGAGCCCCCAGCGTTCCATCGTGCCGATCTTGAAGTTCTCGACCAGCGCGTCCGCGTGCTCGAGCAGCCTGAGCAGCCTCTCGCGATCGTCCGGCTTCGTCAGGTCAAGCGCGATGCCGAGCTTGTTGCGGTTCACGCCGAGGAAATACGACGCGGTGTCGCCATCGAACGGCGGCCCCCAGGTGCGCGTCTCGTCGCCCGACGGCGGTTCGACCTTGATCACCTCCGCGCCGTGGTCGGCGAGAATCTGGGTCGCGTACGGGCCGCCCAGCACCCGCGACAGATCGATGATGCGCAACCCCGCCAACGCGCCCTGCTGCTCCAGCTCCGCCATGCGTCTCGCTCCTGCTTCCGGTTGTCGGACCGCCGGTTCCGCCATGCCGACTTTGCGGCGCGGTTTTCCTGGCTCGAATAATAATTCTTGTGCGTGAATTTATATTCACACTGGAGAATTTTATTGTCAAGCCGGGCATACGCCGGTAAGCCTGTGGAGAATGCGGCAGTCCGGGAGACAACCCCGAACGCGCGCCGGTTGCCGCGCCGGACCGCGGTTCGCTAAGCTGCGGACAGTGCTCATCCGAACCAAGGCGGAAATTTCATGAAACGCATGCTGCTCGCGGCCCTCGTGCTCGCGTCGACGTTGGGCGTCGCCCGCGCGCAAACCCAGACCTTCCATTTTGGCGAGGGACAATCACAGCCGCGGGCCGCCGCGCCGATGGCACGGCCCGCGCCCGCGCATCGGCACGTGACGCCGCCGCGTCACCGGCATGCGCTGCACAAACGGCGCCATGCGCGCTCCGGGAAGCCGGCACGCCCGGTGATCCAGACGCAGGCGTGACGCGTTGCGCGTGGCGCGCGGCGACGCACGGAACTGTCACGAACGGCCGGTATGATCGGCGCGGCGGCTTTGCATGCCGTCGTGCCCACCCATCGGGCGACTGGCCGGCAACGCCGGTCGACGTGCATTTCATTCCACGATTACTTGTTTTGCCGAACATGAATACCGGGCCGGATACCGTCGCCAGCATCAAGGAGCGCGCCACGATCGTGTGCCGCCAGCGCAGCAGCGTGCTGCTGGTCGCGCGCACCGCGGCGCGCTGGACGCTGCCGGGCGGCACGATCCGGCGCGGCGAGACACCGCTTGAGGCCGCGCAGCGGGAGCTGGCGGAGGAAACGCGGCTCGAAGGGCTCGCGCTCGACTATGCGGTGCAGTTCGGCGGCCTCACGAAGCTCCATCACGTGTTCGTGGCCGACGTGCCGAAACATCTGGTCCCGCGCGCGAGCAACGAGATCGCGCGCTGCAAGTGGTTCGACGTCGAACGCCTCGAGACGCTGCGCGCGAGCGTGCCGACCCGCAAGATCATCGAACTGCTGCACCTCGACCGCTTTTCCCCGCTCGCGGACGGCCCGCTTCGTCTGCGCTGAAGCGACCCCGCGCCGGTCACGCCCGGGTCATGCGCGCAGCAACGGCCCGGCCTTGCGTTCGAGCAGCGCGATCAGCTCGGGCTGCATGTACGTGTAGCGGTCGGGAATGTCGAGGCAGACGATCTTCTTGTGCTTCAGTCGGGCGCCGAACCGGGCGGTGAGCTTCGCCTTGTGCGCGCGCTCCATCACGAACACGATCCCGGCCCATTCGAGCTGCTCGACGCACACTTGCGTGTCGGCGTCGGCGCGAGCCCCGCGGAGTCGGTTTCGACACCCGGCCATGCCGCGAACACCGCCTCGGCGGTCGGGCTGCGCAGCCGATTGCGGCTGCAGATAAAGAGCGCCCGCGTCATGCCGGCGCGCCGCGGCCGGCTCGTCCGGTCATCCGTTCAACCCTGCGGAATCGTGTCGGGCCGCACGTACGCCAGCATGTGCGGCACGTAGTCGGCCTTGCCGAGCTCGACGCCGTAATGGCGCAGGATCGCGTATGCGGCGATCGCGTGAAAGTAGAACTGCGGCAGCGCCCAGTCGCGCACGTACTGCTCGCCCGTCATGTCGAACGCGATGCCGTTCGGCAGTTCGAGGGCGATCGGCCGCGCGGCGCCGCCATCGAGCGCGTCGGGCGCGAGTTCGCCGAGGAATGCGATCGTGCCGGAGAGGATCCCTTGCGCGTCGCTCACCGTGCCCGGCTGCGCATCGGCGTGCCAGCCGGCTTCGCGCAGCGCGAGCAGCGCATCCGGCAGCGGTTCGCCGCGCAGCCGGTAGACCGGCTCCATCGCCTGGAAGCACGAGAACCGCACCTGTGCGGCGAGCGGATACATGTCGGGTGCGAGCTTCAGCGTCAGCACCGCATCGGGCGCGTCGCCGACGGCCTGCCGGTGCGCGACGGCCTTGTCGAGCCACGCGGATTGCGCGCGCAGCATCTGGGTCAACGTCGGAACGAGAAGTTGGGTTGGTGACATCCATGCCCTCCGATGGTTCGTTGGCGCAGCGATACCCATGTCGCGGCGAATCCGTATTCTGCCGCAGCCAACGATTCGACGCGAAACCGGTGACGCATCGCACGTCGCACGGCCGGCGCCCTAGGCGTCAGGGCTTGTCGTGGCGTGCCAGGAACCGGTCGAGCTGCGACGCGAACGCCTTGCCGTCGCGCGCGCTGAACGGGGCCGGGCCGCCGGTGTCGACGCCCGAGCTGCGCAGTTGATCCATCATCGCGCGCGTCGACAGGCGTTCTTCGATGTTCTCGCGGCTGAACCAGTTGCCGCGCGGGTCGAGCGCATGTGCGCCCTTGTCGAGGACGGCCGCGGCCAGCGGGATGTCGGCGGTGATCACGAGATCGCCGGCTTGCGCGAGTTCGACGATTCGCGCGTCGGCGACGTCGAAGCCGGCCGGCACCTGCACCGACTTGATGAACGGCGACGGCGGCGTACGCAGGAACTGGTTCGCGACCAGCGTCACGCAGATCTCGGCACGACGCGCGGCGCGAAACAGCATGTCCTTGATGACGGCGGGACACGCGTCGGCATCGACGAGTACTTGCATGGCAGACGTTCCGGTGAGCAGAAACCGCGATCATAGCGCAGCGCCGGCGATCGTCCCGGGCGGTCGCTGCTCCGATCAATCGATCAACCGATCAATCGGTCAGCCAATCAGCCGGTCAGCCCGGCGCACAGCGACGCGGCCGTCGTCCATTGCGCGCCCCATGCGTCGGCGAGCCGCCTGCCCTGCCCGATCCGCACGGCCGCGTCATCGAAATCGACGAACACGACGTGATCGGCGGCCGCCGGTTTCGGTGCCGTTTCGCGCGTGCGTCCGTCGGACAGCACCCACAGCCAGCGCTGCTGGTCCGGCGTACGCCGTGCGGCGCGCGCGAGCAATTGCGCGGCGGCCGCGATGCCGTCCGCGAGCGGCGTGCCGCCGCCGCCATCCACCGGCTCGAGCCAGCGCGCGTTCCACCAGCGCGGCACGGCTGGGCCGAAACGCCGCGCGGCGCCGTTGCCGCCGAAGCAGATCAGTGCGGTTTCCACACGGTCGCGCGCGGCCTGGTCGAAGTACGCGACGATCAACCCTTTCGCGAGCGCGAGTCGTTCGTCCGACAACATCGACGCCGAACAGTCGAGCACGAAGCAATGGAGCGCGCGCGGGGCGCCGGCCTGTTTGCGAAAACGCAGATGGCCGGCGTGCAGCGGGCCGCCGCGCTTCGCGGCGAGCGTCGCCGGCCACGCCACGGCCGTGCCGGCGCGTGCCGTCCCCGGCACGCGCGCCGCAGCGCCTGGCTGCCATCGAGGACCGCGAACGGCGTTCGCGGCGGCGTCGGCTCGATGGCTCAGCGTTTTTTTAGCGGCAGCGGCACCACGCTTTTCACGTCGCGCAGGCCGGCCGGTTCGGGCGGCAGGTAGCCCCACTCGCCTTGCGATGCGCTCGCATCGTTGCGTGCCGCGCCCGGTTGATCGCCGGGTTGCAGGCGCGTGTCCGACGGAGAGCGGTCGTCGCGGTCGCGGTCGCGCTCGCCCCCGCCGCGCGATGGCGACGCGCCCGACGACGGCGGCGCGCCCGCATGACGCCGATGCCGCAGCACCGCGTCGGCCACGCGTTCGACATGCGACACCGTCACCGCGTCGGCGTGCTCCAGCGCCGCGAGCGCGCGCGCGGCGCGCAGCATCACGAGGTCGGCGCGCAAGCCGTCGACGGCCGCGTCGATGCACAGCGCGCTCACGCGTGCGTGAACCGCATCGTCGAAATCCAGCATCGACAGCCGGGCGCGCGCCGCATGAATCGCGTCGCCGAGTGCTCGCTGCGCGCTTGCGTGACGCGCACGAAACGCGTCCGGATCGAGATCGAACGCGAGGCGCGCCTTCACGATCCGTTCGCGCTGCGCGGCGTCGAAGCAGTTCTCGAGCTCGACCATCAGCCCGAAGCGGTCGAGCAGTTGCGGGCGCAGTTCACCTTCCTCGGGATTCATCGTGCCGACCAGCACGAAGCGCGCATCGTGCGCGTGCGACACGCCATCGCGCTCGACCACGTTCACGCCGCTCGCGGCGACGTCGAGCAGCGTATCGACGAGCCCGTCGGCGAGCAGGTTCACCTCGTCGACGTACAGCACGCCGCGATGCGCGCGGGCGAGCAGGCCCGGCCGGAAGCGCACGCCGTTGGCGGCGAGCGCATGGGCGAGGTCGAGCGTGCCCGTGACCTGCTCGTCGCTCGCCGACAGCGGCAGCGTGACGAATTCGCCTTCGGGCAGCAATTCCGCCAGCGCGCGCGCGGCGGTCGATTTCGCGGTGCCGCGCGGCCCGCTGACGAGCACGCCGCCGAGCGACGGATCGATCGCGGCGAGCAGCAGCGCCTGCTGCAACGGTTGCTGCGCGACCAGCGCCGCGAACGGGAACACCGCGCGTGCGCGGGGCGTCGTGGGATCGGTCATCGCCGTCCTCCTTCCTGGAGTTGTTCGCTGTCGAGCCAGACCGCTTCGATCCGCTCGCGATAGTCGCCCGGCTGCTGCCACAGCCCGCGCTGCATCGCTTCGACGAAGCGTTCGCAGATGCCGTGCAGCGCCTTCGGGTTGTGTCGTTCGAGGAACGCGCGCGTGTCGTCGTCGAACAGGTACGCGTCGGCGACGAGCGCGTACTGGTGGGCCGACAGCACGCGGGCGGTCGCGTCATAGCCGTAGAGGTAGTCGACGGTCGCGGCCATTTCGGCCGCGCCCTTGTAGCCGTGACGCTTCACGCCCTCGAGCCATTTCGGGTTGACGACGCGCGAGCGGATCACGCGTGCGATCTCCTCGCGCAGCGTGCGCATCTTCGGCGCGACCGGATTCGCATGGTCGCCGTGGTAGATGCTCGGCTGCTGGCCGGACAGGTGGCGCACGGCCGCCGTCATCCCGCCCTGGAACTGGTAGTAGTCGTTCGAATCGAGGATGTCGTGTTCGCGGCTGTCCTGGTTCTGCACGACGACGTCGATCGTCGCGAGCCGCTCGCCGAACACGTCGGGGGCCGCGTCGCCCGCGCTGTTCTGCGCGTACGCGTGGCCGCCCCACTGGCGGTACGCGTCGGCGAGATCGGCGTCGGTCTGCCAGCGGCGCTGGTCGATCATGTCCTGCAGGCCCGCACCGTAGCTGCCCGGCCGCGCGCCGAACACGCGCCAGCCGGCGCGGCGTCGCGCTTCGTCGGGCGCCACGCCCCGCTCGATCCATGTCGCCCGTTCGCGCTCGATGCGCGCGCGGATCGGGTTCAGCGCCTCGGGCTCGTCGAGCGCGGCGACGGCCTGCACGGCCGCGTCGAACAGGTGCATCAGGTTCGGAAACGCATCGCGGAAGAAGCCCGACACGCGCAGCGTGACGTCGATGCGCGGCCGGTCGAAGATCTCGATCGGCAGGATCTCGAAGTCGGTCACGCGATGACTGCCGTGCGCCCATTTCGGCCGCACGCCGAGGAGCGCGAACGCCTGCGCGATATCGTCGCCGCCGGTGCGCATCGTGGCCGTGCCCCAGACCGACAGCCCGATCGCGCGCGGATAGTCGCCGTGATCCTGCAGATGGCGTTCGATCAGCTGCTGCGCGGATTTCAGCCCGAGCGACCATGCGGCCTGCGTCGGCACCGCGCGCGTATCGACCGAATAGAAGTTGCGGCCCGTCGGCAGCACGTCGGGACGGCCGCGCGACGGCGAGCCGCTCGGCCCCGGCGGCACGAAGCGGCCGTCGAGCCCGCGCAGCAGCTGGCGCAGTTCCTCGCCGCCGCACGCGTCGAGCGCGGGCAGCAGCGTCGCGCGCACGCGTTCGAGCACGGCGAGCGTGTGCGTCCATGCCCCCGGCGGCGTCGCATCGATGCCGGCGTCGCCGCCGACATTCGCGCACAGTCCATCGAGCCACCGCTGCGCGAGCCGCTCGAGCCGCTCGCGCGTGTCGCCCGCATGACGCCACGGCGACGCGTCGAGCGCCTGCAGCACGGCCGGCCGCGGGCCCGTCCACGGCGCGGCCCAGTCGGCCGCGAGCGGATCGAAATCGTCGCCGAGCGCGAGATCGCGCGCGAGCGCGGCGATCAGCCCCGCGCGTTCGCGCTTGCCGTCGCCGACCGGAAAGCGTGCGAGCGCGAGCAGCGTATCGCGCCGCTGGCGGTCGATCGGCGACGCGCCGAACACATGCAGCCCGTCGCGAATCTGCGCTTCCTTCAATTCGCACAGCCAGGCATCGACACGCGTGAGCAGCGCGTCCTCGTCGCCGGCGTCGCGCGGCGGCGACACGCTCAGCTCGTCATGCAGCCGGTGTTCGGCGATCGTCGCGAGGATCGTCTTGCGCAGCAGCTTCGCGCGCCGCGCATCGACCATCAGCGCTTCGTAGTATTCGTCGACCTGCCGTTCGAGATCCTGCAGCGGGCCGTAGTTTTCCGCGCGCGTGAGCGGCGGCATCAGGTGATCGATGATCACGGCCTGCGCGCGGCGCTTCGCCTGGCTGCCCTCGCCCGGATCGTTGACGATGAACGGATACAGGTGCGGCAGCGGCCCGAGCGTCAGGTCCGGCCAGCACGCGTCGGACAGCGCGACGCTCTTGCCCGGCAGCCATTCGAGGTTGCCGTGCTTGCCGAGGTGGATGACCGCGTCGATGCCGAACGCATCGCGCAGCCAGAAATAGAACGCGAGGTACGCATGCGGCGGCACGAGGTCCGCGTCGTGGTAGCTCGCATAGTCGTTCTCGCCGCGCGAACGCGACGGCTGGATGCCGACGAACACGTTGCCCGCGCGCCAGCCGGCGATCGGAAAGCGCCCCTGGCGCAGCGTCGGGTCCGCGTCGGGCGGCCCCCAGCGCTCGTTCAGCGCATCGCGCACGGCGGCCGGCAGCCGCGCGAAATGCGCAACGTAGTCGGCCAGCGCGAAGCTCTGGAACGCGGGGCGCAGCGCGCGCACGGCCGGGTCGTTGGTCACGCCTTCGGTGAGCCGCGCGATCAGCGCGTCGCCGTCGGCCGGCAGGTCGGCCAGCGCATAGCCCGCGTCGCGCAGCGCCGCGAGCACGCGCAGCGCGGACGCCGGCGTATCGAGCCCGACGCCGTTGCCGATCCGCCCTTCGCTTTGCGGATAGTTCGCGAGAATCAGCGCGATGCGCTTGTCGGCATTGTCGAGCGTGCGCAGCCGGCACCAGCCGCGCGCGAGCGCCGCGACGAACGCGATGCGTTCGGCATCCGGCTGGTAGCGCACGACGTCGACTTCGGTGTGCGGACACCGATACGCGAGCCCCTTGAAGCTCACCGCGCGCGTGACGATGCGCCCGTCGACTTCAGGCAATGCGATGTGCATCGCGATGTCGCGCGCGTGCAGCCCCTGGTTGTCGGCCACCCATGCGTCGCGGTTGCCGCCGGACAGGATCACCTGCAGCACCGGCGCGTCGCCGGCGAGCACGTCGGGCTCGGGGCTGTCGATCGCGCCGGCCGCGAAGGCCGTGGTGTTCAGCACGAGCGCGACGTCGTGTGTGTCGCAGAGCTGCGTGATGACCTCGCGGCTCACCGCGTCCTTCAGCGACGTGACCGCGATCGGCAGCGGATTGAGCCCTTCGCGCACGAGCGCATCGGCCAGCGCGTCGAACACGGCCGTGTTCGCGGCCTGCCAGTGCGCGCGATAGAACAGGATCGCGACCACGGGTGCGCCGGGCGTCCAGCGCGCGCGCCAGTCGTCGACGCTCGCCGGGTCGCGCGCCGGGTGATACAGCGCGGCGGCCGGCAGCGGACGCGGTGGCTCGGGTTCGTCGCCGAAGCCGAGCGTATGGAATGCGATGCTGCGCAGCAGCGCTTCGGCGTTGTGCATCCCGCCGTCGCGCAGGTAGCGCCACCACAGCCGGCACAGCGCCGGCGCGACCGTGCTCTTCGCAACGAGGTTCGGGTCTTCCTGCAGGTCGCCCGAGAACATCGCGAGCTGCTGCCGGCGCTTGGACGCGAGCGACACGGCCTGTTCGATCCCGTACGGCCAGTACGCTTCGCCGCCGAGATGATCGATCACGACCGTCTTCGCATGACGCAGCACGTCGTCGACATAGAAATCGACCGACGCCGGCTGCCGCAGAAACGTGACGTTCGCGAGCCGCACGCTCGGAAAGCCGGCCGGCAGCTTCGGCACGACACTGGCCAGCAGCGACAAGGTCGTATCGGCCGAACTCAGGATCACGATGTCGGCCGGCTGCTGGTCGATCCGGACGACGCCCTGCGTATCGTCGACGAAGCCGCCCGGCGTGGTGCGCAGCAGATGCATCGCGCGTTACGCCTGCTGCGTCTGAGCCGCGCACGCGGCATCGAACGCGCGCTGCAGTTCGGCCGCGTCGAGATCCTCGCCGATCAGCACGAAGCGGCTCGCGCGCGTTTCGCCGTCCTGCCAGCGACGGTCGAAATAGCTGTCGAAGCGGCGGCCGACACCCTGGATCACGAGCCGCATCGGCGCCTCGGGCAGTGCCGCGAAGCCTTTCGCGCGGTAGATCGTGTGCGTCTCGACGACGCGCTGCAGCGCGGCGATCGTCGCTTCTCGCGAGCCTGCGTCGCCCGACACCACCACCGAATCGAAATCGTCGTGATGGTGGTCGTGATCGCCATCGTCGGCCGAGCCGTGATGGTCGTGCCGCAGGTGGATCGTTTCCTCCGACGCCGATTCGAGCCCGAGCAGCATCGCGAGATCCAGTTCGCCGCGCGTCGCGCGCACGATCTTCACCTGCGGCGGGACCTCTTCGCGGATCGCGGCCTCGACTTCGGCGAACCGCGCGTCGGCGACGAGATCGGCCTTGTTCACGATCACGAGATCGGCGGACGACAGCTGGTCGGCGAACAGTTCGTGCAGCGGCGATTCGTGGTCGAGGTTCGGATCGGCGCGGCGCTGCGCGTCGACGGCCTGCGGGTTTTCCGCGAACTGGCCGCTCGCGGCGGCCGGCCCGTCGACGACGGTCACGACCGCGTCGACCGTGAAGCTGTTGCGGATCGTCGGCCAGTTGAAGGCCTGCACGAGCGGCTTCGGCAACGCGAGGCCCGACGTCTCGATCAGCACGTGGTCGATGTCGGCGCGGCGCTCCACGAGCGCTTCCATCACCGGATAGAACTCTTCCTGCACGGTGCAGCACAGGCAGCCGTTCGCGAGTTCGTACAGCTGGCCCGACGCTTCGCCCTGCGCGCCCTCCGCATCGTCGCAGCCGATCCCGCAGCCCTTGAGGATTTCGCCGTCGATGCCGAGCTCGCCGAATTCGTTGACGATCACCGCGATGCGGCGGCCTTCGGCGTGCTGCAGGATGTGGCGCATCAGCGTAGTCTTGCCGCTGCCGAGAAAGCCCGTGACGATCGTGACGGGAAGCTTGCGTAGGGTCATGGTAGGTCCTGTGGCGAATGAGGGAGTCAGGCCGAGAGCGTCACGTCGATCTCGTCGTAGCGTTTGATGCGATAGATCGCGGCCGACACCATCCAGCACGCGAGGAACAGGCCGATCACGACGTAGCCGAGCATCCCGAAATGCGATGCGACCATCGTCGAGAAATTCCATACGGGGCCCTGCAGCGAGAGTTTGTCCGCGAGCAGCGCGAGCACCTCGATGCCGCCGATCAGCGCGGCGACCAGAACCGACACGAACGTGATCGTCATGTTGTAGTAGATCTTGCGAATCGGCCGCACGTACGCCCACCGGTACGCGCCCATCATCAGGATGCCGTCGGTCGTGTCGACGAGCGTCATGCCCGCGGTGAACAGCACCGGCAGCGCCATCACCGACCAGAACGACATGCCGCCCTGCACTTGCGTGGCCGAAATGCCGAACAGCGCGATCTCGGTCGCCGTATCGAAGCCGAAGCCGAACAGGAACCCGACCGGATACAGGTGCCAGCTGCGCGACACGAGGCGGAACAACGGCCGGAACAACCGGGCCAGCACGCCGCGCTGGTTCATCAGCATGTCGAGATCGGCGTCGACGATCGGCTCGCCGCGGCGCGCCGCGCGAAACGTCCGGTACACGGAAATCAGGATCAGCAGGTTTGCGGCCGCGAGTACCAGCAGGAAGAACGCGGACACGCTGGTGCTGATCACGCCGCCCCAGGCCTTCATGCTCTCGAAGCGCGCGAGCGACGCGGCGGTCAGCGCGACCGCGACCGACATCACGATTACGACCGTCGAATGGCCGAGCGAGAAGAACAGGCCGGCGCCGAGCGGGCTGCGGCCTTCCTGCATCAGCTTGCGCGTGACGTTGTCGATCGCGGCGATATGATCGGCGTCGACCGCGTGGCGCAGCCCGAACACGTAGGCGAGCAGCGCGGTGCCCAGCAGCACGGGCTGGTCGCGAAACGCGACGAAGGCCCAGATCCACGCGCCGACGTTGAACGCGACGAGCAATGAGTAGATCGCGACGATTTTGCCGCGCAGCCCTGACGGACTGTCGTTGAAGAGACGGAAGAACGAGTCGAGCATGATGCTCCTGTGCGAACGGTCGACATGTGAATGCCAACACGGCCGCCGCCGGCCCTGCCCGCGCCGCCTGCCGCTCGCCGCCCCGGTCCGTGCGCGTGCATGCGACGGATGGTTGGCGCGGAAAGGGGGAAACGCTCTGGCGTCGGGCGTGCTGCGGCCGTGGACGATGCGCCGCCTCCCCGCGGCGCTGAACCCCAACGTTTCGGCCGGTATCCGGGCTGACGAACACGCCGCTTCGCCTTCCCGGATGCGCGGCATCCAGTGGCGGTCGTCCGCATGCGGCTGGCATGCGGCGAAGTGGCGCTGCGTCGCGCTGGGCGCGACGCGTTCGCTTACCGTTGCGGGGGCAGCACAGGTTGGCTCGACTGCGGCGCAGGCAGGCTCCCTGTTTCCCGTTTAACTGCGCACGCCGGAAGCGCGCGCGAGCACCGAAACGCGTGCGAGTGTAGGCGGCGGTGCGAGGAGCGTCAAGGTGAAACGGGCTGCCGCGGGATGTCCGGCATGGCCGCGGCAGCGCGCCTGGGGCCACGACGTGGGCCCCCCCAAGCGCCCGCACGGCGGGTTCGCGCGGGCCGGGCGCTGTGCTATCGTATGCGCCGCGTTCGGTGCTCGCGCGCGCTTCCGGCGCGCGCAGTTAAACGGGAAACAGGAGGCGGAAGTCCGCCCGGCCTGTGCTGTCCCCGCAACGGTACGCCGCCCGCGCGTCGCGGTTCCCCGCACGCGCCCAGGCCGCCCGCGATGCCACTGCCCTTCAGCGGGCGGGAAGGCTGCGGCCTGGCAAGCGGCCAGCCCGGATACCGGCCGACGCAAGGGGCGAGCCCGCTGCTCGCCGAACGCCCGATCCGCGGGGGACGGATGGGGTGCGCTTTCCGCCCGCGCTCGCGCGGGCTTCGCTCGATCCGTCATGCATTGCCTGTCCGCCGGCCGCCGATGTGCCGCTCGCTGTCCCCTTTCCACTGCCACGACACGGTGCGCGCCGTGCCGCGCCCGATGAGCCGCGCATGGCTCGTCGGCGCCGGCCCCGGCGACGCCGATCTGCTCACGCTGAAGGCCGTGCGCGCGATCGCAGCGGCCGACGTGCTGCTCGTCGACGATCTCGTGAACCCCGACGTGCTGCGCCACGCGCGCGCCGACGCACTGATCGAGCACGTCGGCAAGCGCGGCGGCCATGCGTCGACGCCGCAGGAAACGATCGTCGCCACGATGCTCGCGCATCTGCGCGCGGGCCGCAGCGTCGCGCGGCTCAAGGGCGGCGATCCGTTCGTGTTCGGCCGCGGCGGCGAGGAATTGCTCGTGCTCGGCGCGGCCGGGTTTCCGGTCGAGGTCGTGAACGGCATCACGGCCGGGATCGCCGCCCCGGCCGCGCTCGGCATTCCGGTCACGCATCGCGGCGACGCGCAGGGCGTGATCTTCGTCACGGGCCACGGCGCGGGCGCGGACGAACCCGACTGGCGCGCGCTGGCCGCGACGCGGATGACGATCGTGATCTACATGGGCATTCGCCGGCTCGACACAATTGCAGCCGCGCTGCGTGACGGCGGCGTGGCCGGCGACACGCCGTGCGCGGCGATCGAGAACGCGACGCGTGACGGCCAGCGGCACGTGCTCGCGACGCTCGATACGATCGTCGAACGCGTGGGCGCGACCGGTATCGGTTCGCCGGCGATCGTCGTGATCGGCCGCGTCGCGGCGCTCGCCGACGATCCCGCGGTGCGCGCGGCGCTTGGCGGCCGCGCATGATGCGCGTCGCGCTCGGCGTCGGTTTCCGCGCGGGCGTGACGGCCGCGCAACTCGATGCCGCGATCCGCGCGGCGCTGGCCAGCCACCCGGGCGCCGAGCCGGCCGTCGTCGCAACGCTCGCCGACAAGGCGCGTGCCCGGCCGCTGCGCACGCTGTGCGCGCGGCGCGGCTGGTCGCTCGTCGCGTTCGACGCGGAGCAGCTCGCGTGTTGCCCCGCACCGGCATTGAGCGGCCCGTCGGCTGCCGCGCTTGCGCGTTTCGGCGTCGCGGGCGTGGCCGAGCCGTGCGCGCAACTCGCGGCGCCGCATGGCCGGCTGCTCGGCCCCAAATCCAGCCGGGACGGCGTGACGGTCGCGCTCGCCGGCCCGCTCTGAACCCTTTGTTTCGCTTTCGACAGGACGATTTCCGATGAAGACCGATGCCGAATCCCATCAGCGGATGGCCGAACGCCGCCGCGCCGGCCATGAAAAGAAGCAGGCTGCCGCCACCCAGGAAAAGGGCCTGCTGATCGTCAACACCGGCAACGGCAAGGGCAAGAGCACGGCCGCCTTCGGCATGGCCGTGCGCGTGCTCGGCCATGGCATGCGGCTCGGCGTCGTGCAGTTCATCAAGGGCGCGCTGCACACGTCCGAGCGCGATTTCCTCGGCGCGGTCGCGCAATGCGACTTCGTGACGATGGGCGACGGCTATACGTGGAATACGCAGAACCGCGACGCCGATGTCGCAACCGCGCGCAAGGGCTGGGACGAGGCGCGCCGGATGATCGAAAGCGGCGAGTACCGGATGGTGATCCTCGACGAGCTGAACACCGTGCTGAAGTACGAATACCTGCCGCTCGACGAAGTGCTCGCGACACTCGTCGCGCGGCCGGATTCGGTGCACGTCGTCGTCACCGGCCGGCATGCGCCCGATGCGCTGATCGACGCGGCCGACCTCGTCACGGAAATGCGGCTCGTCAAGCATCCGTACAAGGAGCAAGGCGTGAAGGCGCAGCCCGGCGTGGAGTTCTGAGCGATGCCGGCCTGCCCCGCGCTGTTCGTCAGCGCGCCCGCGTCCGGCCAGGGCAAGACGTCGGTGACGGCCGGCCTCGCGCGGCTGCACCGCCGGCTCGGCCGGCGCGTGCGCGTGTTCAAGACCGGGCCGGATTTTCTCGATCCGATGCTGCTCGAACGCGCGAGCGGCGCGCCCGTGCACGCGCTCGACCTCGGGATGGTCGGTGAAGCCGGCTGCCGCGCGCTGCTCGCCGACGCCGCGCGCGACGCGGACCTGATCCTGATCGAAGGCGTGATGGGGCTGTTCGACGGCACGCCGAGCAGCGCCGATCTCGCGGCCGCGTTCGGCGTGCCGGTCGTCGCGGTGATTTCCGCGAAGGCGATGGCGCAGACGTTCGCGGCGATCGCGTTCGGGCTTGCGCGGTTCCGGCCGGAGGTGCCGTTTCACGGCGTGCTCGCGAACCGCGTCGGGTCGCCGCGACACGCGGAGCTGTTGTGGCAGGCACTGCCGGATGACTTGCGCTGGCTCGGGCACGTGCCGGCCGATGCGGGCATCGCGCTGCCGGAACGCCATCTCGGCCTGCACCAGCCGGCCGACATCGGCGATCTCGACGCGCGGCTCGAGCGTGCGGCCGACGTGCTCGCGCAGACGGCGCTCGCCGAATTGCCGCCGGCCGTGTCGTTCGCGGAACCGGAAGCCCGCGCCCCGCTGCCGCGCGCGCTCGCCGGCAAGCGCATCGCGATCGCGCGCGACGCGGCGTTCTCGTTCATCTATCCGGCCAATCTCGCGCTGCTCGATGCGCTCGGTGCGCAGCTGCGGTTCTTTTCGCCACTGGCCGACGAGCCCGTGCCCGACGCGTGCGACGCGCTGTTCCTGCCGGGCGGCTATCCGGAACTGCACGCGGCGACGCTCGCGGCGAATGCCGTGGCCGCGCGGACGATTCGCGCGCACGCGGCGGCCGGCCGGCCGATCGTCGCGGAATGCGGGGGAATGGTGTATCTGTGCGAGTCGCTGACCGACGTCGAAGGCGCGACGACATCGATGCTCGGGCTGCTGTCAGGCCATGCGACGATGCAGCGCCGGTTCGCGGCGCTCGGCATGCAGCAACTGGACACGCGCAGCGGGCCGATGCGCGGCCATACGTTTCATTATTCGCGGCTCGACACGCCGCTGGCGCCGGTGGCGGCCGCCGCCCGGCCCGACGGGGAACCCGGCAGCGGCGAAGCCGTGTATCGCACGGGTTCGATCGTCGCGACGTACATGCATATGTACTGGCCGTCGAATCCGGATGCGGCGGTGGCGTTGTTCAGCGGGGCTGGATTCTAGCTCGGCACATGCTGCGATTGAATCGATTCCCCGCATTCACCGTCACACCAGAAACGTCTCGGCCAGCTTGACCCAGTACGACGCGCCGATCGGCAGTACCGCGTCGTTGAAGTCATAGCCGGGGTTGTGCACCATGCAGCCACCCTCGCCGTCACCGTTGCCGATGATCAGGTAGCAGCCCGGCCGCTTCTCCAGCAGGAACGCGAAATCCTCGCTGCCGGTGAGCGGCACCATCTCGTCGATCAGGTTCGCTTCGCCCACCCACTCGCGCGCGACGTCGCGTGCGAACGTGGTCATCCGCGCATCGTTGACGAGCACCGGGTAGCGGCGCTGGTAGTCGATCGTCGCGGTCGCGCCGAACACGGCCGCCTGCGCATGAACGACTTCCTTGATGCGCGCTTCGAGCAGGTCGCGCACCTCTGGCTTCAGCGCGCGCACCGACAGGCGCATCTGTGCGCGATCGGGAATCACGTTCGGCGCGTCGCCCGCGTGGATCGCGCCGACCGTGACGATCGCCATGTCGAGCGGCGACACGTTGCGCGACACGATCGTCTGCAGCGCGATGACGATCTGCGCGCACACCACGACCGAATCGATCGCCTTGTGCGGCACCGCGCCGTGTCCGCCGCGCCCCTGCACGTCGACGATCACGGTGTCCGACGACGCCATGAACGGCCCCGGCAGGAAGCCGAACCTGCCCGTCGGGAAGCCCGGCATGTTGTGCATCGCGAAGATCGCGTCGCACGGGAACTGCTCGAACAGCCCGTCGTCGAGCATTTTCTTCGCGCCGCCGAGCCCTTCCTCGGCCGGCTGGAAAATCAGGTTCAGCGTGCCGGAAAAGCGCCGCTCGCGCGCGAGGTGCTTCGCGGCCGCGAGCAGCATCGCCGTGTGGCCGTCGTGGCCGCATGCATGCATCTTGCCGGGGATCGTGCTCTGGTACGGCAGGCCGGTCGATTCGTGGATCGGCAGCGCGTCCATGTCGGCGCGCAGGCCGAGGCGCTGCGTGCCGTTGCCGACCTTCAGCTGCGCGACCACGCCCGTGCCGCCGAGCCCGCGGTGCACCGTGTAGCCCCATGCCTGCAACTGCTCGGCAACGAGGTCGCTGGTCGCGAATTCCTCGAAGCCCAGTTCGGGGTGGGCGTGAATGCGATGCCGGATTTCGATCATTTCGTCGGCGAGGCCTGCGGGGATCACGCTGTGCGTCACGGTGTCGTCTCCTGGATTTAGTGGGGAATGTGCTGGCAAGGATAGTCCGTTGAGCGGCAACCGGACAGACAGAAAGTCGTCGTGGAGACAACCTGGGGTTGCTGGTCGATCATCGCCGACCATGAACAATCGTCCGCCCTCGCACACCGGCCATCCGTGCGACTGCCGCGCATGAGCCGAATTCGCGACACTGCATGTTCGGTCTCGATTTCTGAGGTGGGAGGTTGCGTTGATTGCCGTTCGCCATTCCGGAATAATTCCGTCACATCAAAGGGTTGAGCGTTCTTGTTCATTTTTTGACGTCTGTACATTTTTTGTGTACGCTGACAAAAAAGTGAACAAGCGATCCCTCCCAATGCCCGAGAACGCCACCCTGTCGATAGCGGAACAGCACGTGCTCGACGAAGCCTGCGCCGCGTTCGAACGCGCGACCCGACGCTTCAACGCACGGCCGGTGCGCGTGCCGGCCGCATCCCGCGCGCATGCCGATGCGATGATCCGCTTCGGCATTGGCGGGCAGACCTTCGAGATGCCGGCCGCCGTGACCGTCGGTGTCGAATCGGTACAGGACGCCCGCGCCGCGCTGCATCGGCGCAGCGCCGCCCCGCTGCCCGGCGAACGGCAGCTGATGCTTGTCGCACCGTACGTGTCGGTCGAGCTGGCCGCCCGCCTGACCGATCAAGGCATCCCGTTTCTCGATACCGCCGGCAACGCGAGCCTGCTCGTGCCGGAGGCGACCGTGCTGATCTCCGGCCGGCCGAAACCTGCGCGCACGCCGCGCCGGCAGGCGTCGCGCGCGACGACGCCCAAGGGGCTCGCCGTGATGTTCGCGCTCGCGACGCAGCCGGGCCTCGTCGCGCAACCGTACCGGGCGATCGCCGCCGCGTCCGGCGTCGCGCTCGGCACGGTCAACCTCGCGATGGACGACCTGCTCGCGCGCGGCCTCGTCGCGCAGCGGCGCAATGGCGAGCGCCTGATGCCCGACTGGCCGCGCTTCGTGCAGGAATGGGTCGCGCTGTATCCGAGCCGGCTGCGCGCGAAACTGCCGGCCCGGCGGTTCGCCGCCGTCGCACCCGACTGGTGGCGCGGCTTCGATTTCGCGGCATTCGATGCGCGGCTCGGCGGTGAACCGGCGGCCGACCTGCTGACGCACGATCTGAAGCCAGCCGCGGTCACCGTCTATACGCACGGCGCCGTGTCGAACCGCCTGCTGCTCCAGGCGCGCCTGCGCCCGGACGAGCGCGGCGACGTCGAGCTGCTCGAAGCGTTCTGGCCGCCGTCGCCGGCGCTCGACTGGCGCGAGCAGGACGTGCCGCTCGTGCCGCCGCTGCTGATCTACGCGGATCTCGTCTCGTCCGGAGACAGCCGCAATCTTGCCGCCGCCGAACACATCCATGACCGATACCTCGCCCACCCGCCCGCTTGAAGTCAACGCGCGCCGGCCGCTCGAGCCGGCGGCCGCCGCGCTGCTGCAGGCGGTCGGCACGACCTGCGTGCAACTCGACACGGCATTCGTCGTCGCCGGCGCAACCGCGCGCGACATCCTGATGTGGCATGTCCACGGCATCCGGCCGGTACGTGCGACGCGCGACGTCGACGTCGCGGTGTGCGCGGTGAGCTGGCCTTTCACGAGCGGCTCGTCGATGCGCTCGTCGCGACCGGGCAATTCGCGCGCGCGCCGAAGCATCAGCAGAAACTGCTGTTCGACAGCGGGACGCGAGGATTTCGCACGGAGCTCGATCTCGTGCCGTTCGGGCCGCTAGAAGCACCGCCCGGCGAAATCGCGTGGCCGCCGCGCGGCGATTTCGTGCTGAACGTGCTGGGCTTTCAGGAGGCGGTCGATACCGCGCTGGCCGTGTCGATCGGCGTCGATATCGCTGTGCCGGTGGCGAGCCTGCCGGCGCTCGCGGTGCTGAAGTTGCTCGCGTGGAAGGATCGGCGCGCGCGCCAGAACAGCGACGCGTACGACCTGCTGTTCCTGCTCACCCATTTTCACGACGCGGGCAATCGCGAGCGCATCTGGGACGTCGCGCCCGATCTGCTCGAACGGCACGGTTTCCAGCCGGAGCTGGCGGCGGCCGGGTTGCTCGCGCGCGATGCGAAGCGGATCGCTTCGCCGCAAACGCACGAGGCGATCCGCGCGCTGTTATCGGACGAAGCGGTTTACGCGACCCTCGCGCAGGACCTGCAGGCCCGCGCATTCGCGCTGTTGCCGGGTGAATTCAACGATGACGCTGACAGGTATCTCGACGCGTTCCGCAGTGCTTTCCTGGCAGAACCGCCCATTTCTCGCGCGTGACGCGCTGCCGCGCGACAGCAACGCCATCGTGCATTCGCAACCCTAGACCGAGGCTGCCCAGTCTTCGAGCGACAACCCCGCGACACGGCTGAATTCGCGACTGTTGTTCGTTACAAGCACGGCACCGGCCGCGATCGCGTGACCGGCGATCGACGCGTCGTTCGCGCCGATCGGCGTGCCACGTGCGGCAAGGTCGACGCGAATCGCGGTCGTTGCATCGACCGCCGCGGTATCCCACGACAGCACGCCATCCAGCCGCGAGACAAAGGCCGTCACGAGTTCCGCATGCTTCGGCGAAGCCTTTTTGCCGACTGCGCCGAACCGCATTTCGGCATAGGTGATCGCCGACACGACGATCCGGTGCTGCGCATTGACGCAAGACTGCAACCGGGACAACACCGCGGATGGCCGCTCGCGCATGATGAACGAACAGATGTTCGTATCGAGCATGTAGAGCGTCGTCACCGGTCCGACTCCGTCCGTGCATCGTCATCGGCGCCGGGCAGGTCGAAACGACCAGGTTCGACGACCGCCGGGCGCTCGACGAGGAAGTCGGCATCGGCGTGTGGTTCACTCGCGAACGACAGCCACGTCGGCCGCACCGGACGCAGCAGCAACGTGTCGCCCTCGCGGCGGATCTCGAGTTCCGTCACACCCTCGAACTCCATGTCCTTCGGGATGCGGATCGCCTGGTTACGGGCGTTCTTGAAAATGGAAACGGTGCGCATGAGCCACTCCACAGGAGTACGATGCGCCCATTCTAAGCATATGCTGGCATATGTCAATGTCGGGGAACATGCTGCGGGGACCGCGCCCGATGCTATCGCGTGTGTGCTTGTCATGTAGGCGGGACCTGTCTGTGATGAGGATGCAATCCATTCTTCCTGATGCCGCCCGCCCGATCCATATCCCGAACGGCCGATGTCCGCAGCCCATCAAGCCACGCGAAACGTCGTCGCTTGCGAATTGACGCATCGGCGCATCGACGCTTCGCGCCCCCACCCCGTCACGGCAACCGGAAAGTGTCGAAGAACGTTTCGCGCTCCATCACGGTGAGCGCCGCGCGCTTGTGCGGGAAGTCGAACTCCTTCAGCGTGTAGAACCCGAGCCGATGCATGTACGCGATATGTCGCACGTGATCGACGCGCGGCTCGCCGACGAGCCGCTGCGTGCGCGGCTCGTCGACGAACATGTAGTGCAGCACCCCGCTCCACCATGCATGCAGCTTGCCCGCGCTCTGGAAGCGCGAGTCGCCGATCAGCAGGTGCAGCCCGCGATCGTAGTCGTGCGCGTCGTAGAACGGCGCGAGGCGATCCTCCTTCGCCCAGTAGAACTCGAAATAGCCGAACGGCGTGTCGTCGAAATAGCCGATCATCGGATGCATGTGCGGATCGGCGAGCCGCTCCGCGAGATACGCGGCGTGCTCGTCGCGCGTGCCGCGCTGATCCCAGAAATGCGCGACGCGATCGAGGTTCATCCAGTCGCTGAACAGCTGCGCATGTTCGTCGATGTCGACGGTACGCAGGCTGAACGTCATCCCGACCTGCGGCATGTAGCGCGCATAGATCTCGCCGGCCGGCGACGGCGGCCGCACCGGATGCCGGTGGCCGTTCGTGATCGCGTAGCGCAGCGGCATCCCGCCCGATGCAGGCGCCTTCAGCCACGGCCGCGGGTTCTGCCAGAACGTCGCGCGCGATGCGCTCAGGCGCAGCCGGTCGCCCGCGACCTGCGCGCCGTCGATCACGCCCTCGCGCACCGCGCGCGCGACGTACGACGCGGCGGCCGCCGGCTCGGCGGCGCCGAGCGGCACCGACACCGTCGCCGCGTCGTGCCGCGTGTCCGTGTTGAACAGCGCGACGAATTCCGCGAGCAGCGCGGCCGGCGGATCGTCGGGCCGCCACGCGTCGAGCGTGCGCTCGGCGGCGGCCGCTGCATGCACGGGCGCGGCGCCGTCGAGCGCCGCGGCCACCTCGCCTTCGACGGCGTCCGCCGTGCCGGCCGGTTTCGTGAGCGTGTCTTCCATCACAGTGCTCCCGCGTCGTGGCGGTCGGCGAGGATGTGCAGCCCCCGCTCGAGCGCCGGAAACAGGCTGCGCTGGAAATTGTTCCAGCGCAGTTCGAGAATCGTGTCGTCCGGCGCGATCGGCGTGTCGAGCACGTCGCAGATCACCTCGCCGGAATCGATGCCGTTGTCGACGTAGTGGAACGACGCGCCGGTCATCGTCACCGGATCGACGCGCGACGTCGTGCCGTTCGCCCAGTCGACGCGTTCGCCGCGCGCGCCGTGCAGCGCATCGAGCGTCGCCCACGCGCCGCGCCGCTGGTACGGCGAATCGTCGGCCGTGATGCCGGGATGGATGTTCGCGATGCGGCGGTGAAAGCGCGCGCCAGGGCGCACCAGCTCGTCGAGGATCACGAGCAGCCCGTCGAGCACGACCACGTCGGCGTCGAGTTCGAGCAGGCGTTCGAGCAGGCGGCGCTCGAACGCCTGCTTGCCCGTCACGCGCTCGCGCGCGTCGCGCGGCAGCCGGCGGTACGTCGACGCGATCGTGCAGAACAGTTCGTCGACCGGCCGGCCCTGCACGGTCAGCCCGTCGGGCAGGATCCACGGGCGGCCCGGCGTGCGCGCGAACCCGTAGTCGGCGACCTTGGCGCGGTCGGCGGGCGAGCCTTCGTCGTCGTCGACGATCACGCCCTTGAGCGTGTAGCGCTCGCCGAGCGGCGAATCGTTCAGGCGCTCGACGAGGAATTCGAGCGGCGCCTTCATGTAGCGCGTGCCGCCCTGGTAAGCGACCGGCTGGCCGGCGCGATCGGCCGCGCCGTTGCGCAGCGACTGGATGTAGACGAGATTTTTCTTCGGCATGGAGGCGTCGTGGAAAAAGCGGACGACGGCGCCGCGGCCCGCCCGCACCGGCCCGCAGGCCGGCCGGCGCGCCGCGGCGCGCGGCGTCACCAGTTGTATTTCGCGGTGGCGATCACCGTACGGTCGGTACCGAAAATGCACACGCTCGTCGACTGGCAACCGCTGATGTAGTGGCGGTTGAACAGGTTCGTCCCGTTCACGGCAAAGCGCCAGTTGCGCGTGTCGTAGTGCACGCCCGCGTCGAACAGCGTGTAGCTCGATACCGTCAGCGAGTTGTCCGCCGCACCGGCCGACGCGCTCTGGTAACGCACGCCGCCGCCGAGGCCGAAGCCCGTGAGCGGCCCCGTGTGCCACGTCCAGTCGGCCCACAGCGACGCCATCTGGCGCGGCCGCGGAATGTCGACCGGCCAGTTGTTCAGCGATGCGTCGTTGGCCTTCACGTTCTTCACGTCCTGGTACACGTAGGACGCGATCAGCGACAGGTTCCGCGTGAGCTTGCTGGTCGCGCTCAGCTCGATGCCGCGCGAACGCACTTCGCCGGTCTGGATCGACGTCGTACCGGACGGATCGAGATTCAGCGGCGTCGGCGTGAGCACGTTGGTCTGGTTGATCTGGTAGATCGCCGCGTTCAGCATCAGGTTCTTGCCCGGCGGCTGCCAGCGCAGGCCGGCCTCGATCTGCTTGCCGCGCGTGGGCTGCGGCAGGCCGCCGCCGTACAGGTTCACGCCGATCACCGGGTTGAACGACGTCGCGTAGCTGATGTACGGCGACAGCCCGTAGTCGCCTTGGTACGTGAGGCCCACTCGGCCGGTGAACGCCGTGATGTCGGCCTTCGACTGCGTGCCGCCCTCGCGGTCGTCCAGCCGCTGGTTGACCCAGTCCTCGCGGCCGCCGAGCGTCAGCGTCCAGCGGTTCCACTTGACCTGGTCCTGCACGTACAGCCCGAACGTGTTCATCGTCGTGTACGTATTGGTACGGTACGTGGTGTTCGGCGGCGAGAACACGGACAGCGTGACCGGCGTGTAGACCGGGTTGTAGATGTTCAGCGTCGGCGCGGCGGCCAGCCATTCGCTGTCGGTCGCGGTCTGCCGGTTGTACTGGAAGCCGAGCAGCAGCGTGTGCTCGAGCGGCCCGGTGCCGAAGCGGCCCTGCAGGTTGTTGTCGATGTCGAAGCGGCTGTAGTTGGTCTGGAACACGCCGGCCCAGCGGTTGATGTCGGTCAGGCTGCCGTCCGCGAAGCCCGCGCCGAACACCGAACCGTTGTCGAGCGACAGGTGCATCCAGCGCACGTTCTGCCGGAACGTCCACATCGAGTTCAGGTTGCGCTCGAACTGATAGCCGAGCGACCACTGCTTCTTGCGGTAGTAGTTGAAATTCGGGTCGCCGCCGTAGACGTCCTTGTCGATCTGCCCGTTCGGGTTCGGCAGCACCGTGCCTTGGGCGGGCAGGAAGTTCGACGAGATGTCGCCCCAGTCCTGCAGGTAGGTGGCCGACAGCGTCAGCGACGTATCGGCGTCGGGGCGCCAGCGGAACGTCGGTGCGAGCGCGACGCGCTGGTCGTTGTTCGGGCCCGTCAGCGCGTTGCCGTCGCGCGCGACGCCGACGAACCGGTACGCATACTTGCCGTCCGCGTCTAGCTTGTCGCCGACGTCGATCATGAACTGCTTGCGCGCATAGTTGCCGAACTGCACGCCGGCTTCGCGCACGCGCTCGCCGTCGGCAGTCTTGGTCTGCACGTCGATGATCGCGCCGGGGTCGCCCGCACCGTACAGCACCGACGTCGGCCCGCGCAGCACGGTGATGCTGTCGATCATGTACGGATCGACGCGCCAGCTCGACAGGTTCAGCGTGTTCGGCACCTGCAGGCCGTTCACGTAGGCCGTCGGCGTGAAGCCGCGCAGCGCCGCGTACCAGTCGGAGCGGTTGTCCGAGCCGTACGACGAGAAGCCCGGCACGTAGCGCAGCGCCGCGTTCACGTCGGTCGCGCCGGTCATCTCGATCTGCTGCGCGGTGACGACGTTGATCGTCTGCGGAATTTCATTGATCGACGTATCGGTCTTGGTGCCGGTCCTGCTGCGCTTCGCGACGAGACCGACCGTGCCGTCGCCTTCCGAGCCCGCGTTGACGTTGATCGCCGGCAGCGTGCCGGTCGCCGGGCCGTTCGGCGCGCCGGTCGACGAACCGGTCGACCCAGCCGCCGTACCGTTGCGCGCACTGTCGGCCGACGCCGTCGCACCCGCGTTCACGGCCGGGGCCGTCTGCGCGAATGCGTGCCCTGCCGCCATCCCGAACGTCACGCTCGCCGCGGCCGCGATCGCACGCAAACGCGTGCCTGTTGCCCACTCCATCTTTCTCTGCTCCACTTTTTTGATGCGGTCTCCGACCGCCTTTGTCAAAGAGCGAAAGCCATCCGGCCCGCGCTCGCCCCGTTTTGATGTCGTTGTTCATGCAGTGCCCGGGCCGCGCCATCGTCATGGGCGGGCGCGATCCCGTCTTCGAGCGACGCGCAGATCTCGTCCGCGCGGCGTGCCAGCACCGACAGCAGCGTGTCGGACAGGCCGTGGCTGTCTTCGCAGCAGCCTTGCAGGTAGATGCGCGGCGCGAAGTGCTCGGGCGTCGCGAGCAGGTAGTCGCGCGTGACGTCGCCGCGCGTGAGCGCATCGCCGAGGTGCGGCGCGAGCCCTTCGAGCAGCGCCGAATGCGTGTCGCGCCGATAGCCGGTCGCGAGCACCAGCGCGTCGAAGCGCTCGACGCGCGTCGCGCCGTTCATCCGGTCGCGCAGCGTCAGCTCGATGCGGCCGTCGGCGGTGCGCGCCGCGCCCTCGATCGCGCTGTTCGCGAGCAGCGCATGACGCGGCGTGCCGTCGATGCGCTGCAGGTACAGCATTTCGTAGATCTGTTCGATCAGCGGCCGGTCGACCACCGCGTAGTTGGTGTCGCGGTAGCGCTCGAGCAGCGCGCGGCGTGCATCGTGCGGCTGCGCGTAGACGACGTCGGTGAACTCGGGGCTGAAGATCTCGTTGACGAACGGGCTGTCGTCGGCCGGCTTCAACGCACCCGCGCGCATCACGAGGTTCGCGTCGACATGCGGGAAGCGGCGCGCGAGGTCGATGAACACCTCGGCCGCGCTCTGCCCCGCGCCGATCACCGCGACACGGCGGCGTTCGCCGTCCGGCGAAGCGACCAGCCGGTCGATGTCGGCCAGGTACGACGACGAATGGATCACGCGGTCGCGGCCGAGCGCGGCGAACGCATCCGGCACCGCCGGCGTGCCGCCTACGCCGACCGACAGCGCACGCGTCACACGCTGGCGCTCGCGGCCGGCCGCGTCGCACGACAGCACGCGCAGCGCATCGATCCGCGCGCCGTCGCCGCGCACCGGCTCGATCGCCATCACGGTCTCGCTGTAATGGACGTGCGCGTCGAATGCGTCGGCGACCCAGCTCAGGTAGTCGTGGAATTCGACGCGGGTCGGATAGAAGTTCTTCAGATTGACGAATTCGTTCAGGCGGCCGCGTTCGAACAGGTAGTTGATGAACGTGTAGCGGCTCTTCGGATCGCGCATCGTGACGAGATCCTTCAGAAACGAGATCTGCATCCGGCAGTCGTCGAGCAGCATGCCGCGGTGCCAGCCGAATTCCGGCTGTCGTTCGATGAAGCAATGGGCGAGCGGGCGCGCCGCACGCCGCTCCTCCAGACGGATGGCCAGCGCCAGATTCGACGGCCCGAAGCCGACGCCGATCAGGTCGAATACGGTTTCTCTCTGCATGTCTCTCAGCTCCCTTGTCGGTGAAACCGGCCCGTCAGACGTGACGGCCGGAGAAGAATGTCTCGCGCAACGTGCGCATCCACAGCGGCTGTGCGTCGGCGAGCGCCAGACGGCACTGCCGCGCGAAGCCATGCCGCGCGAGCGTGTCGACGACCCGCGCGCGGCCGGCCGGGACCGCGCAGCCGACCGCTTCGGTGCGCGGGTCGTCGAGAAACAGGTAATGCACGACGGACGGCAGCCAGCCGGCCACGCAATGCGGGCCGCGCCAGCGCGATTCATCGACCAGCATCCGCAGCCCGCGGTCGTAGTCGCGCGCGCCGACGTGCGGCGCGAGCGCATCTTCCTTCAGCCAGAACGCCTCGACATACGCGAACGGCTCGCCGTCGAAGCAACCGACGAGCGGCGTGACGTGCGGATCGGCGTCGGGCGCCGTGCCGTCGGCGCCGGGCTGCGTGCCCGGCCAGCCGTCGCGCACGCGCGGCTCGTCGAACCAGCGCGCGACGCGTGCGGCGTCCTCGCCCGGTTGCCAGCCGCGCAATGTAAAGCGCACGCCGAGGGCCGGCAGGTCGCGCGCATACACGTCGCCGCGCGGCGCGGGCGGCCGGCGCGGATGACGCCGGCCGTCGGTCAGCATCGGCAGCGTCGCGCACGGCAGCGGCGTGCCGACGCGCCACAGATCGGCCTGCTGCGCCCAGCCTTCGCGCATGCACAGGCCGCCGTCGGCGAGCACGCCGCTCGCGCGCAGCGCATCGAGCGCGACCGCCGGCCACGCGGCCGGGTCGAGCCGGATCGCCGCGCGGCGCACGTCGTCGGAAAACGCGGCGGCGAGCGCGGCCAGCAGCGCGCGGCGCTGGTCGGCCGGCGCCGCGCGATGGTTGTACGCGACGAGGCGCAGCGTGCCGTCGTCCGCGAGTTGGGCGCGCAGCAGCTGCGCGCCGATGCCGTCGCCCTGCGCGACGCGGATCTCCGCGTCGTCGCGCGCGGCGAACAGGCCGTCCGCGAACGCGAGACGGCAGGTGTCGGGCATCGTGAAGCCGTCCGGACGCACTTCAGCCAGCATCGCGCACCTCCTGCTCCGTTTCGGCCGAGGCCGCGATTCGCGCGCCGAGCGCCGCGAGCGTCGGCGATGCGAACACGTCGGCCACCGTCAGCGCATGACCGGCGCGGCCCGCCGCGTCGACGAAGCGCACGACGTCGAACGACGTCGCACCGGCCTCGAACAGGTCGGCGTCGGGTGCGGGCGCGGCCGTCGAGAACGTGTCCGACCACAGCGCGGCGAGCGCGGTGGCTGCGTTCGGCGCGACGTCGCTCGATGCCGTGACGCGCGGCGCGTCGCCGGCCGGCGCGGCCGCCGTGTGGGCGGCGAACAGCGCATCGGGCGCGCCGAGCGCCGCTTCCGGCGCACCGGCAAAACGCGCGACTTCGTCGTGATAGAGATCGACGAGCGCGTCGACGAAGCGGCCGTCGAGCAGTTCGTCCGCATAGGAGAACGCGGCGCTCACGCGGCCGTCCGGATGCTCGACGACGTCCAGCTCCAGCGTGAACACCACGCGATGGCGCACGTCGTCGAATTCGGCGAGCGACAGGCCGGCCCAGTCGCGCGCGGCGGCGCCGGTCGGGCGCAGGTAGTTGAACATCACTTGAAACAGCGGATTGGCGTGCGCGGCACGCGGCGCGCGCAGCGCCGCGACGACGTCGGCGAACGGCACGTCGGCATGCGCATACGCGGCGAGCGCCGTATCGCGCACCTGCGCGAGCACGTCCGTGCGGCTGGCCGCCGCATCGATCCGCGTGCGCACGACCACGGAATTGATGAACAGGCCAAGCGCATCGCGCGCCGCGTCGCCCGTCAGCTCGCGCGTCGACGCGAGCACGCCGACCGGCTGGTCGGCCGCGCCTGTCACGCGGAACAGCGCGGTGTTGAGCGCCGCGTGCAGCAGCATCGGCAACGTCGCGTGCGCGGCCGACGCGGCGTCGCGCGCGGCGCGGATCAGCGCCGCGTCGAATTCGAACGCGATGCGCGCCGCATGCCATTGCGGGACGGCCGGCGCGTTGGCGCGCTGGGGCAGCACGGACGACGGCAGGTCGGCCAGCGCGTCGCGCCAGTACGCGACGCGGGCGGGACGGCACTGCGCGGGCAGCACCAGCGACGTGTTTTCCGTCGATGACTCTGCCGGTGCTGCCGGTGCTGCCGGTGCCTCCGCTGCCGCAGCGTCGCCCCGAACCAGCGCG
>Ga0207678_10000652_pt1 | contig 31871 bp, 26 predicted proteins | sample KBSC63metaG_FD_184319 | JGI IMG/M metagenome (GOLD analysis project Ga0207678, IMG submission 184319) | Corn rhizosphere microbial communities from Kellogg Biological Station, Michigan, USA - KBS C6-3 metaG (SPAdes) (version 2) | ecosystem: Host-associated > Plants > Roots > Rhizosphere > Soil ... | reverse complement strand
TGGGCGGCGGGGCCCGCACGGCGGAGTTGACGCTGCCGGGATTTCGGCATGATGTGGGGTCGTCGGTGTATCCGATGGGGGTGGCTTCGCCGTTCTTTCGGGAGTTGCCGCTGGAGCGCTTCAGGCTGCGATGGATCGAGCCTTCTGCGGCGCTGGCGCATCCGCTGGATGATGGCTCGGCGGTGATGCTGGAGCATGATGTGGAGGCGACGGCGGCGGGACTTGGCGTCGATGCAAGAGCGTGGTGGCGGTTGATGCAGCCGCTGGCGGACGGGTGGAGGGATCTGAGCGCGGAGGTGCTGGGGCCGGTGGTGCATGTGCCTCGGCATCCTTTGCTGTTGGGGCGGTTTGGCATGTTTGCGGCGATGCCCGCGACGGCGCTGGCGAAGATGCTGTTTCGCGGCGAGCGGGCGCGAGCCTTGTTTGCGGGCTGCGCGGCGCATTCGATGAAGCCGCTGGAGAGCGTCGCCAGTGCGGCCATCGGGTTGGTGCTGGCGGTTGCGGGACAGGCGTTGAAACAAGGCGGCGGCTGGCCGGTGGTGAAGGGCGGGGCGCAGAGTTTGTCGGATGCGCTGGCGGCTTATCTGGTGAGCCTGGGCGGAGAGATTCGGGCAGGAGCGCGGATTTCGAATCTGAGCGAAGTGGGTGAGCTAGACGTAGTTTTGTGCGATGTTTCGCCGCGCCAGTTGCTGCGGATTGCGGGCGAGCGGCTGCCGCACGAATATGCCGCGAAGTTGGAGCAGTTTGAATACGGGCCGGGAGTCTTCAAGGTAGATTGGGCGTTGAGCGAGCCGATTCCGTGGAAGGCGCGGGAGTGTGCGCGGGCGGCGACGGTGCATGTCGGCGGAACGCTGGAGGAGATTGCAGCCTCCGAGCGCGCCCCGGCGCATGGCGGGGTGGCGGCGCGTCCGTTTGTGCTGGTGACGCAGCCGAGTCTGTTCGACCCGAGCCGTGCGCCCGCGGGAAAGCACACCGCATGGGGTTATTGCCATGTGCCGAACGGCTGGGAGGGCTCGGCGCTGGAGGCGATAGAGGTGCAGATGGAGCGGTTTGCGCCGGGATTTCGCGACTGCGTTCTGGCGCGGCACGTGATGGGGCCGCAGGCGCTGGAGGGGTGGGACGCGAACCTCGTAGGCGGCGATATCTCCGGCGGCGCGATGACGTTGCGGCAGATGGTGGCGCGGCCTACGGCGTCGCTGTACCGGACGGGAGCGAAGAGGCTGTATCTCTGCTCGGCCTCGACGCCGCCCGGCGGCGGAGTGCACGGGATGTGCGGCCATACGGCGGCGGTGTGGGCGCTTCGGGATTTGGGGAAGGCTTAACTGGTTCCGTTGGGCAGTCGGAGACTTTCATGGTCGTGGTTCAGTTCACGGCAGAGGGCTTCGACCACTAAGTTATGGTCTTCGCGCTGGGGCAGGCCGGAGACGGTGATGCTGCCGATGATGCCGGTTCCGGCGACGTGGATGGGGAAGCTTCCGCCGTGGGTGGCGTAGTCGGCGTCGGGCAGCCCGTATCGCTGGCTCAGGGTAGTGTTGTTGAGCTGGAGATAGATGCCGACCTGGTAGGAGCTGCGGTGGAAGCGGGCGACCACGTTCGATTTGCGCTGGACCCAGCGTGCATTGTCCGGGGTGGTGCCGGCCAGGGCGGTGTAGAAGAGCGGCTGGTAAGGCTGGCCGAAGCGGCGAATGTCGATGACCAGGGAGTGGCCGCGGGCGACCGCGAGTTCGCGCAGGGAACAGCCAAGCCGCCAGGCGACTTCGGCATCGAAAGAGGGGAAGACAAGCTCCGCTTCCTGCCGGGTAATGGTGATGAGATCGTCGTTAAGAGGCATGGATGCAGCATAGTGCACACGCAGGCTCTGCGGAAAATGGAATGCGGATGGCGAGGGAGCGGAGGGTGTTTGCCGGGGCTGCTCGCCGTTACAGCCGCTACACTGTGAGGGATGATTCGGACAGTCCAGGCGACACAGTATGTAACGGCTTTGCGCGAAGGCGGATCGCTGCCGGCAATTATCGAGGCCGACGATCTGGGCCTGTACGTGCTGAAGTTTCGCGGAGCGGGACAGGGTCCGCTGGCGTTGGCGGCGGAGCTGGTCGCAGGCGAGATAGGCCGGGCGCTGGGGTTGAATGTTCCCGAACTGGTGCTGGTGGAGGTGGATGCCGCGCTCGGGAGGAATGAGCCGGATGAGGAGATCCGCGATCTGCTGCGGGCGAGCGTTGGACTGAATCTGGGGCTGGATTATCTGCCCGGCTCGTCGATGTTCGACCCGGCGGCGGGAGATACGGCGGACCCGCGGACGGCGTCGCTGGCGGTGTGGTTCGACGCGTTTGTGGTGAATGTGGACCGCACGGCGCGGAATGCGAACCTGCTCTGCTGGCACCGCAAGCCTTACTTCATCGACCATGGGGCGGCGCTCTATTTTCATCACGACTGGCAGAGCATGGCGGGCAAGGCAGAGAACGCGTTCGGGCAAGTGAAGGAGCATATTCTTTTGCCTTGGGCGAGTGAGTTGAGCGAAGCCGATGCGATAGCGCATAAACTGCTGAATGCGGAGGTCTTGGCGGGGATTCTTGAGGGTGTTCCGGAGGCCTGGCTTTTGCCGGAGGCGAAGGATTTGAGCGCGGCGGAGAAGCGAGCGGTCTATCTCGACTTCTTTACCCGGCGGCTGAACAGTTCATCGAAATTTGTCGAGGAGGCGCTTCGTGCCCGTGCCGAGCTCGTTTGATTACGCCGTTGTCCGGGTGGTTCCACGCGTCGAGCGGGGAGAGTTTATCAACGCCGGCGTGATTGTGTTCTGCCTGGAGCACCGGTTTCTTGCGGCCCGGGTTCAGATAGATGAGGCGCGGCTGAAGGCGTTGTGGCCTGAAGTGGATATCGAACTGGTTCGGCAGCACTTAGAGGCGATTCCCCGGATATGTGCAGGCGATGCTGCGGCTGGCCCGATTGCGCGATTGAGCCAGCGGGAGCGCTTTCACTGGCTGGTTTCGCCGCGCAGCACCATCATCCAGATGTCTCCAGTGCATAGCGGTCTGTGCGCTGCTCCGGAGGAGGCGGTCGAGCAGCTTTCGCGGCGGTTCCTTACCGGAGTTACCGCCGGGTGAATCGGACTGGCGGGCGTGCGGGCGTGGGGCCGCCTTGACAGAGGTTATCGGTTACGGCGATGCTTAGGGGCTAGGCACCCTTTTCAGGCCTGAGAGCGGACTCGCGTCAGTTGGAGCGGTTAGCCCGCGCGCGTTTCGATTCGCGCAGTGGGCACTCGGAGAAATAAGCGGTGGAATGGAGTTTGTATTGATGCTGGCAATGTGGTTGCAGAGTGCGGCAGGAGGATTCAATATGGGCAGTCTCGGCGGATTGGCATTGCCGATCCTGTTCTTCGTCGCGCTTTACTTTTTGATGATCGTGCCGAACCAGAGGAAGCAGAAAAAGTGGCAGAAGATGCTGGCCGAGTTGAAGGCCGGCGACCGCGTGACCACCAACGGCGGCATCCGCGGCACCATCATCACGGTGAAGGACGATGGCGTTATCCTGCGCGTGCAGCCGGACGGAGTGAAGCTAGAGTTCGCCAAGCAGGCCATCGCCGCGGTTACGACCGAAGGCCAGGCATAGAGTTTTTGCAGGACAGGCAATTTGCAGTTGAGCGGTTTTGGATTTGATTCAGCCGTAATTTACGGGCGAGGAAGAAGCAAGGATGACGGTGGCGGGCCCGGATGACGGGCGCTGTCCGCCGCACCTTCAATAGAGATCATGGGCAAGAATCTGACCGGTAAAACGGTATTTATCGTTGGGGTGTTGTTGGTCTTCGTTTTCGGCTTCATCGGCATACCGCACGGTAGCCTGAAGCAGTCGATCCTGAGCCGTATCCATCTCGGGCTCGACCTCAAGGGCGGCATCCATCTGGTAATGCAGGTGCATGTCGATGAGGCGGTGAGTTCGACGGTCGACCACGATGTGGCCCGTCTGGAAGCCGATCTGCAGAAGGCAGGAATTACCGGCGCTTCGGTGGGCAAGACCGACCCGGCCAACCCGGATGCCATTGTCGTCAGCGGGATTCCGGCGACGAAGCTGAGCGATGCGCGCGGGGTGCTGACCGGAAACGATTACAGCACCTACGACATCAATACGAACGCTGAAGGCAACTCCACGCTGACCATGAAGCAGTCGGCGATTACCGATTTGAAGACGCGCACCTTGAACACCTCGATCGATACCATTCGCGAGCGCGTCGACAAGCTGGGCGTTACCGAGCCGACGATTCAGAAGTACGGGCTGGGCGAGAACGAAATTCTGGTCGAACTGCCCGGAATCAGCAACGTTTCTCAGGTCGAAGACGTGATCGGGTCGGCGGCCAAGCTGTCGATCCATGCGGTCGTTGGCGGCCCTTATGGAACGGATGCGGATGCCCTGCAGGCCAATAACGGAGTGATCCCGGCAGACGCCATGCTGGTGCATGGAGTAGGGTCGGCGGGCATGCCCGACCAGGTCTGGCTGCTGAAGCGGGTCAGCGAGGTCGAGGGCACGGACTTCCGTGATGCGCAGCCTTCCACCGACCAGAACGGACGTCCGAACATTCATTTCAACCTGACGACGGAGGCGGGCAACCGTTTCTATCAGTACACCTCGACACACAGCAAGAGCAGCTCGACGCCGGGTTCGATGGCCATTGTTCTGGATAACAAGGTCAAGGAAGTCGCAGGAATAGACGGCGCCATCCGCGACAGCGGCGAGATTACGGGCGGCTTCACCAAGCAGCAGGCCTCCGACCTTTCGCTGATGCTGCGCACGGGCGCGCTGCCGGCAACGATCTCGTATCTTGAGACGAGGACGGTCGGTCCCAGCCTGGGTGCGGCGTCGATCCGCCAGGGCGTGATTGCCGCAATCGCCGGAATGCTGGCGGTCATGATCTTCATGCTGATTTACTACCGCGGCGCGGGTATCAACGCGGATATTGCGCTGATTCTCAACCTTGTGATTCTGCTGGGTTTCATGGGCTTCGCGGGAGCGACGCTGACACTGCCGGGCATTGCCGGAGTCATCCTGACGATCGGTATGGGCGTCGATTCGAACGTGCTGATCTTCGAGCGAATCCGGGAAGAGACGCGCAACGGCAAGAGTACGGCGATCGCGGTGCAGCAGGGCTTTGCCCATGCGTGGACAACGATCTTCGACACTCACGTGACGACGATCGTCTCGGCAGCCATCCTGTTCCTCTTTGGATCGGGGCCGGTGCAAGGCTTCGCCGTTACTCTGGTCTTCGGTCTTCTGGCCAACCTGTTTACCGCGGTTTATGTGTCGCGGGTGATCTTCGAGGCGGTTCTGCAGAGGAAAGAGCGCGGCGCACCGCTGTCGATTTAGATTTTTTGTGAGAGATTGCGGAGCCTGACAGGCTGCCGCTGAGGGCGTAAGAGCGTGGAACTGTTTCATAATCCGAATATCGATTGGCTCGGGAAGAAGTGGTATTTTCTCGGATTTTCTCTGATTTTTTTGCTTGCCGGCATCTTCAGCATGCTGTTCTGGAACCACATTCCGCTGGGCGTCGACTTCAAGGGCGGCACCCAGATCCGCGTGGACTTCGCCCAGGCGCCGAATGAGGACAACATTCGCCATGCGTTGGATAAGGCGGGAATTCACGGTTTTACGATCCAGCGGGTGAGCGATCCCAGCGGCCATGCAGCGAATAAGGAGATCATCTCGCTGCCCATTTCGACCGCGACAGACACCGCGCACGATGCGGGCCGTGAGAGCGTCGAAAATGCGCTGTCGGCGAATTACCACGATTCGAGCTTCAATATCGAGCAGGTGCAGATCGTCGGCCCCACTGCGGGCAAGCAGTTGCAGAAACAGGCGCTTTACGCGACCTTGTATTCGCTGCTCGGCATGTTGATCTATCTCTGGTTCCGCTTTGAGCTGATCTATGGCGTGGCCGCGGTGGTGGCGGTGATCCATGACACGGTGATTACCCTGGGCGCGTTCAGTTTGACGAACCAGGAGCTTACGCTTACTGTCATTGCCGCAATCCTTACCTTGATCGGCTACTCGATGAACGACACCATCGTCATCTTCGACCGCATCCGCGAGAACCTGGCGCTGTCGCGGAGAGAGCCGCTGGGTGAGCTGGTGAACCGGAGCATCAACCAGACGCTGAGCCGGACCGTAATCTCGTCGGGACTGACGTTCCTGACGGTGCTCTGTCTGTATCTTTTTGGCGGCGAAGTGTTGCACGGCTTCTCATTTGCGCTGGTTATTGGTATTTTGATCGGGACCTATTCTTCCATTGTGATTGCGGCGCCGATGCTGGTGGCGTATCAGGAGTGGCGGGCAAAGCGGGGCAAGACGGCGCATCTGCCCGCGGCAAAGCGGGTGCGGAGCTAGCGCTGGAATTATTTTCCGAAATGCAGTCTTACTTCGGGAACAAAACAAAATGGGGCGGTGTCTAAGACCTATAGCTCTTCTTCACAGTAAAGAGGCTGCATATTATGTTTGAAGATTCAATGCTTGAGTCCGGCGGAAAGATCAAGACCAAGTCCAAGTACTGGATGATCGCGACCTTTGTATTCAACGGTTTGATCATAGCGACGATGATTCTTATCCCGTTGCTTTATCCAGAGGCCTTGCCCAAGACTGCCATGACGGCGATGCTGAGCGCGCCCCCACCGCCACCGCCTCCGCCCCCACCGCCTCCGCCGCAGCAGATCGTCAAGCCGATCAAGATGGTCTCCGAGATCGATCAGGGCCTCCATGCTCCGACCAAGATCCCCAAGGACATCAAGATGCTTAAAGAGGATGCTGCCCCACCACCGCAGATGGCTGGAGTTGCCGGTATGAGCGGCATGGGCAGCGGCAGCGGCGTCCCCGGCGGCGTGATGGGCGGCATTGGTTCGGCCCCGGCTCCCGTGGTTCGCGTCGAGAAGCCGAAGGGCCCGGTTCGGGTATCGAGCGGCGTTGTCGCCGGTTCGAAGATCGGCGGAGTCAATCCGACCTATCCTCCGATTGCCCGCGCGGCGCATGTCTCGGGTACGGTGGTGCTGCATGCCATCATCTCCAAGACCGGAACCATCACCAATCTGCAGGTGATCAGCGGGCCTGAGATGTTGCGGGCAAGCGCGGTCGATGCCGTGAAGACATGGCGCTACAAGCCCTATATCCTGAACGGCGAGCCTACTGAGGTCGATACCACAGTATCCGTCAACTTCAATATGGGTGGGTAAAACCTTTGCAAGATCGGCAACGTCTATCCGTAAGCTCCCCGGAGATACATCGCACGTCCAGGGAATTCGCGGGTCAAGCTTCAGAATAGTGTTTTCTACCAGGAGGAAATATCCAAGTGATTCTCGCTCATCTCTCTAACTTCGCTCACGTACCCGCCTCCCTCGGGATGTACTTTCAGGATGCCCAGGTCAGCTTCAGTGTTCTCGGACTGTGGAGCAACATGGGGTGGCTGGCCCGTGCGGTCGTTATCATTCTGTTCATCATGTCCATCTGGTCGCTGGCCGTCATCATCGACCGCGCGCTTTACTTCTCGGCTGCCCGCAAGCAGTCCCGCGAGTTCGCTCCCAAGGTTGCAGGCGCGTTGAAGGATGGCCGTCTCGATGAGGCGATCAAGGTTGCCGATCGCTCCAAGAAGTCCCACCTGGCCGAGGTTGTCACCGCCGGTCTGCAGGAGTTCCGTAGCTTCGGTTCCGGTGGCAGCATCACCGAGCAGCAGGTCGAAAGTTCCAAGCGCGCTCTCGAGCGTTCAGAGGCGATCGTTCATGCCAAGCTGAAGCGCGGCCTGGGCGGTCTGGCGACGATCGGTTCGACGGCCCCCTTTATCGGCCTGTTCGGAACCGTCGTCGGTATTCTTAATGCCTTCCAACAGATCGCCACCCAGAAGACCTCCGGTATCGGCGCAGTTGCCGGCGGTATCTCGGAAGCCCTGGTGACGACCGCCATGGGTCTGCTGGTCGCTATCCCGGCCGTTATGACGTTCAACTACTTCACCGGCAAGGTTGAGTCGTTCGACGTCGAGATGGACAACAGCTCCAGCGAACTGGTTGACTACTTCATCAAACAGAGCCACCGCTAAGCCGCAAAGCAGGACAAAGCAATAAGCTGCGAGAATCACGCCTCAAATAGAGTCCTTCGGACGCCGCCAGCGAACGGCGTCCGAAGGGCAGGGTGCTACCGCAGGGAAAGCAAAGAAAACAGCAAGGCCGGTGAAACCGGACGGAGCCGATGTTATGGGCATCAATAAGCGGGATGAGGGCAAGAAGGTCAACTCAAACATTAACGTCACGCCAATGGTGGACGTGATGCTGGTGCTGCTGATCATCTTCATGGTTATCACCCCCATGCTGAACAACAAGGTGAATGTGGACCTTCCCGTAGCCGCCACGGCGGTCGTCATGGAAAACGCCAACAAGGAAGACGCTGTGATTGTGGCCGTGACCCGGGATGGCAAGACCTTTCTTGGATCGGACCAGGTCACGACGGACGATCTCGGAAGCAAGATCTCGGCAAAGCTTGAGAATAAGCTCAATAAAGAGGTCTACATGCGCGCCGACCAGCGGGCGAACTATGGCAAGGTGATGGATGCGGTGGACGGTATCCGTTCCGCCGGGGTCAACCAGCTTGGGCTTCTGACCGAGAAGACCGAAGACGACACGAACGTGATGACTGGTAAGTAAGAACAGTTTTGTAAGCGGCGCGCCCGATCGACCGGCGCAGCCGAAGTAGACAAGGAGATTTGCTATGGGAATGAGCGCTGGAACTCAGGGCGGATCAGTTTCTGAGATCAACGTAACACCACTGATCGATGTGCTTCTGGTGCTGCTGATCATCTTCATGGTGATCGTGCCGGTAACGCCGAAGGGCCTGGAGACACTGGTGCCCCAGCCGCCCAAGAACAAGACGCAGGACCAGCCAAACGACCGCACCATTGTGGTCCAGGTCCTGTCCAACGGCGCGGGCGCGCCGGCGTATAAGATCAATGAGACCTCTTTCAACAAGAGCGAGATCGAGCCGAAGCTTGCAGAGATCTTCGCGGCCCGTCAGGAGAAGGTCATGTTTATCAAGGGCGACAAGGACCTGGACTTCTCCAAGATCGCCGAGGTGGTCGATTACGGACATCAGGCTGGGGTAGACACGATTGCCCTGATTACACCAAGGATTGAAGCAGGCCAGTGAGCGCGTGACGAGAAATTTCAAGCACGGGCGGTGGCGCATCTCGCTACCGCCCATTGCTTGTAGAAGAACAATATTTACCAAAGCAAGAGATGCGTCCTCTAGTCACGCTGGGACGTATACCATTACAATCAAGCGGACAAGCTGAAGACTTTGTTTCACCGATTTTCTGTCCCAGAGATACACGCGCCTATTTTGAAGGAGACGATACACCCCATGAAATTATCCGCACGGATTCCGGTTACGGCAGCTATGCTGGCGCTCCTGCTTGGTTCTGTAACTGGATGCAACCGCCTGAAGGCTCGCGACCAGCTCACCAAGGGTGTACAGGCCTTTAAAAACGCTCAGTACGAACAAGCGGTAAACCATTTCCAGAATTCGATCGCCCTCGATCCCAACTACGAGGACGCGAAGCTCTATCTTGCTACCGCGTACTCCTACCAGGTGGTTCCGAACCTCGACACGCCGGAAAACCTGGCGATTGCGCAGAAGGCCCTCAATGGCTTCAACGCGGTTCTTGCCAAGGACCCGAACGACCTGACAGCGCTGAAACAGGTTGCCTCGATCAACCGCAACATTAAGCATCTGGACACGGCGAAAGAGTACGAGAAGAAGGTAATCGCGTTAGCTCCAGACGATGCCGAAGCCTATTACACCATCGGCGTGGTGGACTGGATGCAGGCATATAAGAACGCAATTACTATCCTCGCCGCCGATGGCCTGACCGACGACGGCAACGGCAATGTTAAGAAGACCAAGGGCGCCTGCCAGAAGCTGAAGGATGCCAACACGGATCTCGTCGCGGATGGACTTCAAAATCTGACCAAGGCCGTCGAAATCAATAAGACCTATGACGATGCGATGACCTATCTGAACCTCACCTATCGGCGCAAGGCCGATCTGGAGTGCGGCGATGATGCGGCTCGTAAGGCTGATCTTGCCCAGGCTGACGACTGGAACAATAAGGCCATGGGAGCACGTAAGATCAACGAACAGAAGAAGGAAAAGGCCACCCAGGGTGGCGTTACCATGAAGTAGTGGTCCTCTTCAAATCAGGCGCGAGATGAGCCTCCCCTCTGCGGGAGGCTCATTTTTTCTGCGGCAGATTCCCGGCCGAATCCCGCTTGCCCGGGCGGCCAGCGGGTACGGTAAAATTGCGGCTTGCGGCGGACCTTACAAAAAGTCTTGATTGCGAACCGAGGCGAGATCGCGCTACGGGTAATCCGCGCCTGCCGTGAGATGGGGCTGGCAACGGTGGCGGTCTACTCCGATGCCGACCGTGCGGCGCTGCATGTTCTCCATGCCGATGAGGCCTACCGGTTGGGGCCTGCGCCGGCTACGGAGAGCTATCTGCGCGGCGACCTGATTCTCGAGATTGCGCGCCGGGCTGGCGCGGACGCACTGCATCCGGGCTACGGATTCTTATCGGAAAATGCGGATTTTGCGGAAGCCTGCGCGGCGGCGGGTGTGACTTTTATCGGACCGCCTGCCAGCGCGATGCGGACCATGGGATCGAAGACCCGGGCACGACAGGCTGCCGATGCGGCCGGCATGCCCCGGGTGCCGGGCAGCGTGACCGGGCTGGTATCTGTAGAAGACGCGATACGCGTCGCTGGCGAGATTGGCTATCCGGTGATGCTGAAGGCGGCTGCGGGCGGCGGCGGCAAGGGGATGCGGGCGGTCGCTTCGCCGGAGGAGCTTGCGGCGGCCTATGCCGCGGCCAGCAGCGAGGCGGAGCGTAGCTTCGGGTCGGGCGAGGTCTACCTGGAGAAGCTGATTGAGCGGCCAAGACATATCGAGATCCAGTTAATGGCCGATGAGCATGGCGCGTGCCTCTATCTCGGCGAGCGGGAGTGCTCGGTACAGCGGCGGCATCAAAAGGTGATCGAGGAGGCGCCGTCGGCTGTGGTCAGCGAGTCGCTGCGGCAGCGCATGGGAGAAGCAGCGGTGCGGCTGGCGCTTTCGGCGGGCTACGTCAACGCCGGAACCATGGAATTTCTGGTTGATGCCGCTGACAATTTCTACTTTCTGGAGATGAATACGCGGTTGCAGGTCGAGCATCCAGTGACGGAGTTGGTTACGGGGCTGGATCTCGTCCATATGCAACTCAGGGTAGCGATGGGCGAGCCTTTGGAACTGAAGCAGGAGGATGTGCGGCTGCGCGGGCATGCGCTGGAATGCAGAATTTACGCGGAAGATCCGGAGAACCAATTCTTCCCCTCGCCGGGCCTGATCACGCGACTTGTACAGCCGGGCGGACCGGGCATTCGGGAGGATTGCGGCGTGTACGAGGGCTGGACGGTGCCGCTGGACTACGACCCCATGCTCTCAAAGCTGGTGGCGTTTGGCGAGACGCGAGAGCAGGCGATCGACCGCATGCTGCGCGCCCTGGATGAATATGCGATTGGCGGAATCAAGACCAACCTCGGGCTGTTCCGCCGCATATTGCAGGATGCGGATTTTCGCGCGGCGCGGATCGATACAGGATATCTGGAGCGGCTGCTGGCGGCGGCGGACCAGGCCGAGGCCGACAGTCCGCAGGAGACTGAGATAACAGAGGAGATCGTTGCTATCGCGGCGGCATATTTCGCCGCATCAAGCAGAGGCGCAGCGGCACCAGCGAATGAAGAACAGCAGAGTAAGTGGGCTGTCGCAGGACGGCGGGAAGGGCTGAGGGCGTGACGGTCTGGCTGGAAATTGGCGGCAAAAACCGACGCGTGGAACTGCCACCCGGCATCTCCGATGGAACTGCTCGTGGCCCGATGGAATGCGCCGTCGATGGCCGCGTGATGCAGATAGACGCGCGGATGCTACAGCCCGGTATCCTTTCACTGGTGGTGGAGGGGCGGCAGTACCGATGCATACTCGATGGCAACGCCGCGCTGATCGGCGGCAGGCGGTTTGAGTTTGAGGTGAGCGATCCGCGGTCGTTGCAGGGGCGGAGGGGTGTGGGTGCCGGCGCTGCCGGGCCGCGAGCGGTCAAGGCTCCCATGCCGGGGCGGGTGGTGCGGGTGCTGGCTGCGATCGGCGAGGATGTTTCCGAGCAGCAGGGGATCGTCGTCATCGAGGCGATGAAGATGCAGAATGAATTGAAGGCCCCGAAGGCGGGCAGGGTGGCCCGTATCGCCGTCGACGTGGGAGATGCGGTTGCCGCGAATGATGTCCTCGCGGTGATCGAGTAGGCTGCTCAGAAATTCTTGATCGGCTGGCGCTGGTCTCGGGTACAATCCGGCAGCAAAGGGAAAAATCAAAACGCGGCGCTGAAACACGATCTCTTTCAACGGAGGAACAGGATGGGCGATCAGATGGTTGCGGTCAACGGAGCTGGGCTGAGCGAGGTGGAGCGCGTAGTGGATACATTTGTCGCTCCCACCAAGACATTTACCGATATCCTGCGCAACCGCAGCTGGTGGCTTCCGTTTCTGCTGGTTGTGATCGTGTCGCTAGGGGTGACGTTTACGATTGACCGGCAGGTAGGGTTTGAGCGTGTGGTGGAAAACCAGATCCAGGCCAGCCAAAAGCAGCAGGATGCGCTGGCCAGCTTAACTCCGGAGCAACGCGCCGCCAGGGTGCATGGCATGGCGATTGGATATCGGTATACGTCCTATGCCGTTCCGTTGCTGGTGCTGTTGTTCGCAGCAATCGCTTCGCTTGTGCTGTGGGCCACGCTCAACATTGGTCTGGGCACAAAGACGACCTTCGGCGAGATGTTCTGCCTGTGGATGTACTGCTCTCTGCCGAAGCTGATCACCGGCATCCTGACGATTCTGACACTTTCTTTTGGCGGCAATGCCGAGGGGTTCGATCTCAAAAACCCAGTGGGAACAAACCTGAGCTATTACCTCCCCGATGCGGCAGCGTGGCTAAAGAACGCGCTCAGCTTCTTCGACGTAATCGGAATATGGACTCTGGTGCTGCTGGTGATCGGGACCGCCATCGTGGCCAGGGTCAGCCGGGGGAAAGCGGCGGCGGTGGTTGTCGGATGGTGGGTGCTGCTGCTTATCATCAGCGCGGCATCAACGGCGGCGTTCAGCTAGAGCGGATGCTGTTCCGAGGGATGCAATAGATCGGGCCTTCAGCCCTCGAGCTTCTGGGCGGTGCGAGACACGGGGCTTCGCCCCATGCTGGTATAGATCGCGCCGTCGGCGCTCAACGCTAAAGCGCTTCGCGGAGGCCGGTGCGCCAGCTTCGGTAAGCGGCGTCGAGGGCCTGCATGTTGCGGACGCCGTCTTCGCCCGATGAGGAGAAGTTTTCCTCTCCTCGGAATGCGCGCGCGAAGCTGTCCAGCATCAGCGTGTACCCATCGCCGTTTTCGACTGTCACCGTTTCGACCAGTTCGCCGGCCCGGCGCAGCATGAGTTGCACGGGACGGTCGACCGTCAGCCCGTTCTCGGCGACAACGACGCCCTCGCTTCCGGTCACTTCGACCAGGGTACGGTACGGCGCTCGGGCGCTCGCCGTCACATTGGCGTAGACGCCGCCGGTCATCTCCAGTTGCAGGGTTGCAATCGCCTCTACCTTGGGGGCGAGATCATCCTTGCGGGCAAGTGTGCTTATGCTCACTACGTTTTCGCCAAGGATGTAGCGCAGGGAATCGATGCAATGTACGCCGACGTCAGCAATGGGACCGCCGCATGCCAGAGAGGGGTCGGCGATCCATTTTCGCGGGGCCTGCCCGGCAGGGTAGGCATATTGCGCATGCGCAAGCTGGGGTTGGCCGATGCGGCCTTTGGCAATCTGCTCCCGCATCCACTCCAGGCTGCGGTTGAAACGGAAGTTCTGTCCCACGCCGTAGAGCAGCCCGGCCGCATTTGCAGCGTCGGACATGACCTTCGCTTCCGCGGTGTTCATCGCCACCGGCTTCTCGCAGAGCACAGCTTTGCCATGCTGCAGGGCGAGCAGCACATCGTCCTTGTGCATGGCGTCTGGCGAGGTAATGAACACCACATCAACATCCGGAGAAGCGCAAAGCGCCTCGCGCGTAGGAAAGCAATGCGCGATATTGTGGGTGGCGCAATCATTGGCGGCTGCGGCCTGGTCGCGCCGCCATAGCCCAACCAGCGCGGCTTGTTCACACCGCTGGAATGCTGGAAGTAGACGCCGTACTGCATGAAGTCCAAAGCCGAGAATTGCAAAGCGTACCGGAGACTGGGTCATGGTTTAAGTCTAGTGCGCGTCGTTTTTAAATATCTGTTCCGCGAAGAAATTTTCGACCTTCGCCTGGTCGCGCAGCATCTCGAAGTAGGCGCTCTTCAATAACTGCGACCGCCCATCGTGAAGCTGCTGCCGGATATTCTGCTGTACGCGAGGGTCTTTCAGCTCGCGCTGGCCCGCGGGTTCGATGGAGATCAGTTTATAAATCGCATAGCCGACCGGCTTTTTATCCTGCCCATTCGGCAAAGGAAGGATGTCTGTAACCTGCCCCGGCTTCAGCTTCATAATAATGTTGTAGACCGCCGGATCGGCTGTCCTCATCTGGTCGGCAGTAGCAAACCCTATATCGCCACCATTGGAAGCAGTCTCTGGATCCTCGGAGAAATTTGCAGCCAGCTCGCCAAAATCTTCACCGCTGTCCAGTCTGTTCTTGAGCGCCTGAATTTTTTTCCTGGCGTCGGCGTCGTTGGTTGCCTTACTGTTCTGTAGATTGCCGGGCTGAGAGGACGGTACACCTGTCACCAGGATGCGTGCCAGATGGTACTGCGTCTGAATCAGGTTGAACTCGGACTTGTGCTGGTTGTAGTAGCTGGTGACATCCGCGTCGGTCACGGTAATCTTGGAGTTGATCTCTTTATTCAGCAATTTGTTGATGGTCAACGTACGTCGCAGATCGTGCTTCACATCGTCGAGCGTGTGATTACTGGCCTTCAGCCGCTGATTGAACTGCTCCTCGGTGTAGGGGGCCTTCATCTCGGCCAACTTGGCATCAACTTCTTCATTGGTCGCCGTCAGGTTCATCTTGGCGGCGCGCTGCTGCACAATCTCTTCATCGATCAGCGCACGGAGAACATTCAACCGCAGCGCATCGGCCTGGTCCTGCGAGGGCGGCTGCTGTTGCTGTTCGCCAAGCTGCGTCTCGTAGGCCTTGTCCATGTCGGCCTTCATAATGGCATGGCCGTTCACTGTGGCTACCACATCGGCCTTGTGGCCATGCTTGCAACCCGCAACCGGAAGCAGCGCGATCGCCAGGGCGAGCGCGGCAGGAATCATGACCTGGCGGTTCGGGCGTGCAGGCACAAGTACATTCATGTCGGTCGACAATTTCCTCACGAGTTCATTCTCCTACGGGCAGCTAATTGCCGGGTTTCGCCGGTGCGGCAGGGCTTGCCTGGGTCGGTTCATCCGCCGGGGGTGGTGGCGGTGTCTGGCCTGCGGCAATCAGCGCCTTATCAATCATCTTGTACATATATTTCATCGGGAGCGCTCCCCCGGTAAACTTTTCGCCATTGACGAAGAGCATCGGCGTCGAATCGACTCCCAGATCTTCGCCCAGCTTCATCGACGCCAGTACCGCGGTCTGATCCTGCTTGGCGATGCAGGCGTCCAATTTGGCTGCATCGACCTTCTGCCGCTTGCCTTCCTCGCGGGTCAGCGAATCGAGCGTCTCGTTTGCCTTGGCGACGCTCCTGTCTGGACCGCCCATCTCTGCCGCGTGTGCATGGATGTAGTCCACCAGGTTCCAATATCCTGCCGGACTCTGCGCTGCAAGGCAATCGACATCCACCGCACCGCGCATTGCCCAGGGATGGATCTGCACCAGCGGGAAATCCTTATAGACCACACGAACCTGGTTCTTGTAGCGCTCGGTCAATGCGGGAAACATCTCCGCATGCATCTTCGCGCAGTAGGGGCATTCCAGGTCGTCGAAACCGACAACTACCACAGGCGCATTCGCCGGGCCGCCGCGGGCAGGACGTCCCGCATCGCTGATGAGCTGCTTCGGGTCATCGCTGATGTCGTATTTGTTGAACTGAGCCAGCGTCTTCCCGTCGGTCGATAGCAGGAATGTCATCGGCTTGCTCGTGTGCTCGTCGGAGGCAAAGGTGACGCTGATCGCATCGAATCCGGGAACATCGCTCCTGGTGCGCGGTCCAATCTCAATCTGATAGTTAGCGGGAACGCTTGACCGCGAACGGATCAACACCTCGACCCTCCGCGCCAGTTCGGGAGACAGCTTTCCGTCGCTCGCCGAAGGAACTTGAGCGTGGCAGCCAAGGGCGGCCAGGGTGAAGGCAAGGACTAGAATCCGGAACGGTCGAACAGCAGTCAGCACACCCCGATTATCTCACGCAGGGGCTTTTCGCCCGCCTTTGTCAGACCTGATTATCGGATCAGAACAGCCGCTCTGCCCGCCTAAGATTGCCTGCCGCTCCGATATTCGCGAGGGTGAAGTTGAAGCGGTATGCGCTCTCGTTTCGCACCGAACCCAGCTCGTATTTTCGATACTCCACACTGAAGCCGCAGCAGTCCCAGTTGTACGAGGTTTGTAGCGCTCCATACTGCACCAGGCCGCCAGTTAACGCCGTGCCCTGGTTGAGATCCAGTCCCAGGTTTGCCGCGATGCCGAACCCCGGCTTGGTCGGTGCGCCATATCCTGCCAGCAGCCGTAGCTGGTTGAAGTTCGAGACCGCTGATGCTGTTCCCTGCGTGTAGGACCGCCCGGGAGCGTTCAGACGCGCATAGCTCAGCCCGGCAAAGGTATTGCCCTCATGCACGTCGATCAGAACATTGTTCGACGTAAATTTTTTCGCGCCGGTGTCCAGATCGAAGTCCCACTCCAGGTCCATCTTGGCCGAGGTGCGCACGCGGAGCCGCGAGATCAGCGGCGAAATCTCTCGGGGCTCGGTAAGGAAGGCGATGCCCGAAAGGTTCAGCGTGGTGTCAAAGATGTTCCGCCGCCCTTTCACCACGGCGCCGCCAAACCGCTGGTCGAAGAAGTACTTCTGCGCCAGCCGCCAACTGATCCACTCGCGCCCGCCGCAGCCCTTTGAACCCGTATTCGGGTCGTCGTCATCCTGCTCCGCGTCCGCGGCCTTGCAGGGCTTCGCCTTTCCTTTAGCGGGACGGAGAAACAGCCGCTGGGTCACGCCATACTCAAATTCGTTGGTATTGCTCACGATGTCGGTGTCGTCGAAGCGCAGGATGTTCAGGAAATTTCCGACGCCGCTGACGTAGCGATACTTCATCTCCGGCTCGATGGTATGCCGGAGATAGTGGCCGAACGTCTTCTCCACAAATTTCGAGCGGAACGTCCGCTCGATGACCGGGGGCCGAAGGTCCACTTGCGCCTCAATGTCGCTTCGGCTCAGCCCTCTCCGGCTCTCGACCGAAGACTCTACCAACGCCGTGCGCTCTTTCAGGCTGCGGCTGTAGAGCGTCTCCCGAACTGCCACCGAGGGAAGCACACGCCAGCCGCCAAGGGCCAATGGATACGCGATCTGGGGATGGATGTCGAACCGTTCGGTGATGCCGCCGCTGGCGAAGTCGGGCTGCACGCGTTTCAAGCCCGCCGCCGAACTCTCCACGTTCCAAAGCAGGCCGGTGCCCGCCAATGTATGGTCGGTGGAGTTGATTTCGATAGAAGGCGCGTGGAAGATGCGGACCTCCTGCGCCGGTACTGCGGGAGTGGTCGGGGTTGCGGGCGTCTCTACTCGCTTCAACCCTTGATAGCGGTCGGCCCGCACATCCGACGCGTATCCATTTGCCTCATGGATGCCGTAGGCAATAGAGAGGATATCGGTCGAGACCGCCTGGTTGAAGTTCTCGGTAAACGCTTCGCGATAGGGATACGAACTCAGGTACTCCATATCCCCGACCACTCGCGTCTGCGGCGAAAAGTCATGACGACCGGCGAAGGTAATGTCCTGCCCGCCCTGATTCACGAACCTGCCGCCAGTGTAATAGCCCCTGTCCAGCAGCCCGGAGTAGCGCGCCGTCACGAAGTCGTTGTTCAGCCCACGATAGTGCAGGGTCGCCATCTGCGACCAGCCACGCAGCGAGAAGTACTCCGCTCCCACGGTCAGGTCGGTGCTGCGATTGATGGCGAAGTAGATCTGCTCGCCGAGAATCAAACCTTTGGTCGTCGAAGCGCCGATCACCGGAATCATAAAGCCGCTCTGCCGCTGCTCCGTATTCACGGGATGCGTCACATAGGGCAGATAGAGCAGTGGGATATTCAGCAGGCGGAAGACACTGTTGTGGGCGCTGGCCGTCTCGCCGTTGACGTCGAACTTGCCTGCGTACAGCAGCCAGTCCGGATGTTCCAACTGGCACGACGTCACCGTGCCGTCGTAGACCTCGTACTCCTGCGGCCCCTTTTTCACCACCACGCGGCCCGTAAACAGGAACGGACGCCCGTTGGCATAGACGACCTTATGGCCTGCGGTCTTCAGTCCCACGGAGCCGGCGACGTCATAGAAGCGGCCTGTCTGCTTGTTCAGGTTGATGGTGCCGTGGCTGGCCGTGATGCTCTCGTGGTTCGCGCCGCCGGTCGCCTTCAGGTGGCCGGTGGCGTCGAGATCGCCGGTCGCGCTGTCGTACTCGATGTGGTCGGCCTCAACGGTGCGATTGCCATAGGTAATGACGACATTTCCATCGAGCACATAGCGGCTGCCGATCTTCGACTGCGTGTCGGACTCCATAACAACCGTCGCCGTATTCTCATCCTGCGGCAGCACGACAGCCTCTGGATAACGTGCTGCCGATGGCCCATCCGGCAGGTCATTCGGATGCGTGGCAGTGGGGGTTGCCTCACTCGTCACCTCCTGCGCCGCAAGCTGTGGATGACTTGATGCAATCATCGTGATAGTTATCAGGAGGTAAGCGGTTCTCAGGGCGCGCCTGGCACACCTTGGGCGGAGAGTCTGCAACCATCTCATCCCAAATCCAGTCATAGCCAGCAGGAGATTCGCTTGCAGGGTTCCGTCTCTTTTGGGCGGCGAAGTATGCGAGAGCGGCCGGTGCTGCCGGTTGCCCTCCATCTCCCGTTCACGGCTTTCGAAACTTGTCAGACGCACCACCCTTTGAGGCTAAACGATTTCACGGAAGCGGGTTTAGGTTTTGAGCACAATGAGCTCTGCACAGCTTGATATACAGCCACTGGACGAAGCAGCCGAGCCAACGGAAGCCGCTGCTGCGCCTTTTGTCCTGAAGCAGCAGGTTGCCGAGCGCCTCGCCGCCCATCGCGCGCGTAATGGCAATCCCCAGACATCGGCTGCACCTTCGGCCCCCGCGCCGCGGTCCTCTTCGGCAAAACCCCGTGCCGCTCGTATCGCCGCCACTGTGGCGGAACGGTATGCTCAATCTCAAAGCTATCGTGCCTACCTTGCGGCAGAAGCTGAACGCGCCATTCGTCAGGCCGAGGCAGCCGCAGAGGTCGCCGCGCGGAACGCCCAGGCCATCGCCGATGCTCAAAACCAGTTGCTTGCGGAACTCGAGCAGTGGGAGCTGACTCCTCCCGTTTCCGAACCAATGTCGGAGGTGGAGAGCGAGGTGGAGAGCAGCCCCCTGCCCCCAGCGCAGGTCTCCAGCGCCGGCCTGACCGTGCGCCTGTATGAAGAGATTGCCGCACCCGAGCCTTTCGGCCGCGCCTTACACCCGAACTACGAGCCGGAGCAGTACCCGCTGGACGAAGAAGAGCGCCTCGCGCTTGAAGACGAGATCGCCTTTCGTCAGTCGCCCACATTCGAGGACCCCGTCGCGCCCGTAGAGATTCCGGCTAATCTGATCGAGTTTCCCCGTCAGCTCGTCGCCTCTCGGCGTGCTCGTCCGCGTCTGGCCGAGGGCCCTCTGCGCGAAGAAGCGAGCCAGGCGCCCGACCCGGCGCAGCTTCGCATCTTCGAGGTGGAACCGGCCCAGATCTCCAGCGATCCCGTGGCCGAATCGGTGGCGCCGGAGTGGTCGTCGATCATGCTTGGCGCGCTACCTGCCGCGGTTCAACACGAAGTTCCCCAGGTTCCTTTCAGTCCGGCGATTCCTGTCCATACGGCCTCCATGAACCTGCGCTTGATGGCGGCCATCGTAGATGGCTGCATCGTGGCCGCTGGAGTGATCCTCTTTGCCGCTGCTTTTGTGTCCACGCTCAACAAGCTTCCCGGAATGCATGGGATGGGCGATCTGCCGCCGCAGGCTGTCGCCGTGGCCGCTACCGGAGTGTTTCTGGTGCTTGCGCTGGTGTACCAGGCTCTTTTCTTCACTTTTTCCGATGCCACTCCGGGGATGCGTTACGCCCGCATCGCTCTTTGCACCTTTAACGACGAAAATCCCACGCGCGCAGCGATGCGCCGCCGCATCTTTGCCGCTGTGCTCTCTGCCTGCCCCTTGGGCATCGGCTTTCTGTGGGCCTGGCTCGATGACGATGGCCTCGGCTGGCACGACCGCATCTCCCGCATGTACCAGCGCAGTTACTAGGGTTGGCGATAGATTGGGCCGTCAGCCCTCGTATTTTTTTGGTGATCGGGCTCATGGGGCTTCACCCCATGCTGGTATGAATCGCGCCTTTGGTGCTTCGGAACTTCGGGCATTTTTCATCTCGTCAGAGGCAAAGGTGCCTCCGCTTCGCTGCGGAATGGAAATGCAAGGGCCGAAGCCGTGATTCGCCATCATTCCATGAAAAACTAATCCGCCCTACTGTTTTGCATCTGTTTCTTCCCTTGTCTCAACCCGCGTTTCTCCGTGAAATCCGCGGTCGCTCTACCGCTTTTCAATCGGTGCAGATCGGTATTAAGCTTTCCGCGTGCTCGGCCAAAAAACGAAGACCCGGCAGTTGCGCCGGGCCTTCGCGATTCGGAAAACAGCTGGTTAGAAGGTTGTGCTCACCGTCAAGCGGAAGGTCTTACGCGGCTCGCGGAGCTGGTAGTCGGCTCCGTAGTATTGCACCGCCTGCTGATAGGTGAACAGGCCCGCATCCGAGGTCGGGAAGAAGCTCTTGAACGTCGTTCCCGTTCCTGAATTCGGTACTGCAAGTTCCTGCGGAATGCTCTTGTAGAGCCGCAGCGGGTTATAAGCGTAGTAGATCTGGAAGGGCGCATTCACAATCGGCAGAATCACCTGAATGTAAGCACCGTTCGACATACGCGGCACAAAGTTGGTGCCCGGAACAACATGCAGTTGCTGGGGGAATGCCACTGACTGCCCGCCGAAGCAGGAACCGTTGACGAATGTGGGGCAGCCATAGGAAGCGCCCGAGATCACCGACTGGCCGGCGACGCTCTGCCGCAACTGGTCGGCCTTAGCATCGAACGTCAGATTGAAGTCGGTGAAGAATGCAAACGTCACCTGGCTGATGATCGGGATCCGGTACTCCAGGTTGGCCGTAAGGCTGGTATCTCCGCCGATCGATACCATGCGGTACACCGGCAGCGGAATCTGGACGCGTCCGAGATCGGGGTTCGACGGGTCGCGAGGAACCGTGTTCCCATCCGGATTGGTCAAGTTGAACATTACCCTGGTCGGGATGAAGGTGTACGGCCCGGCAGAACGGACGTCGAAGCCGCGGAGATCCTGATCGCCGCCGCTGTAGAAACGGTTGGTCGGCGGAGCGACTTCGCCGCCGAAGCCCGAGACGTGCGCAAACTGGACGCGGTAGCCAAGCACGTTGTGCCCTTCGCGGTTCACCTTCAGGCCCTTCATCGGAAAGAACTGACGGTAGCTCATCTGCGGCGAGTAGTACTTCACGTTGCCGCCGATGCCCGCAATCTGCACCGCCACATTGAAGTCCTTGCCGTTGTGCGGCCCAACCGCGCGGTCAAGACTGGAGAAGGTGAAACTGGGGGTGAGCACCGAGGTCACGATGCCGTTCAACTGGTTCGGTCCCTGCACGCCCGACCGGAACGCGAGCGACTGGAAGACGTTGCGGGTATTGTCGTTGAAGGTCGAAACCGAGGAGCGCGAGAGCGCGTACGACAGGCCGAGACGAGCCACACCGGTCCGCGCCCACAGGTGACGCAGCGGCTCGCTGGCGGTCAGCGTCAGGCCAGTGGTCGCGGTGTTGTAGTTCGTCAACAACGACTGCTGCGCATTGGTCAGGTTCTGGCTCTGGTTGTTCGCAATGCCGTAGCTCTTTGCCGGGTTGTAGTCGTACTTGCTGGTAAAGACCTGGACGCCCAGCGAGATCGGCTTGTTACGCAGATAGGGCTCGGTGAATCCGAAGCTCAGGTTCCGCGACAGGTCGCCGACGTTTGCCTGCACGGAGAGGGTTTCGCCCAGGCCGAGGAAGTTGTTGGTCGAGTAGTTCAACCCGATAAACGTTCCCGAAAGCCCACTGATACCGCCGTTCAGGCCGATCGAGTTCTTGCCCTTTTCCTTCAGCTTCAGCAGCAGGTCGACGGTTCCGTTGTCCGCGTTCTGGCGGCTTTCGGAGTCCTGATCGGCCTTCAGCGTCTCGAAGTAGTTCAACTGGTTCAGGCGCAGGATCGAAAGGTCCCACAGCCTGCTGTTGTAAACCTGGCCTTCTTCGAGCATCAGTTCGCGCCGGATGACCTTGTCGCGCGTAATCGTATTGCCCGTGAACTCGATGCGGGACACATAGAACGGCTTGCCTTCTTCGATGTCGATGTTCAGCGAGATGGTCTTGTTTGCTTCATCGATCTTCGGTTCCGGCGTTCCCACCATGTTGATGTAGCCCAGTTCGCCGTACGATTTCCGCAACTGGTCCAGGCCCTTGCTGAACATGGTGGCGTTGAACCATTCGCCGTCCTTCTGTGCGAACTGTGCCCGCAGAACTCGTGTATTGGTGACGGCCTTGTTGCCGGAGAAGGTGATGCTGCCCAGACGGTAGCGTTCGCCTTCTTCCACCGGCATCAGGATATCGACACGCTTGCCCTTTGACGGGTGCAGCGTGAACCAGTTGATTCCGCCCGCGTTGCGTACGTGCGTGGTCGGTTCGCTGGTCAATGCCTTGAAGTAGCCGCGGTCGCGATAGGCCTGGCGAACGCGCTCGGTGTCTTCGTCGAGCTTGGTGGCGTCGAAGGTGCGCGCAAACAGGTTCTCCAGAATGATGGAGTGGGGTATGCCGATCGGCTTGAGGTTCTTCATCGCCCGGCGCAGCGTCCTGTCGCTCAGGTTGTTGTTGCCGGTGAACTCAATCTTGCCTACCTTGACGGTCGGCCCTTCCTTTACGTTGAAGGTAATGGCCACGGCCGCGGGAGGGATGGTCTTCACCTCCGTCCTGATGGTGGCGAACTGATGGCCGTGCGCGGCAAGCAGCTCCTTAATGACGACCTCGGCCCGTTTGACCTTAGTGGGGTCGTATTGGCTTTCTACCGAAAGCGGCACCTTTGCCTTTTTGAATGTCTCCAGAACATCGGACTGCGAGACCGAGCTCAGTCCCTTGTAATTGATCTCGCGGATGGTCGGCTTCTCTTTAACATAGATCACGAGCTGGACGCACTTGGGCGTGTCCACCCTTTCGATCCGGATATTGTCGAAGTAGCCGGTGTTCCACAGCGAATTGAAGTCCCGCTCGACTACCGAAGGATCGTAAAGGTCATTCTGGTGGCTGAACAGACGCGCGAGCACCGATTCCTTGGGAATACGACGGTTGCCGATCACCTGCGGCTGGCACAGCGTCTGCACTCCCTGGTCGGCCGTCGGCGTACTTGCAGCGCCAGGGGTCGCCTGCGCCAGCAGCGCCGGAGCGGTGATGGCTGCTAAAGAGGCTAAAAGCACGGCTTGAGCGATACGGGAACGGCTGGAGCGCGTGCACACAGGCTTGGTCTTGCTTTTCAGGGAGCTTCCGCTCTCTCGATTCACGGTAAAGATACGCACACCCTCACTGCTCTAGAAGTAACGCTCCGCCAGCACATTTCAGCGAAGCCTTGATTATATGGGAGAGCCAGACCTGATAGCGAGTTCACCACGGGGTTCGCGCCAAAATCGCCGCCGCTCCGCAAAAACTCCGCCGTTGCGTCACTCGCTTCCAACCCCCATCATGGAAGCACGATGAATCTCGCCGCTCTCCCCACAGAAGCACGCAACCCTGCCAGCGAACACATCGACCGGCTCTCTACGCTCGATATGCTCCGCATTATTAACGAAGAGGACGCCAGGGTCGCCGCCGCAGTCGCCGCCGAGCTTCCCCATATCGCCCAGGCGGTGGACGCGATTGCAGAACGTTTCGCGCAGGGAGGCTGCCTCTTCTACATCGGAGCAGGCACCAGCGGCCGCCTCGGCGTGCTTGACGCCTCCGAGTGCCCCCCCACCTTTTCCGTTCCATCATCGCTCTTTCAAGGCATCATCGCCGGGGGGGACAGCGCGTTGCGCAACTCCAGCGAAGGCTCGGAGGATTCGCCGGAACAGGGCGCAGCCGACCTCGCCTCCCACGGCGTCACGGCGCAGGACGCGCTCATCGGCATTGCCGCCAGCGGCCGGACGCCTTACGTCCTCGGCGCTCTTGACCACGCCCGCAAAGTCGGCGCGCTCACCATTGCGCTCGCCTGTGTACCCGGCTCCGCCATCGCCGCTGCAGCCGATATCGCTATCGCTCCCGTCACCGGTCCCGAGATCCTCACCGGCAGCACCCGTCTTAAGGCCGGAACAGCTACCAAGCTCGTCCTTAACATGATCAGCACCGGAGTAATGATCCGCAGCGGGGCCGTCTACGGCAATCTCATGGTCAACGTCCAGACCACCAACGCCAAACTGATCGACCGAGCACAGCGCATCATCGCCGCCGCCACCGGGGTAGATCAGCCTGCCGCAGCCCGTCTGCTGGCCGAGGCCGGTGATGTAAAGACAGCGATCGTCATGCAGAAGCTCTCGCTCGATCGCTCCGCCGCCGAGGCAAAGCTCAAGTCCGCACAGGGAAAACTCGCTGCCGCTCTGCAATAACAATTCCCTTACTGCTGGCCAACAGCGATCAGCTATGATGGCCCTCGCATGCGTTTTCACCTTTTGACTGCTTCGGCTCTCCTCTTCGGAACCACCGTACTTACTGCCCAGCAGGCCGCCACCATGCCTCCCAATCCCTTTCTATCGATGATGACCGCCGCCCGCGCCCACGCTCAGGCGCACGGCGCGCCCACACCTACCCTCTCCCCCACTTACTCCACCCTGCTTGGCGAGAACCCGCCGGTCAATGTGGCGCAGCTTCACCAGGCGGGATTCCGGGTCGTCCCCTGGACGGCGAACGACCCGGCAACGATGCGCGCACTCATTGCTCTTCGCGTTGACGGCATTATCAGCGACCGCCCCGACATTCTGCGGGCCGTGCTCAAAGAAGAAGCCGCTGCCCACCCGGCCGATACGGCCTATTTCGCCTCGTTCGATGTCGCCGCCCATCGCGGAGGCCGCGGACTTCGCCCGGAAAATACTCTGCCATCATTCGAAAGCGGCCTCGACCATCTCGCCACCACGCTTGAGACCGACACCGGCGTCACCACCGATCATGTCTCGCTGATCTGGCACGACCAGTTCCTCAACCCGCTCTCCTGCCGCCACGCCGACGGCACGCCGTACACGCTGGCAAATCGCACCTATATCCGCGATATCTCCAGCGCCGAGGCCCAACGCACCTTCATCTGCGACAAACTGCGCACCGGCTCCTATCCGCCGGGCGTCCAGACTAATGATCTCAGCCTCTCTCCGGTGGCGGTCGCCTTCGCCAAAAAAGAGCACCTCATCAGCCCCTATGTACCCACTTATGTTGAGCAGCTCTTTCGCTTCGTCGCCTTCTACGCGGACTATTACCGGAGCGGTCCCGGCAGATCCAACCCGCAGGCCGCCGCCCGGGCCGCCAACGCAGACCGCGTCCGCTTCAATATCGAAACCAAGATTCTGCCGCTGCCCAATGATCCTCCGGGTGCATCTGCCGCCAACCTGCCGCTTCCCAAATCGGGAGCAGAGCCAGCCACCAACCATACGGTAGATCCGCAGCCTTTCGTGAGCACTCTCTGTGGGGCCATTCAGCGCAACCATATGGAAGATCGAGCTGAAGTGCAGAGCTTTGACTTCCGCACATTGCAACTGGTCGAAGAGCAGTATCCAAAGATTCCGACGTACTATCTCACCGGCAGCCTCAAAACGCTGAGCAGCTCACTGCTACCGCCATCGCTCCGCCAGCCCTGAAGATGGCTGATGAGAATGACATCGCGATCAATCCTTCCGGTGTAGATACGATAGAGAAATCAGTTCAGCGGAGGCATTGCTTAGATATGGAACAGAGACCAGGCAAGCCGGTGGACGCTGCTGTGAATCTCTCGGCCGCCGAGCGGATCTTCAGCCTTCCGGTTCTACTTGCAGCAGCTCTCGCGGTGGTGGTCTATTACCTGGTGCCAAGGTCGATAGCGGACCCGGACATCTGGTGGCATCTGCGGAATGCGGAATATCTGGTGCGCACGCACTCCTTCATCCGCCGGGATATGTACTCGTTCACGGCCTTCGGCGCTCCGTGGATGAACCACGAGTGGCTGGCGGAGCTGCCATTTTATTTCGCCTGGCGCTGGCTTGGGACCGCGGGCCTCTACGCCGCTGTTCTCTGCGCCGTGGAGGCGATTCTCTTCGGCGTCTTCTATCTCGCGCTGCGAAGTTCGGGAAATACCAAGTCGGCGTTGCTGGTTGCGATGGTCGCTGCCGCGCTCTCGACCGTCTCCTATGGTCCGCGCACGCTTCTGTTCGGCTGGGTATGTCTTATCGTCGAACTGCTGATCTTTGAAAGAATGCGCCGCGACGAAGCTGCTATATGGGGTCTTCCCGTTCTGTTCCTGGTGTGGGTCAACACGCATGGTTCCTGGCTGATTGGAATGGTCCTGTTCTTCGTCTTTGTGGTTTGCGGCAGCCTGAATTTCAGGATGGGGTTCGTCGAGAATACGGCATGGCCCAGGGCGACTACCCGAAAGTTGTCGATCGCTTATCTGCTCAGCCTTTGCGCACTGTTCATCAATCCGTATGGATGGCGGCTGGTTGCTTACCCTTTCAACCTGGCGTTCCACCAGAAGCTGAATATAGCGAATGTTGAAGAGTGGAGAAGCCTGGACTTTCACACTCCGCGCGGCCGCATTCTGCTGGTTTGTCTCGCGCTTCTCTTTCTCTTTCAACTGATACGCCCGCGCAAGTGGAGGCTGTGGGAACTGGCGTTCGCCTTCATCGGAATCTACTCCGCGTTTACCTACACTCGATTTCTTTTTCTCGCCGGTATCCTGGTCATGCCTGTCCTGGCAAAGAGCATTCCCTGGCCGGAGCCACACGGGGTGAAGAGGACGAAGCCTCTGATCCACATGGCGTTTCTTTTCCTGCTGGCATGTATGGTTGTAGGACGATCGCGGGATATAGCGAAAACGTCAGCTACGGATGAGCAACATTATCCGGTTCAGGCGCAAGCCTTTCTAAGCGGCTTCCATCCTGACGGGAAGGTGTTCAACGACTATCTCTGGGGCGGCTATCTGATATGGAACGACCGGCAGATTCCGGTGTTTGTCGATTCACGGGTCGATATCTTCGAATACAACGGCACATTCAAAGACTATCTGGATATCGCCCATCTTCATGACAGCCTGGCTCTGCTGAACAAGCACCATATTCGCTATGTGCTCTTCGAGAAAGACACGCCGCTTGTCTACATGCTGAAAAATACAGGTGCGTGGAAGACCGATTTTGAAGATCAGACCAGCGTTCTTTTAGAACGAAAAGCTTCGGTCGAATAGAGCTTGAATTTCTACTCTTCGCCGACCTTCAGCACGGCGAGGAACGCCTCCTGCGGAATGTCCACCTTGCCGATCCGTTTCATGCGCTTCTTGCCCTCTTTCTGCTTTTCGAGCAGCTTGCGCTTGCGGCTGATGTCGCCGCCGTAGCACTTGGCGATGACGTTCTTGCGGATGGCGGTGACGGTCTCGCGGGCGATGATCTTCGAGCCGATCGCCGCTTGAATAGCCACCTCGAACATCTGCCGCGGAATCAGTTCACGCATCTTCGAGACCAGGGCCTTGCCGCGGTCATAAGCGAAGTCGCGATGAACGATGATCGAGAGCGCATCCACCGGATCACCGCCGATGAGAATGTCCATCTTCACCATGGGCGAGATCCAGGTGCCGGAGAGAACATAATCGAGCGAAGCATAGCCGCGAGAGACGGACTTCAGGCGGTCATAGAAGTCGAGGACGATCTCGTTGAGCGGAAGCTCGTAGGTAAGCAGAACACGGGTGGCGCTGACATATTCAAAATTCTGCTGGCGTCCGCGCTTGTCCTCGACCAGCTTGAGAATGCCGCCGACGTACTCTTCGTTGGTCAGGATCTTGGCGATGATGACCGGCTCTTCAATGGTCTCGATCTCGCTTGGATCGGGCCAGCGAGAGGGATTGTCTACCTCGACCACGCTGCCGTCGGTGAGCGTGATCTTGTAGCGCACACCGGGGGCCGTGGTGATGAGATCGAGATTGAACTCGCGCTCCAGCCGCTCCTGAATGATCTCCAGATGGAGAAGACCCAGGAAGCCGCAGCGAAAACCGAAGCCCAGCGCCACCGAAGATTCGGGTTCGAAGTTGAAGGAACTGTCGTTGAGCCGCAGTTTTTCGAGCGCATCGCGCAGCATGGCATGCTCATGCGAGTCGACGGTGTAGAGTCCGGCGAAGACCATGCTCTTGATGTCTTCAAAACCCGGAAGCGCCTCGGCACAGGGATTCTCGACTGAGGTGATGGTGTCGCCGACCTTGGTATCGGCAACATTTTTGATTGTCGCCACAAAGAAGCCGACCTCGCCTGCTGTAAGCTCGGACATTTCGAGCGGCTTCGGCGTCATCACGCCCATGGATTCGACATCGAAGACTTTGCCATTGGACATGACTTTGATCTTCATGCCTTTGCGCAGCTTGCCATTGACGATGCGAGCGAGAACAATGACGCCGCGATAAGCGTCAAACCACGAATCGAAGATCAGCGCCTGCAGCGGAGCGGCGGGGTCGCCCAGCGGCGGAGGCAGGCGGTGCACGACGGCTTCAAGAATTTCGGCGACGTTCAGGCCGGTCTTCGCCGAGACGGCAATGGCATCGTCGGCAGGCAGGCCGACCGATTTCTCGATCATCTCCTTGGTGCGCTCGATGTCCGCGCTGGGAAGATCGATTTTGTTGATGATGGGGATGATCTCAAGCCCGTTGGAGATGGCGAGATAGGCATTGGCCAGCGTCTGCGCCTCAACTCCCTGGGAGGCATCGACCACCAGCAGCGCGCCCTCGCAGGATGCCAGCGACCGCGAGACCTCGTAGCTGAAGTCCACATGCCCCGGCGTGTCGATCAGGTTAAGCTGATAAGTCTCGCCGTCCTGCGCTTTGTACATCATGCGGACAGTGTGGGCCTTGATAGTGATGCCGCGCTCGCGCTCCAGGTCCATCGTGTCCAGCACCTGCATCTGCATCTCGCGCGCAGTCAGCGAGCCGGTCAGCTCCAGGAGCCGGTCGGAGAGGGTGGACTTGCCATGGTCGATATGCGCGATGATCGCGAAGTTGCGGATGTGACTTGGATCCATGTGGGGTGCGGAGTGCCTCAGTGTTTATCTTAACATCCGCATGGAGAAAGCCTTTTTCGTTCCTCGATGCGCTGAGTTCACAACCGCTTGATCACGCTGCATATTTCGCGCCGATTCAGCCGCGAGGAATGTACATCGTCCGCTGTGTATGTACCGAAGTGCCCTGACGTGTTGCGGAAGCACGTTATCGAGAAGCGTTTTGCCATTCCGAAGATGGCAAAGTAGACCACGGTACTCTGCCGAAGGCAGCGGTTTCGTGCTTCTGCAGCACGGCAATCCAATCGGCGCGCAGATCGTGCAGCTTTTCGAAATGGGTCAGACGAATAAGCGCCGATTCTGCAAGATTAAGCAGAGGAACTTTGCCAAACTGGGGCGCAGTTTCGACGCAATCCAGGTCAAGCACCCTGTATCCGTCCAGGTTGTAGAAAGCGTCGCGCGTATTCATGCGGTAGGTGGTGGGAAAGATGTCTTCGTGCTCCCGCTTATCCACATAATGCGCAATAGAGCGAACCAGGCGATTCGGCAACAAATGCGCAAGAAAGACCTCGAAGTAATGGAGATTGGGCGTGTGCACAACAAACAAGCCGCCAAGGCACAATACGCGGCGGATCTCACGCGTAAACGAAGCTGGGTCTTCCACATGCTCCGCAACCATGTTGGCGGTTACAAGGTTGAAGATTCCATCCTCAAATGGAAGATGGTCGCCCCGATGGAGAATCTTCTTCAGACCGGCTACGTGAGGGCGATCATCCGCGGGATCACACCCAACAGCGAACTCACACCGACTCAACCATTGCTTTTGTACCGGGACCGAATCGCGCATCCATTCGGGCAGGATTGTGTGGCCACATCCGATATCCAGCCAACGCGTATCCGGCGTTATCAGCCTATCCAGTGTTGCGCGGTAGACATGCTGCGAATGGAGGGAGCCCGAGGTCATCTCATTCAACTCAGATGCGGACACGATGTCGTGAGTCAACCGTTCACCATCAGGAAAATACAGGTGATTTGATTAGGTCAAAACCGTTTTCATAGCTTTGCGAAGCATTGATGTCAATGCCGATTCGAACGTGCTTATCCAGGGAAGCGTCTCAGGCGAAGCTCGCCCGCTTCACCTTTTGCCGAAAGTCTTCGCCTTGCATCTCCACCACCACGCACATCTCCTGCAACCTCGATCGCATGCGTTCGCCGATGCGGTCGCCCAGCGTCTCCTCGCGAACCGATGCTCGCATTCCCGGCTCTGTTCCCAGCGGCCCGGCGTTGGCATAGTTGGTGGTGATGATCGTGGTGCGGCGGTCGTTATAGCGGGTGTTCAGAATATGCGCGACCGTGTCCCAGACCCAGTCTGTCGGTTTCGACGCGCCCAGTTCATCGAGCACCAGCACTTCGGCCTCGAACACTGGAGCCAGAATCTCCAGTTCGGTGGCGGCGACCTGCCGGTTATAGCTGTTCTGCACCTGCTTCAGCAGATCGCGGTAATCGTAGAAGAGCCCGGTCGCCCCGCGCTCCGCCACCAGGGCCTGAAGGATTCCGACCGCAAGATGGGTCTTGCCCACGCCGATGGAGCCGGTCAGCAGCAGCCCTGTTCCGGCGGTTTCGACCGGGTAGCCCTCCACGAACTTGCGCGCCCGCAGATGCGCGGCGCTCAGGGTCCGGTGCGATGAAGGGAAGTGGGTGTCGTAGTTTTCGAGCAGGCAGTTCTCATATCGTTTGGGAATCTGCGCCCGCTCCAGCATCCGGGCTGCGCGCCGCTGTACGCGGCACTTGCAGTCCCGCACAAACTGGCGTCCTTCCTGCTGGACCACCTGCAGGCCGGACCCCTCGCATATCGGACAAATTTCAATCATCGGCGTATTGCTAGTATGGCAGCACATGAATCGAATTGCCCCCTGTGCGAATCCCATATAAACTGAGGAAAGCGTCCGCAGGCTCCGTCAGGAGTCTGCCCGGCATCGCGACAGGCATTCGATGTGACGTGACCGCACCGTTGCAAGCGAACCGCGACCCGGAAACCGCAAATCAGCACGAAACGTCAGCCAAAGGATAGAACCATGCCCAAAGAAGGAATTCACCCGAATTACAACAACATCACCGTCAAGTGCGCCTGCGGCAATCACTTCGAGACCCGCTCCACGCACAAGGGCGATATCGTCCTCGAAATCTGCTCCGCCTGTCACCCGTTCTTCACCGGCAAGCAGAAGCTGGTCGACACCGCAGGCCGCGTCGAGCGCTTCCGCCGCAAGTTCGCCAAGTCCGACGCGGG
>Ga0207678_10000651_pt1 | contig 31871 bp, 25 predicted proteins | sample KBSC63metaG_FD_184319 | JGI IMG/M metagenome (GOLD analysis project Ga0207678, IMG submission 184319) | Corn rhizosphere microbial communities from Kellogg Biological Station, Michigan, USA - KBS C6-3 metaG (SPAdes) (version 2) | ecosystem: Host-associated > Plants > Roots > Rhizosphere > Soil ... | reverse complement strand
CGCAGCCATAGCTCGGGCTATGGCGAGCATTTGCAACGACGAGCAGGGGTCTTTTGGCGTGATGAGCGGGCATGATCGAAATACTCTCAGCCTCTCAGCCCGAAAGGAATCTGGGAATCGTGCCGAGCCACTCCTTGGCTAAAGCTCATTCAGTTCATCGAGTCAAGCCCCAGCGGGATGCAATGTCGCTTGGCCCAGGTTCCACAGCGGAGTAAACACACCCAGCAGCAAGATGCCAACCATCACACCCATGATGCCCAACAGCAGAGGTTCAATGGTCTCGGCGAGCTTGCTGACCTCGTAGGTCACGTCCTCGGAGTGGATAAGGGCAATCTGATCCATCATCTCGGCCACCTCGCCCGTGGCCTCGCCCACGCTGATCATCTGGAGTTCCATCGAAGAGAAGATTCCCGTGGTCGTCGCGACACGGGTGAAGCTCTCTCCTCGCTCAACGCCCCGGCGCATCTGCAGGATGCGTTGCGCATAGAAGGCGTTGCCGACCACGCGCGCCACGAGTTCGAGTGAAGGCACCAAGGACACGCCGCTGCGGCTGGCCATCGCGAAGTTGCGACAGAACCGGGCGACGCTCGCTTTTTTCAAGATGCTGCCAATGACCGGCAAGCCGGTCTTCGTCCGGTCCCAGAGATAGTGCCCGCGCTCCGTGGCGCTCCACTTCCGAAACAGGAAGACCGCGGCGCCGATCACTACACCCACCAGCCACCAGTAATGGCGGCTGAACTCCGAGATACCAATCAGCACCTTCGTGATCGCAGGAAGCTCCGCGTGCAGGTTCTTGTAGGTGGCCGCGAAGACCGGAATCACAAACAGCATCATTGCCGACATCCCGATCGCCAGCGCTGACATCACGAAGCTGGGATAGCGCACTGCCGACTTCACCTTCTTGTTCAAGTCACGATCGAACTCGATCTGCTTGAACAAGGCACGGAAAGATTCATCCAGTCGACCCGAGCCCTCGCCCACCCGGATCATGTTGACGTAGAAGTCGTCGAAGATCTTCGGATGCCGCGCGAACGCCGTGCTCAGGTCCGCACCGCGGTCCAGGTCAGTACGCACGGCCAGCAAGGCCTTGGCGAGAGCCTTGTTGGCAGTCGATCGCTGGATGCCCTCGATCGCCTGCAGCAGCGGCATGCCGGCGCGGACCATGTTGGCCATCTGCCGCGTCAGCAACTGCAACTCCAGAATCGGCACCTTGTTCTCGCCGGTCAGATTGGTGAACCATTCCGGTTGCTCCGCAGGCTTTGGCAGTTCCCTGATCTTGGTCGGCGCAATGTCGCTTTCCATCAACCACTTCGCGACCGCCTGCGGGTTGGCGGACTCGATGCGGCCATTCATCCGTTCGCCAAGCTTGTTCCGCCCCTCGTAAAGGTAGGTTTGCATGTGCAGTGCTCCGGAGTCGGGTGTGCCTACTCGGCAATGGTCATGGCTTCCGCCGCAGTGGTCCGGCCGTCCAGCACCATCGTGACGGCGGCGTGGGCCAGGGTGCGCCGCCCGACCTGTTCGCGCGCCAGCTTGTCGATGAGCTGCGGATCAGCGGCCTGCAGGGCTTCAGTCAAGTCCTGGCTCATTTCGAGAAATTCATACACGCCGCGCCGTCCGCTGAACCCGACGCCGTTGCAGCGCGAGCAGCCCCGCCCCTTTCGGAACTTGGCAAGCGACAGCTCTTCTTCGCTGGCGTGGTGAGCCAGCCACGCCAGTTCATCAACCGCCGGATCGTAGGGCTCTGCGCAATAAAGGCAGGACACGCGCAGCAAGCGCTGAGCCAACACCGCACGCAGCGTGGAGGCGATCATGTAGCCGGGCACGCCCATGTCCAACAGGCGCACCGGCGTGCTAGGGGCATCGTTGGTGTGCAGCGTCGACAGCACCGTGTGCCCGGTCATCGCCGCGCGCACCGCGATGTCGGCGGTCTCGTTGTCGCGGATCTCCCCCACCAGCAGGACATCAGGGTCCTGGCGCAGCAGTGATCGCAGTACGCGTGCAAAGGTCAGCTCGATCTTGTCGTTGATCTGCACCTGGTTGATGCCGGCAAGGCGGTACTCCACCGGATCTTCGGCAGTGAGGATCTTCACGCTGGGCTGGTTCAAATTTTCGAGGGCGGCATACAAGGTCGTGGTCTTGCCGCTGCCGGTCGGGCCCGTGACGAGCACGATCCCGTGCGGCGCCTGGATCGCACGTTCGAAACCCTCGGATGCCCAGGCTGGCAGCAGGTCGCGAATCCCCAACCGCTTGCCGCCTTGTCGCAACAAGCGCAACACGATCGACTCGCCGAACTGCGTGGGCATGGTCGACATGCGGATGTCGAAGCGCGAATCGCCCGACTTCACCGTGATGCGGCCGTCCTGCGGCAAGCGCCGCTCGGCAATGTCCAGCTGCGCCATCAGCTTCATGCGCACGATCAGCGCCGAGATGATGCGCGGGTCTGCCTCTACCTGAACGTGCAAAACGCCATCGATTCGAAAGCGCACCACGAGGGCATGCTCTTGCGGCTCGAAGTGGATGTCGGAAGCGTTGACCCGGGCCGCATCGTCGAAGATGGTCTGCAAGAGCTTGACGATGGGCGCGTCGGCATCGCTGATGGCCTGGCTCATCGAGGTCAGGTCGATCACGTTGTCCTGCTCGCCGATTTCGCGCTCGACTTCGCGGGCGAAGGCGCCGATCTGCTCGGTCTTGCGGTAGACGCGGTCGATGGTGGCCTGCAACTGCTCGTGGGTGATCGCCGCCAATTCAACATGGCGCTTGAGTACTGAGGCGAGCTCGTCCTGAGAACGCAAGTCGGTCGGGTCGACCACCCCGACGAGGTAGGCGTCGCCGCGGTCTTCCAGCACCACGGCACTGAATCGACGCGCCTGCGACTCGCTGAGCCGACGGACGATGTCGGGCTGCACGTCGAAGCGGCGCAGGTCCATGTAGGGTAGGTCCAGCTGGCGCGCGATGGCTTGGGCGATCTGCTCTTCGCTGGCCAGATCCAATTCCACCAGTACCTTGCCGAGCAACTGGCCTGTGCGCTGTTGCTCTGCCAATGCGTGGTTCAACTGCTCAGGTCGCAGCACACCCTGCCCGATCAGAACGGAGCCCAGCGTCTGCGGTTTCTGAATGGTCAGCATGGGGAGCTTTCTTTGGTTGCGATGTGCAGGGCACCCGCCCTGTTAAGTAAATCAGTGGATTACTTCGGTCCAGCGGCGACTGAATACGGACGAACTGGTCACGACTTGGGGTGCGATATCAACACCCTTCAGGCACATAAAGCCCGCACCCCAGTAGCCGGTGTTGGCAGACTTGATCACATTGAAACTAGTGGTCGCTGCCGCACCGTGTTGAAAGAAGGCGCAGGTGCCCCCGCAGATCGTCGCGTTGACCAACGGCGTCGTAGGCCGCTGCGAAAGCTTGAACGTGGTGGCGGTAGGGGCCGGGGTAGAAACGATCGTCGTGGCGGCAGGTACAGCGCCGCCGATTTTCACCGAGACGATCATCGTGTTGGCTGTCGGTACGACTGTGCCACTGGCGCTCGTCACCGTCGGGTTGTCAGACGTGATCGTTGTTGATGCAAAGGCCTGCGACGCGCTCAAGTTGTAGGTGCCGATGCCACCCGTGCCGGTACCCGGGCTGGCGATAGTCGTGCCGGCAAAGACTCCCGTACCGAAAATCTTGTCGCCTGGAGCCAAGTTAGCAATCGGCGCCGCGGTGACGGTGAGCACCGATGCAGAGACGCTCATCGCTTGGTCATTGTGATTGGAGCCCTGATTGACGGCGGGGCTGCAAGAGGCCGTAGAAGAGACCGTGTAGGTGCCGTTGCCCCCGGTGCCGGTACCCAAGGCACAGATCTTGGTGCCGGCGTCGATGCCTCCATTAATGACGTTGCCGACCTGCAAAGGCGCACCCGACCACGACGTAACCGTCAACGTCGTCGAGTTCTTGCTGATCGAACCGGTGAATACGGCTCCCGCATACCCAGTTACCAAGGCGCCTGACCTGGCGTCGGAAGCCGACAGGAAGCCCGGATTGCGCGCGTACCATATTTCGGAATAGACATTGCCGGGAGCGCCCGCAATGCCGATGGTTGGGAATTTCGCAATGCGAGTCATCGCGATGTTCTGGCCGGCGGTGTCGAACGTCACCGCGGACAGTTCGTCGGCAACGCTCAAAGAACTCCCGGCGAAACCAAACACCAACGTATCGCCACCGTAGCACCAGCTAGTGCAGGTCTGCTTCGAACCCGGCACAGGCGCTGTCGTGCATGTGTCAGTAGCGGGATCGGTCCACGTGCCGTCATTCGTAAAGAATCCATTTGTGGAATTGGCCTTGGCGATCGTGCCTCCGGTGCTACCGCTCTCGTTGTCATTCCAATATGCAGCGCCTCCGGGCACCGCGCTGCCCGAAACGTAGCGGCCCGTCAAGCTGGGTCCCGGCGAGGATCCCGGGAAGAGCGCACCTACTTCCGCCACGTTGTAGTTGGTCGACAAAGTCTGGTAGATCGCGTAACTGCCGCCGCTGGCGATGCTCACTGCGTTGCCCATGCTGCCGACACTAGCGGCACCATTGCTCGTATTGATATTCCATTCGAGCTTGCAGGCGGGGTTGGTGCAACTCGCGCCTGTCTGCGCGCCTTGGCGTTGTGCCGTCAAGCTGAATACTGCAATAGCGGGCGTGGGATAGTTGTTGTAGAGGTTGAGCTTCCAAGTCGGCGGGGGCGCCGACACGTTGGTGCAATCGCTGATCGCAGCGTTGCAAGAGACACCGTTCGCCGTGGTCAGCAGCATGTCCTGCGTCAAGGTTCGATTGCTGACTCCTACCTGGCCCGAAGAGATCACAGTGCACTTCTCGCAAGGCGTCACGCCGCTGTTGTCGCAAGTCCCGGGTGTAGACACCGCGCTCACGCTCACCGACCCTCGGCCGAGGTTGTATGGCGAACTCGCGGCGGTGGGAATAGCTGTACAACTTGCGTTGTTGAAGGTAGGCCCGAATGCAGCATTCACGATGGCGTGCCCCTTCTCCAGGCCGCTTTCGGCCAGGAAGAAGGCCGCAGTACTGTCGCCTTGGCGTTGGCCGTCGATGACATTGGCGCTGCTGACGTTGAGCATTTGCGACAGCGCAAACACCACTGTAGCGATGAGGAACAGCATGACCACCATCGTCACCATGCCGCGCTGACGATTCGGGCGCAAGCAAGAGACGACGCAGCAGTTGATTCGATGCGTCATGGCGGGCATTTCCTACTGGTTGCGCAAGGCCACGACGGTGCGGGTCTGCGTGGCCTGCACGCCGGGCGGCTGCAGCGTCAGGCTAAGTTCGACAAACCGGATCGTTCCTGCGCTGGCCGTCACTGCGTAGCTCGCGTCGAGATAGCGCATGGCGAAGCTGCTGACGTAGCTCGTTAGTGCTTTTGTGGCGGCCGGGGTCGCCAGCGTGCCGGCATAGCCGAGGTTCAGGTTCGTGGAGTTGACCTGGATGGTGACCGCGATGTCGTTATTCGCATCCGTCGGGGAAGCGCCGCTGCAGGCGGCAACCAAGTTGCCGCTGGTCTTGTTGAAGACCATCTGCGTGGCCGACATGGTGCTGACGCAATATGCACCACTTGCCGGGTTGTACTTGACCTCGCGGATCTCGCGCGCCAAGCGCTCCAGCAGCGCACGGCCGTCGGCGATGGCAGCGCTGTCGGTGTTGACGGTTCGCACGAGGCCGAAGCTATCAACCCAGAAGAACGTCGCCGTCACCGCGAGAAAGCCGATCAGTCCTGCCGCGATGATCACCTCCACCAGCGTGAAACCTTGCTGCCGACGCCGCGCGCATGGCGCCGAGTGGCGTGGCCCGCAGGGAAAGGGATCTGTCGAAGCGTGGGCGCTGGGCATGTCTATGGACCAGGATCAGTAGGCGCTGAATCGCAGCGTGATGGGTGTCAAGGTGGCCGCCGGGGCTGCGGACTTGGCAACGATGATCGTGGCCGTGCAGGTTGCAGTGCTGCATGTCGTGATGGAGTTGCCATTGGCGTCTGCCAGCGTGACGGTTGGGTTGCTTGCGAATCCGCCCACACCACCCATGCTGTTGCACAGGCTGTTGGTGACGCTCCAATACCCTGTTGCGCGCCGCACTGCCAGCAGCCGCTCGGCGCAGGCGCGCGTTAGTTCGAAGCCGACGAACTGGTCGCGCCCGGTGGTCTGCGCCTTGAAGACTTGGGGCTGCATCGCCATGATTCCGAGAGATACCAACGTCAGGATCCCGATGACGAGGATCGTCTCGAACAGCGTGAAGCCGCGTTGGCGTTGCTGTCGCGCACCGCCGGTGCGCGGCTGGATCGGTGTGGGCCGCATGGTCAGGGACTGACCGATACCCGGCCGGTGAGCGCCGCTACGGTCACAGTGTAGGTGGCAGGGCTGCCACCGGTCGTGTAGCTCAGCGTGAAGATGGTGTCCGCCGTCAGCGCGGTACCCGCGCTGCTCACGGGCTGGCCCAGGCTATTGAAATATATGCTGCTGGCACCGCCCACCGCCGCACCCTGGCTGACGGTGATGTCCGTGTCGGTGTTGCACGGCGTGCTTGCGGGGCAGGCGACGGCCACGCGTCCATTAGTGCCGGGACTGGTCACGCTTACCCGCGTTCGCTCGCCACGCACGACGGCCAGGCTCTGTGCCCGGCGGATCAGGTCAGCGACGGACTGCGCCTGGGTTGGCAACGTCATGGTGGCGGGGGTGACCAGTTTCATCATCGCAACCTTGGCCAAGACGCCAAGGATCACGACGGTGAAGACCATCTCCAATAGGGTGAAGCCGGCAACGGCACTCTTGAATCTGCTGGTTGTGCGCATGGTTGGCCCGGCTTGGCGCCCGAAAGCGCCAGGCTTTGGCTTACATCAGTTCATCAAGCGCCGTAGGCGGAGAAAGTTGCAATAACATTGGTGCCCTTCAAGATCTGGCAGCCACTCACAGCAACACCGGTATTAACCAGAGTGGCAGTTCCACCGACCGTAAAGGTAGTGGAAGGAAAGTCGGCGATGCTCGGTGCTGCAGTGGCCAACGTGGCGCAGTCAGTAATCGTGTAGTAGCAGTTGGTGGTCACAGTGGTCGAACATGCCACCGCGTTGGGAACCTTGGACCGGCCGTAGTTGACCGACGTGGCCGAGGCCAGTGCTGCCGCAACGCCCGCGCCAACGCCCTTGTCGGCATCGTTGGTCAGGTCCTGAAACTTCGGAATAGCCACAGCAGCCAGCACTCCGATGATCACGATCGTGATGATCAGTTCAATCAGCGTAAAGCCCTTCTGGCCCAGCTTTTCGATCTTCATGTTCATAGTCAAAACTCCTAGTGGTGAAAATTTCAATCCAGGTTGAATCAGGTTTGATCCGCCTCACCGCTCCTGGGGAACGGCCACCTCGGATGAAGCGGCTCGGGCAATGAAGAGTAGCTACGACCTCAATCAACCGCATCACGCAGGCATGGGGAGCTTTTTGTACTAGTCAAGGGGGACAAATAGACCCGGGGACATAGGACTACTTCGAGGGCAGGCATGGCCTCGGAGCTCAGTACATTCGTCTGCATGGAGTTCGGCATCAACAACAAGGGATGGACGGTCATCGACTGCAACGATGGTCCGTCGCTGTGTGCGGTGAGCCTGAAGACGGCCGTGCGAACCAGCGAGCGGCCGCAGGTGCTCACCGTCGCCGAGCTGGCCGGCCAGGGCTCGGAGCCCGATGCAGCAGCCTTGCGCGACTTGATGGGTCAGGTGGACCGCAGCCTGCCGGTGCTGATGATGCTGGCACGCACGCAGTACCGGCTGCGCGTGATGCCCGAGCCGACCGTGCCGCAGCGCGAGATGCAGGCGACTCTGCGCTGGTCGCTCAGCACGGAAGGAGACAGCCCGCTCGAAGATATCAACCTGGCCTGGATGCGCATCCCCACGGAGGATCAGCTTCCCTCCCGGCCCAAGCAGATCTACGCAGTGACGATCCCCAAGCCATGGTTGACGGCGCGGCTCGCGGCTTGGCGCCAGGCCGCCGTGAGACCCAAGGTCGTCGACATTCGTGAGACCGCTCTGCGCAACATCGCGGGCGCGCTCGAGCGGCCTGGTGAAGGCCTCGCGCTGATCAGCGCAGACACCGACGGCGTCGGGATGGTCTTCACGCACCAGGGCTCGCTGTACCTTGATCGCTTCATCGAGCAACCGTTGGCCGAACTGCAGGCGGCGGACTCCGCGACGCGGGTTCAGCTGCACGAGCGCATTGCCCTTCAACTGCTGCGCTCGATCGATGTGATTGGCCGCAGTTACCCGTTCATGCCCATCACAAGGATGGTGGTGGCGCCGTCGCCCGAATCCCTGGGCCTGCTCGAACACCTGACCGCGCATGTGCCCTTGACGGTGGAGCCGCTGGACTTGAATCAGCTGTTCGATCTGAGCAAAGTCCCCGCGCTGGCGCAGTCGAGCGCACTGCAGGCGCGCTGTCTGGTGCCGCTGGGTGCGGCGCTGCGCAGCGCGAAGGCGGCAGCATGAAGGCGCCGGTCACCCACATCAACCTGCTGCAGCGCAGCGCCCCGGTGCACACAGTCGCCTTGTCGCTCGCAGCCTTGCTGGTCCTGACCGTGATCGGTTTGGTGTACTACGGCAGCCAGCTGCGGGCACAGTCGCGCGAGGCCACGCGCCAGCGCGATGAGGTGGCGCAGCAGTTGAAGAATGTCCAGGCGCGCATGGCGATTCAGAACGGCGAGCAGGCCAAGAGCGCGCAAGCCATCGTTCTGCGCAAGGAACTCGACGCCCTGCAGCCGCAGTCGCAGGTGGCCCAGGCCTTGGTCGATGCAGTGCGCGTTGCACAAGGCGGTCGAGCGGACGAGTTCGCGCGTGCATTGACGGCAATGACGGGATTGAGCGAGCCGGGGCTGTGGTTGAGCACGCTGACGTTGAGTGCGGGAGGCAAGCGGCTGGAGTTGCAGGGTGAGGCAAGTACTGGCGCCTCGGTGCTGCGCTATGCGCGCCGGGCCAATGAGTCACTGCAGCCGCAGGCGCTGCGCCTGGACAGTCTCGAGGTGCAAACGGCCGCAGCCGTTGCCGCCGCGGCGTCGGGGGCCAGCACGGTGTCCTTCCGCTTGTATTGAGCGCCGACGATCATGCAAGCGAAGCTCCTTCAACTCGTCAACCGGCTGGAAGCTCTGTCGCCACGTGAGCGCGCCATGGCTTTGATCGGCGTGCCGCTGGTGCTGGTGATGGCCGGCGAATTGCTGGTGTTTGGCCCAACTCGGGCTGGGGCGGTCGAGGCTCAGAAGCAAACTGATCGACAGCAAACGGAGCTGAAGGCCTTGAGTGCCGCGTTGGCCGCCATGCCGGCGGTCGTCCCCTTGCCCGGGGCTGACCAACTGCTCAGACAGCGCAACGAGTTACAAGGCCAGATCGATGAGGCTCGCTCGATCATGGCCAGCGTCAGCAAGAGCATCGACTGGGGCACTGTCGTGCGTGCAACGGTGACTGGCACGCCGGGACTGACCTTGACGCAGCTCAAGACGATGCCTGCGGAACTGGTCTTTTCGCCATCGACGGTGAAGCCGGCAGCTGCGGCGGCGTCGCGTCCAGCGACGCCCGCTGCGCCCCGGGTGGTCGCGGCAGGCGATGCAATCTCGATCTATCGGCACCGTGCGGAACTCACGGTGAAGGGAAATGTTGGCAGCTTGCTGGGGTATCTGCAGACCTTGCAAGGTGTGCCAGGCGACCTGCACTGGGAGCGTCTGCAACTCAGCGTGGCCGGCTATCCGCAAGCCAGCGTGCAGCTGACCTTGCATACGCTGAGCGACCGTGCAGAAACGCCATTCAACTGATCAAAGGCCTGGGCATGGAACAAGTCAAAGGTATGGGCATGGCTTGGAACAACGTTCACAGCTCCTCCGCGGTGGAGGGCTTCGATACCTCAGCCCGAACGGATTTGGGGATCCGAACGGATTGGGGGACCCCTCGATCGGATTTGAGGACCCTGCGGCTGCACCACTGCACTGCTGCCCCCGCCCCCGTTCGGGCTGAGGTATCGATGCCCTCCTCCACGGGCGCAGGCTTCGATACCTCAGCCCGAACGGATTTGGGGACCCGAACAGATTTGGTGATCCGAACGCATTTGGCGATCCGAACGGATTTGGGGACTCGAATGAACTTCAATGCTATTAATCGTCGGACCACGCAATGCAGCGCTCGCCGCCTTGTGGCCACTACGTTGCGCGCAGGTTTCGCGGCATTCGCGATCGCAGGCCTGCCCTCTGTCTGCCTCGCAGCCGACTCGATGAGCAGCCTGGGTTCGGCCTTTCGGCCGCAAGGTGTCACCGATGCGCCCGCTTCGCCCGCGGCAGGCAGTGTCCAGCACGGTGCGAACCTGCCGGGCCTTCGTGTCGTGGTGTCGAGCACCTCACGCTCGGTCGCAACGATCGATGGACAGATCGTGCATGTGGGCGACGTATTCAACGGCATGCGAGTCACCCAGATCAACCCTAACGGAGTGGTGCTGATGGGAGAAGGCGGCGTCAGCGAACGTCTGACGATCAATCCCGCAGTGGTCAAGCGCAACCTGCCCGCCAAAGCAACGCACCTCTCGAATGGAGTTCGTCAATGAAGACGTCTGTCGTTCTCGGCATTGCAGGGCTTCTGGGTGCCTGCAGCACACCGTATCCGGCCAAGGATCTCTCGGCGCAGAACCGCATCGACGAGACCTTGAAGCAGGCGTCCGCCCCCAAGGCCGCAGCTCCCGTTGTGGTGCCGCCGGCAGTGAGCCAGTCGCTGCTGCCGCCGTTGCGAATCTCGCCGCAGCGCCCCGCCGGAGCACAGACTGAGCCGCGCTTCGATCTGGTCGTGTCCGACGCATCGATCGGCCAGATCCTGCAAGCCATCGTGGCCGATACGCGATACAGCATCCTGCTGAGCCCAAAGGTGATCACGCCGTCACCCCCTGCCACGGCGGGCGCACCGTCCGATACCGCAGCCCAGGCAGCAGCAGCGAGCGCAGCCCGCCGAGACCTGATGACGGTGCATCTGAAGAACGTGACCGTGTTCGAGGCGCTCGACACTGTGCGCGACACCTATGGCTATGAGTATTCGGTGTCGGGAACGCGCATCTTCGTGGAGCCGCCCGACATGCAGACACGCTTCTACCAGGTCAACTACACCTTGGGACAGCGCCGCGGCGTCAGCGATCTGCAGGTCATGGCAGGCGCTGCGACCGGCGGCAGTGGTGGCAGCGGCAGCGGCTCCAGTTCAGGTTCAAGCAGCGGCGGATCATCCTCCGGCGGCAGCGGTGGCGGCGCGGCGAGCTATGGGTCGAACCAGGCCAGCGCACTGAGCACCGTTTCCAAGTCGGACTTGTGGGGCGAGATGGAAGACTCGCTGCGGACCATCCTGGGCTGCCAGATTTCAAAGCTCACCGCGAGCAGCGGGCGTACGGTCCAAAGCGGGGGCGGATCAAGCTCGGGTAGCAGCTCAGGCCGGGCCGACGTGTCGTACGTGGGTGATTCGCAGCATGGAGAACGCATGCGAGGCGTCGATGGATGCAGCGACGGCCGGGCGGTGCACGTGAACCAGATGAGCGGGACGATTCTGGTCCGCGGCATGCCCAGGGAGTTGCGGACCATCGAACGGCTGCTGCGCACCATGCAGGTCAACATCGAGCGCCAGGTGATCATCGAAGCCAAGGTGATCGATGTTCAACTCAACAAGGACTCCCAGCAAGGCATCAACTGGTCGGCCTTTCACCACAACCTGATGAAGGCGTCGGTGGGTGCCGACACCAGTCTGGTCGGCGCGCCTGGCACGGCCAACGCGGGCACGGTCGCGAACGGCGCTTCGCTTGCGGACCTGCTCGGCAATCAGTTGCTCGGCAGCACCACCCGCACTGCCTTTTCGGCAGGACTGGGCCTGGCGCTGCAAGGCTCGCAATTCGCAGCCCTCATCAGCTTCCTCGAAACCCAAGGTGACGTGCACGTACTGTCCAGCCCGCGCATCGCCACCCTCAACAACCAGCAGGCGGTGATCAAGGTGGGCACGGAAGAGCCGTTCATCACATCCATCTCGCCAGGCTCGACCAGCCTGTCCTCGGCGGCCGCCATCGCCGTGCCACCCACCCTCACCTACCAGCCATTCTTCTCCGGCATCTCGCTGGACGTGACACCGCAGATCGACGATCGCGATCGGGTGACGCTGCATGTGCATGCCCTGGTGAACTCCATCACCGAGAAGGAAAAGCCGTCTTCCACCCAAGCGGGGGCTACCTTCGTACCGCTGGCGATCAACAGCGTCAACGAGACCGACAGTGTCGTGAAGACGGCCGATGGCGTGATGGTGGTGATTGGCGGGCTGATGACGGAGAGCAGCAGCGACGGTCGCTCTGCCATCCCGGGCCTTGGCAGCGTGCCGGTGGCTGGCGCCTTGTTCCGCAAGGGCCAGCAGGCCTCCAGCAAGCGGGAGCTGGTGATCCTGATCAAGCCCAGCGTGGTCAAGATGGATTCGGACTGGGCCGAGGACATTGCTGCGGTGGGCCAGCGCATCCAGAACATGAACGAGCAGGGCCGGGGCGCAAGACCCGAGTGAATGCCATGTACTTGCAGCACTTTCAGTTGAATGAGTTCCCGTTCGGCATCACGCCGGACACGAGTTTCTTTTTCTCGTCCAAGGCATCGCAGCAGGCGCTAAACACCTTGCTGGTGGCAACGCGCTCGGGTGAAGGCTTCATCAAGATCACTGGCGAAGTCGGAACGGGAAAGACCTTGCTTTGCCGGCAACTGCTACAGAGCCTGGGAAGCGACTTCCAGACGGCCTACATCCCGAATCCGTATCTGACCCCGCTGGGCCTGCTGCAAGAGCTTGCCGAGGAACTGGGTGCCGACACGGTCGGGCTGGAGCTGTCCACCGAAATGCAATACCAGCACTTGCTGCTCAAGGCACTGAAGCATCGACTGCTGAGTCTGGCGCAGCAGAACATGCGTGTGCTGGTGTGCCTGGATGAAGTGCAGGCGATGCCGATCGAGACCCTTGAGGCTCTGCGACTGCTCACCAACCTCGAGACCGAAAAACGAAAACTTGTGCAGGTCGTGATATTCGGCCAGCCCGAGTTGGACGAGAAGCTGAATCACCCGTCCATCCGGCAGCTGAAGCAACGCATCACGTTCGACTATCACCTCGGGCCTTTGACGGGGCCTGAGCTGACTCGGTATGTGGATCACCGAATGGCCGTGGCCGGCTATGACGGTGTGCGTCTGTTTTCAGCGCCCGCCATGCTGATCCTGAAGTGGCGCACGCGAGGCTTTCCTCGCCTGGTGAACATCGTCGCCCACAAGGCGCTGATGTGTTCCTACGGCCGGGGCAAGAAGTCCGTGGGACTGCGGGAGATGAGCGACGCCATCGACGACACCACGTCAATACGCATGCGGATGCAGCACGTGGCGTTTGCCAGCTTCATGATCTTCGCCCTGAGTTTTCTTGCCTTGGAAGTAGCGAGAACCGTATGAGCGTCATCAACAAAATGCTGCAAGACCTGGACAAGCGCAAAGGCCGGCCCGGCGGCGAGGCGGTGGCGGGCGATGCGATCCGTTCGGTGAAGCCAGACTCGCCCTGGCGTGTGAGTCGAAGCACCTTGATCGTGATCTTCGGCTTGATGCTGGCGTCCCCGGCTGTGGGCTGGTGGCTGCATCAGCGCAACGGTGGAAGTGAAGGCGGTCAGGCCGTCGTATCTGCACCGCCAGCTGCCGCCGACTCCGTCGCCGTCGCAAAGAGCCCATCACCCGCAGCTTCGCAAGTGCCGTCGGCCGCGCCTGACGCGGACATGGCCGTTGCGGAAGGGACGCCCCCCGTGCAGGCGGCAGCTCATCAAATGTCCGTTCGCACTGAGCCATTTCCGATCGCCCTGAGCCTGTCGAAGGGAGAGCCCGTCACAACCGGCTCAAGGCTTCGTCAAGCTCAGCCCGAACGGGAGTTGAGTGCACGCGGAGAAAAACTCTCAGCCTCTGAGTCATCACTCATGGCATCGGCAAATGCATCGATCACGCCGTCTCCGATTGCATCGGCAAATGCACCGATCACGCCGTCACGCATGACATCGGTGCCTGGACCGATCACGCCCGACAAGGTCGAAACGCAATCGCCGAGGAACGCCGCCGCAAGTCCCAAGGCCGCGGGCGGCAAGACGTACAGCCCCGAGCAGGTGTCAGCCAATCTGTTCGCAGAGGCCATCAAGCTTGACCAGCAAGGCCATCAGGAAGAGGCAAAGGTGCCGCTGCAAGGGCTGCTTGCCGCCAATCCGCTCCACGTTCGGGCGCGACAGTTGCTGGCCCAGCTGCAGTTGGACACGGGCCACGTCGAGGAAGCCCGTTCGCTGCTGGCCGAGGGGCAGCGCCTCCTTCCGGAACAATCGAACTTCACCTTGCTGCTTGCGCGACTCCAGGTCGAAAGCGGCGACATCGTCGAGGCCATTCAACTTCTGGAGGCGGACCGTTCCAGCGCGCGCAACGATCCTCAATTCCATGCGTTCCTGGCGGCACTGCTGTTGCGCGTCGAGCGCCACGACGAAGCGATGCAACACTACCTCGTCGCCTTGCGCTCGGATCCGTCTAACGCGAGCTGGCTGGTGGGCGTGGGGGTGGCCATGGAGGGCGCGGGAAAGCAAGTCGATGCGGCCGAAGCGTATCGCCGGGCCGAGGCAAGCGCGAACCTGACGCCGGAGATCGCCAACTTTTTGAGTGAGCGTCTGGCGCAGCTCAGGCATTGATACGCCGCTCAAGCCGCGATCCAAATAATCGGCGACGCACAGGCAACCCCAACGGCACAGAGCACTCAGACACTCCCAGTGGCATAGGGATACAGCATCAACGCAACGCCCAACCACTGCATCAAATGCGCGCTGCTAGACTGCCAAGCCCAGCCGTCCGACGGGCTCATCAGCGCTTGACATTAAAACAATGAAGCTCACCGAACTTCGACTCACAAACTTTTCCGTCGTGCGGCAGGGAACTTTTGCGTTCTCGCCGCAGATCAACGTCTTTCTTGGTCGCAATGGCGCGGGGAAGTCGCATGTGATGAAGCTTCTCTATTCGATGCTCCGCGCCCATCGGGAGGTTAGTCAGAAGCCTGTCCCCGCAGATGTAGCACCGGCACTCAAGAGCAAGCTCGTTGGAGTCTTTCGGCCGGACGAAGCTGCCGTCGGGCGCCTGGTATCCAGGGGAACGGGCCGCAAGACTGCCTCGGTGGTCTTAGAGGCGGCACATTCCCCCAAGTCTTCTGCTCTCGAGTGCAAGTTCACTGTGTCCACACTCGGCAGGGTCGCTGTTGGAGCAACCTCGTTCCCGAGGATGCAGCCCAGTGTGTTTCTCCCTTCGCGTGAAGCCCTGGCGATGTACGAAGGCTTCGTCCAAGCGTACGAGGATCGCGAACTTTCATTCGACGAAACCTATCGCGACCTTTGCGTCCAACTGAGTGGCGCTCAATTGCGCGGCCCGCGCCTGGACGCCGTTCGTAAGCTTGCTACTCCGCTTGAGGACGTGCTCGGAGGGACGATCCGTTTGAACGGAGGCCGGTTCTATCGCAGTGCACAAGGAGGAAACCTTGAAGCCCACCTGCTATCCGAAGGGCTTCGCAAGATTGGAGCCCTGACGCACCTTGTGCTGAATGGTTCTCTCATCAAGAACGGTTTCCTATTCTGGGACGAGCCGGAAGCCAATTTGAACCCTCGCCTTGTGACCGTTATTGCGAAAACTCTTCGCAGGCTTGCAGGATTCGGCATTCAAGTCTTTGTGGCGACGCACGACTTTCTATTACTCAATGAATTAGCCATGGCGGACGACTACCGTGGTGGACTAAAAGACGGCGCACCCGAAGTTGACGTTCGATTTATCGGGCTCAAGCTCTCTCCGGATGGCTCTCATGTAAGCGTGGAGTCTGTGGACAGACTCAGAGATCTGCACACCAACGACATTCTGGAAGAGTTCGCCGCCTACTACGGTCGACGTAGCGAACTGATTGCGAACGTCCCCTCATAATGCCGGCCGCTCCTACTACCCTCATAGAGGGCGTACAGCAGTTCGCCTTTGGCGCAGCCTCGTGGCAAGAGGTTGAGCGATACGATAATTGCGCTGCACACAAGGCCATTTGCCGTGCGGTGCAACGTGTGGAGGCAGTTGACATCGTTGGCCGCCTCCGCGGCGCCAGTGTGATCCCGGCGTTACTACTGCTCGAGGTCAAGGACTATCGACAGACCAAAATGCGAACTCATATCGAGATTGCAAAGGAACTGGCCGGAAAAGTAGTTGGCACGCTCGCTGGGATAGTGTCTGCAGCAAGAGCTAACCAAGCAGGGTTTGCCTGGCAGTCTGCCGCCCGAGTTGTCGGTGATTCGAGCAGGCGTCTGCTGGTGGTGTTGCATGTCGAGTCACCGGCATGGACCTCCAAAATGGACGCCGAAGCCGAACTGGCTGTCTTGGTCTCGATACTTGAACGAGAGCTAGCGTGGCTCGACGGGTGCACTGTACAGGCGTGTTGCGAGCGATCACCGTACATTCCTGATTGTGTCGTAGTCACGGTCTAGTGCGCGTCAAGCCACAAGTGTCGGCTGCTCGCTTGCTCTCGAAGGGGTGCCCATAAAAGCCAGGCATGGGCCTTGCCGGTTGTGCGGCATGTCATCGAAGGGCCGGACGCTGCCTGCATGGCTCGGCATCGCATGGATCGCCGTGGGCACTGCCGTGTGCGCGCAAGTCAAACCCACGCAGGATCTTCCGCCTGTCATCGTGACGGGCACGGCTGCACCGTCTGTAGAGAAGTCCTTTCGCAAGATGGTCCAAGGCATCGACTACTTCGAGACGATGCGGCCCGTCTTCGCGCCCGATGCCACGCTGCGATTCAAGCTGTTGCCGCGCAAGTCGGGCACAGACATGGACCACATCCTCCTGGAGGTCATCGGCACCACCTTCGACTACGAAGTGCCCATCGCCTCCGACCACACCTTCGTGCTCCGGCGCGATGCCAAAGCCATTCAGGAAAACGCCATCGTCACGCCCAACCGCAGGCGCCTGAGCATGACGTGGCGCACCGAAATCCGCACGCCGGGATGGCCTGCCGGCACGCGGCGCTTGGGCGACCTGCGCCTGGAATGCCTGGTCGGCCTGGAGGCAGACCTGGTGTCCAACAGCAATCCGTTCGGCCGGCTCGCCGAACTCTTCACGGACAAGCAGCGCTATTGCAACCGCAAAGAAGCGAAGTACCTTTTCTTCGCCGAACGGCCACTCTTCAGCGTGACTCTGGTGGCGGGCAATCGGCGCGAGGTGTTGCCCATCGACCAGCTGTACGCCTCAGCCAGCGATGATCCGGGCCTGAAGAGCGACCTGCCGTATTGCGATTGCGAGGCGCTGGTCGATCGCACCTACTTTTTGCCGCTGGGTGACCGCAGCTGGCCGGACGACACACGGGTCGAGTTCGAATACATGGATGAAGGACCATGAAACGCGAGGCTTGCATCGCCGCCTTCACGGCAAGCCTTTGCGTCGCTTGCGCCAGCTCGCCGGATGACGTCCCGCAAGGCCATGGAACAGTCCTCACGCCACAGTCTGCGCTGGACATGATTGCCATCGGCAGGAGCCGCAAGGCTGATGTCTCTTCAGCCCTCGGCACCGCCATCGTCATCCCGTTCGACAGCGGGTACGAAGTCTGGGTTTATCGATGGACCGGCACTGACAAGACGCCGCGTTCTGCGACTGAACTGGTGGTGCTGTTCGGGACATCTGGCTTGGTCACCAAAGCCCGGGTCCGACCGGGCTATGCGCCTCGCAACTCGGATTACTAGACCTGCCACAAGTAATACCTCATTCTCCGGCAGACATTGCTCCCTCTCCCTCTGGGAGAGGGTTGGGGTGAGGGGCTGCGGCGGTTGCTATCCAAGGCCTTGCTTTCTCGGCCACCGTCGCCCTCACCCCTACCCTCTCCGAAGGGAGAGGGAGTCATGTGGAAACGGTCTGGCGGGATCCCCTCAAACAAATTTCGGTGGCTTTACTTGAGACGGTCTTAGTAGCAATTGATGCCGACCCCGCGTGATGCGGACCACGGGCGCTCACGCGCCTGTTTGCTCGGGCAGCGGGTTCACCAACGGTTTCAGCAATCGGGCCACATCCTTGAGAAGCTCCTCGATCGCTTCGTCGCCGGCCTCCTGCTCGCAGGCCAGCTCCAGTGCTTGTGCCGCGCGCTGAACTTCCGCCATGCCCAAGGTGCCTGCAACGCTCTTGAGGTCGTGCGCGCAGCGCATCGCGACCGCAGTGTCGTCGCGAGCGAGTGCGTCCCGAAAGCGCAGCTCGAAGTCGGCTTCACTCTGGCGGAACATGCCCAACAGCCGCCGGTACAGTGCCTCGTTGCCCCGGACCGCCTTCAGGCCGGCGCGTTCGTCCAAACCCGGCAGAGTTTCCACCGCCGGCCCCGTGGACTGCAGCGCTTTCGGCCGCACCCAGCGAGCCAAGGTCGCAAACAGGTCGTCCACATGGAAAGGCTTGGCAACGTGGTCATTCATTCCGGCCGCAAGCACTTTTTCGCGATCACCGGCCATCGCGTTGGCGGTCATGGCGATCACCGGCAGATCTTTGAGCTCGGGGCGCTGGCGCAGTGCGCGGGTCGCCTCATACCCGTCCATCACCGGCATCTGGCAGTCCATGAGGACCGCGTCGAAGTTGTCGCGATCGAGCGCAGTGAGCGCCTCTCGGCCATCGGCAGCGATCGTAATGACGACTCCAGCGCCGCCCAGAAGGTCGCACGCCAGTTCCTGGTTGATGGCGTTGTCCTCCACGAGCAGGATGCGCGCACCAGCCAGGCCGGCTTGATTGGCCTGCAGCATGTCCTGCAGCTGCTCTCTGCGGCGCGGCCGCGCAACAGGGGGGCCCAGCGCGGTGAGGCAGGCGTCGAGCAGTGCCGAAGGCGTGACGGGCTTGACCAACAGTGCTGACACCCGCAGCTGCCGCGTCTGCAGTTCCCGCTCTGCCTGTTCGCGGTTGAAGGCCGTGACCATCAGCACCGTCGGCGACGCATGACGTCCGCCCGCGTTCGTCAGCCGCGCCAAGCACTCGATGCCATCCATGCCGGGCATGCGCCAGTCGAGCAGAAGCAGTTTGAAGGGGCGATCCGCAGCATCAGCACACGCCACCGCGGCCAATGCCGCTTCGCCGTCGGCCACTGCCTCAGCCTCGAGCCCGAGCGACGCGACGAGCGCGCACAGCAGGTCACGCGCCGCCAGGTTGTCGTCCACCACGAGAACCCTCGCGCCTTGCAGTTCACCACCGGCGGCCGTTTCCGGCTGGGAGCCCGCCTGCAAGCCGAAGGGCAGCGTGAAGTGGAAGCAGCTGCCGCGGCCGACTTCGCTGTCGACACCCATGCGCCCGCCCATGCGTTCCACAAGGTGGCGGCAGATCGCCAGTCCCAGCCCGGTGCCACCGTAGCGGCGGCTGGTCGACGCATCGGCCTGTGTGAAAGGCTGGAACAGTCGATTGCACACGTCGGGAGAGAGGCCAATGCCTGTGTCGCGCACCTCGAAGCGCAGGGTCGTGCCTTCCGCATGGCGCTCGACCAGCGAAACTGCCACCGTCACCTCGCCGCGCTCGGTGAACTTGACGGCGTTGTTGCCGAGGTTGAGCAGGATTTGCCCCAGCCGCGATGGGTCGCCCACCAGCGCAGTGGGCAGATCGTGCGGCAGCGAGAACAGCAGCTCCAGCCCTTTCTCCTCGGCGCCCATGCCCATCAGGTTGGCCACTTGGTCAAGCACGTCGCCCAACTGGAACCCGATGCTCTCGATCTCCAGCTTGCCGGCCTCGATCTTCGAGAAGTCGAGGATGTCGTTGATGATGCGCAGCAGCGATTCGGCCGCGCCATGCACCTTCTCGACGTAGTTGCGCTGGCGCGCGTCCAGCCCGCTTCGCAACGCGAGGTACGACATGCCGAGGATCGCGTTCATCGGCGTGCGGATTTCGTGGCTCATGTTGGCAAGGAACTCGCTCTTGGCCTGGGTGGCGGCCTCGGCAGTGTGCTGCGCGCGTTCCAGCTGCTCAGTGCGTTCGCGCACACGCAGTTCCAGTGTGTCGGCCAGCCCGCGAACCTCGGCGCGCGAGCGGCGCAGCCGCATGATGAAAAACACCGTCCCGCCCAACGCCAACAAGCTGCCTCCGAGCACTGTCCACAGCCAGCGCTGCTGCAACGTGCGCGCACGCAGCTCGACGGCCTGTCGCTCGCCGCGGCGCTGCAGATCAGCCAGCTCACGCAGCCGCGCCTCTTCGCGACGGTGCTGTGCTGCTTCGACCAGGCGTTCGGCACTGCGCTCGGTGCTGGCTCTCGCCTGCATGTCAGCGGCCTCGAGCGCGAAGCGGTAGGCGCGCTTGTCGTCTCCCGCGGCGGCCGCCAGTTCGGCAAGGCGCCGCGCTGCCAACGCCTTGTACATCGGTTGCCCGAGCGGCTGCGCCCGGCGGTTGGCTTGCTCGGCCTCGGCGAGCGCTTCGGCCGGGTGCCCGAGCCCTTGCTCGATCTGGCTGCGCTGCAGCGCGGAAAAGAAAAAGCCAGCCGGCAGCTGCGTGATCTTGAGGATCTCGCGACTCTGTTCATTGTCGGCCAGCGCCGCTTGAAATCGGCCCTCCTGCAGGGCCGTTTCCGCACGCATGTTCACGGCAACGCCCAGGGCCGTGGGGGACTTGACGGCGGTGAAGACCTGGATGGCCTGTTCAAGCTGCTGTTTGGCCGTGGCACGGTCGCCGGCCTGGTACAGCGCTTCGTACATCGTCACCAGCGCGTAGCCCTCTTGCAGCTTCGATTTCGCAGCCTTGGCCTGCCTCAGCATCCCCTCGATTTGCGGCATCGCTTCAGTGTGGCGTCCGCTGTGCATGTAGGCGATGGCCAACCCGTGGTGCGCATACGCCATCGCCAGCGGATCGCCGGAGCGCTGCGCCGCGTCCAGCGCCTGCAGCGACATGGTCACCGCCTCTTCGAGCCGGCCGACACGGCGGTACACCAGTGCGCCGCGGAACAGGGCCTCGGCGAGCAGGTCCGGCCGGTCCACGCTTTCCAGCGCGGTCATGGTCTGCGAGGTGACTTCCACCAGGCGGCCGACATCATTCCGGTTCACCGCCGCAAGCCCGATGTTCATGTTGGCCTCGGCCTGGGCGGCGCGGTCGCCGGCGGCCGTGGCCTCGCGCAGTGCCTGCTCGGCATGGGCCATCGCCTCGGATGTCTTGGCCAGGTGAACTTCGATGCGCGCCAGCAGGTTGAGCGCACGCACACGATCGGCCACAGGCGCGTCCGAGGGCAGATCGGCCTGCAGGCGCAGCGCGTGCACATGCGCCGCCGGGGCGTCGTTGTCGGCCAGATTGCGCACGGCGGCCGCTCGCTGCCGCCAGTCGTCGATCGGTGCCGCCGCCATGGCGACCGCCCACAGGAGCAGCCAAGCTCCCAGCATGCACGCCCATCGAATGCGGGCAATCCTCACATTCGCAGGCTCAGGCTGGTACCGATCTGGCGATCGTTGACCCAGGCGCTCTGCGGGCGGCTCTCGACGCCCCAGTACGAACGGCGCAAAGTGCCCAGCAGGTTCCCGGCATCCAGCGACCAGGTCAGCCGATCGGAAATGCGCCAGCGCAGTGAGGCGTCCAGCCAGCCGTAGGCCCTCGTGGTGGCCTGCAAGGTGCCGACCCCGACGATGTTCGCGGTGCCGCTGGGGAAGCTGCTTCGCCAGTTCCACGCCAGCCGCGCGGACCAGGCGCCCTGCTCGTACAGGCCCACCAGGTTCAGGCTGCGACGCGACAGGTTCTGCAACGGCGCGTCCCCCTTCAATACTGGGTCAAATACGCTGCTGGAAATGAACGTGGCATTGACCTGAAAGCCAAGCCCGCGCCAGGCGCCGGGCAGGAAATCGAGGAAGCGTTGATAGGCCAGCTCCACGCCGCTGACCCGGCCGGTGTCGGTGTTGTAGGGGCGGCTCACCTGGTACTGCTGACCGTCATGCGTTTCTGTCTCGCTGTGCGTATTGATGAACCCGTCCACGCGCTTCCAGAAGAGCGTCGCTGAAGCGGCGTGCCCCGCACCGAGGTAGGCCTCAGCGGCGAGGTCCACATTGGTAGCCCTCAACGGGCGTAGCCCCGGGTTGCCGGCCGTGCCCTGGTTGAGCGATGGGTTGACGCTATTCGGCGTGAGCGTGATCGACGGCGAAAGCAGGTTGAAGTCGGGCCGCGTGATCGTGCGAGAAGCCGCGGCCCGGAACTGCCAAGGGCCGCCCGCACGCCAGCGCAGGCCGGCGCTGGGCAGCCAGTCGGTGGTCGTGGTGTCAACGTCGATTGGCTCGATGGTGCTGGTCGACGGCACGCTCTGGTTGCCGGACGTGAGGGAATGCGTGTGTACCAGGCGCAGCCCGAACTGGCCATCGAGCGCCATCGCCGGCAGGTGCCAGCCGGCCTCCGCGTATGCAGCGTCGGTGCGTTCCCGGATGCGCCACACCCCGAGCACACCGCCCGCGGTGGGAAGCGGCGTCGTGATGCCGAAGGCGTTGCGCAGTGCGACCGGGTCGCGCGCGTCCGCAAGCGTGTCGGTGAGGTAACGGTCGAGGCTGCTTCCGACACCGCCGAGGAAAGGTCCGTACGGATAGACGATGGTCCGGCCCGGAAGATCGGACGCGAGCACGGTACCCGGTACTGCAACGTCGCCCAAGATCAGGTTGGGTGCGTTGTCGGCTTCACGGCGCGCTTGCCGCCACCCCACCGCCACACGCTCGAACATGCCCTTGTCGAGCTGCCATTCGGCATCAATGCGGCCGGCCAGCAGGCTGCCCTGCAGCGGGCGCACGCGATAGGCGATTGACGAATAGCGCAGGTTCGCCGGGTCTGTCAGGTCGGTGCCCTCGACCGAAGTGCTCGGCGCATCGCCCGACAGATCGTGCGTGAAGCGAGCTGCCGTTCCGGCGAGCGTGGGGCCAGAGAAGAACAGCCGGTTGAGGCTGCGAGTGCGGCTGAGGTCCCCGCTCAGGCGCAGGTCGCCGCGAGTCCACGAGCCTCCTGCCGCGACTTGGTGGGTGCGGTCAATGGTGTCACGCGCGAAATTGAGAATGGACACCGGAGCGTTCGTCCAGGTGATGTGCTGCACATCGAAGGTTCCCGGAAACAGCGCAACGCTTGCCGGGTCGAAGCTGCTGCCCGCGCCGAAATTCGGGCCAACGTTGACTTGCAGCGTGTCTTGCTTCGTGCGCAGCTCGGCGTAATGCACCTCGGCGTAGAGATCGAGGTCGGAACGGGGCCGCCACCCGAGCATCACACTGCCCGCCTGACGGCGGCGGCGTCCGAAGCTGGTGCTCTCGGTCGTGCTGCTGGGGGCGACGGTGTCCTGTCCCGGCACAAGGTCGAGTCGACAGCCAGATGCCGCGCGGGCGCTGCACACCATCGGGTTGCCGGTGCCCTTCTGGTCTTCTCGCCAGGCGCGGTCCTGCAGCACGACGTTCACCAGGATGGCGGCCTCGCCGGTGCCGACGGCCGTGCGGCCACCGTAGAGAGCCGAGAACTGGCCCGCGCCCTTGTCGACCCGGTCTCCCGACAAATAGCGTGCCGAGAGCGCGAGCCTGGGCTCACGGAAGTCGAACGGGTGGCGCGTGCGCAAATCCACCGTCCCGCCGAGGCCACCCTCGATGCGCGAGGGCGCCGAGCTCTTGTAGACGTCGATGCCGGCCAGCATTTCACTCGGGAGGTCGGCGTAGTCGAGTGCGCGGCCGAAGCCGGCGGTGAACAATTCCCGCCCGTTGAGTGTGGTCTCGACCTGCACCAACCCACGCACCGACGCGACCGAGGCCTCGCCGCGGTCGCGCGTGATCTGCACTCCGGTGATGCGCTGGACTGCATCGGCCACGCTGAGGTCGGGCAAGCGGTTGATTTCCTCGGCGACGATGCCATCGACGATGTCGTCGCTGCGGCGCTTGCGCTCGACAGCAGACTCGAGGCTGGCGCGGGTGCCGACGATGATTACGGGCTCGAAACGGTATTGCGCCGACAGCGGAAGAGGCAGCATCAGCACCGCTGTGACGGCAGGAATGGCTAACTTGGGCTGTTTCATAGGGCCTCCACACGAATGCCGAACAGAACGGCGAGCGGCCTTGCCACGCCGCAACCTATTTGGTTCTGCCGTATCGAGTTGCCAGGCGCCATGTCATCGCCGCCCCTCTAAAACGTGCTTGGCCGCTGTCCCATGCGTTTGGTCATCATCTCAGCAATGCCGCGTGCGGGTCATATGGGAACCCCGTAGGGTGACTTGCCGACCTCTATATCGGGGCCGGCTGTCGTCTGCCAGCTTCACATCGGCCTGAACCGCGACTAAGCTAGTAAGCGAGGGAGCCCCCGTAAAAAGCGCGCTGTCGCGGCGCTGGCTCTGCATGGTTTGCCATGTCCGCGCTGGCGCACTCGGGCGTCGCGAGCGCATGATGCCATTGGCTCGACCGCTCGAGAAACGAAAGGAGCGATTCCATGGCCAGCTACATGGTGGTTCGCCACAATGTCAGGAACTTCGCCGAATGGAAGGCTGGGTACGATGCCCACCTTTCGAAGCGTGTCGAAGCCGGTCTGACGGAGAAACATCTTCTTCGCGGGGCCGACGATACGAACGAGGTATTCCTGCTGTTCGAGGCACGCGACCTGAACCGCGCGCGGGGGTTTGCCGAATCGGCAGACTTGCGCGAGACGATGCAGAAGGTCGGCGTCGTCGGCAAGCCCGATATCTACTTCTTCAACGGGTGAGCGGCTAAGATTTTTTTTCTTCGCAGGCAGTCCACTGCCGAAAGGGCTCAGTGCGAAAAGATACTGACTCCCTCTCACTTCGGAGAGGGTGAGGGCGACGGTGGTCGAGAAAGCAAGGCCTTGGATAGCAATCGCCGCAGCCCTCACCCCAACCCTCTCCCAGAGGGAGAGGGAGCAATGTCCTGCCGGAGAATGAGGCGTTACTTGTGACACGCCTAGTATTTGATGTCGCCAAGAAGATTCCTCAGCGTCTGAGCGGACGACATCGTTCTGCGCAGCTCCCCTGTGCCAAGAGCCGCACGGGGGGCGTTCATGCCGGTGGCCGCGAACCGTACAGCCGGCTGGGAAGCGGTATCCAGAGCGACGCCAGCATCTTCTTATCGAGTTGCTGGCGTCGAGGTTTTCTCGTTAGAAACTTTCCCAGTCATCCGTCCCGGTCGCTTGGGCTGTCGTGGCAACCGCAGGTTTTGCCGCAGGGCTCAATGCAGCCTTTGCATGTGCTCCTTTTGCCGATCCGAAGTTCGGCCGCATCACATTCTTCGCAAGTTCCGGTCCACGACGCTCCACGATTTGAGTCGCGACGTTTGCGCTCGATGCGTGATGCTCGCCCTGACCTGTCTTGAATACAGCCACGGCCTGAACCAGTTGCTGAGCCTGCACCTTCATGCTCTCGGCTGCCGCGGCGCTTTCCTCCACCAGTGCCGCGTTCTGCTGCGTGGCCTGGTCCATCTGACTGACCGCCTCGCCTACCTGGGCGACACCAGCGCTTTGTTCCGTGCTGGCCGCGCTGATCTCACCCATGATGTCCGTCACGCGCTTGATCGAGCTCACGATCTCGGTCATCGTCGTCCCCGCCTTGTCGACGAGGATGGATCCTTGCTCCACGCGCTCGACGCTGGTGGTGATGAGCGTCTTGATCTGCTTGGCAGCTTCCGCGCTGCGTTGCGCCAGGGTGCGCACTTCGGCAGCCACGACAGCAAAGCCGCGGCCCTGCTCGCCGGCACGTGCTGCTTCTACCGCAGCGTTCAGGGCGAGGATGTTGGTCTGGAAGGCGATGCCATCGATGACACCGAGGATGTCGGCGATCTGTTTGCTGCTCTCGTTGATCCCCTTCATGGTGACAACGACTTCGTTGACCACGTCGCCGCCCTGGATTGCCACTGACGAGGCACTCTGCGCGAGTTGGCTGGCCTGCTTGGCGTTGTCGGCGTTTTGCCTCACGGTCGAACCCAGTTGCTCCATGGAGGCGGCCGTCTCTTCCAGCGCGGACGCCTGCTCTTCAGTGCGCCCCGACAAATCCTGGTTGCCCTGAGCGATCTGGGCGCTTGCGGTGGCGATGCTGTCGGCTGATCCACGGACCTGACCGATCAGACTCACCAATTGCCCCTGCATCGCGCCCATGGAAGCAAGCACGCTGCCGGCTGGTGCCAGATCGGCCCCGCGCACCGGACTGAGGTCGCCCTCGGCGACACGCTGGGCGGCGTCGCTCAAGTCGGCCGGTTCAGCGCCCAACGCCGTCACCAGCCGGCGCGTGATGATCCATCCCAACAGCGCGGCCATGAAGGCAGCCACTGCACTTGCTGTCAGCAACACCGTGCGCTGATGCGAGTAGCTCACGGCGGCGGCCTCGGTGTCGTGCTTGGCTTGCTCGGTGGTGTACTCGACGTATTCGCCAGTGGTTTTGAGCAGCGCTGCCAGCAGCGGCCGGCACTCGTTATTCATCTTGTCGATGGCCGCGTCACGCTTGTCATCCGAGGCCAGCTTGAGGATGGCCACCGCAACCTGTCCATAGGCCGATTCAACCTTGTCAATTTCCATGGACAAGGCTCGCTCCCGTTCGGTCGCGTCAGAAGCTTTGGCCAGCGCATCCTTGAGCGCCTTCATCTTCGCTTGCACGTCTTCGTGTCCCTTGACTGCCGCGGCTTTCTCGACGTCGCGCTCGGCCGACGTCTTGACGAGCACCATGTTTCGCACGGCAATCGCGCGTCGATTGGCCGCAGCGCGTACATCGACAGCAAGACCTTCACGCTCGGCGATCCCGCTCACGTAGTTCGAGAATCGATCATTGGTTTCACTCAGGCCGCGCAAAGCGAGCAGGCTCACGACGAGCACGATCACGGCGAGTGTGCCGAAGGCGAAGGCCAGTTGTTGTTTGACGGAAAGCTTGTTCATGGGGATGGGTCTCCATTCAGTGAAGGTTGGCGCGGAGCAAGCCCATGTCCGCGCTTGTCATCAATTTCTCGATGTCGACGAGGATCAACATGCGGTCCACTTCGCCCTGCTTGAGCGCACCGATTCCGGTGATGTAGCTCGCATCCACCGCGGTGTTGAACTCCGGAGCCGGCTTGATCTGATCGCTGTTGAGTTCGATCACGTCGCTGACCGAATCCACGACCACCCCGACCGTGCGACCGGCAACGTTGAGCACGACGGTGACGGTGATGGAGTCATAGGCGGCGTTCTGGAAACCGAACTTCAATCGAAGGTCGACGATGGGAACGATGACCCCGCGAAGATTGAGAACCCCCTTGACGAACGCCGGAGCGTCGGCAATGCGAGTCGGCGGCTCGTAGCCTCGGATCTCTTGCACGCGCAGGATGTCGATGCCGTACTCTTCTGCGCCGAGGCGGAAGGTCAGGCATTCGCGGGGAGGTGCTTGGCCCGGCGCAGAGCCAATGGCGGCTCCGAGTGGGACGCTGCCGGCGCGAGCGGCAGCTCCGATGTCTTCAATGGCAGTCATCGATATGTTCCAGGAGAGGTGGCGAACGGGCCGCACATTGGCAACGAGACGCACGCCCGTTGAAGAGCGGCCGGCTGCATTCACTCTGATCACGAATGCGGCTTCTGATGCTTTATCGGCATCAGCCGGCGTTTTTGAATCATTTCTGATTTACACACCCAGAGTTCCGCCGAAGTAGGCCTGAAAGGCAGTACAAATCGCGAGCAGCAATGGGAAAGAGGCAACTCTTTGTCCGAAGGGAGTGGCCATGCGGCAGCCCCTGATAATCCCCGCCCATGCAGTTGCTCATCCCCTTCGCCTCAACCCTTTCGGATGCCGGCACGCAGACCGCACGAGATCTTTCGCTGCCCCAACTGTCCCGATTGCTGAGCGCGATGCAGGCCAGCCATCGGGCAGGCACCGACGAGTACAGCCTCAGCCCGCCGCATGAGCGGGCGCTTGCCACTGCCTGGGGCTGGCAAGGCGATGATGGCGCCCTGCCCTTCGCGGCGCTTGCCGCGGCGGCCGACGGTGTCGACGTCGGCCAGCAATCCTGGGGGTTGCTGACCCCCGTGCACTGGCATGTCGGGCGGGACCACATCACACTCGCCGACCCGATCGAGCTGAAGCTCGACGACGTCACCTCCCGCACCATGTTCAACGCCGTGCGCGATCTCTTCGAGAGCGAAGGCTTCACACTGGTCTATGCGAGCGCCGCCAGGTGGTACGCGGCGCATCACAGCTTCGAAGACCTGCCTTGCGCCTCGCTCGATCGAGTCATCGGGCGCAACGTCGACCTGTGGCTGCCTACCCACCCGAAGGCTCGGCTGGTTCGCCGGCTGCAGAACGAAGTGCAGATGCTGCTCTACAGCCATCCGCTCAATGACGAGCGCGAAGCCCGCGGCGAGTTGCCGGTGAACTCATTCTGGCTGAGTGGTTGCGGCCGGCAGCAGCCCGTCGCCACCAACCGTCACCTGCAAATCATCGACACGCTGCGCGCCCCGCTGCTCGCGCAAGACTGGGCTGGCTGGGCCGACGCCTGGCGTGCGCTCGATGCCGGCCCCCTCACCGACCTGCTGAACCGAATGTCGAGCGAGCCCGGCAGTTCGCTCACCCTTTGCGGTGAACGCTTTGCCCAACAATTCGACGCTGCACCACGAACCGCATGGCAGCGCCTTGCGGGCAGTTTCCGCAGCGTCGCCCCACACACCGTTCTGGAGTCCCTATGAGTTCGCCCACCATCACCTTGCGCGACGTTCCTCCGCGCGCCTCCTGGGCACTCGAGCAGGCGGGTGTACATCCGCTGCTGGCCCGTCTGTTCGCAGCGCGCGGCGTGCGCACGCCAGACGAACTGGACGATGGGCTGGCGAAGCTACTCGCGCCAGCGGACCTGCTTGGCGCCGTCAACGCAGCGCGACTGCTGGCGGACACCATCGCCAACAGGAATCGCATCTGCGTTGTGGCCGACTACGACTGCGACGGTGCGACCGCCTGCGCCGTCGCGCTGCGCGGGCTCGCACTGCTGGGTGCATCGCCAAGCACGCTCTGCTATGTGGTGCCCGATCGCGCGGTGCACGGCTACGGGCTCACTCCCGCCATCGTCGACCTCGCGCTGACCAAGCAACCTGACCTGCTGCTCACTGTGGACAACGGCATCGCGAGTCTTGCCGGCGTGGCGCATGCGCGCGCAAAGGGCTTGGCGGTGCTCGTGACGGACCACCACCTGCCCGCACTCGTCAACGACGTGGTGACCCTGCCGGATGCCGATGTCATCGTGAACCCGAACCAGCCAGACTGCCGCTTCGAGAGCAAGAATCTCGCTGGCGTCGGCGTCATCTTTTATGTGCTGCTGGCGCTGCGCAGCGAATTGCGGCAACGCGGCGTTTTCACGCCCGAGAACCAGCCGCGGCTCGACACCCTGCTCGATCTCGTGGCGCTGGGCACAGTGGCCGACGTGGTCAGGCTCGACGCAAACAACCGACGCCTGGTGGCACAAGGACTCAAACGCATCCGTCAAGGCAAGATGCAGCCAGGGGTGTCTGCCCTCTTCCGCGCCGCGGGTCGCGACCCGCGGCGTGCGAGCGGCTTCGACTTCGGCTTCGCGCTCGGGCCGCGCATCAATGCGGCCGGGCGACTGTCGGACATGACCTTGGGCATCGAATGCCTGCTCACCGACGATGTTGGCCGCGCCGACGAACTCGCGAAGATGCTGGACACGATCAATCGCGAGCGCCGCGAAGTGGAGACCGGCATGCGCGAGCAGGCAGAAGCGTTGCTGGAAATGTTGATGCCCGAAGGCGACCCGCCGCCGGCCTTGGCGATCTTCGATCCGGACTTTCACGAAGGGGTCGTGGGCATCGTCGCGTCACGCTTGAAGGATCGTGTGCATCGCCCGACCTTTGTCTTTGCGTTGGGCCAAGACGGCATGCTCAAGGGATCGGGCCGGTCCATTCCCGGCTTCCATCTGCGCGATGCCCTTGACCTCGTGAGCAAGCGGCACCCGGGCGTGCTCGTGAAGTTCGGCGGGCATGCGATGGCGGCGGGATGCACCTTGGCGGAAGAAGATTTCGACACCTTCGACGAAGCGTTTCAGCGCGTGGCGCACGACTGGCTGGACGCGGCCACCTTGTCGCGCAAGCTGTTATCCGACGGGCCGCTGGGGGTGGAGTATTTCAATACCGAAACGGTGCTGTCGCTCGACGCGCAGGTGTGGGGACAGGCTTTCGAGCCGCCGATTTTCAGTGATCTGGTGGAAGTGGTCTCCCAACGTTTGGTGGATGAAAAACATCTGAAACTGACAGTGAAGCATCAGGGCGCCGTGCGCGATGCGATCTGGTTCGGGCGCAGCGAGCCTGTGGCGGAGAAGGTGACGCTGGCCTATCGGCTGTCAGTGGACGAGTACAACGGCCGTCAACGCGTGCAGATGATCGTGGAGGCTGCGAGCTGAGCAAATACCTCGGCGACGCCGTCATGGCTAGTGTCAAGCCTCAAGTGTCGGTTGATCGCGCCGTTGTCGCAGCGCAGTGCAAGGCGCGCCGACGAGTCATAGCCGTGGCTATGGCGAGGAGGCGCAAAGCCGCAATGAGCTTCGAGAGCAAGCGAGCAGCCGACTTATTTGAAGCTTGACGCGATACGCGTGTCGCTTCATCACCGCCGCCATGCTCGAGTTCGGAGGTCACGATCTGCCACCTCAAAGAGCCCGCTTCGCCCGTCACGCTCAGCACCGCCGGCCGCCTTTTTTTGCAGACACCATTTCGCTAGAACGATCTTTTTTTCGTTTTCAGCCATGACAAAGTTTGAAGATAGGGTGCAATCATCATTTCGACTCAGCCGACTGCGCCATGCCCTCTCCTATCGATACGCGTCAACTCCAACCGGCTATAGGGAGCTTGCAACTCGGTCGCACGCACGAATCAGTCGAACAGTCAGGAGCCAACTCGCCTGGAGGTTCGCGTCCGCGCTCAACTACGAGGCCACTATCGCCGCTGCGATCTCGCTCGCAGGTATCCGGGGACGAACGCTCGAGCAGCTCACCAAATCGTGCGCCGCCTCCCATTGCGCGGACACAACATGGACTAACTGCACCATTTGCCGCGAATGAACAAGCCGCGCCTGCCAAGAAAAAATTTGGCCTTGCTGGGCACTACCTGGACAAGACAGCTGACATCTTGGAAGTCGCAACAAGTGGGCGTGAACAGCGCATGGCGGCAGTCGGGAGGCTTACGAGGCTTGCGCTCAGCGCAATGCAAAAGCCCTCTGTCGAGCGGATCTCCACAGAAGATATCCAGTTGCTGCACCCCGTGTTGTTTGGTTCGGCCAAGCGCAAACTGGAAAAGCGGCGCGACCTCATATTGGAGGCCTTGCGTGAAGGAAAGATCGGCGATGTCGTATCCAGGGAAATGATCAATGACCTGCTGCCCTCCGACGAAGAGGTTCAGGTTGCCAAGACTTCTCACGGCCGCTACATCAGCTTGCAGGGCGTGGGCAGAATCAATGCCGTCAAACAGGCCGCTGAGACGGAAGGGCGACAGTTGTCGATTGAAGCCAAGTGCTTCGACTTGAGCGCTATGCCATTTGTTGCATCACAGTTGCGTGCAATCGCTGCTTCGTACGAAAGCGACGAAAGCGCGCTATCCAGGGGCATAGGCACATTGGTCACATCGGCGGCCGTTGTCGGAGTCAGCCTTCTTGCCAGGAAAATTACAGGCGCCCTATAGGGCCCCATAGGGTGCCCTCAGCCAAGCGGTGATTTTTCGGCGACTGCGCGCTTTCGATGTATGTGAAAGCGATATTGCCGGAATTGCGCGGCACCACCTGCGCTTGCACCACTGCCGTCTTCGGACCCGTTCGGGAATAACTTGCACATTTGGCTCGCCGGCTGCGGGCGCGCTGCGGCGTTGCAAATGCTCGCGATG